>Ga0137310_100553_pt1 | contig 24898 bp, 21 predicted proteins | sample NAcewiD2O_June_2_FD_97183 | JGI IMG/M metagenome (GOLD analysis project Ga0137310, IMG submission 97183) | Mouse cecal microbial communities from Vienna, Austria - N-Acetylglucosamine amended D2O_June | ecosystem: Host-associated > Mammals > Digestive system > Large intestine > Cecum | place...
GGTCGACGGCGAGGAGCTCACCCTGAACGTCGTCTCCGATCTGGACGACATCGGCGAGAGCTGCCGCGTGTACGTTCGTCCTCAGTCCGGCACCACCCGCTATGACATGGTCACTGCGGACGTGTACGCCACCGAGGAGAACAACGTCTACGACTCCGGCGACCGTGTCAGCGATGTCGCAGGCAAGAGCTACACTGACAATGGCATCAACAGCATTGCTGGCGCTGAGCACTTCATCAACTTCAGCCAGGGCACCGACTATGAGGCCCGCATCCGTATCCGCTACGAGATGACAATGGGCTGGAGCGAGTACGAGGCCAAGATGGTCCTGGCGACCAACGACAGCGCCAACAGCTCCCAGAAGCTGACCGCTCCTGACGGCACTGTGTATGAGTCCGGCGACGTTTCTTTGAACGATGCCGACAAGTGGGAGACTCGCCGCACGGTTAACGCCAACTGGATCTACACCAAGACCATCGAGTCCTTTGCGAAGCTGACCGATCAGGACTACAGCTTCATCCGCACCATCTTCGCCAAGGGCGACCGGGACACCACCAAGTTTGTCAAGGGCGAGGTCTATGTGGGCACCAACACCCAGATTGCCAACCCTGACGATATCTCCGACGATATCCGCTGGGAAGACTTCGTTGCTACCTACCTGAAGGTCGAGGAGAACCGCAAGCAGGTTAAGACGAACGGCCTGGGCAACCGTCTGAAGGTCATCGACAACAACAACGACGGCGTGGCGGACTACGTCCTCCAGACCATCTTCACTGTTGCCAAGGTGGCCCCCAACGGAACCAGCCTGGATGTCAACGGCATGAAGTTCGCTGACAGCTCCTATGACGATTCCGTCAACAATGTTGATGGCGAGGACCTGGTCTCCGTCACCGGCATCAACCTGGAGAAGAGTGAGGACTCCCTCGCCGCCGGCGATGTGGTTGTCTACGCCCTGATCGACGGTTACATCCGCGCTCAGAAGGCTGAGAGCGAGACCTCCCGCGTCACCACCATCAACCGTTCCACCACACCTCCCACCGCTACCATCGAGAGCGGCGAGAAGAAGGAGTCCGCTGTTCATGAGCACTCCGACGGCCTGGCCAGCGGTGTGACCGGCATGGTCATCGGCACCAACTACACCTCCTACTTCGATCTGTACGGCAATCTGGCCGCTTACACCGAGGGTGAGGTCGGCAAGTTCGTACTGATTACCGACGGTTGGTTCAACCAGACTGCTGCTGCCCGCGAGTACGCCGTTCAGGCTTACATTGACGGCAGCCTCCAGAATGTGAATATCACCAACAACGGCCACCTGTTCATTGAGAACAACGATGGTACCAACAACAACTGGCGCAAGCTGAAGGCCCTCGGCGGCAGCAACGGTGCTCTGAACAACCAGAACAGCAGTGTTATCGACAATACCAAGCTGCGCACCACCGTGGCCTGCCTGGACGGCGGCAACCTGCTGCCTGTTGAGCAGAGCATGTACTACCGTCAGCGCGTCGCCATGCTCGACATGGTTGACAACGCCATCCCCACCAACAACGGCAACGCCAAGGGCGATGTGTACACCACCAGCACCAACTACAATAACGCTACCGCTTATAACGGCAGGGATGATGACCTGAAGGGCGTCCAGGTCCTGGGCCGTTCCGACACCGTGTACTACACCGTGTACAAGGACGGCATCAACAACGTCACTGGCCAGCCCAACTACATTGTCCGTTCCTACACTGGTTACGGCAACGTTCCCAGCATCAACCGTATGTACATCGAGGATGTCTACGCTGTTGGTATTGCTGCCAAGGCTACCACCTCCGACAACAATCCCACGTACTACACCGCCGAGGTCGTGGTCATCGAGCTCAACGGCAAGTACACCTATCAGAACGACAGCGAGCAGGTCTTCATCCCCGGCATCACTGTCGTCAACAATGACGTCTCCCGCACCGCCGGCTACGGCATTGAGACCATCACCATGATCCGCGGCAACGGCGAGGTCGAGGATGTCCAGGTCGACATGAGCCAGTCCGAGCGCCGTTGGTACGAGGTCGCTGGCAGCGGCAGCTTCAACAACCGGAGCTATGCTGGCCTGTACTTCATGGATCCCACCGATTCCAATCCCAACGTCTATCGCATCCGTCCCATGTCTAATGAGGCGATCCGCGCCAACAACTACATGGCCGGTTACGTCACCAAGAGCCAGGCTATCGTTCCCACCGACTATGTCGTTGTGGATATGATGCTCAACAACAACAACGATGGCAATCCTGTCGATGCCGCTACCGTCGGCAACATCGCCGCCACCCAGAACAAGAGCGTCACTGCCAACAGCAAGCTCTACACCCTGGGTTACAGCGGCAACGTGGCGAATCTGAAGGAAGCTGCTGCGGGCGTCGTGTTCGAGCAGGATCCCGACCGGAACCGGACCGACCTTGAGAAGAGCACTCTCAACGAGCTGTGGGTCCAGGGCACCGACTCCTTCAATCAGAATCCCCGCAACGAGGTCCTTGTCCGCTACAGCGGCAACAGCATCATCTGGGCCATCTCCTTCCGCGAGTTCAACGGCAACAACCGCGACTTCGCCCAGACTGTCTGGTACAAGAACCTGCCCTCCGTCACCGCTTCCACTAACGTGACCTTCTGGGGCGCCGGCGATGCGGATGAGAACGGCACGATCACTATCAGCCATGCCCAGGCCGTGGAGAACAAGGGCAACGGCGCTTCCTTCATCGACCTGACCGCTCTGGGCGCTACCGTCAGGAGCTACACCATTGAGGAGCACATCGGCAACACTTGGGTCCCCGTGAACGAGACCGAGATGAACAACAGCGCCATTGACAAGGGCCGTCACGAGTACCGCCTCATCATCACTCCCAACAACGGTTCTGTCCGTCAGGAGTACACCCTCATCAAGGAGGCTGCTGCCACTGAGGCCAAGCTGACCAAGGGCGGCAACCCCATTGCCAACAACGAGCTCGGCGCGATTCCTGCAAACATGGAGATTGAGAGCTATCTTGCTCAGTACGAGGTCTCCGCTGGCGCCACCGCTGTCTGGACCTTCATGACCAAGGGCGGCGTGTCCTTCACTGCTACTGCCAAGAACAACGGCAGCGCGGCGGCGGCTTTGAAGTACAGCTTCTCTGACAAGTATGACTCCCACAAGACTGATGACATCAACTATGTCACCGTCACTGTGACCGCTGAGCAGAGCGGCGCGGCCAATACCTACCGCAGTCAGAATGCTCCCTCGGCCACTGGTACCGCTAACGGCGTCAACGGCGTTCCCGCCACCATCTATGGCGGCGAGGTCCTCAACCTGAGCGCTGCTGGTGCTGGTAAAATCGAGGTCCGCAAGGGCGGCACCCTGCTGACTACCCTGAATCTCGATGCCAACTTCCAGACCACCTACACTGTGCCTGTCGGTGCGAGCGGGACCTTCACCTTCACCTTCGTGCCCGACACCAGCATTCCCTCTCCGAATGGCGTGCTGAAGATCGGTACTGGTACAGCTGTTGTTGCCGATGTGAAGATCGTTGACGGCACTCTCACTCTTCCTGCTGGATACGTCTTCCCCAACACCACTGGCACTGTCAATGTGAACTTCCGGATTGATAAGGCCGTCGCTACTAACGATTATCAGGTGTTCATCGTCAATAGCAGCAGCAGCGAGCAGAAGAACATCGACACCATCAAGCACACCAACGGCACTGATACCAACGTGACCCTGAGCATTCCTGTTTCTGTTGGTAACTGGGATCTGAATGTCGCTAAGGTCACTGCGGCCCAGACCGCTAAGATCCAGTTCAAGGTAAACAACAACATCACACTCAACAGTTATGGTGATAGCGCCAAGCTGCCCGATGTGAGCATGACTCTGGGTGGAAAACCGATTGAGATTGGCATCGAAGACAGTTTCAACGCTTTCGAGGCGAAGGACCTGGTGATCACCGCTCCCGAGGGCTACACCGTCAACGTGACTACCAGTAGCACAGGCTGGACTGTGATTGGGTCCGGCAAGACCGTGAGCATCCGCAACGAGGGTGCGAGCGGCAGCGGTGTCATCGAGGTTGCCCTCGCTTCCGCTACCAGCTATAACCTGGTAAAAATTACCACCACGGACACCAATGTTTACTACGGTGACAAGGCGCTGAATAATGGTAACTACTATGCCCTCCCCGAGAACGCGGAAATCCGTGTGACGGCCGCTGCTGGCAAGACTGTTACCGATGTCGGTCTGATGTCTGCTGACCCCATGCATCAGCAGGAGTGGAACGCAACTAACGGCGCTAAGATCAATGCTGACAGAAGTGTTACCGTCCGCGTGATCGCGGGTAAGAATGAGATTGTGGCCAAGGCCGCAACGACCCAGTATTGGTATAACTTCTGGGGTCAGACCCACGGTTGTGTTGTCATTGGCGAAGGCGCTATTGGACAGTACGGCGAGAATGTCCGCCCGCTGACGGAGAGCGAACTGAAGAACGGTACCTTCACGGCCAAGGTTGGTAGCACTGACGTCGTTGCCGAAAAGGTCGAGATTCTTGACTACGCGGCAGCGCATCCGGGCGACGGTAATCACCCCTTCGCCCAGGATAAAGCCGGCTTCTTCAAACTCCATCTGACTTGCACTGGAGACTTTGCGAGTTGCTCTGGCGCAACCAATATGAGCGTGGCCGCCAACCCAAACAGTTTCGTGTTCACCTTTAACGGCAACACTGTTCAAGCGCGTGATATCAGTATCTCGGGCACTCCCGGTGGCAGTTGGAGCTATCCTGCGGCCGGAACTACCCCCTGAGAGTAACTTTCCTTTAAGCATTATCACAGCAAAAACCCCCGGGCATCTGCCCGGGGGTTTCCCCTTGCAAAAGATCAAAGACTATGCTATAATATGGTCATCACAACGTAAAGGAGGTCGCGAAATGGGTCAGACAGACAAGCAGTTCGGCGGCTTTTTGCGGATGGTGATCACCAGTTTGAGAAAGGCGATTGCCGCGCCGGACATTGAGACGATGCGTGCGCTGCTTCAGGAACTATTGAACGATCTGCAAAATACGCTTGAGGACTGAGCGGCCCCCGGGCATCTGCCCGGGGGTTTCCCCTTGCAATCGGAGAAAACACATGATATAATACAATTAGTCTAAAGAAAGGTGGCCGTCAATATGCCGCTGAGCGAAAAAGAAATCCTCATCATCCAGAAAGCCACCATGTACGACCTCAAAAAGATTCTGGAATCGGACCCGGACAAGACCTACACCGTCGCCGAGCTGGTCAAGCTGATTGATTCGTATATCGCCGGAGCAGGGCAGTAAGCGTCCCTGCCGTGAAAACCCCCGGGCAGAGCCCGGGGGTTTTCCATGCTTATTGAAACCACTCCCGAAACACCTCGTCCAGCGAGATAACGAAGTCGTCGAAGAGGTGGCATTTGAATTCGGTGACAACGGCGGCGCGTTCCTCAGGTTTCATGTCGTCCAGGTCGTCCTGCGTGAAGAGGGTGTATACGTCATCCAACACATACCGCCCCTCCTGGAGGAGGTAGACCTCGATAGACCTGTGGACAGGGTCCACCAGCCAGAACTCCGGCACTCCGGCGGACTCGTAGCCCCGTTTTTTATACCAGCGGTCCCGTTTGGCCGTGCTCTTTGAGAGGACCTCCACCACCAGATCCGGCGCACCGTGGACGCCGTCTCTTTTGATTTTGTCCGGGTCGCAGACCACCATAAAGTCGGGGACATAGTGTTCCGTGTCGGAGAGGAACACCGTCACTCCGTCCGCGATAGGGGCACATTTTTTGTCTTTCAGGTAATTCAGAAAGCTCCCAAAAATATTTCCCGAAATCCGGACATGCGGGGGCAGCGCCGGGGCCATCAGGACCACTTCGCCGTTGATAAGCTCCTCCCGGCTGTAGTCCTCCGGGAAGGTCAGCTCGATGCTCATAAACAGCACCTGCCTTTCTTAAGATGGTATTTGATAATTGTATTATACGCCGCCGCCGTTGCTGCGTCAAGATGAAAACGAACCCCCGGGGCAGACCCCGGGGGCACATTGTTACTTAAACGCGATATAGTCGTACGTCCGGCCGCTGACACTCAGCTGCGGGACCCATCCCGAAGAGCCGTTTACAGTGAACCCGGTATCCGTGAACCAGATTTCATTGCTCATCACATGGCCGCCGGTCATCACGACATAGTTGGTGAATGCGGTAGGGGTGTTGCCGATATGGTGCTCCATGCCGGAGATGATAACGAAGCTGGGCCGGAACCCCAGGTAGACAGAGCGCGTTCCGCCGTTTCCGTTGTAGCTCCCGGCCACATAGGGCTTTGACGCCAGGGCGGTATCGGCGGCAGACTTTGCGGCGTTGGCGGTGACCTTGGCGGAATTGGCGATAGACTTGGCCTCCTCGACACCGGCCGCAGCCTCGGCCTTATTGCCGGTCAGGCCGTTTTCCAGGCTGGCCATGGCCCCGTTGAAGTCCTCCATTTTGATAAGGTCATTGAGTTCCCACTGGGGCAGGCCATAGTTTTTGGTGTGATTCATGATGTTTCTCCTTTTATTTTGAATTTGGTAACGAAAGACCGTTACACACTAGGAGTGTAACGGCGAAAAACTGCACGGGGGGATACAACGGTAAAATCCACAAAAAGCACTTGACAAATCTGTGAAAATACGCTATGATGGTCCAAGTTGTAAAGCGTGAGCACTTTACACGAGGGGGCACGGACCGTGAAGAACCAGACATACCGCATGACAATGCTCTTTGATTTTTACGGGGAGCTTCTGACAGAGCGGCAGAGGGAGTTTTTCGATCTCTATTACAACGAGGATCTGAGCCTCGCGGAGATCGCGGAGAACAGCGGCATCAGCCGCCAAGGGGTCCGGGATGTGATTGTACGGGCCGAGGCGGCCATGCAGGAGGTGGAGGACAAGACCGGGCTCATCCGGCGCTACGCCCAGATGCAAAGCCGTATTGCCGCCATTGAGACTGCTGTGACGGAGCTTCGGACCATCAACTACCGCCAATATGAGGACCCCCGCATTGACGCACTCCTGGGTGACATCACCCGCGCCGCCCAGGGGCTGAAGGAATAACGAGGATAAGGAGTCGATCCTATGGCATTTGAGGGCCTTTCTGAAAAACTGAACGCCGCGTTCCGGCGGCTGCGGGGCAAGGGCCGCATCACGGAGGCTGATGTCAAGGAGGCCATGCGGGAGGTCCGCCTGGCCCTTCTGGACGCGGATGTGAGCTACAGTGTGGTCAAGGACTTTGTGGCGAAGGTCACGGAGCGGGCCGTGGGCACGGATGTGCTGGAGAGTCTCACACCGGCCCAGCAGATCATCAAGATCGTCAACGAGGAGCTGACCGCACTCATGGGCGGCGGCAGCGAGCGGCTGAACATGGCCTCCCACCCGCCCACGGTCATTATGATGGTGGGTCTCCAGGGCGCGGGCAAGACGACCAACGGCGCGAAACTGGCCGGGTATCTGAAAAGTCAGATGGGCAAGCGTCCTCTGCTGGTGGCCTGCGACGTGTACCGTCCCGCCGCCATCACCCAGTTGCAGGTGGTAGGCCAGCAGCTGGATATTCCGGTCTTTGCGCTGGGGCAGGTAAACCCGGTGCAGATTGCCCAGCACGCGGTGCGTTACGCCAAGGACAACGGGTTTGATACGGTCCTTCTGGACACCGCCGGACGTCTCCACATTGACGAACAGCTCATGACGGAGCTGAAGAAGATCAAGGGCGCTGTGGAGCCCAATGAGATTCTCCTGGTGGTGGACGCCATGACCGGTCAGGATGCGGTCAGCGCGGCCACGGCTTTTGACGAGGCGCTGGGGATTGACGGCGTTCTGCTGACCAAGCTGGACGGCGATGCCCGTGGCGGTGCGGCCCTTTCCATCCGGGCGGCCACGGGGAAGCCCATCAAGTTTGTGGGCACGGGCGAGAAGCTGGACATGATCGAGCTTTTCCACCCCGAACGCATGGCCTCCCGCATTTTGGGCATGGGCGATGTGCTCTCTCTTATCGAGAAGGCGGAGCAGAGCTTTGATGAGAAGAAGGCGGCGGAGCTGGAGCAGAAGCTTCGCAAGAACCGCTTTACGCTCTCCGACTACATGGAGCAAATGGCCCAGCTGCGCAAGATGGGTGATTTGAGTCAATTGGCGGGCATGATGCCTGGGCAGATGGGCAAGCAGATGGCGGGGGCGCAGATTGACGACCGGATGCTGGACCGTCAGGAGGCGATTATTCTCTCCATGACGCAGAGGGAGCGGGACAACCCCGGTATTCTGGACGCCAGCCGGAAGAAGCGTATCGCCGCCGGCTGCGGGCAGGAGGTAGCGGATGTGAACCGCCTGCTCAAGCAGTATGAGCTGATGCTCCAGCTGACGCGTTCTCTCTCCAAGGGGAGGATGCCTCTGGGGGCTGGGAAGATGCCCAATTTGAAAGGGCTTGGCAAGATCGGCGGCATGACGAAGATGCAGGGCTTTGGCCGGAAGAAGCGGCTGAAATAAATTTGAAATAAATGCACCCGCATTTATCATAAAACATAAAAATCACTTTATTTTGGAGGAACAAAGACATGGTCAAGATCAGACTGCGCCGCATGGGCGCGAAGAAGGCCCCCTTCTACCGGGTGGTGGTAGCGGACAGCCGCTATCCCCGTGACGGGCGTTTTATTGAGGAGATTGGCACGTACAATCCCTGTGTATCTCCTGCGGAGATCAAGATTGACGCCGGCCGCGCCAAGGAGTGGATCAAGACTGGCGCTCAGCCCACCGACACTGTCCGCGCTCTGCTCAAGAAGGTCGACGTGCTCTAATGGCTGCGGATGGAGGGCACAGCATGAAAGAGTTGCTGCTCTACATTGCGCGGAACCTTGTGGAGAATCCGGATGCTGTCACGGTCACGGAGGTCCAGGGGGAGCAGGAGTTGACCCTGGAGCTGCGTGTTGCGCCGGAGGACATGGGGAAGGTCATAGGCCGTCAGGGCCGGATCGCCAAGGAGATCCGCACTCTGGTCCGTTCCTGCGCACAGCGGACGGGGCAGAAGGTTTCCGTCGATATCGTAGATTGAAAGGGTGCCGCCCTGCGGGGCGGCGCCCTTTTTCTTCCGAATAGATGCCATCTTCGTCGAAGGCCCGGGGCTCCTCGCCCCGGACCCCGGTGACTTTTTGTACGGACAAAAAGTCACCAAAAAGCCGCCAAGGGGGCTTTGCCCCCTCTGGACTCCCCCACTCCTCTTGGGCCGGAGGGGCCCGGGAGTCCCTGCCATACCTGGACAGTTCTCTGCCACTGAACTGTTGCGCGCTCCCCTGGTGAGATTGGCAGAATGTTAAACTGCGCCTGCCGGCCCTCCATGTAGAACTCCCTGCCGGACTGCGCAGAGGATGCGCCATGCGCACACGACAAGAAGGGCAGTCTCGGCCGCACCGTGCCGGTGGCCCGGTAGTCTCTCCAAAGAATCGTGCCGCTCGGAGGCGAACCCAACGAAAAAGACTGGAGGTCCAGGGAGTTGTGGCGGAGATTCGACTGTCATCGGCCCAGGGAAGTTATTGGGGAAATAGAGACTACCAGGTCGTAGCGTAAATCAAAAACCCCCGTAATGAAGGAAGATTCTTAAGAAACGTAGTTTCTTAAGCGGCTTTTTGGTGACTTTTTGTCCGAACAAAAAGTCACCGAGGGTCCGGGGGCGCGGAGCCCCCGGGACCAACGGCCAGAACCATTTTAGTGGTGGAACAGCCTCATTCCGGTAAAAGCCATGACCATGTCATAATCATTGCACTTGGAAATGACAAGGTCATCCCGGATAGACCCGCCGGGTTCGGCGACATAGCGGACGCCGCTGCGGCGTGCACGCTCGATGTTGTCGGGGAAGGGGAAGAAGGCATCACTGCCCAGGACAACATTTTTGAGGTTGTCCAGCCACGCGCGGGCCTCCTGGGGGGTCAAGGGCTCGGGCCGACAGATGAAGTACTTCTGCCACACGCCGTCCTGGCAGATATCCTCCTCGTTGCCGTTGATATAGCTGTCAATGGCGTTGTCCCGGTCGGGACGGCCCAGCATGGGCAGGAAGGGCAGAGCCAGAACCTTGGGGTGCTGGCGCAGATGCCAGGTGTCCGCCTTGCCGCCGGCCAGGCGGGTGCAGTGGATACGGCTCTGCTGGCCCGCCCCTACGCCGATAGCCTGACCGTCCACCGCGTAGCAGACGGAGTTGGACTGGGTATACTTGAGGGTGATAAGGGCCACGATCAAGTCCCGCTTGGCGCTCTCAGGGAGCTCCCGGTTGGCAGTGACCACATTCTCCAGCAGGTGGGGCCCGATCTTGAACTCGTTGCGGCCCTGCTCAAAGGTGATCCCGAAGACCTCCTTCGTCTCCTGGGGCGCGGGTACATAGTCCGGGTCAATCTGGACGATGTTATAGTTACCATTGCGCTTGCCCTTGAGAATGTCCAGAGCCTCCTTGGTGTAGCCGGGGGCGATGATGCCGTCGGAGACCTCGTGCTCCACCAGCTTTGCGGTGGTCACGTCGCACACGTCGCTGAGCGCCGCCCAGTCGCCGAAGGAGCACAGCCGGTCCGTGCCCCGGGCCCGGGCGTAGGCGCAGGCGAGAGGACTGTCGTCCAGACCAGGCATGTCGTCGACAAAGCACGCCTTCTTCAGATTCGCGCTCAAGGGCAGGCCCACGGCGGCGGAGGTGGGGGAGACATGCTTGAAGGATGTGGCCGCGGCCATGCCCGTGGCCTCCTTGAGCTCCTTGACCAGCTGCCACGCGTTCAGGGCGTCCAGAAGGTTGATATAGCCCGGACGGCCGTTGAGCGCCGTGATGGGCAGCTCACCGCCGTCCCGCATGAAGATGCGGGCAGGCTTCTGGTTGGGGTTACAGCCATATTTGAGTTCCAGTTCGTTCATGGATAGCTCCTTTTCTTTCATAGATCCCAAGGCGTTCCGCCTTTTTCCAACAATAGGTCTCGCGTCAGCCGGTAGAAATGGTACAGCTCCTCCCGGCTGTCATGCAGGTCCTGGTATGGCCTCGTGCCGGTGTGCAGGAACCCCGCCTTCTCCAGCACCCTGCCGGAGGCCGGATTCGCCGCCCGCACCGTGGCGCAGAGCGCTTCCAGCGGATACGTCCGCAAAAGGTGCGCCGCAAAGGCCCGAAGCGCCTCCGTCATATAGCCCCGGCCCCGGCAGGCCGCGCCAATGAAGTTGGTAACGCCTACCTGCCCGGCGTCCTCATAGTACGTGCTCCCGACAGAGCCGATCACCACATGGTCCTCCCGGGTCTCCAACGCGTAGGCCAGATAGTCCCGGAAGGGGTCGCCGGCCTCGCAGAGCGCCCGGGCCTCCCTGATCCATCCGCCCATCCATTGGCGGCAGTTCCGGCAGTCTCCGAAAATATCAGTCAGGCTCCCGTCGGAGGCCATGCCGATGAAGGCCTCTTCATCCTCCGGCTTCAGCTCGCGGATCAGCAGACGGTCCGTTATGATCTCCATTTTTATACGTTCAGCTCCGCCTGGAGCGTTTCATCCGGATAACGGGCAAGAATGACGGCGACCTCGTTGGCGAGGAACTCCGTCACCTGTCCGGGGGCCCGGCCCACGTACTTCTCCGGGGCCATCTGAGCCTCGATCTCCTCCCGTGTCAGGGGGAAGAGAGGATCGTCCACGATGCGGTCAAGGAGATCGTTCTGTCCGCCCTCCAGCTTGATTTTCCGGGCGGTGGCGTGGGAGTGCTCCCGCAGAGCCTCGTGGAGCTCCTGCCGGTTGCCGCCCCGCTTGACGGCCTCCATCATGATGTTCTCCGTGGCCATGAAGGGCAGCTTCTCCATCACCCGGCGGCAGACCACCCGGTCGTAGACCACAAGACCGCTGGTAACGTTGATATAGATCTCCAGAATGGCGTCCACCGCCAGAAATGCCTCGCTGACGGCAATGCGCTTGTTGGCGCTGTCGTCCAAGGTCCGCTCGAACCACTGGGTGGCGGCGGTCATGCCGGGATTCACCGCGTCCTGGATCACACAGCGGGCCAGAGCGCAGATGCGCTCGGAGCGCATGGGGTTGCGCTTGTAGGGCATGGCGGAGGAGCCGATCTGGTTCTTCTCAAAGGGCTCCTCCATCTCCTCAAAGGACTGCAAGATGCGAAGGTCGTTTGCAAACTTACACGCCGACTGCGCCACCCCGGAGAGGGCCCCCAGCACGTAGGCGTCAATTTTCCGGGAGTAGGTCTGCCCGGACACGGGGACGCTCTTCTCAAAGCCCATCTGCTCCGCAATGCGCTTTTCCAGAGCCTTGACCTTCCCCTCGTCCCCCTGGAAGAGCTCCATGAAGCTGGCCTGGGTGCCGGTGGTGCCCTTGGCCCCCCGGAGGGCAAGCTGGCTGAGCTGGAACTCCAGATTCTCCATGTCCATAAGGAGCTCGTTCATCCACAGCGTCGCCCGCTTGCCCACAGTGGTCAGCTGGGCGGGCTGGAGGTGGGTGTAGGCAAGACAGGGCAGATCCTTGTACTTCTCCGCGAAGGCGGAGAGGTTTCGCAAAACCTGGGCGCACTTGCGAAGGACCAGCTCTATGGCGTCCCGGAGGATAAGGATGTCCGTATTGTCCCCCACATAGCAGCTGGTGGCCCCCAGGTGGATGATGCCCGCCGCCTTGGGACACTGGAGGCCGTAGGCGTAGACGTGGCTCATGACATCATGGCGGACCAGCTTCTCCCGGGCCTCGGCCTCGTCGTAGTTGATATCCTCCGCGTGGGCGGTCAGCTCGTCGATCTGTTCCTGGGAGATATCCAGCCCCAGCTCCCGCTCCGCCGTGGCCAGGGCGATCCAGAGCCGCCGCCAGGTGCGGAACTTGTTGTTCTCGGAGAAGAGATACTGCATCGCCTTACTCGCGTAGCGGGTGGAGAGGGGGGAGACATAGCCGTTGCGGTCGCGTTCCATCACTTGCCCTCCCCGTGCTTGTTGACGATGACGGATTCACTGGTCCCGGCGGCGAGGTCGATGTACCGCACAAAGAGGGAGACCTTGTTGTCCGCGTTCAGGCTCTCCCAGAGCCGGTCCGCAAGGGTCCGGGCGTCGGGGGCGTCCACGTTCACCATCACCGGCTCCCCCTGGAAGGAGGGCAGGGGACTGCCGTCGCCCTGGTAGGTGCTGATGAAGTGGCCGGTCCCGGCCTTGGGGGCGTCATATTCAAAGAAGTAACGGCAGCAGCAGCTCTCGTCCCCGTCCAGGCTCTTGAGGATGGAGAGGTTGTAGCTCCCGCCGGGCTTGACCACGCCGGAAATACGGGGGGTCCAGTTGGGCCCGTCGGGCTCAAAGGTCCGGGTGTTGAGGGCGTGGCGGTAGCAGCGGCCTTCCGCCATCATGTCCCGAATGGTATCGGTCTGGTCGCCGTTGGTGACGATGGTCAGACCGCTCTCCAGGACCCGGACCGGGTGGTAGATGATGAGGGAGGGGTCCGTCATTTTGCTCTCGTCAAAGGCCCTGGTGCGGATGCCGTCTTCGGTCTCCTCGAAGACCCGGTTGCGGCTGTTCTCACTGCGGCCCATGATAAAGTAGGCGATGACCGCCTTCTTTCCATCGGCGCTCCGGCCCAGCAGGATGCCCCGGCCGGGATAGCTGTTGCCCCGCAGGAGGGCGCAGAGGTCCTGTTTCATACGTTTACTCCTTTTCTCGCACAATCCGTGCGGCAACCAGTTCCGCCGCCTGGGGCAGGATGACCCACTCGGCCTGTTCCATCACTCTTTTTTGCAGAATCTCCGGCGTGTCGCCGGGGAGGACGTCCACCGCCTTTTGCAGGATGATCTCTCCGCCGTCCACGACCTCGCTGGCATAGTGGACCGTGGCCCCGGTGACCTTGACGCCGTAGTCCAGCGCCGCCTGGTGGACCCGCAGGCCGTAGAACCCCTTCCCGCAGAAGGAGGGGATGAGGGCGGGATGGATGTTGATGATGGGCCCGCTGAAGCGGCGGATGAAGTCTGCCGAGAAGATGCCCAGAAAGCCCGCCAGCACCGCCATGTCGATGCCGTGCTCCCGGAAAGCGGAGAGGACCCCCTCCTCAAAGCCCGCCTCTTTCCGCACGATGGTCACGCAGGGGATGCCGGCCTTCTCCGCCCGGGCGATGGCCCCGATCCCGGCCCGGTCGGCCACCACCAGGGCGATGGAGCCGCTTTGGAGCACCCCCCGGCCCTGGGCGTCGATGAGGGCCTGCAAATTGGTCCCGCCGCCGGAGACCACGACGGCGATCCTGGCGGTCAGCATAGGGCCACCTTCTCCTCCCCGGAGACGATCTCGCCGATGATCTTGGCCGCCTGTCCCTGGGCTTTCAGGGTCTCCAGGGCCTTGTCCGCGTCCTCCCTAGCGGCGATGACCACCATGCCGGTGCCCATGTTGAAGGTGTTGAACATATCCCGCTCCGGGATGTTTCCCAGGCGCTGGAGCATCCGGAAAATGGGGGGGATGTCCAGAGCGGCCTTCTCGATCTTGGCGCAGAGCCCGTCGGGGACGCACCGGGGGACGTTCTCATAGAACCCGCCGCCGGTGATGTGGCTGACGCCCCGGACCTTTGCGGCCCGGATGGCGGCGAGGACGGGCTTGACATAGATTTTGGTTGGTGTAAGAAGCTCCTCCCCCAGGGAGCGGCCCAGCTCGTCCACAGGGGCGTTCAAGTCCGCATGTTCGATGTCCAGGACCTTCCGCACCAGGGAAAAGCCGTTGGAGTGGAGGCCGCTGGAGGCCAGGGCGATGACCGCGTCGCCGGGGCGCATGGTCTTCTGGTCCAGGACCTTCTCCTTGTCCACGAGCCCTACGGAGAAGCCCGCCACATCGTAGTCGTCCGGGGCCATGACGCCGGGGTGCTCGGCGGTCTCGCCTCCAATGAGGGCACAGCCCGCCTGGACACAGCCCTCCGCCACGCCGGAGACGATGGAGGCCACCTTCTCCGGCTCGTTCTTCCCGATGGCGATGTAGTCCAGGAAGAACAGGGGCTTCGCCCCGCAGCAGACGATGTCGTTGACGCACATGGCCACGCAGTCGATGCCGATGGTGTCGTGCTGATCAAGAAGCTGGGCCACCCGGAGCTTGGTGCCCACGCCGTCGGTGCCGGAGACCAGCACCGGCTCCTTCATCCCCGCGAGGTCCGGCGCGAAGAGACCTCCGAAGCCCCCCAGGTCCGAGACCACGCCGGGGATCATGGTCCGGGCCACATGCTGCTTCATCAGCTGTACGCCCTTGTATCCGGCTTCGATGTCCACGCCCGCGGCGGCGTAGGAGGCGGAATAGCTTTCACTCATAGGTTTCCCCTTCCTTTCCCATTACTCTTTCCCGGTCCAGCAGTAGGTGCAGACCTTTTTGCGGTCGATGCCGATGGCCTCCAGGAGCCCGTCCAGGGACTGGTAGCCCAGGGAGCTGAAGCCCATGCTCTCACAGATGGTGCGCAGGAGGCATTTGCCCCGCTCTGTGGTGCCGTCGGCGTACTCGTCCAGGTGCTTCTGCCCCTCGTCCCCCTCCAGCTCCTGGACGGTCTTGCGGGCGATGAGCTCCATGGCGGAGTTGCTCCGGGAGAAGTTCAGATACTTGCACCCGTACATGATGGGCGGGCAGGCGGAGCGCATGTGGACCTCCTTGGCCCCGCAGCCGTAGAGGAACTCGATGGTCTCCCGCAGCTGGGTGCCCCGGACGATGGAATCGTCCACAAAGAGGAGCTTCCTGCCCTCGATGAGCTCGGTGACGGGGATCTGCTTCATCTTGGCCACCTGGTTGCGTACGTCCTGGTTGGCGGGCATGAAGGACCGGGGCCAGGTGGGGGTGTACTTGATGAAGGGCCGGGCGAAGGGCCTGCCGCTCCGGTTGGCGTAGCCGATGGCGTGGGGCACGCCGGAATCCGGCACCCCCGCCACGCAGTCCACATCCGGCAGAGTGCCCCGCTCCAGCTCGTCCCGGGCCATGATCTCCCCGTTGCGGGTGCGCATGACCTCCACGTTGACCCCCTCGTAGTTGGAGTTGGGGTAGCCGTAGTAGGTCCAGAGGAAGGCGCAGATGCGCATGTCCTCCCCCGGAGGGGCCAGGGTCTCCCAGCCCTCCGCCGTCACCCGCACGATCTCCCCGGGCCCCAGCTCGTAGGCGTTGGCATAGCCCAGCTTCTGGTAGGCAAAGGACTCGAAGGACACACAGCACCCCTCGTCATTGCGCCCGATGAGCACCGGGAGCCGCCCCAGCTTGTCCCGGGCGGCGATGATGCCGTCCTCCGTGAGCAGGAGGATGGTGGAGGAGCCCTCGATGGACTCCTGGGCGTAGCGGATGCCCTCTACCAGGGAGCCCTTCTGGTTGATGAGGGCGGCGGTGAGCTCGGTGGAGTTGACCGCGCCGGAGCTCATGGCCATGAACTGGTGGCCGTAGTCGGAGAAGTAGCGCTCCACCAGCTCCTCGGCGTTGTTGATGATGCCCACGGTGGTGATGGCGTACAGCCCCAGGTGGGAGCGCACCAGCAGGGGCTGGGGGTCCGTGTCGCTGATGCAGCCGATGCCGCTGCGGCCGTGGAACTTGGTGATGTCCTTTTCAAACTTGGTCCGGAAGGGGGTGTTCTCGATGTTGTGGATCTGACGCTGGAAGCCGCTCTTCCTGTCGTAGACGATCATGCCCCCCCGGCGGGTGCCCAGGTGGGAGTGGTAGTCCACGCCGAAGAACACGTCCAGCACGCAGTCCTGCTTGGAGATGGTTCCAAAAAATCCGCCCAAAGGAAGTTCCTCCTTACTTTATTGGCGCTTTATCCCAAGTGTTCGTTACCGTGCGGCGGACTTGGCTCTCCGCCGCACCGCAGAGCGCATTGGCCGGCCGCCTAGGCCCCGAAAACCCGGCGCATCATCTCCTGATACGCCTCCTCCACACTGCCAAGGTCCCGGCGGAAGCGGTCCTTGTCCAGCTTCTCGCCCGTCTTGGCGTCCCAGAAGCGGCAGGTGTCGGGGCTGATCTCGTCGGCCAGGACGATGGTCCCGTCCGCCAGGCGGCCGAACTCCAGCTTGAAGTCGATGAGCCGCACGCCGCACCCGGCGAAGAAGGCCTTGAGGACCTCGTTGACCTTCAGAGCCAGGGCGCGGATGGTGTCGATCTCCTCCCGGGTGGCCAGCTTCAGGGCCAGGGCGTGGGAGGTGTTGAGCAGGGGGTCGTGGAGGTCGTCGTTCTTATAAGAGAACTCGAAGGTAGGCTCGTCAAAGACGATGCCCTCCTCCACGCCGTAGCGCTTGGCAAAGGACCCCGCGGAGACGTTGCGGATGATGACCTCCAGGGGGACGATCTCCACCTTCTTGACGACGGTCTCCCGGTCATTGAGCTCCTGGACGAAGTGGGTGGGGATGCCGGCCTCGGAGAGCTTGCCCATGAGGAAGTTGCTCATGCGGTTGTTCACCGCGCCCTTGCCCCGGATGGTGCCCTTTTTGGTGCCGTCGAAGGCGGTGGCGTCGTCCTTGTAGGAGACGATGACCAGATTGGGGTCCTCCGTGGCGTAGACCTTCTTGGCCTTGCCCTCGTAGAGCTGAGTGGTCTTTTCCATGGTGTTATCCTCCTCTAAACGATTATGAATTATATTTGTTCAAATTTCCCCGCTTTTCCCGTCACCGGTTGAACTCCGCCTCCGCCTCGGCGTTGGCCTTGAGGGCCTTCTCGGCCCCGGCGGCGCGGTGGTCGTCCAGCTTCTCCGCCAGGGAGGCGTCCTCCACGGCCAGGATCTGGACGGCAAGCAGTGCGGCGTTGACAGCCCCGTCCACGGCCACCGTGGCCACCGGGATCCCGGAGGGCATCTGTACCGTAGACAAAAGCGCGTCAACGCCGTCCATTACGCTGGATTTCAGGGGGATGCCGATGACCGGCAGGGTGGTCTGGGCGGCCAGGGCCCCGGCCAGGTGGGCCGCCATGCCCGCGGCGGCGATGAGGACGCCGAAGCCCTTCTCCCGGGCCTCCTTGGCGAACTGCGCCGCCTGGGCGGGGGTGCGGTGGGCGGAGTAGACGTGGACCTCGTGGGGCACCCCGAAGGATGCCAGGGTCTCCGCAGCCTTGCAGACGACGGGCAGGTCGCTGCCGCTGCCCATGACGATACCGACTTTCTTCATATTGTTCCTCCTGTAAAAAAGAATATGAGCAGTCCCCCTCCTCGCGGAATGCGGACTGCCCAGACGGACGGCGAAACCTCTCTAACCTGTTCCCCAGTGGTACCCCACATCCCCGTCAGTCGCAGGCAGATCTCTTTCATTGAAAACTCACCTCTAGGCTAACATTTTCCCCAGAAAAACGCAAGATGAAATTATGCACGAATTCTTTTCCGCCACGCCCCGCTTTCTCTAGGAATATTTTCTAAATTGCCGAAAATAGCGCCCCGTGTCTTGACAATCCCCTGGAGCTGTGCGATAGTTTATGGAGTGAAAATGCGTCTAATGCCGCTGAAAGGCGGCGAAGGGACGGGAAAGAACTGTATCAGCGGGAAGGAGCGCGCCATGATCAGATCCTATGACTGCAAGATCGTGCTGGAGGACGGCCAGGAGTACCCCGGCTACCGCTTCGGCGCAAGGACCGACAGAGTCTGCGAGATCGTGTTCAACACCTCCATGGTGGGGTACCAGGAGATCGTCTCCGACCCCTCCTACACCGGGCAGATGGTGGTGATGACCTACCCCATCATCGGCAACTACGGCATCACGGACGAGGACTTCGAGACCAAGCTCCCCACACTTGGGGCCCTGGCCGTCCGGGAGTACAACGACATCCCCAGCAACTTCCGCTATACCAAGACCCTCTCCGAAATCCTGGAGGACCACGGCATCCCCGCCATCGAGGGCATCGACACCCGCCGTCTCACCCGCTCCATCCGGGACCACGGCAGCCGCAAGGCCCTGCTCACCGGCATCGGCGTCGCAAAGGAGGAGGCCCTGGAGCGCCTCGCCTCCACCGAGCTCCCCCGGGACCAGGTCAGCCTCGTCAGCTGCCGCAAGCGCTGGTACGCCCGCACCTCCAACCACCGCTACAACGTGGTGGCAGTCGACTGCGGCATCAAGCTGGGCATCGTCCGCTCCCTCAACCAGCGGGGGTGCAACGTCACCGTGGTGCCCTACGACACCCCCGCCCAGGCCATTCTGGACATGGAGCCCGACGGGGTCTTCCTCTCCAACGGCCCCGGGGACCCGGAGGACGTGACGCCGGTCATCGAGCTGGTCCGCGCCATCCGGGGCAGATGCCCCATCTTCGGCATCTGCCTGGGCCACCAGATGATCGCTTTGGCCTACGGCGGGCGGACCTACAAGCTGAAGTTCGGCCACCGGGGGGGCAACCACCCGGTCAAGGACCTCTCCACCGGCAAGCTGGAGATCACAAGCCAGAACCACTCCTACGCCGTGGACGCCGGGTCCCTCGCCGGGACGGGCCTCGCGGTCACCCACGTCAATCTGCTGGACGACACGGTGGAGGGCCTCGCCTGTCCCCGGGACCGGGTCTTCTCCGTCCAGTACCACCCGGAGAGCGCCCCCGGTCCCCAGGACAGCGGGTATCTCTTCGACCGGTTCATCGCCATGATGGAGGAGGGAAAGCGTCATGCCTAAGAGGACGGATTTAAAGAAGATCCTGGTCATCGGCTCCGGCCCCATCGTCATCGGACAGGCCGCGGAGTTCGACTACGCCGGCACCCAGGCCTGCCTGGCCCTGCGGGAGGAGGGGTATGAGGTCATCCTCGCCAACTCCAACCCCGCCACCATCATGACCGACACCTCCATCGCCGACAAGGTGTACATGGAGCCTTTGACGGTGGAGTACCTCGCGAAGATTCTCCGCTTCGAGCGGCCCGACGCCATCGTCCCCGGCATCGGGGGGCAGACGGGGCTGAACCTCGCCATGGAGCTCCAGCGCCAGGGCATCCTGGAGGAGTGCGGCGTGGAGCTTCTGGGCACCAGCTACGAGAGCATCCGGCGGGCCGAGGACCGGGAGCTGTTCAAGGCCCTCTGTGAGGAGCTGGGGGAGCCGGTGGTGCCCTCCGAGATCGCCCACAGCGAGGAGGAGGCCCTCAAGGCCGTGGAAAAGATCGGCTATCCGGTGATCCTCCGCCCGGCCTTTACCCTGGGGGGCACCGGCGGCGGCTTCGCCGGGGACGAGGCGGGCCTGCGCCTGATGATGAAGACCGCCCTGGAGCTCTCCCCGGTCCGGCAGGTACTCATCGAGAAGAGCATCAAGGGCTACAAGGAGATTGAGTACGAGGTGATGCGGGACGCCAACGACACCGCCATCACCGTCTGCAACATGGAGAACATCGACCCCGTGGGCATCCACACCGGGGACTCCATCGTCGTGGCCCCCAGCCAGACCCTCACCAACAAGGAGTACCACCTCCTCCGGGACAGCGCCCTGCGCCTTATCCGGGCGCTGAAGATCGAGGGCGGGTGCAACGTCCAGTTCGCCCTGGACCCCCAGTCCTTCCAGTACTACGTCATTGAGGTCAACCCCCGGGTGTCCCGGTCCTCCGCCCTGGCCAGCAAGGCCAGCGGCTACCCCATCGCCCGGGTGTCGGCGAAGATCTCCGTGGGGATGCACCTCGACGAGATCCAGCTGGCCAACACCCCCGCCTGCTTCGAGCCCGCCCTGGACTACGTGGTCACGAAGATGCCCCGGTTCCCCTTTGACAAGTTCGGCTCCGCCAACAACCGCCTCTCCACCCAAATGAAGGCTACCGGCGAGGTCATGGCCGTGGGCCGCACCCTGCAGGAGAGCATCCTCAAGGCTGTCCGGTCTCTGGAGGCCGGGGTGAGCCACATCTATATGGAGAAGTTCAACGACTTCTCCGACAAGGAGCTCCTGGACTACATCAAGCTGGGCACCGATGACCGCATCTTCGCTCTGGCCGAGCTCATGAGCCGGAGCACCGACCTGGGGCAGATCGCCAGCGCCACCCAGATCGACATGCTCTTCCTGGACAAGATCAGCAACATCGTCCGCTATGAGGAGGAGATCAAAAAGCGGCCCTGGGACCCGGAGGTCCTCTGCAAGGCCAAGCGCCGGGGCTTCTCCGACCGGGCGCTGGCGTGGCTGTGGAAGACCACGGAGCGGGCGGTCTACGACAAGCGCCGGGAGCTGGGGCTGTTCCCGGTCTATAAGATGATCGACACCTGCGCCAGCGAGTTCGAGAGCTACGTGCCCTACTTCTACTCCACCTATGAGGACGAGAACGAATCCGTGGTCTCCCCGCACAAGAAGATCATCGTCCTGGGCTCCGGGCCCATCCGCATCGGGCAGGGGGTGGAGTTCGACTACTCCACCGTCCACGCCGTGCAGACCATCAAAAAGAGCGGCTACGACGCCATCATCATCAACAACAACCCCGAGACGGTCTCCACGGACTACACCTGCTCCGACAAGCTCTACTTCGAGCCCCTCACCGTGGAGGACGTGATGAACGTCATCGAGCTGGAGAAGCCCGTGGGGGTCATCGCGTCCCTGGGCGGGCAGACGGCCATCAATTTGGCCCAGCCTCTCCGGGACCACGGCGTGAAGATCATCGGCACCGACTGCGACGCCATCGAGCGTGCCGAGGACCGGAAGATCTTCGAGCAGGTCCTCACGGACCTGGACATCCCCCAGCCCCGGGGGGAGGCCGTCACCAACATTGAGGACGGCGTCCGGGCCGCCGGGGAGATCGGCTACCCGGTCCTGGTGCGGCCCAGCTTCGTGCTGGGGGGCCGGGCCATGGAGATCGTCACCAACGAGGCCATGCTCCGCCGCTACCTGAAAAACGCCGTGGAGGTGGACGAGTCGAAGCCCGTGCTGGTGGACAAGTACATCATCGGCAAGGAGGTGGAGGTGGACGCCATCTGCGACGGCACCGACGTCTTTGTCCCCGGCATCATGGAGCTGGTGGAGCGCACCGGCGTCCACTCCGGCGACTCTCTGAGCGTCTACCCCACCTTCTCCATCTCCCGGGACGTCAAGGAGGTCATCCTGGACTACACCCGGAAGCTGGGCCTGGGCATCGGCATCGTGGGGCTCTATAACATCCAGTTCATCGTGGACCGGCAGGAGAAGGTCTATATCATCGAGGTCAACCCCCGCTCTTCCCGGACGGTGCCCTTCCTCTCCAAATCGACCGGCTTCTCCCTGGCAGACATCGCCACCAAGGTCATCCTCGGCGAGAGCCTCAGAGACCAGGGCATCACCGAGCTCTGCCCGCCGGAGAAAAAGCGCTGGTACTGCAAGGTGCCCGTCTTCTCCTTCAGCAAGCTGGCGGGGCTGGACGCCTACCTCTCCCCGGAGATGAAGTCCACCGGCGAGGCCATCGGCTACGACGACAGCCTGCCCTACGCCCTCTACAAGGCCATGCAGGCCGGCGGCATGGCCCTCCAGGACCACGGCACGGTGCTCCTCTCCATCTGTCCGGAGGACCTGGAGGAGGTGCTGCCCCTGGTGCGGCGGTTCTACCGCCTGGGATTCAACATCGAGGCCACCACCGGCACCGCCGCCTTCCTCAAGGAGCAGGGCATCCGCACCCGCCGCCGCCGGGACTACACCGAGGACCCCGCCGATATTACCGCCGCCATCCGCAGCGGCAAGGTGGCCTACCTCGTCAACACCCGGGACCCCAGCTCCACCGCCCACATGAGCGCCGGGCGGGAGATGCGCCGCCTCGCCATCGAGAACGGCCTGACCACCTTCACCTCCCTGGATACCGTCCGGGCCCTGCTGGACGTGCTGGAGGCCGTCTCCAGCCGCATCTCCACCATCGACGCTTAGAAGCGCCCGGGTTTTCCAAAATTTTCTCTGAGAGTTTAGACTTTCGTAACAAACAGCGCTGGTTTTGTTAACATCCTTCGGATATCATAGGTCTTGCAAGTGACAATCTTCTTTTTCATCTGATCCTCCAACCAAAATAGGAGGCGCCGGGGGCCCAAAGCTCCCGGCGCTTCCTATTTCCTGCGGCATCCTTCGCACTTTGAAGTTGCGCGGCCTCCGAAAACAGCGCATATGGGGTGGTTGCGGTTTTTCGGGGAAAGCGCTATACTGATGATGCAGCGCGGCGCAGGAATTTGAGAGGAGCATTCTTTATGAGTTTTGGCAAGAATTTGCAGTTTCTAAGACATCTCCGGGGCAATATGACCCAGGAGGACCTGGCTGAGAAAATGGGCGTCAGCCGTCAGACCGTCTCAAAGTGGGAGCTGGATGCCGCGTCGCCCGAGATGGACAAGGCCGTCGAACTCTGCGGGCTATTCCACTGCTCGATGGACGACCTGTTTCGCGGGGACATGGTGGCCTGCGGCGAGGAGTACACCGACCTGCGCGTGGAGACCGTCCCCGCCTTCTGCTATATCAAATACGCCGTCATCAGCGCCGATCCGGAGGGGGACGCCATCGGCAGAGTGCGCTCCATCGCCCGCAGCTGCGGCGTGGAGGACCCCCGGGTCATTGGCTGGGACTTCCCCAAGGTGTCCCAGGAGCAGATCAGTGTCTTCCATATGCACGGCTACGAGGCGGCGTGGGTCCTGCCGGAGGGGGTCATGCCGCCCGGCACGGAGGTCCACCGGCAGGCGGCCCACAGATACGCGGCGATCCACGTCGAGACGCCCTTTGAGAACCCCTTTGTCACCATCCCCAACGCCTATAAGACCCTCATGGAGTACATGCGCGTCAACGGCCTGGAGCACACGGAAAAGGATGTCATCCCCTGCTTCGAGACCGACGGGGAGACCATGGACATCTATATCGCCTGTAAGTAGGGATAAATGAAAAATAGTGGTTGAGGAACGCTCCCCCATGGTGTATAATGGAGGGGACAGGCCCCGCCGCAGCCGGGCGGCGTGCCCTGCACCTACATAAAAACGGAGGAAATACGCCATGTTTACCGCTCTTTTGAAGAATCTGAAGGAGAACCGCCGCACCATTGTCTTTACCGAGGGTCCCGACGCCCGCATCCAGGAGGCCGCGGCGCGCCTGATGAAGGAGGACCTGATGAACGTCATCCTGGTGGGCAATGTGGAGGAGGTCAAGGCCGCTGCGGAGAAGAACGGCTTTGACATTTCCGGCGCGGAGGTCATCGACCCCAAGACCTACGCTGGGATGGACGAGATGGTGGCCAAGATGGTGGAGCTGCGCAAGGGCAAGATGAGCGAGGACGACTGCCGCGCCGCGCTCCAGAAGGGCAATTACTTCGGCACCATGCTGGTGAAGATGGGCAAGGCCGACGCCCTCCTTGGCGGCGCGACCTACTCCACTGCCGACACCGTCCGCCCCGCCCTCCAGCTCATCAAGACCAAGCCCGGCGCGCACCTGGTCTCCTCCTGCTTCATCATGAAGCGGGAGACCGGCGACGACGCCCTGAAGATGCTCTGCATGGGCGACTGCGCCATCAACATCTCCTACGAGGACAGCGTGGATAAGGAGGGCAATGTCACCGTCTCCGCCGCCCAGAAGCTGGCCGAGGTGGCGGTCGAGTCCGCCCGCACCGCCCGCTTCTTCGGCATCGAGCCCAAGGTGGCCATGCTCAGCTTCTCCACCAAGGGCTCCGGCAAGGGCGCTACCGTGCCCCTCTCCGCCGAGGCCACCAAGGTCGCCCAGGAGATGGCCCCCGAGTTCGCCATCGACGGCGAGATGCAGTTCGACGCCGCCGTCTCCCCCACCGTCGGCCAGCTGAAGTTCCCCGGGAGCAAGGTGGCCGGCTACGCCAACACCTTCGTCTTCCCCAACATCGAGGCGGGCAACATCGGCTACAAGATTGCCCAGCGCCTGGGCGGCTATGAGGCCTACGGGCCCATCCTCCAGGGCCTCAACGCCCCCATCAACGACCTCTCCCGGGGCTGCAATGCCGAGGAGGTTTATAAGATGGCCATTATCACTGCGGGGATGAAGTAAGAGACAGGATTTGCGTGGAATCCGCCGGACTTTTGGGGTCCGGCGGATTTC
>Ga0137310_100556_pt1 | contig 24813 bp, 25 predicted proteins | sample NAcewiD2O_June_2_FD_97183 | JGI IMG/M metagenome (GOLD analysis project Ga0137310, IMG submission 97183) | Mouse cecal microbial communities from Vienna, Austria - N-Acetylglucosamine amended D2O_June | ecosystem: Host-associated > Mammals > Digestive system > Large intestine > Cecum | place...
GAAAATCTGATGTAATCTTGGGCCATTTTAGGAAGTTCCTAAGGGAAATCCATGAGATGATGTAAGCGAAGAAAAAGGCAGGAGCCTTGCTTCACGATTTCCTTTCATCCTCCGACTGGAGGATTTTTATTTATCTGAAAGTAGGTCAGACATGGGACAGAGAACAAGAGGCGCCCGGAATTTTGCCCTGAGATTCTATAAATCGAAGGCGTGGAAGCATAAGTCAAAGACTTATCGACAGGCGCATCCACTTTGCGAACGGTGCCTGGCAAAAGGTCTTTATACTCCGGCGGAGCTGGTGCATCACAAGAAGCACATCACAGAAGAGAACCAGTATGACCAGAACATTTTGTTCAGCGACGAGAATCTGGAAAGTCTGTGCAGAAAATGCCACGGCGAAGAGCACAGCGGCAACGAAAAGGCGAAATTCGACATGGAAGGGAGGCTGATACTGTGAAAGCGAAATCCAAAGAGTTCTACAAAAAAAGGATCATCAAGGACATGACAGAGCTGGGGATCTATCGGCCACAGTTTGACCAGCAGATAGAACAGCTGGCTATGACCTATTACATGCGGGACTTGAACCTGCAGCAATGGGAAGAGGCTGACGGCTTCGCGCAGTTCATCCCCTACACGAACAAAGCCGGAGCCACAAACATCAGCAAACACCCCGGATACCTCAACAACCTGCAGTACGGTGAACAGATACTGAAATACCTGAAATCCCTGGGACTGACCCCGACGGATGCAAAGAAGCTGAATATCTCTCTGGATACGGAGAGCGATGACTTTGACGACTTCGTCACTTGATGAATTTACCTATCTGCAGGAATTCAAACAGGACATAGCGGATGGCAAATATGTTCTGGGTCAGTGGATGCAGCTCAATATCCAGTATGTGGAAAAGTGCTTGTCAGAAGGTAAATGTCTGTATGATCCACTGAAAGCAGAGAAGAAGATCCGGTTTATAGAAACGCAGTGCCGTTATGTCGAAGGGCGCTCAGGTCCTTTCCTGCTTGAGAGCTGGCAAAAATACATCGTCGCCTGCATTTTCGGTCTGGTTGATGAAGACGGATTCCGGCACTTTACGGAAATCGTGCTCATCATCGGGCGAAAGCAGGGGAAATCCACTTTCGCAGCAGCTCTGGAAATGACCATTGCTTATACAGAACCTGAGCTGGGTATGCAGCTGTACAACCTCGCTCCCAAGCTGCAGCAGGCAAACATCATCTATGACCAGACTCTCCTGATGATCGCCAAAAACAAGACAGCCTCGAAACTGGGAAAAAAGCGACGCTCAGATTTCTATATTGCAAAGACCAACACAAAAATCTCCCCGCTGGCTTTCAACTCCAAGAAGTCAGACGGCTTCAACCCATACTTTGCCTGCTTCGATGAATTTGCAGCGTGGGAAGGTGTCAAGGCGGTAGACATGTGGAACGTTATGCTGTCAGCCCAGGGCGGGCGGCATGATCCAATTAACCTGGCATGTTCGACGGCGAACTTCATTGACGGCGGGCTTTACGATGAACTGTTTCCCAGATGCACCTCCGTGCTGTTGGGGACTTCTGAAGAAGAAAACCTCCTGCCTTTCCTGTTCATGATTGATGACATCCAGAAATGGGACGACGTTCAGGAGCTGAAGAAGGCGCTGCCAAACCTTGGCGTTTCTTTCTTTGAGAAGAACCTCCAGAAAGAAATCCGAAAGGCTCACGCAAGCCCGAGCTATAAAAATGAGTTCATTTGCAAATACTGCAACATCAAGATGAACACAGTAGCTGCATGGGTCCCGCAGGAAGCAATCAGGCTTTCCCAGGGGGATGTCATAAAGCCCGAAGATTTCCAGAGAATGGCGTGTGTCGGAGGAGTGGACCTGTCTCAGACCACCGACTTGACCAGCGCCTGCGTCGTCATCAACTTCGAGGGTGTTAATTATGTATATTCGCACTTCTGGATACCGGCAGGCAGGCTCAAGGACCTGACAGAGAGGGACAACGTTGATTACTCAGCGATGGTATCACATGGATTTCTGAGCCTGTCCGGCGATAAATTTGTGGATTACAAAGACGTAACCAAATGGTTCGTGGATCTCCGCAAGGAGTACAAGCTGAACATCCTTGTTGTCGGATACGACAGGTACAGTTCAACCTACTTCGTCGATGAGATGAAGCAGCAGGGGTTCCTGATGGATGATGTCAATCAGGGCACGAACCTGAGCCCGATACTGACCGAGTTTGAAGGCCTTATCATGCAGGGACTCATCCAGACAGGAACGAATGGCCTGCTGCAAAGCCACATCCGAAACACTGCTATCAAGCGCGAGGCGGATGGCAAGAGGATGCGGATGCTCAAGATAAGCGAAACAAAACACATTGACGGGATGGCAGCGCTGATTGACGCTTTGACCGTCAAATCGAAATACAACGATCAATACAAGTGGATACTGGAGGGCAACAAGAAACGTGAATAACTTCCTGACCAACATGTTCCGACACCGAAGGAACAGAGACCCCGCACCAGGGGAACAGATGCCATACGGGACACAAATCACCATCCCGGATTTTCTGATGCAGATGCTGAGTGGGCAGATACAGACAGACCTGACCGGCAATAAGTATCTGAGCAGGGATATCTATGAACTGGCGCTGGCAAGGGCCTGCATCAACAAAATCGCCACAGAGTGCTCGAAAGCGACGCCGACGCTCACAAAGCCGAATAAAAGGGTGGAGTATTTTGTAAGCAAATACCCGAACCCGTACCAGACGGCGAGTCAGTTCATTTACCAGCTGGTGACCATCCTGCTGGCAGAGAACAACGCTTATGTCATCCCGATCCTGGATGAATTCGGCAAGACTTCCGGCCTGTGGGCTGCCAGCCCTGACTCCTGCGAAATCGTGGATGTGTACGGACAGCTGTGGCTCAAGTACGAAACCGGGGACGGCCAGAAACAAATCATCGAGTACGAGCTGTGCGGGCATCTGCGAACGATGCAGAACAAATCGACTTTGATGGGCGAAAACAACGCTCCGTTTAAGAAGGTGGCTGCGCTGTATGAACAAGATCTGGACAAGTCCATGGAGAAGCTGGCGGCCAGTGAGTCGCCTGTCCAGTGGGTCGGTCAGCTGAACGCGCCTATCCTGGATGATGAGGCTCTGAAAGAAGAACAGGACAGACTGAACAGGCTGAACCTGAAAGGGAACAAAACCGGCACCTTCCTGTATGACAACCGCTATACCCGGATGGACCAGGTCTCAAAAGAGACCAGCATCATGTCTCCTGACGATATCAAGCAGATGGAGAATATGGCCTACAGCTACTGGGGGGTCGGCGAAAAGCTGCTACAGAATGCCTACACGGAGGATGAATGGAACGGCTTTTACCAGTCCAGAATCGAACCTATCCTGATACAGATAGGTGAAGTCCTGACAAAGGTCGTTTTCTCCAGGAACCAGATCATGGATGGGAACGCCGTCGAAATGGCATCCAACCGGCTGCAGTATGCCTCAATTAAATCCAGAATTGATGTGGCTTTCGGAACTTATGACAGAGGTATGGCGACCATGGACTCCAGCCTGGACATCCTGAACCTGCCACCGCTGCCAAATGGCGAGGGAGCACACAGATATATCCGCGGCGAGTACCGGCAGGAAGGCACTCCCGCAAAGAGCGAGAGAAAGGAGGAAAACGATGACACAGGAAACGACCCAGGAAGTGATGCAGCGAAGCCTGACATTTCTGCCCGTGAACTCCGAGACAAAGAAAAGGATCGAGTCTGATTACTATGTCGAAGGGTACGCCACAACATTTGACAAGTATGTCCTGATGGAGCGGAATGGCCGGAAGATCTATGAAGAAGTCGCCCGCAACGCTTTTGATGGGGCGGACATGAGCGACGTTCTCTTCCAGTTTGACCATGACCAGTTCGTTTATGCGCGAACAGGCAATGGTTCGCTGGGCATCGAAGTGGATGACCATGGCCTGTTTATCTGGGCAGACCTGTCCAGAACGAGTCGGGCCAGACAGCTGTATGAAGACATCCAGGCTGGAAACATCACACAGATGTCAATCCGATGTCGGGCTGCCACGTCCTTTGATGGTGAGACGCAGACGATTGAACGGGTCTCCAAACTGATTGATGTGTCCGCGGTTTCTATCCCCGCAAACAACCACACAGAGATCATTGCCCGTAAGGTGAACGAATTCGACAACGAGCGCCAGCGGAAGAAACTGGCACTCAAACTGAAAGTAAACACAGAGAGGTAAAAATATGGAAAACATCAAAACAGCAAGCGTCGAGCAGATCATTGCCCGACTTGCAGAGATCCAGACCGAAATGGATAAGGATGATGCAGATCTGGACGCTCTGAACACCGAAGCTGATGAGCTGCTGGCTCGCAAGGCAGAGCTGAAATCCGAAGCAGAGGAAAAGGAACTGAAGCGCAGCGCGCTGCTTAACCGACTGAATGAGGGAACAGTGGTTGCCAATCCCGTTTCTCCGAAAAAGGAAGACGATGACATGCTGGAGCGCAAAGCCTTCATGGACTACGTCATTTCTGGAAAAACTCCGGAGGCTGGTGTCCTGCAGCGGGCTGATACAGCCGGTGTATCTTCTAACCTTGGAGTGCTGATCCCAAATCATGTTCAGCAGGAAATCATCCAGGAAGTCAAAAAGATTCACGGTCGGCTGTATGGAAAAGTCAAGCACCTGAACCTGCCGGGAGGCGTTGAGTACCCGATTGGAAGCTTCGAAGCCACATTCAAACGGATCACTGAAACCACTGTTTCTGACCGGCAGAACCCGGGTGGAATCACCGGGTCTATCATCTTCAAGTACAACATTGGAGAGATCCGGCTGTCCCGCACTCTGCTGCAGACCGTGCTGTCTGTTCCAACATTTGAAGCTGAACTGGCAAAAGTCATTGCCGAGGCTTATGTCAAAGCCATGGATGAAGAAATCCTGACTGGCGACCCTACCAAGCAGCAGCTGGAAGGCATCCTGACTAAGACCGGCATCAAGACCATCGAGATCAATGAGGACGAGATGAAGGATTGGAAGACTTTCCAGAAAAAGATCATGGCAAAGCTGCCCCTGGGCATGAAGAACAAGCCTTATGAGTACATCATGTCCAACGGAACCTTTGAAGGTAACATCATGACTTTGGCGGACGATAACAACCGTCCTGTCTATACGGAGACCGTCAACCCGGTTGATGGCTGGGTAGACGCCCGCATCAAAGGCCACGGTGTGACTCTGGTTGAACCTGAGTTGCTGCCCGACTTCGATACCGCTGCAGCCGGCAAAGTGTTCGCTGTTCTGTGGGTACCGGGTGAGGCTTACGCCATCAACTCCAACATGCAGTTCTCCACCGTCCGCTACATGGATCACGATAAGAACGAGGAAGTCACCAAGGCGCTGGTCATCAACGATGGTAAGGTGCTACGTCCTGACCTGATTTATCAGATCAAAAAGGTCGCGAAGCCCACAACTGGAGCCTGAGGTAACTCATGATGGAGGTTAAAACCATCCTGCCGAAAGTCAAAGCGGCGATGAGAATCAAGGCCTCCACGCTGTACGACAGCGAGCTGGAAATGTATATCAAGGCGGTTCTGGATGACCTGGACCGCCTTTCCATTTCCCTTGAGGACGTTGATAAAGTCGCTCATCTTTGCATCCTGAAAACGAAGGGATACTTTGGCAACTCAGATCCGGGGCCTAAGGAGATGTGGCAGAAGATGTATCAGGACATGCTGAGGCTGACCTATATGGACGGCAGGAGGTATAAATCCGATGCCGTATGAATATACCAGAGAGACCACCATCTGTGAGTCTGAGTGTGTGCTGCTGAAAAAGTCTGTCGAAACTGACGAAAACGGAGTTGTGACCGGTGAAACAATCCGACGCAACGAGGTCTTCTGCAAGGTCTCCAGTCTGTATATGAGAGATACCTACGCAGCATTCCAGGCTGGTATCAAGCCGGCATGGAAAATCACCGTATTCTACGGAGATTACGACGGAGAGCTGAGTGTTGAATACGAAGGCATCGAATACTCTGTGTATCGGACTTACGTAGAAGGCGATAACGTCGAGCTTTATCTCAGAAAGGATGCAGGAACATGGCAGGCAGAACTCAGTTAGTTGAAGGGATGCAGAACATCCTTGGAAAACAGTGGTTCATCTACGGAGGTTATGAAAGCCGGCCGGAGCATCTGCCATATGGAAACTACGGGGAAATACCCGGGGAGTCCTACTACGCAGATGACCACCGTTACATTGAAATCGAAAAGTACGTCGTCAGACTGGTGACAGATCATAAAGACTTCGTGCTGGAAGACACCATCGAGGCACTGTTCGAATCTCTGGAAATAGGCTTTGCGAAAATCACAGATGAGTATGTGAAAACCGAAAAAGTCTATTGCCAGGAATGGGAGGTGGCTATGCTTGGCTGACCGTTATGGATACGGGAATCATATCGTCGTTTCCATGGAACGAGCCGGAGCCGCTTTGCGCCAGATCCTTGACGTGGTGACCAATGAGGTCAGGATGGGGGTAAACGCCGGGGTAAAGCAGACAGCTAAGGAAACGGCAAAAATCACCAGAGAGAGCGGTGGGTATTCTGACACCAGTACGAACAGAGGCGGGAAGTATCGAAAGTCCATCACTTACCGGTTCAACACCCGCGGGATAACGTGTGAAGCACAAATATATGCGAGTGGACATGAGTATTCACTCACTCACTTGCTGGAAAATGGGCACCACTTATGGAACAAGCCGGGTGTTATGACCGGCTCTTTCAAGCACTGGAAAACTGGCGAGGAGTACGCAGACGCTCATGTAGCGCAGAACATCCTCAAGAACATCAAGTTTTAAGAAAAGGAGGGCACTATGCCGACTGTAACTGATACAAACAAAATCGAATACGGCCTGTCTCAGGCCTTTTTTGCACCGCTGACCAAAACGGTAGGAACAGACGGATCCGTAACCTACAACTACGAAACACCTGTTTCTCTGGTAGGTATTCAGTCTCTGACTGCTGAACCGCAGGGTGAAAGTAACACATTCTATGCCGACGACATTGCTTATTTCACAACCACCACGAACAACGGATATACCGGAGAACTGACATTCATTCGAATGACTGACCAGATCCGGACGCTGCTGTTCAAAGATGAGGTTGACGAAACCACCGACCTGCTGGTTGAACGCGCAGACCTGCTGCCCAACGAGGGAGCGCTGCTGTTCCAGTGCCGTGGCGATGCGAAGAACCAACGTCATGTGATGTATGACGTTACATTCTCCCGCGGAAGCGAAGAGCGGAACACCAAAGGTGAGTCCATCGAACCGACTACAGCCACCATTTCCTACACCGCGATTCCCATTGAGCACAATGGAAAGCAGATCACAAAGGCAAAGGCACCTCAGGGAGCCGCTTCTTATGACACATTCTTTGGAGCAGTGAAGCTGCCTTCTACCCCTGCAGCGTAAAACCGAGCCGGATGATCCGGCTCTTCTTTTGTATTGAGATAAGGAGACAGACATGAGATTCAACATCATGATCGATGGAAAACAGGTTCCGGCCAGATATACAGGCAAGACTGCCAGACTGTACCGCGAGCAGTTCAGGAAAGACATCTTTGAAACACTAGCTGATATTTCTGCAGCCTTCCTGCCGGCTGTGGCGGATGTTCAGAACATCCAGGGGATGGACATTGAAAACCCTGCAGTACTTGCCGGTGTATCGCTGAAAGCTATCGGTTCGAAAAATCTGGAAGAACTCAGCTGGGCAGCCGTTGCCGCCGAGAACCCGTCTACACCACTTCCTGAGGAATGGTTGGATGGCATTGAAGATTACCAGACATTCCTGTACAACGCCACAATGGTATATCACCACATGGTGGGTAATGTTCCCCTGGTGGAAGCTGAAGACAAAACGGAGGAAGACGAAGATAAAAAAAAGTAGTCCCCTTCAGTACTGTAGTCGTTATTGCTCGACAGGCCGGATATTCCCTGTCTGAAATCGACGACATGGACCCGGGATATCTGGTAGACCTTCTCACTGCACAGGCAAACATGAACAAGAGGGCACGAGAAGCCGAGAAAAAACCGAAAGTCCGCAAGGCAACACAAGCAGACTTTGACGCATTCTAGGGAGGGAAAGACATGGCCTTTGACACAAAAGGTATAACAATTGAAATCAATGGTGACGGGTCAGGTTTTGAGAAAACCCTCCGCGAGATAAAGGCAGAGACACAGGGCCTGGACAAAGAGATGAGCAAAGTCGGCCGGGCCATGAAGTCCAGCTTCAACAGCAAGGACACCGGAATCGAGCTGTTCATCCAGAAGCAGGGATTGCTGCAGTCCAAGTATGCGAACCTTGTAAAGCAGGAACATGCCTACAAACAGGCGCTGGAAGCCACCAAAGCAAGCTATCAGGAAAATCTGGTGGCATTCGGCGAATATGACGAGCGGACCAAATCGGCTGCACAGAACGTTCAGTATCTTGAGTCCGAGCTGGCTGTGCTTCACAGTCGGATGGATGCGGTGCGAGAGTCTGTTCTGACCTGCGGAACAAGCATGATGACTTTCCATCAGCACCTGGGGAATGTTGCAACCGCGGCAGGAAAAGCGTATGAAGCTCTGAAGCCGATTTCACTGATCAGTGCAGGGGTCATTGCTGCAGCTACAGCCCAGACCATTAAATTTGAAGACGCCTGGGTCGGCGTCACAAAGACAGTTGATGGTACTCCCCAGCAGATGGAAGCCCTGAACGCCGGTCTGAAAGACCTTGCTCTCAACACTGCGTCAAGCTATGAAACATTGGCCGGATTTGCTGAGCTTGGCGGTCAGATGGGCGTTGCCACCGATTCCATGCTCGAGTTCACAAAGACTGTGGCTATGCTGGGAGACACAACCAACATTGCCGGTGAGGAAGCAGCACAGTCCCTTGCTCAGATTGCCAATATCATGGTGGATGCAGGAGACAGAACAGCCGATTACTACTCCCGGTTTGGTTCTACGGTGGTTGACCTGGGAAACAACTTTGCCACTACTGAGGCTGACATCGTAGAGATGACACAACGGCTGGCTACAGCTGGCAGACAGGTCGGCATGAGTACCCCGCAGGTCATGGCACTGGCTACCGCTCTTGGATCCATGGGCATCAAAGCGGCTGAAGGCGGCGGATCTATGTCTAAGCTCATCAAGCAGATTCAGCAGTCCGTCTCACAGGGCGGCGAAGGATTGGAAGCTTTTGCCGAGACTGCCGGAATGAGCGCTGAGCAGTTTGCCAAAGCATGGCGGGATGATGCCGGTACAGCTTTTGCCAAATTCCTGGAAGGCATAGGCAAAAGCGGTGATGTGACCGGTAAGCTGGCTGAGCTGGGCATTGAAGAGATTCGTATGTCCAACGCCACTGGTGCGCTGGCGCAGTCCACGGACCTGTACACCGACGCTCTGGCAAGGGCAGACAGCGCATGGGAATCCAATACTGCCATGATGGCCGAAGCTGAAAAGCGGTACGGAACTACCAAAACAGCTCTGCTGCAGGCGCTGGAAGCCATCAAGCAGGCAGGTGCGAGTCTGGGAGAGTCCTTTGCACCGGCTCTGAAAGACGTTGCCTTCATGGTCAAAGATGCAGCCAAGTGGTTCTCTGAACTGCCGAAGCCTGTAAAGGATACGGTGGCAAAGATGCTGCTGTTAGGAGCTGCAGCAGCTCCGGCAGCTAAAGGGATTTCTCTGGTCGCTTCTGGAGGCCAGAAGGTCATTGAAAGCCTGTTTGGCTTGAGCGGGACTGCCGGCAAGATAGCCAAGATTTTTGGTCAGACAGAAAAAGCAACAGCCAGAACAGCTGCTGCCATGGGCGGTTATGCAAAAGAGGCTCTGACAGCTGCGGCAGCAAATGGAGAAGCTACAGTCAGCTGGGCTGGACTGTTAGGCCCTGCAGGATCATATCTTGCTATTCTGGGCGCAATGGGATCGGCTCTGGGTATTGCTGTGGCGGCAGGAAATGCCTGGAAAGATAACATCATAGAGCAGAAGAGAGAGACAGACGCAATCTATGACGCAAATTGTCGCCTGATTGATTCATCCCGTGAGTATTCGAACTCCGCCAAAGAGCACACGGAAGCAGCAAAAGACACGGCTGTAGAGTATAAGAAAAACGCAGAATATGCTTCATATCTGACGGACACAATTACTAATCTGACGTCCAGAGAAAACCTGAGTTCCGTTGAAAAGCAGCGTCTTAAATCTGCGGTCGAAGAATTGAATCGCATTTACCCAGAACTGGGATGGTCATATGACGAAGCCACAGGGAAAATCAAGGACGAAACCGGGGCCCTGGTAGACAACACGGACAAAATCAGGGAAAACGTGGCGGCGGCAGAAGAGGCGGCAAGACAAAAAGCACTTGCGAAGGCCTTTGAAGAAACATCAGCGGCTGCCATAGAGCAGAAGATGGCGTATGATGCTGCTTCTCAATCGCTGACATATGCAAACGGCGAAGTCACTAGACTGACCAAAGAATATGCAGCCATGACCAAAGGCGCGGCAGAGAGCGAAGCCAAATCCAGAGAGCTGGCAGCAGCCACGGATTTACAGGCGCAGGCTCAGCAGCGTATGAACGAACTCCAGATCCACGGCGTGGAAGCCAACAAGATGCATCTGGAGGCTATTATGCAGCTGGATGGAGGATTGGACACCATTGGTCCCTCCATGCAGGCCAAATATGAAGAGATGATCCATGCATCGACAGAGGCGGGTATCCAGATTCCGCAAAAGCTATCTGAAGGGATTCAAAACGGTTCCGAGCAGCCACAGGCCGCATTGCAGTACATGGCGAATCTTGAAGTTCTCAATGGTATGGTGGACTCTTCCGGAATGATTGGCGGAGCTATCCCTGTATCCGTTGCTAACGGTATATTGGCGAATTGCGGTTCTGTGCAGGAAGCCAGTTTTGCATTGAGCAATCTTGTGGAGTTTTCTCAGGCTGTAGCCAACGCTAATCTGGCAGGCAATGAAATTCCTGCCGGGCTGATTGAAGGTATCGCTTCCGGAGCTATTGGTGTTGACGAGGCCGTAAAAGCACTGGGAAACGGATCTGTAGAAAACCTGCTTAGGCAGGCGGAGTACAGCGCTGCCGGTAAATCGAATGCTGACGCTTACTCTACATCGCAAGCTCAGGGAGTTAAGCAAGGGTCTGATCAGGCAGCTTCTGCCGGGGCATCTGCATTCAATGCAGGCAAAATTTCCAATGCTGCCGGCAAAGAAGGTCAGCAGGCTTCGACGAAGTACAACACCGGGATCAATACGATGCCTGGGAAAACAGGCACAGTTTTGTCTGACACTGCTTCACAATTTGGCGGTTCTTCCGTTCCTGGGGCGGCTGGCACGATGGGATCCAGCGCTACATCTGCTTTCCAGCGGTACATTTCCGGTATCCCCTCTGCAGCTCAAACAGCTTACAACGATGCCAAATACTGGATTGACCAAATTCAGTCTTTGACCCGCCAGAGTTTCACTGTCAAAGTCACCAAGGAAGTCAAGACGGTCGAGACCAAAGGCGACAGGACTGTGAGAGCAAACTCACCATTGTTCCATGTGATGAGTCTGGCAAATCCCGCCGGGCTTTTTGCTTCAGCTTCCGCCGATCCTGTAGCAAACGAGTCCAACATGGGGTATGCAGCACGCAATGCTGTCAATCCGACAACGGCGGCTCTGCAGTCAGCAATCGACACACAGCGAGGCGTCATGGCTGGAAATCAGATGCAGATAGCAAATCTCAGCAGGAAGATGGACTCCTTGATGGAAAGGCTTACTGCAGTTGATTTTGACGGGTATCTTTCCACCATCGCGAAGAACACGGCAGACACGCAGATCGTGATGGACAGACGGACAGTTGGAAAGCTCGTTGCATCGGATGTTGCCAAAGCGAACGACCTTGACGCTTCCGTCCGGAAGAAACTGGCAGGAGGGTAGAATGCTGAACATCAAATTTGATGGCAAATGGCTCGAAGCTCAGGTGCCTGGATTCCAGGTGATTTCAGTCTCTGGCCGTGAGCTGATGTCCTATGACGTAAATGAAAAGAAAATACCAGGAATCGACGGAGCTAGTTACACTGGCTCCGAAATCGGTTCCAGAGACATTGAAGTGACTTATCGGCTGTGCGCTCCAATGCTGGAAGCCAGACAGATCAGGATGAACAAACTGAACAGTCTCCTGAAAGTCCGGGAAGCTCAGCTCATCTTTGCTGATGAATTAGACAAGTATTACATCGCATCCAGTGCAGAAGCAGACGGAAGCAAGATTGTGTTCCATTGTGCAGACCCCTTCAAGTACTCCGTGGTGGAGAAGTCCATTCCCATCTCCGGAAACACGCTCATGGTTACCAATGACGGTACCGTTCCTGCCTCCATCCGGTACGAAGTCAGGCTGAACAAGGAAAACGGGTATCTCGGCATTGCCAGCGAATACGGAGCCATGGAGTTCGGGAAACGTGAGGAAGCCAACGGGCAGACTTACCAGCAAACGGAATACCTGGCTGGCCTGCCTGATTTCATTGCCGCTGCAGATGACAAGACATCCAAAGATGCCATGCATCCGACATACGGCACAAAAGGTACACTGACAACCCGCAGTTACAACGGCAGGACCTATCTCACACTGGGTTCCGTTGGAACTCTTGTGGGCAATGCCAACGGAGGGATGCGGACGGTCAATCTCAAGCCGGACTCCAATGGGAACGCCACAGCTATCAACTGGGACATCTACATGCATCTGATCATGTGGGCGTCTGCCATGGGGCAGACCGGGGAGATGAGCGTCAGCGTCATGACAGCTGACGGAAAGCTCATTGCTGGGTGCAACTGGTTCAAAACGGACATGTCCGGCAACCAGGGAGCCTATGAGATCATCGTATACAACCCCGACGGCAAAGACACGGATCTCATGAAAGGCCGCATCCTGCGGACATGGACTTATCAGACAGATCATCGTCACGAGTTGAATCCGTGGTACGGAGACTGGGGTCACTGCATGATGCGGAAAGAGGGCAGCAAGTTCACGTTCTTCTACTGGGGCGGATACCATACCTTCATCGTTCCGGAAGCCGCAAACCTTGTGGCTGCCAAGATCCAGATATCCTGCAAGGCATGGCGAGCGAGCAACGGGAAGAACTTGTATATCCATGGCTTCGATGTCTTCGACTTCCGGAAAATGGGTGTCTCCAAGTGGAGAGACGTGCCCAACCGGTTCCGGCCTAATTCCACGCTGACCATTGACGGTGAGACAACGCAGTTTCTGGTTAATGGCATGTGGCGCCCGGAGGAGGAAGTCCTGGGCACGGAGTACTTCAAGGTGCCGCCCGGGGACACTGAGATAAAGCTGGTGACCTCCAGCTGGTACACAGGAACACTGACCGGCACTGCTTACATTAGAGAAAGGTGGCTTTAAATGACTCCAAGAATTGCGATCCTCAACTGCAGGGATGCGTTGATGGGATTCATGGATAACTCTCAACCGGGAGCCATACATTATTACGACGACATTCTTCATCGTTACCTTTCAGGCAATGCCTATACCTTCACATTTAAAATACTGTCCGCTCAGGACCCGAATGAACTGCTGCAGGTGGGAAACAAGTTGGCCTTCCGACACCCGGAACTGGGCAGCTTTTACCTCAACATCACCACTGTTGAGCGTGACCGGACGGAGACAGAAGTCACCGCCATGGGTCTGACCTTTGAGCTGCTTAATGAAGAGATAGCCGCAACCAAGCTGGACACGGCGAAGACGTTCATGGGCTATCTGGATCACTGGGGATTCGAACGGGAAAAACTCAAGGTCGGCCTGAATGAAGTCAGCGACAAGAGCATCAAAAACGAATGGACAGGAAATGAGACGGTGCTTAAGCGTCTTTTTTCTTTGGCTACTGTCTTTGATGCAGAGCTGGAATTCGTTCCGTATCTGAATGAAAATTTCTCCCTGAACACGCTGGTGATGAACGTCTATCGGTCAGATCATGGCATGGGCCACGACAAGCGGGACATAACTCTGCGCTACTCCGATGGCATCGAAGGCATCACCAAGACCTCTGATATCTCTGAGCTCATCACTGCCATCCGGCCAACAGGCAAGGATGGAATGACACTTGCTGGGTACGCCAGAGCAAAGGAATCAGACGGATGCTACCTGAGCAACTCTGACATCCGAAGCCCGTCAGCCAGGGACCGTTTCCCTTCACAGGTGGCGGACAAGGACGACAACTATATCGTTGGCATGTGGTCCTGCGACGTTGACAGCAAGGAGATGCTTTACGGTCGGGCTCTGGCAGAATTGCGGAAGCGGTCAGTACCGAAGCTGACTTATGACATTGACGGCTACATTGACGTTGCCATCGGTGACCGGGTGACCATCGAAGACGATCAGTTCATTCCGAAGCTGTATGTTCAGTGCCGGGTCGTGGAGCAGGAAGTAAGCTTCACGGATCCCACGAAGAACAAGACCACATTCGACAACTTCACGGAGGTTTCCAGTCAGCTGTCCAGCTCCATCATCAGCCAAATGAATGCACTGATCGAGAAGTACAAGCAGTACCAGTGCGGCATCGCATCCAGCTCCGGCACCAGCTTCAAGAACGGACAGGGAGAGACCACACTGACAGCCATTGTCAGAGATGGGGCGGCGGATGTGACGGATAAGTTTGAGATCCGCTGGTTCAAGAATGGAACCAGAGTAGGCACGGGCAAGTCACTGACGGTCTCCAGCACAGACTTTGGCCAGACAGCGGCCTACAGGTTCGAAGCCTGGAAGGACGGACAGCTGCACGGACAGTATGAGCTGACAACCGTCAATGTGGTTGATGGAGCTGACGGCATTTCCAATTACCTTCACATCCGGTATTCGGATGATGGAGGCAGGACCTTCACAGGCAATAACGGGAAGAACCCGGGCAAGTGGATTGGCCAGTATCATGACCCCAACCCTGTTGATTCTCCGGATCCGGCAGATTACACCTGGGTGAAGACCGCAGGGGAAGACGGCGCTGACGGTATGACCCAGAAACTGGTGAGCCTGACCAATGAATACTACCTGTCCACCTCCGACACGGAACGGACAGGCGGCTCCTGGGACACAGGCTATCCAGACTACGAACAGGGAAAATTCCTCTGGGTCCGCATCAAAGCGGTATACGAAACACCAGACGCTATTGCCTATTCCGCTCCGGAGCTTGATAAGGCATGGCTCAACGCGGGCAAGGCTATCACAGCGGCCGAGACAGCCACACAGAGCGCTGCTGACGCGTCTCAGGAGGCTCAGGACGCAGTGAGTCAGGCGCAGACAGCAAAGGCAACGGCAGACGCTGTGCAGGCCGAACTGACCCCCATCAAGACCGGTGTGCAGGAAGCCAAGGATGCGGCTGCTGATGCAAAAAAGGAAATCGCTGATAAGACACAGCAGATGCTGCTGGACATTGGTGATACCTACGCAACCAAAAACGAGGTGACGGCTCTGGAAGGTGACCTGCAGGCACAGATCACTGCCAACGCCACAGAGATTGCCAGCAAGGTTTCGCAGACAGAGTACCAGCAGAATCAGCAGGAGGTTGATGATACTCTTGCCAGCCTGAACAGTGACCTGACAGCTGCACAAGGAACCCTGTCCTCTCTCCAGTCCAGTCAGTCTGAGGCAGCACAGAAGCTGGCGCAGGCTGAACAGGACCTCAAGGATGCGCAGGATGCAGTGCTTGACCTCCAAACCAGCCAGACAGCCACAGACACCCAGCTTAAAGCCGCTCAGGATGCAGTGACCAAAGCACAGGCAGCGGTGGATAAGGCGCAGAGTGATGTGGACAAAGCCAACACTGAAATCGGCAAGGTCAAGACAGACATTGCAGGAATCCAGGGGGACATCACGGACCTCACAAGCAGAGTGACAACCGCTGAAACGTCCATCACACAGAACGCCGAAGCCATTGCTTTGCGGGCCACAAAGACGGAAGTCAGCACTGCAGTGCAGGGTGCCAAAGATTATGCTGATGCGCAAATCAAGGTCTCTGCCAACGAGATCAAAAGCTCCGTAAAGACAGTGACCGGGACAGCAAGCACCTATCAGGTGTCCAGCTCTGGCACTACGGTCCCGACTGGCACATGGTCATCCAGCATCCCGGCCACAAATCCCGGGCAGTATCTGTGGACGAAAAACGTCACGACTTACTCTAACGGGGCGACATCAACCAGCTACTCTGTGTCCAGAAACGGCACCAATGGTGGCACCGGTCCCAAGGGAGAAACAGGTGCTACAGGACAGACCGGCGCACCAGGGGCGGATGCTCTGCACATCTCCATTACGCCGGTATGGTCCGGAAACAGCTGCACGCTGACTGCACATGTGTTTAAGGGTGGAGTGGAGCTGACGGATACTCAGGTGACGGCGCTGGGGGCGTTGAAGTGGTATCTCAACGGGTCCGGAACTGTCGCCGGTACTGGCAAGACACTGACAAGAGCGGTGAGTGTGAAAGAGTCATGGGAAGTGAGGTTGGAAGGATGAGCAGGAATTTACTTTTGAAGTCCGGAAGACTATATGCGTGGCACAGTTCAGACGCTCAATCGTATGTAGATATTTCAACTCCGGGTATCGTTACAAAAACCAAAGAAGGTGGAGCTGGTTTTGCCACTAATGCCTATTTGTGGCCAGCAAACGATACTTCGCCGAATGTTGCACATTGTTGTACCAGTCTTTTTGATCTGGCAAACGCATTTGATTGCTTCACTTTGTCTGTAGATATAAAAGTTAGTTCTTCAGCAGTCAAGGCATCTGTCAGATATGACATGCGTTACCATTCGGTAACTGAATTTGGAAATCAAGGAATAATCGGTTTGGATGTTTCCGGAATGACCGAATGGACTAGAGTGCATTTGACAGTTCCACTAGTCCAGACAAAGGGAAAAGCAACATCATCATTGTTTTGTGTTTTCTTCGCTGATGATTCTCCTGCCGGCGGTTCTCTCCAGTGGCGGAATATGAAACTGGAAGTCGGCGATACAGGCAGTGAGTGGACACCGGCACCGGAAGACGTTCTTTTAAGCAGTATCCCAGAATCTATTCTGGAACCCGGAGCCATATCGACTGGTAACACAGTAGTCGCCGGGCAGACTCTGGGAAACATGAAAAGCAGCGATAGCTCTTGGATGACAATCAGGGTCCGGACGAAAAACATTATTCCTTTATTGGGGAATAGGGCATTCTATATAAATTTCCCTGCGAATCTGGTATGTTTTCCAATTTACTTTGATTCTTCTGATCTGTCTGTTGCCGCTCCGTGTGATGCGCATACAACAAAGGATGTTTTTATAGCTCCTCAAGGGGCCGTTGGAGTTGAGTTAGTTTTCAAGAAGTCTGACAATTCCGCCATAACTCCCGCAGATGTTACAAATGTCACCGTGGGGGGGGGTACTCACTGATGACTATTAAGGCAAGAGCATCTGTTGAGATTGAGAACCCCTCGATTGGTGGAAGGAATCTGCTGAAGCAGACGGCAACGAAACTGCTGTCCAGTGAATTTGCAAAGGGTGGAAACTCCTACTATATGGAAGATGGTTTCTGTGTCTCCAAAGTCACAGAAAAATGGGTCGGATACGAGGCAAAACTGAGTAAACATACGCCCGGTTATCCCTTTGCGGTTGGAGATACGATCACAGTTTCTGCTGATGTCAGAGGCGTCGGATATACCAACATCTGGGCTATTGGTTCGCGGGAAATTGGAAACACCATATTTTACCCCGCCACAGGAGATACGCACTTTCCAATTTCCTCAACCTGGGAGCGAGTGTCCGCCACATTCGTGATGACTCAAGCGAATGTGGACTGGTTGGAAACAGAAGGCAATTACATCCGTATGGGTTTTGAAAACGACCATGACGCGGTGGATGGAAGCTACTACGAGTTCCGAAAAATGAAGCTGGAAAAAGGAACCAAAGCCACCGACTGGACCCCGGCGCCGGAAGATGTGGACTCTGCGATATCCGACCTCGAAGACAAAACCATCCTCAACGCCACGGCCCTGGAACAGCGTCTGTCCTCACAGATCCTGCAGACACAGGAGCAAATCCAGCAGTCGGTCAGTGAGCAGTATTTCACGAAGGATGAGACAAACACCCTCATCTCTCAGGTCAGCACTGCATTCACTCAGACGGCAGAAGGCTGGCAGATGGACTTCAATAAAATTGTTTCCATCGTCAACGCCAATCAGGCAGCCACTGACTCAGAGTTTCAGGAGTGGTCAAAGTACATCAGGTTTGTGGACGGCAACATCATTCTGGGAGCTGTCGCAAACCCCGTCGTCCTGACCATCAAGAATGACAGAATCAGCTTCTCCCAGTCCGGGCAGGAAGTCGCCTACCTGTCCAATGCTGAGCTGGTCATCACCGATGCACGTGTGACGCACAGTCTGATCATCGGCAAATTTGGATTCATCCCCAGAGCGAACGGGTCTCTGGATTTCAAGAAGGTTTTATAAGAAAGGAGAAAGTATGCTCAACAAAGGAAAAGGCCGGACAACAGTCTGGGAAAACGAAGACACAAAAGCGGAAGTCCTGTACTCATACACGCAGGACGTCAAAGCCAACAAGACAAAAATCCATGTTGGCGAAATTCTTGTAACTCCCAAAAAGGTGCTCTAATGCAGGGCACCTTTTCTATTGGAAAGGAGTGTGACTAGATGGCTTATGGACCCTGGGCCGGCGCCAGATGGCGGACCGTCTGGAACAACGGCTATTATCGGATAGATGTCCAGTGGGATTACTGTCAGGACATCGAAAACAACAAGACAAAGATCTCCATGATGGCCCAAAGAGTCGCATCTCTGAATGGCTACTACAGTTTTACGTACACCGCAACACAGACAGGTGTCGGAGATTTCAACGGAACACTTTTTGCCGAAGAGCGGAATGTCTCTGTTGGCGGTGGTGGCACAACGGTTGTTGACTGTACGGACAGGCATTCCGAGGTGCCCCACAACGCGGATGGTACATGGAAAAACGGCACCTACTACGGCCACTGGCGATTCAACGTCCCTCTGGGTGGGGCACACAACACCCCAACATGCGGATGGACCAATTTCACCATTGACGGCGAAATCCCCACCATCCCCCGGGCGACGACTCCGACGCTGTCTGCGGGCACAGTTGCAATGGGCAGCGCTGTCACTATCAACCTGCCCCGGGCATCGTCCAGCTTTACTCACAACGTGACTTATCGTTTCGGCAATGCCACGGGTACCATCAACAGCAACGCAGGCACATCCTGCAGCTGGACACCTCCTGTATCTCTGGCTCAGCAGATCAAGACATCCACATCCGGTATTGGCACCATCACGGTCCAGACTAAAAACGGCAGCACAGTCATCGGGACCAAGACCATCAATATCACGCTGACTGTCCCCGCATCTGTTGTGCCGACTATCTCAGCACACACAGCGGTGGAGGCAACGGCAAATCTGGCATCGAAGTTCGGGGCACTGGTGCAGTCCAAGTCGACACTCAAGGTGACAACCACGGCAGCCGGTGCACAAGGCAGCACCATCACGGCTTACAAGACAGAGGTTGACGGCCGGTCCTACACAGGTAGCCCCTGTACTACGGCAGCGCTGTCCAGATCTGGAACTGTTGCAGTTAAGACGACTGTGACAGACTCCCGGGGACGGACGGCAAGCCACACAGTGAATGTCACAGTCATCGCCTACAGTCCGCCAGGTATTGCAACATCCGCGGTAGCCAGGACAAGTGATGAGGCCACAACTGGAAAATTCGACTATAGTTATTCGATTTCTCCGGTTGGAAACAAGAATGACAAGTCTTTTGCTATCCAGTACCTAAACGGAAGTACATGGACGGACATCACGAGGCTGTCGACAGATTACTCCAAAACAGGCTCCGTGACATCTGGAGCCATTTTTGGTGTGGATGCAACGACGCGAGTACGGTTCGTCGCCAAGGACTACTTTTCAGAGGTTGTCATTGAACGGGAAGTCGGGCCGACATTTACGCTGATGAATCTGGGGGCTGGGGGTAAGAGTCTTGCGATTGGCCGGGTTTCCGACAACGAGGGCACCTATCAGTGTGCCCTTGCCCAGACCCATGCTCATCGAACAAGTGCATCCGGTACCAACGGGTATCTCAAAATCCTGCAGCTGGTTGTCACAGCAACTGCATGGAATTGCGGCGGAATAGAGTTCAAGTACCATTGCGGCGCTGTCGGTACATCTTGGTTTGACACCGGCAAGATCGTCATCAATGGCGGCAGCACCACGGACCCAACTCCGGCAATTGTGATGTGCTCCAATCCTGACAATCCAATTTATCTGCACAAGGCGTCAGCGAACACATGGGATGTCTATGTCGCAAAAAACGGCCCGGAACAGGCTTTTGTCTTTGACGTCGTGCAGTTCCTGGCCAACAGAATCAAATGGTCATTTCAGAACCAGCAAGTCGCTTCTTTGCCGTCTGGTTACATCCGGGCAAGATGGGAACACCTCAATGCCTGTTATCCAGTCGGATCCGTCAAGCTGACATGGGATGCTGCCAATCCGGGCACACGTCTGGGCGGCACATGGGTGCAGTGCTCACAGGGCCGTGTCCTGCTTGGCCAGGGGACAGGATCCGACGGTTCCACAAGTATGACTTTTGGTGCTGCAGGAACGGGCGGAGAATACAACCATACCCTGACCCAGGAAGAGATGCCCAGCCACTATCACGCCTCAAAACCACTTTGGGTAGGCGGTGGCGGAGCAGGATCGAACAACTGTGTGGCTGGATATCCAACGACCGGAAAGGCTGGTCAGTATGGCATCAACACCGAAAACACAGGTGGCTCAAAAGCCCACAATAACCTGCCGCCGTATGCTGTTGTTTTCTGCTGGAGACGCACCGCATAAGTATGACTTTTGCGGCCGGAAGTGCCGGGGGCCTGTACTCCATCCTGCAAACGGAAGCACAGCAGCCATACAAGAAATGTGTTGATGAAGTCAATCAGGATTATGGCCTAATGCTCTCCAACGGGTGTGGATTCTCCCGCCGTGTGGCAGTCACAAGGGGTACTGATCCCGCAAAAACTCCGATAGTCCAGCCTTACCAGACGATATACGCATGGCGCAGGACGGCTTAAGCTGTCCTTCTCCAGCAATAAATTACCTGATAAGGCGGCACATCGTTCGCCATCCGCGTCTTTCCGCGAAGAATCTGCTGTGCAATGGCACTGGAGCCCTGCCCAGTGGCGGAAAGGTGTGCAGAGTTCGTTGTTCCAGACACGGCGTCAGGGGCCTTCCAGGAATAGCTGCTTCCCGTAGCATCCTGCGGCCATTCTGTGTGCGGCGTGTTTACTGATCCGTAAAACTCCCGGAAAAGGATTTTGAATTCGTGGTCATGGATGTACTTGCCGCCTGTCCCGCTGGCCGCAAAAGTCATACATACAGACCAGCAAGATGTTCCACGCACTGACGCTTTAACTCCATCTGCGGATGGACATAAAGGTCCATCGTGGTAGTCACATTGGCATGGCCCAGCAGCTGGGACAGGCTCTTGTAATCACAGCCACAGGCAATGCAGTTGGTGGCAAATGTGTGGCGCAGACAATGAAATTTCCTATGTGGGATGCCCAGCTGCCACAATTGCTTGTTGTACCAGATCCGGTATTTCCCCGGTTCCTGGGGTCGCTTGTTCCCGGTGATGATGTAACAGTCATCGCCTTTTTGCTGCAGGGACAGCAAGTGACATATCCAGCTGTTGAGTGGGATGGTCCTGATGCTTGCCTTGCTTTTAGGTGGAGTGATGGACAGCCTGCTGCCATCAGATTTCGTGTAGGTCCTGATGATCGTCTTGCGGATGTGCAGCACCCGGGCAGTCAGGTCCACATCAGACCACTGGAGAGCGCAAAGCTCCCCGATGCGGATACCGGTGTGAATGACCAGCAGGATCCCCACAGACCGGGGTGTCTGGCTGGATTGCAGATGGTTGACGAGTGCAACCATTTCGGACCGGTTAAATATCTCGATCTCTTTTGGCGGCTCATAAGGCAGCCGGATTTCCCCAACGTGAGGGCAGGTGATTTTGATGACAGTCAGGATGTCTCTGACAAACGATTGCGAAAGGCCTCCGCCGGTCACCCGGTTGCCGGATTCCAGGAGCCGGAGAGCAAAGTCCTGCACGATGTCTGTGGTGACCTCTTCCAGCTGGCCAAGATGTGGCATCAGGTGGTTTTCTACGATGTTTGCATAGCAGGTGTATGTACTGTACTTCTGGTAAGTCCGCTGGTCAGCCAGCCACTTTTTCAAAACTTCTTCATATCTCATAGGAGGATTCTATGAAAATCTATGTCCAAATCGGCGATGACGGTTCAGTCACCGCCTTTTCCACGTGCTCCACCGCCGACGTGCAGGTGGATGCAGAGGTGACCGGCCCACTTTATCCGGAAAAAATTTCCGGCTATAAACTGGAGCCGGACAACACAGGCGTCAATCATCTTGTCTTTGATGAGGAGCAGTATAAAGCCCACATCAAGCAGGAACAGGAAGCAGCAGCCCTTGCCGAAGCAGAAAACAGACTGGCCGAAGTCAGCCGGGATGCCCTGCTGGCCGGTGTGGATGATGAGGTGGCGCTTTCGATGGCCTGCCTGTACAGAGAATGGGAAGTCGGAGCAACATTCAAGCGCTGGGAGAGATTCCGGTACAAAGACGGCTTTTTCAAGGCCCTGCATGACTGCACAGGCGAGGAAGACAAAAAGCCAGACGAAACGCCTTCCCTGTACTCTGTCATCTCTGACCCCGCAATCGAATGGCCGGAATTCCGCCAGCCGACTGGAGCGCATGATGTCTACAACACAGGCGACAAAGTGACGTTCAAGGGCGAGCACTACACCTGCCAGCGCGATAATGTTGCACACTCCCCGGAAGCACTTCCGGATGCATGGGAAAAGGCCGAATGACACGGCCGGAAAGGAATTGATTATGCTCACAAACAAAACGTACGACATTCTGAAATGGATCGCTCTGGTGGTACTGCCAGCTGCAGCCACTTTTTACACCGCACTGGCCCCTATCTGGGGACTGCCCTACGAATCCGAAATCCCGATGACCATCACCGCCGTTGACGCTCTTCTGGGTGCTCTGCTGGGAGTGTCCAGCGTCAAGTATCAGGGCAAGAACGATGGAACTGTGGACTAGCCTTATCGACGCCTGCGGGTCTGCCATTGTGGCAGGCCTTTTTGGTGTCGTGATGTGGTACCTGCAAAAACAGGAAAAGCAGGGGAAGGTCCGGGATGAGGATACAAAGAAGCGTCTGGAAATGATTCAGGCCAACACGGCAAAGCTGGCTGATCATGATGCTCTTATTGTCTCCCTGTCCGAGATTGCCCAGCGGCTGAAAGAGGCCACTGAGGTCAATGGCGAGGGGGTCAAGGTACTGATGCGCTACATGCTGCAGCGCTACCATGCCACCTACATGATGCGCGGATTTATCACCAGCCACGAGAAACAGGAGTTCCTGGAAGCCTATCACGTATATCACGGCAAAGGCGGAAACGGGACCGGAGAAAGCTGGATGCGCGAAGTGGATGGGCTGCCTGTCCGGGATGATGTCCCGGTCATCAACCCCTATCTGGAAATGCTTAAGGAAAACAAAGGAGAATGATATGACTTTGAAAAACGGAAATTACGAACTGTTGAGATTCCCGATGAAGTGCATGAACATCACCCAGGGAAACAACGGACAGTTTTCTCACCAAGGCGTAAACGCTCTGGATATCGCCGGCAAGGACGCTGGCATTGACCCGACTTTTGCACCCTGCAAGATGGTCATCAAGCGCAAAGAAGGATACGGACAGGGAAACGCCGTCTTTGCGGAATCCGTGGACAAGGTGATGTTTGCAGACGGGACTGTAGACTACGCAAAGTTCATGTTCCTTCATGACAACTACACTGGTGATTTTGCTGTAGGCCGTGTCTTTGAGCAGTGGGAAGAGTTTGGGGATGAAGGTACCGCTGGATACGCCACCGGAAACCACTGCCACTTTGAGGTTGCCAAGGGTAAGCTGGTATGGGACAAGGCTGGGTCCGGATATGGCTATTACGGGCGGAGCAACTCCACTGGTGTCTGGCACCTGCAGGACTCCATTTCCGCCGACAAAGCATGTGTGGTTGATGGCGTGACCATCAAGGCCGGCAACGGCATGAGCTGGAAAAAGTCATCTGAGGTCAAGACCGGGAGTTCCGGGATCAAATGGACAGCAGAAAATGGAACAGCAACATTCACCCGCAACAACATCCGAATCCACGAGGACAGTCCCACCGGAAAGGTCATCTCTGGTGTCCAGTACAATGCAGGCCAGTCCGTTAAGTATTTTGCCAAGTGCGCCTATGGCGGACATCGCTGGGTCAAGTACCATCGTTCAAACGGCGGTGTTGGCTGTGTGGCTGTGTCGGGTTCTGAGACCCGGGGTGTAGACCCCTGGGCAACGTTTAAGTAGGAGGGAAGAAACAATGAAAAAAGCAATGATCAGCCAGCCGATGGGCGGGCTCACAAAAGACGAACTGCTGGAGATCCGTGACAAAGCCAAGGCAGTCCTGGAAGAGCAGGGCTATGAGGTGCTGGACACGGTGTTTGAGAGCTTTGATTCCTGTGACCTGATTGACCTTGAGCACATCGCGCTGCTGCATCTGGGCAAGAGTCTGGAAGCAATGGCGCTCTGCGATGCCGTGTACTTCTGCGACGGCTGGCAGGATAAACGCGGATGCCGGCTTGAGCATCAGGCAGCAAGTGCTTACGGC
>Ga0137310_100557_pt1 | contig 24778 bp, 15 predicted proteins | sample NAcewiD2O_June_2_FD_97183 | JGI IMG/M metagenome (GOLD analysis project Ga0137310, IMG submission 97183) | Mouse cecal microbial communities from Vienna, Austria - N-Acetylglucosamine amended D2O_June | ecosystem: Host-associated > Mammals > Digestive system > Large intestine > Cecum | place...
TGGATACAGGTAAACAGAGGTGTTTTGGATAAGAATACGGAATGGAACCTGGTGGATAAAGAAAACGGACAAGAAGAGAAAAGTAGAGTAAAAGCGCGGGAAGCAGGAATAGCTGACACGGATACAGTGACGGGCGCTTACGGGGAAAGTATTACATATTCCCTTGATTTGTCAACGGGAACGCTTACGTTTAGCGGTTCCGGCGATATGGCAGACAGTATGGGTTCTGCTTCCGATTCACCTTTTTATTCGTATCGGGACAGGATTACTTCGGTAATCGTTGGGGATGGCATCACATCGATCGGAGCTTATGCCTTTTACCGCTGTACGAAGCTGAGGACAGTCCGTATGCCGGGAAGCGTGACCCGGATTGGCAGCAGCGCATTTCGAAGTTGTGAAAACTTAAAGGAAATTGTAATTCCGTCAAATGTGACGGCGATTGGGCAGGATGCTTTTTTGCACTGTTATAATCTGGAGAGCATAAGCCTGCCATCCGGGCTGAGAACGATAGGGGCTTCCGCTTTTTTTGACGCCTGGAAACTTGCGGAGATTCAGATTCCTGACAGTGTGACGGAGATTGGGAGGGGTGCGTTTACACAGTGCTATGAGCTGGAAAGAGTAACTTTGCCATCCGGAATTACAGAGATATCGGACAATCTTTTCTTTAATAATAGAAAATTGCGGGAAGTGGTATTTCACAAAGGAGTCCAGAAGATTGGGGAAAATGCATTTGCCGGATGCGCCTTGACAAGCATTGAGATACCGGAAGGCGTGACGTCCATTGGGGAAGGGGCGTTTTCAAGCTGTAGCAGCCTGGCAGAAGTTACATTGCCGGATAGTTTGGCTGTGATTGGCGCGAATGCATTCAGCGGTACTGCCTATGAGGAGAGTCTTTCGGAAAACGAATTCGTGATACTGGGAAATGGGATGCTCTATCAATACAACGGCAGCGGCACGTCGGTAACGGTGCCGGAGGGCGTGACCCAAATCGCGGACACAGTATTTAAAAATCATAAAGAGATTGTGGAGGTGGAGCTTCCAGAAAGCCTGCGCTCCATTGGAAATTCCGTATTTGAGGGCTGCGCTGCACTGGAACGGGTGACAGTCCCGGAGGGTGTAGAATGGATCGGGGAAGATGCGTTTCGGGGAACGCCGTTTCTGGGAGCACAGGAGGATGGCGTCGTAGTACTTGGAAAAGCAGCATATACCTACCAGGGGGCTGATAATCCTGTACAGCTTCAGATTCCGGACGGAGTGGTTTCCATTACGCCGTTTGGTTTTCGATTCCTGGGTTCTGTTGAACGGGTTACGATTCCGGAAAGCGTGACGTCGATTGGCGAGGGTGCATTTCTTGGCTGTACTGCACTGACACAGGTGAGTGTTCCGGAAAGCGTGACAGAGATTGGCGCGCGGGCTTTTGGGTATTACTGTGTAAATGGGAGCAGCGGAACATATCTTCCGATGCATATAGCGTTGGCAGGATACACGGGTACGGCGGCACAGGATTATGCGGAGGATACACAAAATAATGTGACATTTCTTCCGCTGGATGCGCTTTCCGGCTCTTGCGGGGAAGATGCAACATGGTCGCTGGATAGTGAAACCGGGGAGCTGGTAATCAGCGGAAGCGGCGCTATGAAGGATTACACTTCTTATGGGGAAGAAGCATCGCCTTTTAAGGCTTACCGGGGCTTCATTACTTCTGTAACGGTTCAGGAGGGAATTGCTTCTATTGGGGCATATGCGTTCTACGAGCTGGATAAGCTGGAAGAGGTCAGCCTGCCGGGCAGCATTACGGCGATTGGGAATTATGCTTTTAGAGGATGTACGAAGCTGGGTTCCCTGGAGATTCCACAGGGGGTTTCGTCTATTGGTTCAGAAATTTTGGGTGGCTGCAGCAGTCTGAAATCTGTTGAAGTGGCGTCAGAGAATGAGAGCTATTGTTCGGATAACGGGATTTTATATAATAAAGAAAAAACACAGCTTTTGATGATTCCAGGGGATTTTCCACAGGAAACGCTCCGCATCCCAGAAAGTGTAACAAGAATCGGAAATTATGCGGCGAGTGAAAACAGGAACCTGCGGTGCGTATATTTTCCGGAGGGGCTGAGTTATCTTGGGTATGGAGCTTTTTCGGGATGTATTTCCCTGAAGAATCTGATATTTGAAGGGAATGCGCCGGGTTTTGGATCTTATAGCGCTGTAAATACAGAGGGAATTACGATTTACTGTGGTTTTTCCAGGCAGGGATGGACAGATAAGATGGAGAATCTTAGCTACCCGGAAGAGAAAAGCTGGGTGGATTTGGATGAGCTGACAGGCGTTCAGACCCTGGAGCTGGAAGCAGAAACAGATACCCTTGCAGTGGGGGATACGCTGAAGCTGAATGCAAAGCTGGATCCGGAGCTTGCATTGGATTTTGAATGGACGAGCAGTGCGCCGGAGATAGCCGGGATTGCCTCAGATGGGACGCTTTCGGCGTACCGTCCGGGAGAGGTTACGGTTTCTGTAAGGAGCCGGGACGGCGTTTATCAGGCAGAGAAAAGATTTATCGTTACGGGCGAGCCTTATGAGATTCCGCAGGCTGAAGTGACGGAACTGCCGCAGGAAGCGCTTTCTTATACGTCTATCAGTACCGAGACAGTGCAGATTCCGTGCGCACAGCAGAAAGGAATCTATTTTCTGAATGGAAAGAAGCTTAGTTTTTACTCGCTGTCAGAGAAGCAGGTTACTCCAGTGCATACATTTTCAGGGGTTACCTGTTCTTACAGCGCAGGAGAAAAGCTGTATATCGTATACCGGCAGCAGTGCACAGTTTATGATTTGCTGAAAAGAAAGGTAGACAGAACGGTCTATATACCAGGATATACGGCGACAGCCGTGGGCGCGGATGATCTGGGGCGCATTTATGTTGCGGCGGATAACAGCAGCAACCAGTATGACCACAGAGTTTTCTTGTTTAGCCCGGAGGGAACGCTTCTTTCCTGGATGGCTTCGGGAACCCGCGTATACCGCTTTAACGGATTTGACAGTACAAACGGAAATTTCTATATAGAGGTGTCTTATGACTACTATTCCTGGGGATATTCGCATCCGGGTCTTGCGCTTCGTATGGGAAATGTTACAGATAACGTGATAAAACGCGTAGACGTATATAGTTCGTTTACGGAAAGCGGAATCATTACACGGGAGATGGACAATATTATATATCTTTGCCAGGATGTATATAAGAAGCATCAGAATAATGCGGTTCTGCTCGGCGGTCGTTATCTGACGGCAGTCAGCGTACTGCTTGGCGTGGTGCGGGTGATGGATTCTCATTCGGAGAATCTCGACATTTGCCAAAGTTATTTAAGAGAACCTACAGAATACGAGCAGGAAAGCAGCTACAGCGATACCTCCAGTATTGGTGTGCGGACGGTTTACCATGAGGGACATGACAGCCTGATTTTATATGAAAATGGACGGCGTCTGACAGAATATGATATAAAAACGGGCAAGCGCACCGCAGAGTATAACACTGCCCATTATGTGTTCAATATGTTCTGGATGGACGAAACGCTGGTTCTGATTGAGAAAGAAAATGATGTCTACTATGTGGAAATGGTAGACTGGAGCGACCCTGAAGAAATTGAAATCACAGGGGAAACGACGATGCGGGTAGGCGAGTCCCAGCGCCTGACAATAAACCACAATAAACCATATACATCTTATTATGAATGGAGCAGCGAGGATAAGCGTACGGCATCCGTATCAGAAAACGGAGATTTGACGGCATGGAAAGCAGGATCGGTGGAGATTACGGTATCAAATATCAGCGGAACTCTGAGAGCCAGCCATAGCGTTACAGTACAGGAAAGAGAGGGCGCAAATGAGGAGGGCGGCGTTGTTACTTCTAATGGAACGGTGAGCCAGAATATTTCTCTTAATAATTACCAGGTATGGAGCCGCCCTGTAAATTCGTATCTGACGGAAAGAGAAAACCAGACACTGGAGAGAGTGGAGTATATCAGAGACAGAGGGGTTCTGGTAGAAACCTATTCGAAAGACGGCAGCCGTATAAACAGCCGGACGATAGAATCTCCGCTTCCGCTGTTTGGAGGATTTTTTGCAGGGAAAGATTACAATTTCCTGGTATTTGGACAGGAAAATGAGCAGGAAAGCGACAGCTGTGAAATCATGCGCGCTGTAAAGTATTCAAAGGACTGGAAGCAGATGGGTCAATATTCAGTATATGGCGCGAATACCTATATTCCATTTGACGCCGGTTCGCTGCGTATGGCGGAAACCAATGGAAAGCTTTATATCCATACGTGCCATGAAATGTATCTGTCAAGCGATGGGCTGCATCACCAGGCGAACATGACCTATGTTGTAAATGAGACAGATATGACAGAACTGCAATCTTATTACGATATGCTGAACATTTCCCAGGCGGGATATGTGAGTCATTCGTTCAATCAATTTGTTCAGACAGACGGTACGTATGTGTACCGTGTGGATCACGGCGACGGAGGCCCCAGGGCAATAGCTCTGACACGCGCAGATGTGGACGGAGAAATCACAGACGTCCGCTATACGCTTCCCCTGCCTATACAGGGAGGTTTTGGGAATAATGCAACGGGCGTATCGGCGGGAGGTTTTGAGCTTTCAGCAGATAATTGCCTGATTGTGGGAAATTCTGTGGATCAGACGAGTGCAGAGAGTTATTCCGCGGCCGGGCAGAGGAATATTTTCCTGACAGTTACGAGTAAGAGCCTGACAGAAAACAAGATTACGTGGATGACGGATTACCAGGAAACAGACGGAGTTGTGCCGGGGACGCCTCAGCTTGTCAAGATGAATGACTGGCAGTTCCTTATTCTGTGGGAGGAGTACTGCGAAGGAGAGGAAACTGTCTGGACGAAGATGGTAACGGTTGATGGGGACGGAAACCAAATCTCGGATATTATAAAGACAGACATGCGCCTGTCAGACTGTCAGCCGGCCGTAACGGGTAACGGTATGGTAAAATGGTATGTGTCTGACGGGAAGAGCGTACAGTTTTATACAGTAAATCCATACCGCTTAGAAGGTGTGGCAGTACCGGATTCCTGCGTAGATTCACATATGTGGAATGCAGGTGTGGTCAGAAAAGAGCCTTCCTGTGAAGGAAATGGAATCAGGGTTTACACTTGTATAAGATGCGGGGGGACAAAGCAGGAAATCATTCCGGCAAAGGGACATAGCTGGAGTGAATGGTCTACGGTACCCGGCAGAACAGAGGAACGAAGATGGTGTCTTGCATGTAACAAGGAAGAAATAAAATCACAGGGGACAGGCGGGAATAAGCCAGGAACTCCTCCGGGCGGCACAGGTGAAGATAGAGAGCCATCAACGGAAAAGCTGTCCAAACCAGGAACAAAGCTTACTGCGGCAGATGGAAGCGTCTATACTGTCGTAACAGCAGGTTCTGCCGTGGAATTTACAAAAGCGGGAAATAAAAATGCGGCGTCCGTGTCGATCCCTTCGGCAGTAACGATTAATAAGGTGGTATATCAGGTAACAGCGATAAAAGCGAATGCCTTTAAAGGTAATAAAAAACTGAAAAAGGTTAAAATCCCGGCTTCTGTAAAGACCATAGGGGATAATGCGTTTATGAACTGTACATCTCTGACCTCTGTGGTTATTCCGGCGAAGGTAACCAAAATCGGGAAAAAGGCGTTTTATAACTGCAAGAAGCTGAAAAGTATCACGATAAAGACTACAAAACTTACGACAAAGAAAGTCGGAAGCAAGGCATTTACCAAGGCGGGAAGCAGCAGCTATAAAAAGCTGAAGGTTAAAGTGCCGGCAAAGAAATTGTCTGCTTACAAGAAACTGTTAAAGAAAAAGGGTCTTTCACCAAAAGTAAAGGTGAGAAAGTAAAGAGATGGGAAATCCCAGGTTTACGGCAGGAGCTGTAAACCTGGAGTTTGCTAAGGATGACCTGCCGTTTGTTCCAGATGGCAATGAGACTTTAAGGGAAGGCAGGTAAAACTTGCAAAAATCGTTGACAGAAAAATGTAATTGTGGTAAAGTAGCAGAGGTTAGAAAATAAAGAAGAGTATCCGCTCTCACCGCAGCGCAGGAGGCGACTGTCGGTTAATATGGAACATAGGGCTTTCGGACGAGAGTTTTCTGTGTAGATATTTAGAGTGGATAGTCTGACTATCCACTTTTTTGGATGGAGAGATTGAAAGTGTTGATGGAGGTGCACGACTATTAGCGAATTAATGATTAACGAGCAGATCAGGGACAGGGAAATCCGTCTGATTGGAGAGAATGGAGAGCAGTTAGGTATTATGTCCGCGAGAGAAGCGATGAAAAGGGCGCAGGAAGCGGAGCTGGATTTGGTAAAGATTGCTCCCACAGCGAAGCCGCCGGTATGTAAGATTATTGATTATGGAAAGTACCGTTATGAAATGGCGCGCAAAGAAAAAGAAGCAAAGAAGAAGCAGAAAATCATTGAAGTGAAGGAAGTGCGTCTTTCACCGAACATTGACAGCAACGATTTGAGTACAAAGATAAACGCTGCCAGGAAGTTTATCCAGAAGGGGAATAAAGTTAAGATTACATTGCGGTTCCGCGGACGTGAGATGGCGCATATGAATGCCAGCCGCCATATCCTGGATGATTTCGCAAAGGAGCTGGCAGATATCGCTGTTGTAGAGAAGCCTTCGAAAGTAGAGGGCAGAAGCATCGTGATGTTTTTAACGGAGAAACGTTCATAAGGGCGTTTCGTGTTAAAAGGGTACGGCAGGTTCCAGCGCTGTAGAAGCTGGAGAGGGCTGTATATAGATAAATATACAAATAAGGAGGAACATATACAATGCCAAAAATGAAAACAAACAGAGCTGCTGCAAAGCGCTTCAAAAAGACAGGTACAGGACAGTTAAAAAGAAATAAAGCTTATAAGAGCCATATCTTAACAAAGAAATCTTCTAAGAGGAAGAGGAACCTGAGGAAAGCAGCGATTACCGATGCTACAAACGTAAAGAACATGAAGAAGATTTTACCGTATTTATAAAATCAGGCGAAGGAGGATTTGAGAAATGGCAAGAATCAAAGGTGGAATGAACGCTAGGAAAAAACATAACAGAACATTAAAGCTGGCAAAAGGATATAGAGGTGCCCGTTCCAAACAGTACAGGATTGCAAAGCAGTCCGTTATGAGGGCGCTGGCAAGTTCCTACGCAGGAAGGAAGCAGAAAAAGCGTCAGTTCAGACGTCTGTGGATTGCACGTATTAACGCTGCCGCACGTATCAACGGATTATCCTACAGCAAGTTTATGTATGGTCTGAAGCTGGCCGGAGTAGAGATGAACAGAAAAGTCCTGGCTGATATGGCTGTAAATGACGCAGAAGGTTTTGCAACACTGGCTGAGCTGGCAAAGAGCAAAGTTGCGTAAATTTAATAATAAAGTTTGAAGAGGAACCGCGGTGGGCGGTTCCTTTTTTACGAATCGCTTTGTTGTGTGTTGGTATGAGCTTTAGAGATGTTTTCATACTGCTTTATTCTATCAATTAAAAGAACAAAAAAAGAAACCTCGATTTCCGAAGTTTCTTCTTTGTTCATGCGGAAGATGGGACTTGAACCCACACGGTATTGCTACCACAGGCACCTGAAGCCTGCGCGTCTGCCAATTCCGCCACTTCCGCATCCAAATCAATATCTGATTTGATATGTTGGGAAGCTGCGCTTGCAACTCACGAGTTATATAATACAACAAGTCTGGAGGTTTGTCAATACAAAATTTAAAAATCAAATCAAAATATGTCTTACATCAGGAATCTTGCCCAGTAAGCCCAGCGCCGAATCATATCGATGCTGAACTTTTTTTGCGAAGCCATCAGCTGGGGCGACTGGCCGTCCGCCAATTCGTAGGAATCAGCATCTTTAACTTTCAGGGCGTCTTTTTCATATTTGTGCATTTCTTTGCGCAGCTGGCGGTTCAGCTCTTCGCTGTCTATGATTAGCATCAGTTCTGTGTCCAGGTAGGCGCTGCGCATGTCCCAGTTAAAGGAGCCGATGGCGGATATCCGGCTGTCGATGGCGAAGCATTTTCCGTGGTAGGAGATGCCGCCGTCATATTCCATAATCTGCAGCCCTGTATCCAGAAGCCGTGCTTTGTTTTCACGGTAGTCCATAGCGCCAAAGGGATTTCCATTGTTGGCTATGGAGTTGGTCATCATTTGTACGCGGGGAACCTGTGTGCAGACTTCTTTGAGCCGCTCTGTCATCCAGTCATTGCAGATGATGTACGGAGTATGGAAAATGACGGATTCGTCTGCATTCTTCATCAGCTCCGTGATGGTGTAAAAGACAACAGGCTCTTTTGCACGTACATGGATGGGATTGGAGACAAGCCGGATGCTGCGGGCGGGAACAGTGGCTGTCAGAATATCCAGGGGGGCAAACCAGTCCTTGTGCCCTGATTGTGTCTGCTGATAAAGATTCCGGAGTTCCTGGCGGCATTCCTGTACGGCGGGATGATTTTTAAATAAGCGTTGTTTTCCTGCGGTACGGCAGTCGGGCAGTTCCCAGATAGAATGGAAATAGGTCTGAAGCTGGACTATGGAGCCGGAGCCCGGAGAGTTTTTTGTGGAAACGAGCACGTCCCAGTCATAGTTTTTGTAGCCTTCCTGATCTCCGAGAAAATAGTCATAAGAGTTTCTGCCGCCGAGGATATAGGCCGTGGAATCGGCAATCAGGTATTTGTCATGCAGCCTGCCCATAAGCGTCCAGGGTTTCAGAAGGTTTATCGGATTATATACTCTGAGGTTTACGTTGTCAGTTTCCGTTAGAGCCAGGAACCAGGGGTTTCCTTGGATTCCTGTGGTGTATGCCAGGCCGTCAATCAGGATGTTTACACGCACGCCCCGGTCTGCGGCGTCGAGCAGTGCGGAGAGAAGGATTTTTCCGCTGGAATCGGCGTCGAAATCGAAGGTAGAGAGGATGATTTCTTCTTTTGCCTGGGAAATCAGGCGCACGCGTTCCGCGAGGGCTTCTCCGTTGTCGGAAATTACTTTTGCGCGTTCCACGCCGTCGGATTCACTGTAAAAGTCAGATGCCTGGAAACTCTGTACCGTTTCTTCTGAAACGGTTGGCTGCCTGGTATATGGAAGAATGACAGCGGATGCGTAAAGCAGTGTCAGAAGAATTACGGCTAATAACATTTTCCATAATTTTTTGGCTTTTGTATTATTTTTTTCAGAGTTATAATTGTTCAGGTTACGGTAAGCTGTCCAGTACATCCTGAGATATTTTACAAGGGAAAAAAGCATGACAAAGATTGCCAGGGCGGACAGCAGGTTGACAGTAAAATAGGAGGTGTCCGGAAATACCAAAAGCAGGAGCATGGTGAAATCAAGGACTGCAGTGCAGAGTTTTCCGTGCTTCTGCGCGCCGTCCATCCGGTAGCCGCGCTTCATCATATAGATTCCCAGAACTGCCATACACAGTTCTTTTATAAGAAACACCAGAAGCAGGATGACGACGGCAGGATAACGGAGGGCAAACCCTAGTGCGAGAGCGCCTTGCGTCAGTTTGTCTGCTACGGGATCCAGGATTTTTCCAAATTCAGTGACCATATCGAAGCGCCGGGCGATTTTTCCGTCCAGAAAATCGGTCAAAAAGGATAAGAGCATAATAAAAATGGCAAGGCGATAAGACTTTGCGCAGATATAGAGATAAAGGTACAGGGGAATCAGGAGAATACGGAAATATCCCATCAGATTCGGGATGGAAAGGTATTCGTTTTTCAGGTTTTGTTTCAAGAGTAAGGCCTCCTTAAATATTCAGGAAGGGCTGTGCGTGTGCGGCACAGCCCTTATAGTTCTTTAGTCAAAATCCTCGATAGAGGGAACGTCTTCAGTAAAAGTTTCTTCACCAAGTTCATTGACGGTTGTCTGACCGGCTTTCCCATACTGGTACAACTGGTCGAGGAATTCGATAGCCGCCCGGATTTTGGTGCGGAGCAGATATCCTCCTGCCTGCGTGGATTCTACGAGGGAGGAGAGGGAAACGTTCGGCGTCCATTCATAAGCTTTCCCATGGAAATCCTGAATCTTGTACAATACTTCCTGGATTTCCAGGCGTGTCAGAGGCAGGAGCTGGGGCGCCCTTGAAAGGATGTCCAGGACGGTCCGTGCGGGTTCCTGTTCTTCCGGGTAGACTGCCGACAGGTTTTCGTATTCATGCTTTCCTTCTATTACATCTTCCACATAGGAAGCGCTGAGAGCGAAGATGCTGAACGTGTTTTCCGGGCAGAATTCAGGCAGCAGGAAGCGCGCCATATTCCGGTAGGCATTCAGGCGGGCTTTCTTTCCCAGGCGTCCCATGAGCTCAGTCTCGTCAATCAGGATTACCCAGCCGTGGTAGCCCATCTGGGTAAACAGGCGGCTCATAAAGGAGAAATAATCCCCGCAATGCCGGGTTTTTGTAAAGTTCACATTGTATTTTACAGGCTGGCCGAAAATACGGCGGTAAATCTTTTTCAGCGGCGCGTTTGCCACAAAATCTCCTTCCATATCAGCTTGCAGCAGAAACTTTTCATCAGAATCTTCTGTGTTCAGGTAAGAGCGGAACAGATAGTATAGCTTGTCCGTTTCCAGATGCTTTGCCGCGTAGAGCAGCATCTCGTTGGCAATGGGGCTGTTGGCAGAAATTTTTTCCAGTTCATGCATAAAGCCCGGCTGCTGTCTCTTGGGAAGGTAAGTGTTCTGGATAACTTTCTGGTAGACCAGGTAAAGCTTATCCATAGGGGTTTCTTTACTCAGGGAGAGATAGGAAACTACCATATTGTTTGAATGCGCCAGGTTGAATACTGTGTTCAGCAGATGGGTTTTCCCTTCCCCGTATTTTCCGCAGATTACCATACCACTTGATCTGTGCGAGTCGCAGACCATATCGAGCCGTCCGGAAATTTCTTTCATGATTTTTGGGCGTGCTTCGGAGAAATACTGGCCGACGGCGCGTGAGGGAATGCCGGAACGTAATGCTTCTATTATATGTCTGGCTTCGATATCATACATCGGGATTCACCTCCTGCATAGCGATTTGGATAAGCTGGGGAATGCCTATAGAGCCTGTCCGTGCCTGTTCTGTAATTTCTCGGGCGGTTTGCTGGTTCAGTGGGGAAAGAGGGTTTTGGTTCTGCAGGCTTGCAAGGCTTTCAGAGATAGAAACAATGATGTCCGGGGTATATTCCTGCGCCGCGAACCTGTCCATGTCCACCATATCGGAGAAACGGTTGAAGCGTTCCCCCACGATTTCATTTTGTATCCGCATCCATAGCGCCTGGTAGGATTTTAGCCCGGTATTCTCATTGTCAATCAGCTCCCGGTCGAAAGCGTATACGAACATGATATTTTTCATGCTGTCGATGTCGTCGATAAGCTGTCGGATGCTCTCATAAGTATCTTCGCGTTTCATTTTTGTGTAGTGTATCGGTTCCAGGCTGGAACGGCTGATGAGGATTTCCAGATTATCAATGGCAATAAACAGCCCGGAGGAACCGCCCATACGGATAATTTCAGCCAGTGAGCGCAGCATATGCCGGGCGTTGTACCGGGTGATGCGGCTGGGGTAGAAATCCAGAGCCCTAAGCTGGGAAAGCTTTATAGTGCGGTCGCCTTCCAGCCATGCCAGAAGCAAATCACGGTTTTGTTCTTCGAGAACAGGATAACCGAGGATGCTGCCTGTAAGCATACTGCAGGCCAGGGCAAAATTATTGTCCAGCATGGGATTGTTCAGGAACATCTGGCGGAGCTGCGAGCGGATCTCGCGCTTAGTCAGCGCGTCGCCAAGGCCGTTCTGAGAAAGATAGTCAATAAATTTCATGCCTTCCGGAATGTCGCGGTAATCAAATCCCATTTCCTGTATCAGATGACGGCTGATTCCTTCCAGGCATTCCATAATGCCGCACTGACGGAAGATTTCTACGTAGATTTCTTTAAAATCGTGCATCCAGATATTTTTTGCGGAAAACTGGACGGTTTTATAATTTTCCTTTTGGGCGATAGAAGTCATCAAACGCAGAAAATGGGTTTTGCCGCTCCCCATCCGCCCGGTGATAAATTTGATTTTACTGCCGCCATACCGGATATATTCACGGAGATATTTTTCTGTCCAAAAGTCCGTGAGAAAGCGGACGCCGCAGGTAAGGCTCTCAGCCGGAAGAGCGGAGGAACAATCCGCAGTCTTCGGAATTTCGTTGAATTCTGGTTTCATAAGTCTCCTTTTTATTCATAGAAACGGATGGTGGCAAGAAACTGCTCCTGCCCATCCCTGTCCAGGATACGGATGGCCTTGCCATTATTTCGACTGGGGCCAAACTGGAACTTTCTTCCGTTCTTTGTTTCTTCTACCTCAGACATGTACAGCCTGGCTAAATCAAAGGCGAAGCTTTGCTGGTCATAGTCCCTGCGGAAGCGTCCCATAGGAGCCAGGAATTTGTACAGGCTGGTTAAGTAAATATCGGCCTGGGGCTGCTTGTTTTGCTTCAGGATGGCCATGTCATAAGCGTCGGCCAGTTCGTTGACAAAAGTAAGGGCATTGAAAGAAGCTTTGTTCAGTTTTTCCTGTCCGCCGCGTACGATTTCTACGAAGCTCTGAGGACGTACGCACTGTATTTTCTTTCTGTCAAGATATAAATCCTGGTTTTCCGTATCCAGTTTCACACGGTAAGGGAACATTTCGTAGACAGGGAAATCACCCCGGACGTCTACGCCCTTTTCCTGGCAGATTTGCAGCATCTGTTCAGCAAAATCACCGTTCTCAAAATATGACTTTGTATCAAAGCCATTAACGAATCCTATCATATTCTCCAGGGTGAAAGATACGGAAGCGGCGCTCTCCGACATGGCGTTTAAATCCCGGGCAAGGCTTTTGATATCTCCATTCTCATTTTCTTTATGAATGGCTTTAAAAAGTTTCTGCATGGATGCGATACTGTCCTTCAGGGATTTTTCAAGGGGCTGCATATCCTGGTAGAGATTTTCGTAATTCATAGATGGCGTCCTTTCTGAGTTTAATTTTCCATAAGCATTCTTGCGGTTATGTCTGGCAAGAACCTTATTGACTTTGAATAGTAACAGTATAAACGAGATAGTTAAGGTTTTCAACAATTTGTTCCAAAAACAGACAGGGTATGATAAAATCAGTTATAAAATTTGCGTAATGAGGGGCCGCTATGAAAAAAGAGCTTTATCAATGGCAGGAGGAGTGTCTGGAGCGATGGTTTTCGAATAACGGAAGAGGGATAGTGCAGGCAGTGACCGGGGCGGGAAAAACATTTCTGGCGTTGACTGCGGCTGCGCGCCTGGAGAAGCGGCTGGGCAGGAGGCTGCGTGTGAAAATCGTCGTGCCGACGGCAGCGCTGATGCGGCAGTGGAATCAGGCTTTGCGGGAATTTCTGACGGATTCATGCGGGGATAAGGGGAATTCGGGAGACATTCGGGGAGAAATCGGCCTGCGGGGCGGCGGTCACAAGGGAGAAAATGGCCGCAGGTATATGATTTATGTGATTAATTCCGCGCGGTATGAACTGGCCAGGAAGATTCTGGCAGAGCTGCGGGGCGGAGAGGCAGTGTTGCTGATTGCGGATGAATGCCATCATTATGGGAGCGGACAGAACAGTCTTATTTTTGAATTTCTTCCTTATATAAAGCCATGTGGGGAGAACTTTTTCTCGCTGGGGCTTTCGGCCACTCTCCCAGCCGGAGAAGAACGACAGTACCTTTCGTCGGTGTTGGGGCGGGAAATCTACAGTTATGGGATGGAGGAGGCAGGGGCGATGCGTACGGTGTGCCGATATGATATCTTCCATATCGGCCTGGAGTTCCGGAAGGAAGAGAGGGAAGAGTATGAGGAAATCAGTGAGCAGATGTCCAGGCTTTCCCATAAGCTGCAGCAGATGTACCCGGCGCTGAGAGAGCTGGGGCAGAGGGAACGCTATGCGATGCTGTCGCAGATTACCGGCGGCGGGGATAAGAGGGCAGCAGAGGCGGCAGCGCGCTATCTGGCGCTTTCCTACAAACGAAAGAGCGTGGTCTGCCTGGCGTCCGAGAGGGTTTCCTGCGTATGTGCTTTGATAGAACGCCTGGATGTAAAGAAAGGAATCCTGATCTTTGGGGAACGTGTCAGCCAGGCGGAAGAACTGTATGGGATTTTACAGAATAAGTATCCCGGCCGGGTAGGGCGGTATCATTCGAAAATGGGGCGGCAGGCGAATAAAAATGTCCTGGAGCGGTTTTACACAGGAGAGATACATATATTGATTGCATGTAAGGCTATGGACGAGGGGGTGGATATCCCGGAGGCGTCTGTAGGGATTGTTCTGTCCGGAACGGCCTCAAAACGGCAGCGGGTGCAGCGGCTGGGGAGGATTATCCGAAAGAAGGAAGGGAAAGGCAGGGCGTCGCTGTATTATCTGCATATAGCAGACACTTCCGAGGATTCCTGCTTCCTGCCAGAGACAAAGGAGAGCCGCATTTTTGAAATAGAATACCAGCCGGGGCGGCATGGTTTTTCACATCCGATTTACGACGTGGCGGCAGAGGAGTTGATTGAAGATGCGGAAAATACAGGAATGGATAGGGAAAAAGTGGAGGAAGTCAAACGATGCCTGGAGATAGGGCAGGTAAGGGCGGATTGGATGATGGGGCAGGAGGAGATAGAGGGGAAGACTCAGGACGCAGGGAGAGTGAGGGAGAGGAATTACTGGGTGTGTATGAAGAGGATGGGGAAATTGAGGGAAAACCGGAAATAGATAAAATAGCGACAGGGGACTGTGTAGCCAGTCCCCGCAATTTAGACGAACATTCCGTCGCAAATTTTCAAAACCCTGTCTGCATAATCCGCCATCTGGCGGTCATGGGTTACCATGATAATTGTCTGGTTATATAGCCTGGCGGCTTTACTCATAAGCATCACGACCTCATTGGCATTTTCTGCGTCGAGGTTTCCGGTTGGCTCATCCGCCAGGATGACAGACGGAGAGATGCAGAGCGCCCGGGCAATGGCTGTCCGCTGTTGTTCCCCTCCTGACATTTCAGCAGGAAATCTATCCCCACAGGAGAGGATTCCCAACGTATTCATGATATCTTTTATAATGTGTTTGTTTTCCGTCCGTCCATCCAGGTGGATTGGCATTACAATATTTTCGTAAGCGGTATATTCAGGAAACAGGCTGTAATCCTGATAAATAAATCCGATTTTCCTGCGCCGGATTTCCGATAATTTCTTGTCAGAGAGCCTGCATATATTTTCGCCATCCAGCAGCACTTCACCGGCATCCGGCCGTTCCAGAGTACCCAGTATTCGGAGCAGGGTGGATTTTCCGGAGCCGCTTTTTCCTATAATGGCAGTAAATTCTCCCTGGGAAAATGTCAGGCTGCTTTTTTTCAGCGCATGTACCTTAATTTTGTCATTTCCGTAAGTTTTTGATATGTCTGAAACTTGTAAAACATAGCTCATAGTATTTCCTCCCGTTTTTTGTGCGTTTCCGCGGATTTCCAGCCAGCCAGGGTCAGGATAAAGGCCAGCAGGATTACAAAGATTATGGTGTAACTCAGACTTGTATAAGAATACAGGTTATCCAGAGTCAGCCAGTACAAATCAGAAGTATAATCCCCCAGGGATTCCGACCATTGGCAGAGCCCGGCTGTGTTCCATAGTTTTTTATTTTTCAGATAAAAGATTCCTGCCATGACGGCGTAGCTGCATGGGATACTGATGAGTATCCATAAGGACTGCCCCAAAGATTCCTTTATAAGCATGTGACGGAACATCGTATCTTCCATGCCAAGCTGTTTTAGGAGGAGATATTTCCGTTCACGGTATTGATGTTGTATCTGGTGGAAACGCAGCTCCAGCAAAAGAAAAATAAACAGTATTGTACAGAACACGATACCATAAATACATGCTTGTCGAATGTAAGAATTCCAGGTTTCCCGCAGTTCTTCAGTGTACGAAACATATTCTATATTATTTTTTTGAAAGATAGATGCCAGGCGCTTTTGTGTGGATTCAAAAGACTGATTTTTATTTAAATCGATGAAAAGCCTGTTATTCTGTAAAGTCTTGCTGTCCGCGTTTGCTACGCGGGCGGCAAGCTCCCGGGATGCAATAACTCCATAGGCAAAGTTATATCCGAAAAGCGCTTTCCATTCAAAAGAAGGATTCTCAATAACGGCCCCTATTGTTACAGGGGTGAGTCCTGACAGGGCATATTCTTTCATTTCCGTTAAATCAGGGGCCTGTAAGCTGCTGCTGGTATTTTCCTCTGGCAGATAAAAAAGAGATTCCCGGCCGACGATTTCCACTGTGTCTCCAATATGTGGCGGGGTTTCTATGGGCTTTTCAATTATTGCGGAAGCTTCCTGGCCGAACGCTAGCAGAATGATTTGCTCTCCATTTTGGAAAGCTGCTTTATCCAGTTCCGGGAGGTTATATTCTTTTTCCAGTTTCTTCAGAGTTTTGCTGTCTGTATCTTGATAACAAAACAGTGGGGTCAGTGTTTTGTTGTCATTCTTAGTCCTCCACTGCAGGCAGTGTGTTTCATCCCAAATCTGTCTGTCAATGCGGCGGATGCCGATAAGCGGCTGGATTTCTTCTTCTGCCTGTTTGCTCATCCCGTCATACATGTCATACATATAAGAGGAAGCAGCGCTCCAACTATAGGGATCGTTGGCAAAGTCGGTTCGTTCTATGAGAGTTTTCCTGTAAGATGCATGAAAATCGGAAGCGTTGTTTGCTAATTCTGCGTATTTTTGTGAAGCCTGATAGATTTTGTTGAGACATAGGATGAGAATCAGGCAGGTTGTGGCAGAGAAAAGGATAGATGCTGTCTTCTGGAATGGGTGAAGCTTTCGTTGGCGGCGAAGAAAGATGCGCGCCGTATTTTTTGCGGTTCGGCTGTCTTTCCGAAGACGTTTTATTTGACGTTTTGTGATTTCCGCACGGTTTCTTTCCAGATGTTTATCCCGGCTGGCAAGGCATGCGCATAGGACTGCGAATAAAATAGCGCCCAGGACAGCTCCCAGCTGTGAAAGAAAATCCGCAGGGTGAAATTCGAAAAAATAAGGGAGCCGGGAACCTGCGGATACTGCACAGCAGATTGCTGCACCTGCGAGGTAAGGGAGAATCATGGCGAGAAACGCATAGGGAAATGTACCATATATAGTCTCTGTTAAAGTCATAATTCGTATCTGCAGTCTGTCAGCCCCGGTGCACCGGAGGCGGTAATACCATTTCTTCCGCTGAGTAACATAAGACATCATCAAATATCCGATGGATAAAATTCCGGTAAGCAGTAAGATAAATTTGGCTGCCTGGAACATATCTCGGGAACCCCAGACCCTGTTTTCATAAGTATAGCTGTTATATACCAGCGCCTGGCTTTGTTTTAGGAATGCGGATGCGAACTCTTCCGTGTCGAGATTTTCATATAGCTTGTCCAACTGGTAGAAATGTGTGGAATATAGAGGAGTCCCTGTTTTTTGCAGCCCTTTTTCCGTTACAATGCCGTTTGGAAGCGGGTATCTGCTGAGGTGTTTCCAACTTTCAGCAAAGCTTTTTATCGTTCCCGTAAGGCGGAACGTTGTTTCATGGATGCCTTTTTCATTTTGGACAGCGACTCGTATGGTTTGTCCAAGCTCATAGCTGTAACCCAGGGTGGAGAGAGAGGACAAATCCATTGCAATTTCGTCTGGAGACTTGGGAAATCTCCCTTCATAAAGTGAGATATTTCCAAAATTCCGTACTGCAGCGTCGAGAGTTCCAAGATTTACGCCGCTGGGTTCATTCTGCCTGTCTAAAAGTTCCCCGCCAGTCTGGCAGACGCCAGACGCCGCCAGATAGGGATGCCTGAGTTCAGAGAACAGGACGCCGGATTCCTGGAAGTCTTCTACGGAGGACAGTATCCAGTCCCCATAGTTCTGGTAGTTTGTCTCCATCAGGTAGTTATCCATGATGTTCTGAAATAAAATCACGGAGGAAATAAACAGCGCAGAGAGAAAAGTCACGGCAGAAACATAGCGCATTTCTCGCTTTCTTCTCTTTAAACCTTTTAAAACCAGCTTGAGAAATATAGTCATATTTTTACGCCCCCTTTCGATGGTTCTATTTTACAGCAGGAACCTTACAGGAAGGTGACAGGCATTATATTTTTCTTTTTAAAGAATATTCGGGGAGGATAACGGAGAATGCCGCGCCTCCATCTTCATGGTTTTCGGCTTTTAGGGTTCCAAAATGTTTTTCGATAACCAGTTTTGCAAGATTCAGCCCAATCCCTGTATGGGAATTTTTCAGGGATTCCGGGATATAGAATCTGTTAAAAATATGAGGAAGATCCTTTTCGGAAAAACCTTTTCCATGATCACGTATTAGAATCTTGATACCTTCAGGCGTCTGGGAAAGGGAAACTAAAACAGGTTCTTTTGTGCCGTCATGTTCCAGACAGTTTTTCAGGATATTTAAAAAAGCTTCTTTTAACCATTCGTAATCACCGTGATACTCTATACTGTTTTCCGAAGGTGTTTCCGTTAAAATGGAAATCCGGCGTTCTCCGTCGGGAAGGATTTCCCTACATTCCATGAAAAGGTGATTTATATAGAAAGGTTCACGGTGCATGATGGTTTTGCCGGATTCCAGGCGTCCAATATCAAGAAGTATTTTTAGGAGGGATTCGATACGGTTTAAGTACAAAAAGCATGAAGAGATACGTTCGCTTTGGCTGCCCCCTGATTCTTCCAGCATGAAATCCATAGAAATAGAAATACAGCTCAGGGGCGTTTTAATCTGGTGTGCAATGTTTTCGATAAACGCCTGTATGGATTTATTTTTTTCGGACAGATATGCTTCTTTTGCATGAAGCATGTCCAACAGTTTCGCGATTTCTAATACAATGTTCTTATTCGAAAACCGATATGTTGGAAGTTGAAGTTTTTCGGTTCGGATATCCTGAATCAAAAGTTCTTCCTCGCGGTGATTTTGCCTTTTTAAGTGAAAAAACAGGCAGAGGAGAAGCAGTGCGAGGATTCCCTGAAGGCAAAAAATACCCAGGAAGGCCTTATGCCAGCCCATGTGCCGGTAAAGGTAATATCCGCCTTTTTCTGTGTATCCCAGGGAAATAAGAGCCTGCGTTCCCTTTTCGGAAGCTTCTTTGGCGATATCTTCATGAAACATATATTGCAGGGTTTCGGCACATAGTTCAGGGTTTCTTTCATACAGTTTTCCGATTACGTTTTGCTGCATTGTAATAAAAGAATTTTTTATAAAAAACAGGGAAAGAAATCCGAGAATAAGAATCAGGAGCATTACAGTTGCAAAGCCTGTTATCCAGATAGAATCTCTTTTTTTAAACATAGTCCAAACCTTCCTCTGTCTGTTTTGTAAAGCGGTAGCCAAACCCCCTGATTGTTTCGATATACTCAGCGCCGGTCTTTCTTCGCAGGCGGCTCATATTTACAGAAAGAGTATTGTCCTCTACAAATTTTCCTGAATTATCCCACAGTTTTTCTAATAGAAGTTCTCTTTTTACAATGCGGCGGGGATTCTGCATGAGAACCAGCAGAAGCTGATATTCCATTGTGCCCAGATTCAGGTTTTCCTCGTTTTTATATGCGCAGCCTTGCTGTTTATCCAGTTTGATTTCTCCGCCCCGCAGTATTTTTACGGCGTTTAAAGGATTTTGCCTGCGCAGGTTTGCCTGTATGCGGGAAATCAGTTCTGCGGCACGGAAAGGCTTTGAAATATAGTCGTCCCCACCCAGGTTCAGCCCTTTTACTACGGACTCTTCGTCGTTACACGCTGTAAGGAAAAGGATGGGTTTCAGGCTGCGCTGCCGGATATGGCGGCACAGCTGAAAGCCGTCTCCGTCCGGGAGCCAGATGTCCAGCAAAAATAAATCAATATCATCTATGTTCAGCATATAGTGCATGGCATCAGACAGGCTGGAAGACGTTATGGTGTGATATCCATGCTTTTCCAGAAGTTCTTTTATGGTTTTCTGTAAATAGAGTTCATCTTCAACAATCAGTATTCGTTTCATGTGTTTATCCTTTCCGGTGATTTTCATGTCTATACAGTTCAAGGGGAAACCGCAGGTCAATTTTTTATCAGTTTCTCATAATTTTTTCATGAATACAAGATTTTCCAAGATAAAAAGTTTTCTGTTTTTTCTTGACGCTTCCTCTATAAAAGGGTTTATAATAACCCCGGAAGGAGTGGAATGCCTGTTTTTTGAATGGAGAAAACTATGCTGTAAAGGGCGGAAACAGGCAGGAATCGTATTATGGAAAAGAATCTGACATCTGGAAGTGTATTTAAAAATATTGTATATTTTTCGTTACCGTATCTGCTATCGTACTTTTTGCAGACTTTGTACGGAATGGCAGATTTGTTTATTGTGGGGCAGTTTCATGGCGTTGAGGATATAACGGCGGTTTCGGTGGGAAGCCAGGTAATGCACATGCTAACGGTTATGATAGTGGGGCTGGCTATGGGCGCTACCGTAACGATAGGAAAGGCAGTCGGGGCGAAGCGACAGGAGGAGGCATCCCTTGCAGTGGGGAATACGGCGTCCCTGTTTATGGGAGTGTCGGCTGTGGCTACGGTGCTGCTGCTTTTTCTGGTAAAGCCGATTGTAGCGGTGATGTCTACCCCGGAGGAGGCAGTTTCCGGTACAGCGCTTTATCTTACGATTTGTTTTGTGGGTATTCCGTTTATTACGGCTTACAATATTATCAGTTCGATTTTCCGCGGGCTTGGGGATTCAAAAAGCCCGATGTATTTTGTTGCCGTTGCATGTGCGGCGAATATTGCGCTGGATTATCTGTTTATCGGCGTGTTTAGGCTGGGGGCGGCGGGAGCCGCGCTGGGAACTACGCTGTCCCAGACAATCAGTGTGATGATTGCATTAGCCGCTATCCGGAGGCAGAAGACGGGGCTGGCGCTGAAGAAAAAGTATTTCAGGCCGCAGGCAGGAATGATGGGGCAGATTTTGAAAATCGGAATTCCGGTTGCCATACAGGATGGGTTTATCCAGATTGCGTTTATCGTAATTACTGTCATAGCGAACCGCAGGGGGCTGAATGACGCGGCGGCTGTCGGGATTGTGGAAAAAATCATAGGAATCGTGTTCCTGGTGCCATCGACTATGCTTTCTACAGTTTCCGCGCTCTCCGCACAGAATATCGGGGCGGGGAAGCATGGGCGGGCGGTTCTTACACTGCGCTACGCGGTTTTTCTGGCGGCGGGCTTCGGGCTGGCGGTATCGGTGCTGGTACAGTGGATTGCCGAGCCGGTTGTCGGGATGTTTACCGATGAAGCGCAGGCGGTTGTTCTGGGCGGTCAGTATCTGAGGAGCTATATCTGGGACTGTATGTTTGCCGGGATGCATTTTAGCTTCAGCGGGTATTTTTGTGCCTATGGTATGTCGGGGATTTCCTTTTTACATAATTTTTTGTCCATTGTCTGTGTGCGCATTCCCGGCGCGTACCTGGCGTCGAAATATTTTGCGGACACGCTGTTCCCGATGGGGATGGCGGCGCCGGGAGGGTCTTTGTTGTCGGTGGCTGTATGCGTGATAGCGTTTGTGTGGATGAGGCGCCGGGACGGGAGGTTAAAAACTGGAAAAGAACATGGAAATATTTTGTGATATTCGTTATACTAAAAGAAAATGGCATAAGAGAGGAAGTGATTTTGTGACAAGGACAGTAGGCATTGGGCATCAGGATTTCGGGGATTTGAGAAAAAACGGATGGTTTTATATCGATAAAACAAATTTTATCAAAGAATGGTGGGAGAATGCGGACAGCGTAACGCTCATTACCCGTCCCAGGCGCTTTGGGAAGACATTGAATATGAGTATGCTGGAGCAGTTCTTTTCAGTGAAATATGCAGGACGGGGCGATTTGTTTGAGGGGCTTTCTATCTGGGAAGAGGAGAAGTACCGGACATTACAGGGAAGTTACCCGGTTATCAGTCTTTCTTTTGCAAATGTAAAAGAGAGGAATTATGAGATGACAAAGCAGAGAATCAGCCAGATTCTGACGGATTTGTATAATAAGAATTATTTTCTGCTGGAAACGGGCCTGCTCACGGAGGAGGAGCAGAAATATTTCCGGAGTATTTCTATGGATATGGCAGAGGTATCGGCTACGATAGCAATCCACAAGATGGCGGATTTTTTGAGCCGTTATTATGGGAAAAAGGTTATTATCCTTTTGGATGAGTATGACACGCCGATGCAGGAAGCTTATGTAAATGGTTTCTGGGACGATATGGTTTCTTTTACCAGAAATATGTTCAATGCTGCGTTTAAGACGAATCCTTATCTGGAGCGCGCAGTTATGACAGGGATTACAAGAGTGAGTAAGGAATCTATTTTTTCAGATTTAAATAATTTAACTGTGGTAACGACTACTTCGAGAAAGTATGAGGACTGCTTTGGCTTTACACAGGAAGAGGTAGTGGATGCGTTAGCGGAATATGGACTGGGAAAAGAAGAAAATGACGTAAGAGACTGGTATGATGGGTTTACATTTGGAAACAGGACAGACATCTATAATCCCTGGTCCATTATTAATTATTTAGGTGAACAGAGGTTTTCGACTTATTGGGTAGACAGCAGCAGTAATAGACTGGTAGGAAAGCTGATTCGTGAAGGGAATCAGGAAATCAAGATGATTATGGAAGACTTGCTGGATGGCAAGAGTATCGGCGTGGAAGTGGATGAGCAGATTGTGTTCAGCGAGCTGGATGAAAATGAGTCCTCCATCTGGAGCCTGCTCCTTGCGAGTGGGTATTTGAAAGTAGAAAGATACAGGATGGATGAAGAATGGGGAACAGACAAGTATGAGCTGTCTCTGACAAATAAAGAAGTTCGTATTATGTTCCGGAAGCTGATAAAAGGGTGGTTTGGTAAATCGATATTTGCTTATAATGCTTTTGTGAAAGCACTGCTGCGGGCGGATGTGAAGAGTATGAACGCCTATATGAATAAGGTGGCGTTGGATATGATCAGTTATTTTGATACAGGAAAAAAACCATCGGAAGTAACAGAACCTGAACGCTTTTACCATGGCTTTGTACTAGGCTTGATTGTAGATCTCACGGGCCGGTACACGGTTACTTCAAATCGAGAAAGCGGTTTCGGACGCTATGATGTTATGCTGGAACCATGTCATGAAGAAGATGATGCCATGATTCTGGAATTTAAGGTCTATGACCCGGAGGAAGAGAATACCTTGTCAGATACGGTCAAATCGGCCTTGGCTCAGATTGAAGAGAAGCAGTATTCGTCGGTGCTGGAAGTAAAGGGGATCGCTGCGGAGCGAATCAGAAAATACGGGTTTGCGTTTGAAGGGAAGAAGGTTCTGATCGGGTAAATAAAATATCCTTTTGCAGTGCAGAATTTCTGTCAGCAAAGCAAGAATCATAATGACATATTCGAGGAATTAAAACCTCCCCCTTCTCAAAAATCTTGATCCGAATCACCAGCGAATCCGAAGGGCAGCGGATGCTGTAATGAATGCTGTTCTCGAGCAGGGGCTGAAATAGCAGACGGATCACGTGATAATTTAAAACCGAATCGTCATAATCCCACAAGAGCATGATCTGCCCCGGATGATGGAACTTCTGGTTTTCCATATATTCTTTGCAGAACTGGATCTCGTCCTTCGTTTTTGACGATCTCCATATCAATCGACTGCAGGGTATTGAAAAAAAATGCGGGTTGATCTGAAGCTGGAGTGCCTTCAATTCGCTGATCGTCTTTTTCCGCGCGCCAGAGAATATCCAGCAGCCGTTCAATCTGATGAAAGTTCTTATTGGTCAGATACAGGCTAAACAAAAGGCACAGGATGGCGGCGGCGAGGCAGCCGATCAATACACAATAAAGAATATTGTGCATCAGGCGATAAATGTCCCGGGAAGGAACAAGGGACAAAAAGTGCAGATCATAATCGGGATAGATAAATTCCGTCAATACATAGGAACGACTGCTGTATTTGACGGAGGATAGATAGTGCCCGGTATCTGTCAGGGGAAGGGAAAGCTGCTCATGAATCCCCTGTTCCTCGTTGAAATGAAGCTGATCCGCGTTTGCATTGGAAAACAGCATACGGCCTTCGGAGTTTGTGACAAAGATAGACTCATTGGGATAGTTTTTCAGGGAGGACAGAAGCTCGGATAAAACCGACTGATCTAAGTTCACGACAAGCACGCCGCCGTAGTAACGGATCCTTCTGTAAATGGTAACCGCATTGTGTTCCTTCTCAAAATGATAATTCTGGAAGGCGCGCGGAACGATCCACTTATCCTCATCCAAAGCATGCTCTTTAAAGTCCAGGAGCCATTGCTGGTCGGCGGAATCCTGGATTGAGGTCAGCTTTTCACCTGTCTGAAAAAAATAATCCTTTTCATTCGGAAAATATACATACACGGAATCAATGTAGGAAGAACTGGATTTTATGAAATAATTTGGAAAAATAACCGGGGCTCAGATGGACATATACGGCGGTCGTTTCCAGTGAGGCATCGCAAAGATTGTTCTGGACGTATTCTTTTGCCATTGCAATGAGCTTTTGGTGATAAGTGCTGTTGGCTTCATCAGCGGGATCCATGGAAGGATCCCCCGATTTTTCAAGCAGGTCCTTGATCCGCAGCATTGCTGCGGTGAGCTCTTCATACTTGATGGGCTTTAACAGAAAATCATGTACTTTATAGCGGATGGCCTGCCGCGCGTAATCA
>Ga0137310_100568_pt1 | contig 24636 bp, 21 predicted proteins | sample NAcewiD2O_June_2_FD_97183 | JGI IMG/M metagenome (GOLD analysis project Ga0137310, IMG submission 97183) | Mouse cecal microbial communities from Vienna, Austria - N-Acetylglucosamine amended D2O_June | ecosystem: Host-associated > Mammals > Digestive system > Large intestine > Cecum | place...
CCCGAAGGAACTCCATATAGCGGCTGGCTCTGATAGCTCTAAGAGCTGTGATGGTGAATTGGCCGCCTTGGTGGGTCTCCTCCGGGACCGATACGAAGCCCAGATGGAAAAATACCAGTTCCAAAACGCCCTGGAGGAGATTTTCAAGGTCGTCCAGCGGGCCAACAAGTATATCGACGAGAGCGCTCCTTGGGTTTTGGCCAAGGACATGGAGGCCAACCGTGACCGCTTGTCCTACGTAATGTATCAACTTTTGGAAGCAACTCGTGTGTGCGGAATCCTGTTGACTCCATTTATGCCCGAGAGCATGGACAAGCTCTTTGACCAGATTGGTGTCCCCCCCAAGGCTCGTACTTGGGAAAGTGCCGGGAGTTGGGGTCATCTTCCCAACGAAGTTAGCGTCACCAAGGGGGAGAACCTGTTCCCCCGCATTGATATGGAAAAGGAGCTGAGTGAATTGGACGCGATCATGGAGGAGGCCCGGAAGGACGCCCTGCCCGAGCTGGAGGTGGAGCCGTTTATTGAGGAGCACGTGGATTTCGACACCTTCTGCAAGTCCGATTTCCGGGCGGTGAAGGTGAAGAGCTGCGAAAATGTACGCAAGTCGGACAAGCTGCTCAAGTTTATCCTGGACGACGGCACGGGGACGGACCGGCAGATCCTCTCCGGCATCGCCATGTATTACAAGCCGGAGGAGCTGGTGGGCAAGACCCTGGTGGCCATCGTCAACCTGCCCCCCCGGAAGATGATGGGCCGGGAGAGCCAGGGGATGCTCATCTCCGCCGTCCACACCGAGAAGGGGGAGGAGGTCCTCCACCTGTTGATGGTGGACGACGCCATTCCCGCCGGGGCCAAGCTGTGCTGACCGGCCTGTTCGACACCCACGCCCACTACGACGCCCGCCAGTTTGACCCGGACCGGGAGCAGGTGCTTGCCGCCCTGCCCGGTCTGGGGGTGGAGCTGGTGGTCAACCCCGGCTGCGATCTGGCCAGCTCCCGCCAAGCGGCGGAGCTGGCCAGCCGTTATTCCTTTGTCTATGCGGCGGTGGGGGTTCACCCGGAGGAATGCGGGGACTGGCAGGACAGTGACGTGGAGGAGCTGCGCGCCTTGGCCGCGCGGCCCAAGGTGGTGGCTGTGGGGGAGATCGGGCTGGACTACTATTGGCCCGAGAATCCGCCCCGGGAGCTGCAAAAGCGGGTATTTCGCGCCCAGATGGCGCTGGCCCGGGAGCTGAACCTGCCTGTTATCGTCCATGACCGGGAGGCCCACGGGGATTCCATGGATGTGGTGCGGGAGTTCCCGGAGGTTCGGGGGGTGTTCCACTGCTTCTCCGGCAGCGCCGAGATGGCCCGTGAGCTGGCGGGGCTGGGGTGGATGATCTCCTTTACCGGGGTGCTCACCTATAAAAATGCCCGGAAGGCGGTGGAGGCCGCCCAGGCCGTCCCCCTGGAGCACATTATGATTGAGACGGACAGCCCTTATATGGCCCCCGTCCCCCACCGGGGGGAGCGCAACCACTCGGGGCACGTGGAGCTTGTCTGCCGGCGGCTGGCGGAGCTCAAGGGGATTGCGCCGGATGAATGTTCCATAATAACCCAGGGGAATGGCCGCCGGTTTTTCCACATTCAGGAATAAAATGGAAGACACAAGAAAATTGTGGTTTTCTGTGGAAGCAGATGAAAATTTGTTCCAAATTGTCCCTGTTTTCAGTTTTTTTTCAAAGTGTGCTTGACAGTCTTTTTACACAGTGTTATACTGACAATGGTTTTGATGTATGAACTGATTTGTGCCCGCTCTTTCGTACATGAAAGGGCGGACTTTTTTCTTCTACTTTCAAAACGAAATTTTTACAAATAAGGAGGATATAGGTAATGAGCGGTACTGTGAAATGGTTCAATGCGGAAAAGGGCTACGGCTTCATCACCCCCGACGACGGCAGCGAGGACGTGTTTGTCCACTTCTCCGCCATCGTGGCCGAGGGCTACAAGAAGCTGCTGGAGGGCCAGAAGGTCACATTCGAGACCGAGCCTGATCCCCGGGGCGCCAAGGGCGTGCGCGCCACCAACGTGGTCGCCATCTTGGAGGAGTAACCCCCACCCACCCCATTGAAGCACAAAAACCGGCGGACGCTTTGGCGTCCGCCGGTTTTTTGCGCCTGTCCGGCCATGGCAAAAATTTCTGGGAGGGGTTGACAGGGGAGGTCTATTGTGATAGCCTAGCAGGGAAGTCTACAGAGATAGACTCCGCCGGGCCCTGGGAGCGCGGCGGGAGACGAGACAGAAACGGAGGAGTGAAGATGAGGATAAGACGGTATTTGGCGGTTATGTTGGCGCTGGGTGCGCTGCTGTTCCAGGGGGCGCTGGCCGCCCCGGCGCCGCTGAAGCTGCGCGTCCGGGAGCAGCCGGTGGCGGCGGGCTTTGGCGACTTCTACGCCATCCGGGCGGACGGTACGCTGATCGCCTGGGGGGCCCCGGAGTTCGGCGGGGACGGCAGGGACCCGTCCTTCGAGCGGGCCCGGGAGCTGATGCCCAACGCCGCAGCGGTGTACACCAGCGGCCGGGGGGCCACCTTCGCCGTGGACAAGGAGGGCGGCCTGTACGGCATCAACACCGGCACGGTCCGCTTTCTGCCCATGCTCCAGGGAGAGAGCGACCCGGACGATCCCATGAAGCCGGTGAAGATCATGGACGGGGTGTCCATGGTGTCCACGACCCAGTTCCACACCCTGGTGCTGCGGCAGAACGGCGAGCTGTGGACGCAGGGTTCGGACGTGCACGGCGCGCCCTGGCTGTACGAAGAAAATGTGCAGAAGGGGAAGGAAAATCCATACCTGGGCGATTACTATGTCAAAGTGATGGATCACGTGACCTGGGCGCAGGCTGGCGGCCGCGGCGGCCTGGCTGTCACTGCGGACAATGAGCTGTGGGGCTGGGGGCTGGACGCCAGCGGCCAGGACAATAAGCCTCAAAAGCTGGCGGACAACGTGCTGGAGGCGTCCTGGAACGTGCTGATCCGGGACGGAGGCATGGATGAGGCCACGGGCATCGAGAGCACCGAGGGCTGGCGCTGGATGTACGACAGCCAGACGGGCAAGATCGAGATGAAGCGCGCCCCCGAGCTGGACGGCGCGGCCCGGGTGAGCAGCTCCGGCGCGGTCATCACCCGGGGCGGCAGCCTGTACCTACTTGATGCCATGGACGGCGAATACAAGCAGGTGATGGACAGGGTGGACTACGCCGACTGCGGGGAGCAGACCACCCTGGTTATCCGTGGCGGCGGCGTGCTGTGGAGCCTCACGCGGCAGGAGGACGGCTCCCTCAAGGAGCAGCGGCTGGGCACGGGCTTTTACGGCGGCACGCCGGGGGATAAGCACGGGCTGGATAACTTCAAAACCGTCAACCGCTACCGGGCGGGCCAGTTCACCGACGTGAGGGCGTCCGACTGGTTCGCGGACAACGTGAAGAGCGCCTATGAGCTGGGGCTGATAAAGGGGAACACCCCCGCCACCTTCGCCCCCAACGCCACCATCACCGTGGCGGAGGCGGTGACGGTGGCCGCCCGGGTGCGGGACATCTACTGGGGAGAGGGGACCGATTTTGCCGCCAAGGCCGGGGCGGCGTGGTACCAGCCCTATGTGGACTACGCCATCGCCAACAGGATGATGGACGCAGCCCCGGCGGACTGTGACCGCCCGGCCACCCGGGCGGAGCTGGCCCGGTGGCTGTACTCCGCCCTGGCGGGGGAGGGGACGGAGCCGGCAACCCAGACGGTGCGCTTCACCGATGTAACCGAGGCCCACCCGGACTACGCCTGCATCATGAACCTGGCCCGGGCGGGCATCATGGGCGGCAAGGGGGAGGGGATCTTCGACCCCGCCGCCCCGGTGCTGCGGTGCGAGGCGGCAGCCATGCTCAGCAGGGCGGCCCTGCCCTCCCTGCGGCTGGGCGCACAGGGCTGAGCGCACAGCCATTGCGCTTTTTCCCCGGATGTGGTACAATAGCCGTACTTTGAATTGCGGCGGACGCGCCGGGGAGGCTTCCATGAAGGCAAAATATCTCATCCAGCGGGTGCTCAACATGAATTACCGGGCTATGCTGGACAAAATCAGCTCCATCCACAAAAAGACGGGCCGCTCCCGCTGGGCCATCTTCCAGGACATGCGGCAGTGCGCGGTGAAATACGGCGCGGGTTATATGGACTACGACCTGTTCGAGATGTATAACCTCACCCCGGAACAGCGGGACACCTACCTCACCCGGGGGCGGAACAACGAGATCGTGGTGAAGTATAACGACAAGGCCCACATGGCGGACTTTGGGGACAAGATCCGCTTCAACGCCCGGTTTGCGCCCTTTCTGCACCGGGACTGGGCGGCGGTGACGGGGGACAACCGGGAGGAGGTGCTCTCCTTCCTGGGCCGGCATCCCCAGTTTATGGCCAAGCCCGCCCAGGGCAGCTGCGGCTGGGGCATCGAGAAGCTCAGCACAGGGGATTTTTCCTCCCTGGAGGCGCTGTATGAGCGCCTGGCGGAAAAGGCCCCCCTGCTGGAGCTGGAGGAGGTCATCACCCAGCACCCGGCAGTGGCGGCCATCTATCCCGGCTCCATCAACACCGTGCGCATGGTGACCATCCGGGGGAAGAGCGGAAAGGTCTATCTGGTTACCGCCATGTTCCGCATCGGAAACGGCAAATTCGTGGACAATTTCAACAGCGGCGGCATGGTGGCCCCCATGGACCCGGACACGGGAACGGTCATCGACCGGGCGCTGGACAAGCAGAAGAACCTGTACGAAAACCATCCGGCCACCGGGGCGCCCATCAAGGGCTTTACCTTCCCCGACTGGGACAAGGCGGTGGAGCTGGTTACCCAGGCCGCCCAGGTGATCCCGGAGGTGGGCTATGTGGGCTGGGACGTATGCTTTACCCCGGGTGGCCCCTGCCTGGTGGAGGGGAACCAGTTCCCCGGCCACGATATCTACCAGCTCCCAGTGCACACCCCGGACAAAATCGGCATCATGCCCCGGTTCCGGGCCATCGAAGCGGAGGAGGAAAAGGGAAGCCCCGCGCCATAAAGCGGGGGCCTCATGAGGAAGTATTTTCCTTTGTCTGGGGAGCGGGAAGAATACCGCGGCCATCCGGAAACGCTTCTAACAGCGGATGAAACATAAAGAGAAGGAGCGTCAGCCCGCAAGCTGGCGCTCCTTTTTTGCCGTATTCACCTGTTGGCACAAAGGCTGGGCATTTTCGCCTAAAACTTCTAAATGGGGCTTGCATTTTCCCCGCGCATAGGCTAAAATCATGGTGGAAGCATAAATGCGGCAGGCCGAGGGGCGCTTCCAACACCCCACGGCCCTGCGCGAGTGATAGCCCCACTCAACACAGCAACTTAACGTTGTACCACAGGCTCATTATATCCATTTTCCATCCGTTTTTCAAGGGGGAATGGGTGTAGTGCGCTGTGTTCGCATTGATCTATTCAAGGCGGTGTTGGGTTTTTCAAAACTCGACGCCGCTTTTATGTTTCCAGCAGGGGCAAAAGGCGGGGGAGCCGTCCCCCGCCGCCGCCTGTTGGACAACATTTTATAAGGAGAGAAACGGACATGAAAAAAATCTCGGCATTTTTCCTCGCGCTGGCCCTGTGCTTTGGGCTGGCTGTCCCAGCATTCGCGGCGGATGGGGGCGCACACCTCACGTCCAAAGCGCCGGAAAATTCCGGCACCATTTTTGTATCGCAGAGAATGGCTATAAAGTTCGTTGGCTTTGCGCGGTCTGGCAGCAACAACACCCATATCACCTATGGAACCTTTCAGGACTATGGGGATAGCGGTTATGTGAAACTTGCTCCTAAAGGGGTAGACATTGTTGTAAGTGGCGTTAAATCCGCAGACGAGATTAGGCTTTGTGCTTTCACTGCCGCAGATCTGGAAGATGGCCCCTTCGAGGAGGGGCAGTTTAAGGATTTGCCCGGAGGCGCGTATCTTTTCTATCGGCTGTTTGTCCAGGAATCCGGGAAGGATATTTCCCTTGTGCCTCTGAATACTGATGACCCGATGGAATTTGAATATGATGACCCGAAGGACGGAAAAACTCTTGTGGCGGGGGAAATAAACCCCGCCGAGGCTGGGTTCCATGTCAACGGGGACGGAGATGTTGTTCTCAACTCTGAGCGTCTGTATGAGCTGCTGGACGAGGGTGATTTGCTTCAAGTCATAGTGGGAAAAAGTTTCTGGCTGTACCGGCTTTCTGGCGAACCCCTCCTGGTTTCCGATGTGTTTACCGATGTCGATACCGGAAAGTGGGTTAGCGACCCCGTGGCCTGGGCTCTGATGAGTGACATTACCAACGGCACTGCGGAGGACAAATTCTCTCCCGAGCAGAACTGCACCCAGGCTCAAATTTTGACGTTCCTCTACCGCGCGGCCCGTGAGGAACAGGTTAAATCCTCGTCTGAAGATATGGAGCTGGCGGTTCAGTGGGCGCGTGAGAAAGGCATGATTGATGATAGTTTTGACGGCAGCACGCCCTGCACCCGCGCAACCGCCGTCAGCTACATTTGGCAAGCCTTTGACAAGCCTGACGCACAGGCCAGCAGCTTTACCGATGTACCCACCGATGCCCCCTATGGCTATGCGGTGGATTGGGCGGTTGAAAAGGGCGTGACCAACGGCACCAGCGATACCGCTTTCTCCCCCGATAAGGTGTGCAGCCGGGGCGAAATCGTGACATTCCTCTACCGGGCCTACAATTAAAAAAACCTTTTGCCCCCGCCGTTCAAATGAGAATGGCGGGGGCTCTTCTGTGTCACATCTGGAACACGATCCCGGCCGCGGCGGCCAGGGCGATGAAGCAGATGGGGTGGAGCTTTTTCAGCGGGGTGAACTTTGCCAGAATGAAGATGGCGGCGGCCAGGAGGATGGCGATCCAGTCGGGGTAGTAGGGAAAGGCGCTTTCCAGGCCCTGGGCGGGCCGGAGCAAGGCGACCTTGGCCACCTGGAGCAGGGCGGCGGTGATGAGGGCCACCGAAGCCGCCCGCAGGCCGTAGAACACCCCGTCCACCGCCTTGGACTGGCGGAAGCGCTGCAAGAACCCGGCGATGATGAGGATGATGACGATGGACGAGGACACCAGCCCCAGGGTGGCCGTCACGCCCCCCACCACGCCGGCGGTGTGGAAGCCCACATAGGTAGCCATGTTCACCCCCATGGGGCCGGGGGTGGATTCGGAGATGGCGATCATGTTGGCCAGGTCGCCGGGGGAGAACCAGCCGGTGCGCTCCCCCAGGTCGGTGAGGAAGGGGATGGTGGCAAGCCCCCCGCCCACGGAGAACAGCCCCACCCGGCAGAACTCAAAGAACAGTTGGAGAAGCACCATCATTTCAGCCCTCCCTTCGCCCAGCGCACGCCCAGCCCCGCCGCGCCTGCGGCGATGACCAGGATCACAGGGGAGCTCAGCACGCCCAGCGCCGCCCCCAGCGCGCCCTGGGGCAGGGAGAAGAGGGCGCCGTATCCGGCCAGGATCAACACCACGGCGTAGATGACGCGGGTGGGCCAGTCCATGACGGCGTTTTTGAACAGCTTGATGACGCTGGACAAAATCAGCGCCACCACCCCGGCCCGCACGCCGTTAAAGGCATGGATGACAAATTCAAGGTGCATGAAATTTTGCAGGAATGCGGCGATGACCATAATGATGACCAGGGAGGGGAAGACCAGCCCCAGGGTGGCGATGACGCCTCCGGCGATACCCGCCTGGCTGCGGCCCACAAAGGTGGCGGTGTTCACCGCGATGATGCCGGGGGTGCACTGGCCCACGGCGTAGTAGTCGGCCAGCTCGGTTTCGGTGGCCCATTTTTTGTCCTCCACCAGCTCCCGCTGGAGTATGGGCAGCATGGCGTAGCCGCCGCCGAAGGTGCACACGCCGATGCGTGCGAAGGTGAGGAATAGGCTGACAAGGATATTCATGTTAATCTAATCCCTCCAATTCATCCAGCCACAGCTTTGCCGAGGCGTCGCTGGGCATCCGCCAGTCGCCCCGGGGAGACAGCCCCACCGAGCCCACCTTGGGCCCGTCAGGCAGGCAGGAGCGCTTGAACTGCTGGGAGAAGAACCGGCGGTAGAAGTTCTTCAGCCATTTGAGCAGCGCCTCCCGGTCATACCGCCCCCCAAAGGCGCAGGCGGCCAGGCGGAGCACCTTCCGGGGCGGGAAGCCCCAGCGGACGGCGTAATACAGGAAGAAGTCGTGGAGCTCGTAGGGCCCCACCAGGTCCTCGGTCTTTTGGGCGATCTCCCCGTCCTTGGGGGGAAGCAGCTCCGGGGAGACGGGGGTATCCAGAATGTCCCGCAGCACCTCTCCGATTGGCCCGCCCCGGCGCTGCGCCTCCCAGGCCACCAGATGCCGCACCAGGGTTTTGGGGATGGAGGCGTTGACGGCGTACATGGACATGTGGTCGCCGTTATAGGTGGCCCAGCCCAGGGCCAGCTCGGACAGGTCCCCGGTGCCGATGACCAGCCCCCCCCGCTGGTTGGCCAGATCCATGAGCACCTGGGTGCGCTCCCGGGCCTGGGCGTTTTCAAAGGTGACGCTGTGGTCGTCCATGGACTGGCCGATGTCGGCAAAGTGCCGCTCCACCGCCGCGCCGATGTTCACCTCCATAAACTGCGCCCCCAGCTCCCGGGCCAGCAGCTCCGCGTTGGAGCGGGTGCGGCGGGTGGTGCCGAAGCAGGGCATGGTGACAGCTAGAATCCCTTGACGGTCCCGGCCCAGCAGATCGAACGCCTTGGCGGCGATGAGGATGGCCAGGGTGGAGTCCAGGCCGCCGGACAGCCCCACCACGGCGCAGGCGGCGTTTGTGTGCTCCAGCCGCTTTTTCAGCCCCAGGGCGGTGATGGTGAGGATTTCCTCACAGCGCTGCTCCCGGGCCCCCGTGTCCGCCGGGATGAAGGGGGTGGGGGAGACGGGGCGGGTGAGGGTGGTTTCCTCCCGCTCAAATTTGCAGTAATCAGAGAAGGTATACCCATCGCCGGGCGGGGCGGCGTAGGTGTTCATCCTCTGCCGCTCATAGGTCAGCCGCTGTACGTCAATCTCGCTGATGGTCAGCCCGGTGCTGAACCGGCCCTCCGCAAGCAGCGTCCCATTTTCCGCGATCATGTTGTGCCCCGTGAATACCAGGTCGGTGGAGCTCTCCCCCTCCCCCGCGTCGGCGTAGATATAGCCGCACACCAGCCGCCCGGACTGGCTTGTCACCAGCTGGCGGCGGTAATCCGCCTTGCCGGCCACCTCATCGCTGGCGGACAGGTTCAGGATGAGGGTGGCTCCCTCCGCCGCCAGCCGGACGGAAGGGGGCGCCGGGGCCCACAAATCCTCGCAGATCTCCACGCCGATGACCAGCCCCGGCACCGTCCCGCATTCCACCAGCGGATGGGTGGCCATGCGCACCGGCAGTCCCGCCAGTTCAAATTCACAGCCATTGAGCGTCTCGGAAGGGGAGGCAAACCAGCGGGCCTCATAGAATTCCCCGTAATTGGGAATATGGGTTTTGGGGGACAGCGCCAGGATCGCGCCTTTTTGTATTATTGCGGCGCAGTTATACAATTTGTTTTGGCATCTGACCGGCAGGCCCAGGGCGGTGAGCATATCCAGCCCCCTGGTCTCTTCCAAAATCCGCGCCAGCGCCCGCTCCGCCCCGTCCAGCAGGGTGGGCTGCAAAAACAGGTCGCCGCAGGTGTACCCGGTGACGCACAGCTCCGGCAGGGCCAGCACCTTTACACCCTGCGCGGCCGCTTCCCCCATCAGGGCAATGATCTGCCCCGCATTGTATTCGCAGTCCGCCACCCGGATTTTCGGCGTACCCGCCGCCGCCTTTACAAAGCCGTCTCGCATCCGTCCGGCCTCCTTAAAATTGTAGTCGGCGGTATTTTACTCCAATCCAGCTAAAAAAGCAACGGGGAGCGTTCACAAAACCTGCGGGCTTTTTGCGGAATTTATATCCTGTTCATTGATTTTTGTGGGAAAGTGGTGTAAACTATATTGAATCATCAAAAATTTATTATGGGAGGGTGCGGCTATGGCGTACACATTTGAGCAATACCGGCAGAGCGCTGATTACATTAAGGAAAAAATCGGGGGATTTATCCCCAAAGTTGCCATGGTGCTGGGCTCCGGCCTGGGCTTCCTGGGCGACGTGGTGGAAAATCCCACCGCCATCTCCTACGGTGAGATTCCCCACTTCAAGGCGTCCACCGCCCCGGGACATAAGGGGCAGCTGGTGTTCGGCGTGCTGGCGGGCAGGAACGTGGCCGTCATGCAGGGCCGGATGCACCACTATGAGGGGTACGGGTATGACGAGGTATCCTACGCCGTGCGGGTGCTGCGCCTGCTGGGCTGCGACACCCTTGTGGTCACCAACGCCGCCGGGTGTGTGCGCACCGACTGGCAGGCGGGGGACCTGATGCTCATCACCGACCAGATCAAGCTGTTCTCCGAGTCCCCGCTGCGGGGGGCCAACCTCCCGGAGTTCGGCGTGCGCTTCCCTGACGCCTCCCACCTGTATACCGTCCGCCTCCAGGAGGTAGCCCGCCAGGCCGCCGCAGAGCTGTCCATCCCCCTGCGGGAGGGGGTGTACTTCTACTGCTACGGCCCCCAGTACGAGACCCCCGCCGAGGTGCGGGCCGCCCGGATTCTGGGCGGCGACGCGGTGGGCATGTCCACCGCGCCGGAGGCCATCGTGGCCGGCCACTGCGGCATGGAAATTCTGGGCTTCACCCTGCTCAGCAACATGGCGGCGGGCATTTTGGACCAGCCCCTGTCCGAACAGGAGGTGCTGGACGCCGCCGCCGCGGCCAGGGACAAATTCTCCCGGCTGGTGCTGGCCTGCCTGGAAAAGCTGTAAAGGGGGAGCCTGTTTATGACTACGCTGTTTACCAACGTCACCGCCCTGCTGATGGACGAGGGGTTTGCCACCCTGCGGGACGGTTTTGTGGCGGTGGCGGGGGAAAAAATCTCCTATGTGGGGGCGGAGCGCCCCGTGGGGGATTTTGACCAGACCATCGACTGCACCGGCAAGGTGATGATGCCCGGCTTCGTCAACGCCCACACCCACCTGCCCATGACCCTCATGCGGGGGTACGGTGGTGGCCACGACCTGCAAAGCTGGCTCCAGGACTTCATCTTCCCCGCCGAGGACCGTTGGGACGACCGTGCCATGGCCGCCGCCACGGGGCTGGGACTTGCGGAGATGATTGCCTCCGGCGTCACCTGCATCGCCGACATGTATATGCGCACTGGGGTCATCGCGAAGCAGGTGCTGGACGCGGGCATTTCCGCAAACCTGTCGGTGGGTGCGGTGTACTTCGGCAGCCCGGAGACCTTTTCCCCGGACAAATGTGAGGACTGTGGGAACCATATCCGCCTGTATGAGGACTGGCACAACGCCGGGGATGGGCAGATCCTGGTGGATGCCTCCATCCACGCGGAATACACCTCCTGTGCCCCGGTGTGGAAGTGGGTGGCCGATTTCGCCCGGGAGCACGCGCTGGGTATGCACGTGCACATCTCGGAGACCAAGAAAGAGCACGAGGAATGCAAGTCCCGCTATCACGGGCTCACCCCCATCCAGCTGCTGGACCAGTACGGGGTGTGGGATGTGCGGGCCATTGCCGCCCACTGCGTCTACACCGCCCCCGAGGACTGGGCCGTCATGGCCCGGAAGGGCGTATCCTGTGTCCATAACCCCTACTCCAACCTGAAATTGGGCTCGGGGGTGGCCCCCATCCCGGCCATGGGGAGGGCCGGGGTGAACGTGGCCCTGGGCACCGACGGGGTGAGCTCCCACAACAGCGTGGACATGTTTGCGGACATGAAGCTGGCCGCCATCCTCCACAACGGCGTGGCCTGCGACCCCATGGCCGTCACCGCCCGGCAGGCCCTGGAGATGGCCACAATCAACGGGGCCCGCGCCCTGGGCCGGAACACCGGACGGATTGAGGCCGGGCGCATCGCCGACCTGATCCTGGTGGACATGGACGCTCCCAACCTCATCCCCTGCCACGACGAGGCGGAAAATCTGGTGTTCTCCGCCCACGGCTCCAACGTGGCGATGAATATGGCCCGGGGCCGCGTCATATACCAAAATGGGGCGTTTTTGACGTTGGACCTGGATAAGATCAAGGACGAGGTCAGCCGGTATGCTCTGCCCCTGCTCTTCAAGTGATGGGAAAGGTCTGAGGATATGTCTGCTTCCACCCCAAAAAAGAATTCCTTTTTCGGCGGCGCCGCCATCCTGACGGCCAGCGTCATTGTGGTCAAGCTCATCGGGGCGCTGTATAAGATCCCCCTGGGCGGGATTTTGTCCGACGCGGGCTTCGCCGACTTTAATACCGCCTATAACATCTACTCCCTGCTCATTATCATCTCCACCGGCGGCCTGCCGGTGGCCCTGTCCAAGATGGTGTCCGAGGCCAACGCCGTGGACCGGGGGAACCAGGTGAAAAAGGTGTTCTCGCTGGCCCTGGCCACCTTCTGCGTGCTGGGCACCGTCAGCTTCTGCATCATGGCCTTCTTCCCCCACCAGCTGGCCGACCTGATGCGGGACAGCCACGCGGCTTACAGCATTCTGGCCCTAGCCCCGGCGGTGTTTTTCATCTGCCCGCTGTCCGCCTTCCGGGGGTATTTCCAGGGCCACGCCCTGATGACGCCCACCGCCGTGTCCCAGGTCATCGAGGCGCTGTGCAAGCTGGTCATCGGCCTGGCCCTGGCCTCCCTGTTCATGCGGCAGGATATGGGGGAGTCGATGGCCGCCGCCGGGGCCATCCTGGGGGTGTCGGTGGGCTGTATGCTGGGGGCGCTGTACGTGTACCTCTGCTACCGGGGCCACGTGCGAACCCTGCCGGAGAGCGGGGACGAGCCGGAGGCCAGCCGTGACATCCTGTTCACGCTGGCGCGGCTGGCCATCCCCATCACCCTGAGCTCCTCCGTCATCGCCCTGACCAACATCCTGGACACCAGCATCATGCTGGGCCGCCTCCAGGACGCGCTGAAGCTTACCGAGGACGCCGCCCGGGACATGAAGGGGATGTATGACAAGGCCCTGACCCTCTATAACCTGCCCGCCTCCTTCATGGTGCCCCTCACCGCCAGCGTCATCCCCCACGTGTCCGCCGCGCTTCAGGTGAAGCGCCGCCGCCAGGCCGCCCAGATCAGTGAGACCACCCTGCGTACCACCGCGCTGCTGTCCATTCCGGCGGGGGTGGGGCTGTTCGTGCTGGGCGAGCCCATCATCCGCCTGCTCTATCCGTCCACCGACGTGGCGCTGGCGGGGTGGATGCTGTCGGTGCTGGGCGTGGCGTCCATCGCGGTGTGCTTTATGCTGGTGAGTAATTCCATCCTCCAGGCCCACCAGATGGTGGCGCTGCCCATGGCCACCACCGTCATCGGCTGTGCGCTGAAGCTGGTGGTGGGCTATGTGCTCATCGGTAATGAGGATGTGGGCATCAGGGGAGGGGCCATCTCCACCGTGGCCTGCTTTGGGCTCATCGCGCTGCTGGATATGTTTATCATCAAGCGCACCCTGCCCCGCTCCCTGAGTATGGCCCGGGTGTTTGTCAAGCCGGCGGGGGCCGCTGCCGCCATGGGGGCGTCCGTCTGGGCGGTGAACGGTCTGATGACCAAGGCGTTCCTGGGGCTGAAAATCTTTGTGACGGAGACGCAGGAGCTATTGCCGGACGGCGCAGCGGTGCTGGCGCTCAGCCGCACCGGCGCCGCCCTGGCGGTGTTCGGGGCCATCGGGGTAGGGGTGGTAGTGTACTTCGGCCTCATTATTTTCACCCGCGCGATCTCCAAGGACGACCTGACTCTCATCCCCAAGGGGGAAAAATTGGCCCGCATCCTGCGGGTGGAATGAGAAATTTGCAAAAAATTATTGTAAAAAACTGTATGGGAGCGGAAAAGCTCTTGCAATTCAGGTGATACTATGGTAAATTGGTCGATGAAAAAGTCCTATAACTGCCGTGATCTGGCGGAGATTGTGCGCATTTTGCGCCATCCCGGCGGCTGTCCCTGGGACCAGGAGCAGACCCATGCCTCCATCCGCCGCAACTTTCTGGAGGAGGCGTACGAGGTGGCCGAGGCCATCGATAAGGGAGATGTGGACGGGCTCAGGGAGGAGCTGGGGGACGTGCTGCTCCAGGTCTACTTCCACACCTCCATTGAGGAGGACGCGGGGCGCTTCACCCTGGACGACGTGGCGGACGGGGTGTGTAAAAAGCTCATCTACCGGCATCCCCACGTGTTTGGGGATGTGAGCGTCGGCTCCACCGGCGAGGTCTTGTCCAACTGGGAGGAGCTGAAAAAGAAGGAGAAGGGCCAGCTCACCCAGGCCGACGCGCTGGAGGCGGTGGCCGCCAGCCTGCCGGCCCTGTGGCGGGCGGAGAAGGTGCTGAAGAAAGCGGTGCGGGCCGGGGCCCCCTGGGATGGGCTGGACGACGCCGTGGACAAGCTGGGCGAGGAGCTGGAGGAGGTCCGCTCCGCCCGGGCCGGGGATGGCAGTCTGGCCGAGGAGCTGGGGGACCTGCTGTTTGTGGCGGTGTGCGCGTGCAGCGCGGCGGGGGTGGACCCGGAGGAGGCCCTGCACGCCAACATCTCCAAAAACGCCGCCCGCTTCCGCCGGGTGGAGGAGCTGGCCGCCGGGCAGGGAAAAACCACGGACAAGCTCTCCCGGGAGGAGTTCCTGGCCCTGTGGGCCCAGGCCAAGGAACAGCTGAGGCAGACCCATTGAGACGGCTTACTGCGCCACGCCGCGCTTGCTAAGTATATACGCGGCGCTGCCGCAAAAGAAAATTTGAGTTTCAGGAGGAATTACGACACATGAATAAAACTGAGCTGATTGCCGCTGTGGCGGAGAAGACCGGCCTGTCCAAGAAGGACAGCGACGCCGCCGTGGCCGCTATGGTGGACGTTATCACCGAGTCCCTGGTGCAGGGTGAGAAGGTGCAGCTGGTGGGCTTCGGCTCCTTCGAGGTGAAGAGCCGCTCCGCCCGCATGGGCCGCAACCCCCACACCAAAGAGCAGATTGAGATCCCCGCCTCCAAGGTGCCCGTGTTCAAGGCGGGCAAGGCGCTGAAGGACACTGTGGCGCAGTAATGAAGCTCACATTCCCACCCCCCTTGGGGTGGGAATTACGCTGTGGAGGGCTGTTTATGAGATTGGACAAGTGGCTGAAGGTGTCCCGGCTCATCAAGCGCCGGGCGGTGGCCAACGAGGCCTGCGACGCCGGACGGGTGAGCGCCAACGGCAGGCTGGTGAAGGCGTCCTACGACGTGAAGGCGGGGGACGTGCTGGAGCTGAAGTTCGGTGAAAAGCTCATCCGGGTGGAGGTGCTCTCCGTGGCCGACATCGTGGGCAAGGCCGGGGCGGAGGCCATGTACCGCCAGCTGTAACAGATGCGAAACGCGCCGGGGACTGTCAGTCCCCGGCGCGTTTGATTACCAGACGGCCATTCCGATTACCAGCAAGACGGCTATGGCCCCCCGGACGAGGTGGTGGGAGGGGTGGGAGCTGTCTGACCGTTTGCCGTTCAAATATGCCGCGAAGCAGATGGGTAGAAAGCCGCACACCGCCGCGGACAGCGCGACCATCCAACCTCCTGAACCGCCATAGGCAAGGTGGGCAATGGCGGAAGAAAGGAGCAGCACGCCGCCGCAGGCCATCAAGGCGGCACTGCCCCGGACGGCGGGGTCTTTAGATTTGAACTGGGCCGCCGCCGCGATGATGTGCAGCAGTCCGAATAGAACTGCGAAAATGCTGATAACGATGCGCATAGTCATCCCCCTCTACAATTTTTTCATGTGCTGGGCGGTGAATTTCAGCATCAGACGCTTGGTGCCCACGCCGTCGAAGGCGATCTCCAGCAGGGTGTCCCCCCCCACCTTCTGGGTGGACAGCACCATGCCCCGGCCAAAGGCCTTGTGCTCCAGCATGTCCCCCTTCTGGTAGTCGGGCAGGGCGGGGCCTGGGTCGGACAGGGCGGAGCGGAACACGGGCCGGGGGGCGGGCTTTTGCGGGCGGGGCGGAGTGTAGGCGCTGCGCCGCTCCCCGCCGCCCGGGGCGCCCTGGGGGGCGCCGCCCTGGCGGTAGGGCTCCCGGTAGGTGGACACGCGGGGGGCCTGGCTGAACTCCCAGTCCTCCCCGCCGGGCGCGGGCGCGGGGTCTAAGTAGGACCGCCCGGACTGCTCCAGCAGCTCCGCCGGGATCTCCCCGGCGAACCGGGAGGGCCGGTTGGAGCTGGTGCGGCCAAAGAGCATCCGCTGACCCGCGCAGGTGAGGTACAGCCGCTCCTTGGCCCGGGTGAGGGCCACGTAGCACAGCCGCCGCTCCTCCTCCATCTCCTCCGCCTCGCCGATGGCCCGGATGCCGGGGAAGATGCCCTCCTCCATGCCCACCACGAACACCGTGGGGAACTCCAGCCCCTTGGCGGAGTGCATGGTCATCATCACCACCGCGTCCTCGTCGGGGTCGTGGCTGTCCAGGTCGGTGTACAGGGCGATCTCGTCCAGGAAGCCCGCCAGGGAGGGCTCCCCCTCGGCGTTCTCCACATAGCCGTTGATGGAGGTGAGCAGCTCGCGCACGTTTTCCAGCCGTGTGCGGCTCTCAATGTCGTTTTTCAGCTGGAGGGCGGCGGCATAGCCCGTCCGGGCCACCACCTCCTCATAGAAGCTGGGCAGGTCCATGGTGCGGGACAGGGCGGAAAGCTCCTCCAGCATGGCGGAAAACTGGGCCAGCTTGGGGGCGGGCTTTTGCAGTTCCGGGTAGGCGGAGGCGTTGGACGCAACCTCCCATAGGGACAGCCTCTCCCGCAAAGCGATGTCCCGGGCCTTATCCACCGTGGTCTGGCCGATGCCCCGGGGGGGATTGTTGATGATGCGGGTGAGGCGCAGGTCGTCGGCGTGGTTGTGGATGGCGCACAGGTAGGCCAGCATGTCCTTTACCTCCGCCCGGTCGAAGAACCGGGTACCGCCGATGACCTTGTAGGGGATGCCGCTGCGCTTGAAGGCCACCTCCAGCTGGTTGGACTGGGCGTTCATGCGGTAGAGGATGGCGTGGCTGTTCCACCGTTTTCCCGCGCGGTAGTCCTCCATCAGCTTGTCCGCCACGAACCGGGCCTCGTCGTTTTCGTTCATGGCGGTGTAGAGCTGTACCTTTTCCCCCTCCCGGCCCGCCGTCCACAGCTCCTTGCCCTTGCGGCCCTGGTTGTGGCGGATCACCGCGTTGGCGGCGGCCAGGATGCTCTTGGTGGAGCGGTAGTTCTGCTCCAGGCGGATGGTACGGCAGCCCTTGTACTGGTCCTCGAAGGAGAGGATATTTTCGATGGTGGCCCCCCGGAAGCGGTAGATGGACTGGTCGTCGTCCCCCACCACGCAGATGTTCTCCCGGCCTCCGGCCAGCAGGGAGGCCAGCAGGTATTGCAGGTTGTTGGTGTCCTGGTACTCGTCGATGAGGACGTAGCGGAATTTTTTCTGGTAATATTCCAGCACGTCATGGTGATCCTGCAAGAGCCGGACGGTGTGCAGGATGATGTCGTCGAAGTCCAGCGCCCCGGCCTCCCACAGGCGTTTTTCGTACTCGGTATACAGCTGGGCGATTTTTTGCAGCCGGAAGTCGCCGGAGGCATCGCACTCCCGGGCGAAGTCCGCCGCCAGCTGGAGCTTATCCTTGGCCCGGGAAATTGTGGCCAGCACCGAGCGGGCGGGGAACTGCTTGTCGTCGAAACGCAGCTCCTTGATGCAGTCCTTCATCACCCGCTGGGAGTCGTCGGTGTCGTAGATGGTGAAGGAGGAGGGGAAGCCCAGCTTCTCGATGTCCCGGCGCAGGATGCGCACGCAGGCGGAGTGGAAGGTGGACGCCCACACGTCCCGGGCGGAGGGGCCCAGCATTCTTTCCAGCCGGGCCTTCAGCTCCCCGGCGGCCTTGTTGGTGAAGGTGATGGCGATGATGGTCCAGGGGGCGGCGGGGTCCAGGGCGCACAGCCGGTCGGCCTGGAGGCGTTTTTCTTTGTCGGGGTGGGCGGCGTAATCCCGGAGAAAGGCCAGGTCGTCCTCTGTGGCCCACTCGGGCGCCTCCAGGCAGTCCGACCCCCGGCCGTAGCGGATGAGGTTGGCCACCCGGTGGATGAGCACGGTGGTCTTGCCCGACCCCGCCCCCGCCAGCAGCAGCAGGGGTCCTTCGGTGGACAGCACCGCCTTGCGCTGCTCGGGGTTGAGGTTTTGGTAGTTTTGGCCGATGACCTCCCGGCGGAGGCGGCAGAATTCCAGTGTCTGTTCCGGCGTCAGCATATGTAATCAGATTCCTTTCGTCAAGTAGAGACATTATACCAGACCGGGCCGGAAAAGTACAGAGGTGTTCTGTTGCCAAAGAGGAACCGGTATGATAGAATGGACGCGAATCAACCGGATGGGAGGTTTGGACATGGATCAGATATCGCTGTGCGTCATGACGCGGGAGCTTTGCCATCAGCTGTATCAGGGCTGGGAGAACGACCCGGCCATCTATATGGATATGGGCCTGTTCTCGCCCTACTGCTACAGTAAAGAGGCGGTAGACCGGTATTTTGACGCAAAGCAGACGCCGGACCGCGTCCTCTTCGCCATTTTAAAGGGCGGCGCGCCGGTGGGGGAGCTGCAATTGAAGCAGATCGACCGGGAGAAACGGGAGTGCACCCTCAGCGTCCATATGCAGAACGACGGGGTAAAGGGCCGGGGCTACGGCACACAGGCGGAGCGGCTGGCCCTTCGGTATGCGTTTGACGTCCTGGATATGGCGGCGGTCAACGCGGACACCGTGGTCAAAAACACCCGCAGCCAGCACATTCTGGAAAAGCTCGGCTTTCAGCATGTCGGGGACGAGGGGGATTTTCGCTATTATCGCTGCCGGCGGGAATAGGGAGAACGCCGGGGCCACAGGCTCCGGCGTTCTCTTCTTTTCCGGCTAAGTAATCACACGCCCTGCTCCAGCAGGGCCCGCAGGCGTCGGCACCGCTGCTGGCAGGCGTCGGCCAGCTCGCCGTACAGCTCCAGCATATCCGGGTCCTCCCAGTCGTCGGCGGCCAGGCGGAAGGCGGTCTCCTGGCGCTGCTCGGCCTGGTGGCGTTGGCGCAGCGCTCCCCAGTAGGACGGGATGGCGGGTGCGCCCAGCAGCTCGGTGGGCCAGTAGCGCAGCCCGGTGAGCAGGAAATAGGCGGCCGACAGCTTCCGGGCGTGCTTATGCAGCTCCCCGGCCAGGCTGTTGAGCGCCCTGGCGTCCGTCCCCCGGGCCCGGCGGGCCAGGTGGCGGTAGAACTGCCAGCCCTCCAGCGCGTCCATCACGTGGCGGCGCAGGCGGGCGGCCCGGTCGTCGCCGCCCTGGGGCTCCTCCCAGAGGGCGGGCAGGTCGCCGCCCCAGCCGTTCCCCTCCTGGGGCGGCAGGTCCCCGGCGAGCGGGCCGGGGGGCTGGGGAGCTGGGGCCTCCTCCATGGGGGGAGCCTCCGGGGGGGCGGCGTCCCCGTCGGACCGGCACGACTGGGGCAGGCCCTCCCCGTCCTGGCGCATCAGGTCCTTCAGGCACTGGCAGGATACGTCTCCTCCGCCGGATGGGCCGGGCCGGATGGGGCTGCTGTCCTCCGGCCGCCCCGCCATCACCCGCTGCCACACCCGCTGGAATACCTCCTGGTCCTTCAGCGCGCATGGGATCATATCTTCCATGTGGGTAAACACCTCCTTTGCCCCACATTCTATGTGGGAAGGGAGGCGTTTGCCAATCTATTTGCGCACCAGCTCCTGGAAGGAGCGGATATAGCGGCTGCACGCCGACTTCAACTCCTCCTGGCGGCCTGCGTAGTAGCCGTCGTACACCCCTACGGCGGTCATGCCCGCCTTTTGGGCGGTGGCGCAGTTGTCCGGGCTGTCGTCGAAGAGGACGCAGTCCCCCAGGGGGACGCCCAGCAGGCGGCCCAGCGCCACAAAGCACTGGGGGTCGCGCTTTTCCAGGCCGATCTCCTCGGCGAAGACAATGTGGCCGAACAGGTCCGTGAGCTGAAACCGGTCCAGAACCGCCCGGCACATGGCGGGGCGGCAGGCGGTGAATACGGCCATGGGGCGGCCCTCCGCCCGGCACTGGCGCAGGTAGTCCTCCGCTCCGGGCTTGAGCCGGGCCAGCTCCCGGTAATGGAGGCCGGCCATGGCGTCCCACTCCGACATGATATCCTGCGGGGACTCGGGCAGATGATAGTACTCCTTGGTGAATTGGGCGGCGAGGGGGAAGATGGAGCGCTCCACCACCCGCTGGTACTCCTGGGTGTGGGTGAGGCCCCGGCGGGCCAGAAATTCCAGATCCACATCCTGCCAGATGCCGTTGGTGTCGGTGATGGTGCCGTCCAGGTCGAATATGTACATCGAATCAGCTCCTTTGTCGGTTCTCCCAGCATATCAGACCGGGGCGGGTTTGACAAGTCCCGCCACAAATTTCCCCCGCCGCGTTGACTTGTCCCCCCATTGCGGATAAAATAGGGGAGAACGCGTTTGGGAAGGGGGCGGCGGTATGCGGAAACTGGCCTGGTTTTCCGGGGGCTTCGCCGCCGCCTGCCTGTGGGCGTGCTATTTTGAGGCCGGCGGACCGGCGTTTTTGGCGGCTGCCGCCCTGCTGGGGGCGTCGCTGGCGGTATGGGTGTGCGCCCGGCCTCGGCGAGGGGAGGGCCCTGTCCCGCTGCGCAGGCGCCGGGACAAAGGGGCGCTGTCCCGGTATGTCCGCTGGCAGTGCTCCCGGCGGGCGGTGGCCTTTTGCCTGGGCGGGGTGCTGGCGCTGGGATGGGCCGGGGCGTACTTCGCCCTGTTCCGGGCCCCTGCGGAGGGCTGGGTGGGGGAGGATGTGGCCCTGTTCGGGGAGGTGGCTTCCTATCCCGTGCCCACCTCCATCGGCGGGTATTCCGTCACCGTCCGCCTGGACGGCGGCTTTTTCGCGCCGGACGCCCTGGCCTACGGCCCGGAGGACTGGGGCGGGCTGAAGCCGGGGGACCGGCTCGCCTGCTCCGCCCGGGTGCGGCTGTCCGACCGCGCCTACGGAGACGAGACCACCTACTATACCGCCAAGGGGATATACCTGCTGGCGTATTGCGGCGGGGATGCGGACATTGAGGCCGCCGGACGGGTTCCTCTGCGCCACTGGCCTGCTCTGTGCGCCTGCGGGCTCAGGGACGGCATTTATGCCGCCTTTGACGAAACCGCCGCCCCCATCGCCGCCGCCGTCACCCTGGGGGACAAAACCGGGCTGGACGAGACGCTCTATTCCGCCTTTAACCGGGCGGGGCTGATGCACGGGCTGGTGGTGTCCGGGTTCCACATCTCCTTCCTGGTGGGGCTGGGGCTGCTGCTGTGCGGGAACAATCGGAAAACCGCCCTGGCCATGGCCCCGCTGCTGCTGTTTTACGCCCTGATGGCAGGGGGAGCCCCGTCGGCCCTCCGGGCGGTGATCATGCAGTGCGCCCTGCTGGCCGCGCCCCTGGCGGGGCGGGAAGGGGACGGGCCGTCCGCCTTGGGGGCGGCGCTGCTGGTGCTGCTGATCCAAAACCCCTTTGCCGCGGCCAGCGTGGGCCTGCAATTGTCCTTCGCGTCGGTGGCGGGCATCCAGCTGGCGGCGGAACCCCTGTTTCGCTGGATGTACCGTCCCCTCAGGCACAAGCGCCCGCCCAAGGGGGCGTGGGGAAAGCTTTTGCTGTGGAAGGCGGGGCGGATGGCGCTCACCAGCGTGTCCACCGCCCTGGGGGCGATGCTGTTCACCGTCCCCCTCATCGCCCTGTACTTCGGGCAGATCCTGATTTTGTCGCCCCTGTCCTCCGTGCTGGCGCTGTGGGCGCTGTCTCTGCTGATGGTGTGCGCCCTGGCGCTGGGGACGCTGGCGGTGTTCCTCCCCGGTCCGGCCGCTGTCTTGGGGGCTGCCGCCGGACTGCTGGGCTGGTACGCCCGGTGGGTGGTCCTGCTGCTGGGGAAGTTCCCCTTCGCCTCGCTGGGGGCGGACAACCCGTACTGCATGATCTGGCTGGCGGGGGCGTATCTGGCCCTTCTGGCGGCGGCTGTGGGAAAGCAGCGGCCAAAGCGGCCCCTGGTTCCGGCGCTGGCGCTGGCCCTTGCGCTGTGCGCCGCCATCGGGTTGGGACGGCTGGAGGCGGAGCGCGCCGGTCTGACAATCACCGCCCTGGACGTGGGCCAGGGCTCGTCCACCGCGCTGCTGTCGGCGGGGAGGGCGGTGCTGGTGGACTGCGGCGGAAACGGCTCCCGCAGCGCCGGGGACACGGCGGCGGACTATTTTGCCGCCATGGGCCGCACCCGGCTGGACGTGCTGGTACTCACCCACCTGGACACGGACCACATCAACGGGGTGGAGCAGCTCTTTTACCGCATGAAGGTGGAGCGGGTGGCAATTCCCGCGGAGGAGGGGGAAGCGGACGCGCTGGGCCGCCTGCGGGCGCTGGCCCGGGCGGAGGGCGCCGAGGTGGTGCTGGTGGACGGCACGCAGACCCTTCCCCTGGGGGAGGCGGCGCTGACCCTGTACCCGCCCCTGGGCGCGGGGCGCTCCAACGAGTCGGGGCTGTTTGCCCTTTGCAGCTACAGGGACTTCGACGTGCTCATCACCGGGGACGCCGACGCCTTTGTGGAGAAAATGCTGGTGAAATACCAGCCCATCCCGGACGTGGAGGTGCTGCTGGCGGGCCACCACGGCTCTAAAAACTCCAGCTGCGGGGAATTCCTCCGGGCCGTGTCGCCCGAGCTGGTGCTGATCTCCGCCGGGGCAAACAACGCCTACGGCCACCCCGCGCCCGAGACGCTGGAGCGGCTGGAGGCGGCGGGGGCGGCGGTCTACCGCACCGATGAGGACGGCTCGGTCACCGTCCGGGTGCGGGGGGACCGGGTGGGAATTTACACGACGAAAGGGGGCGGTCTCCATGCCGCCGAAAAAGGATAAAGCGGACAACACCGCCATGCGGGAGCTGAAGCGGGCCATCAAGGAGGGCGCGCCCAAAAAGCTCTACCTCTTCCACGGGGAGGAGGCGTTTTTGCGGGATTACTATCTGGGGCAGCTCAAGCAGGCCCTGCTGCCCGCCGGGCTGGAGGAGTTCAACCTGCACGCCGCCCAGGGGAAGGACTGCTCGGTGGACTGGATCGAGCAGGCGGCGGACTGCCTGCCCATGATGAGCGGGCGCACCCTGGTCATTGTCACCGACTTCGACCTGTACGGCCTGGGGGAAAAGCCCCGGGAGCGGCTGGTGAAGGTGCTGGAGGAGCTGCCGGACTATTGCTGCATGGTGTTTGTATACGACCTGCTGCCCTACAAGGCGGACGGGCGGTCCAAGCTGGCGGGGCTTCTCAAACGGGAGGGGGCGGTGGTGGATTTCCAGCGGCAGAGCCAGGGGGATCTGACCGACTGGATCTGCCGCCAGTTCAAAAAGGCAGGCAAGGGCGTGGACACCGAGGATGCCCGCTACCTCATCTTTTTGTGCGGCGACTTGATGAACACCCTGTCGGCGGAGATCGCCAAAATTGCCGCCTATTCCCCTCACACCCGGGTCACCCGGGAGGATATGGACGCGGTGGCCATCCCCCAGATCGACGCGGTGGTGTTCCAGATGACCGACGCCATGGCCCGCAAGGATTTCGACAAGGCCGCCTCGGTGCTGGCCGACCTGCTCCACAGCCAGCAGCCTCCCATCATGATCCTGGCCGCCATGGGCAAGTACTTCCGGCAGCTGTACACCGCCCGGCTGTATCTGGACAGGGGGAAGGGCCGGGGCGAATTCATGGAGCTGTGGGGGATGAAGTCGGGCTACCAGGCGGACAAGCTGATGGACGCCGCCCGGCGGTTCTCCCTGCCCTGGTGCCGGTACGCCGTGGGGCGGTGCGCCCAGGCGGATATCGAGCTGAAATCCTCCTACGGCCAGGAGCGGGAGCTGCTGACAGGGCTGCTGATGGAGCTGGCCTCGGGCCGGAGGGCGGCGGTTACTTTTTCTTGAAAGAAAAAGTAACCAAGCTTTAAGCTCGTGACCGGCAAAGCTGTGAGCGTTCTATTTCTGGCCGGCAACGGAGCTGCTTTGTATCTGGGAGATTACTATGAGAATTCAAGAAGCTATTGTAGTAGAAGGCCGGTACGACAAGGCCGCAGTGGCGGCGGTGGCGGACACCCTGATTTTGGAGACGGCGGGCTTCGGAGTGTTCAAGGACGCCGAGCGGCTGGCGCTGCTGCGCAGGCTGGCCGAACAGCGAGGGCTGATTGTGCTCACCGACTCGGACGGCGCGGGGTTCGTCATCCGCAGCTACCTGAAGGGGGCCATCCCCAGGGGGCAGGTGAAGCACGCCTATATCCCGGACGTGACGGGCAAGGAGCGGCGCAAGCGCGCCCCGGGAAAAGAGGGCAAGCTGGGGGTGGAGGGGATGAAGCCCGATGTGCTGCGGCAGGCCATCCTCCGCGCCGGGGCCACGGTGCTGGACGGCTCCGCCCCCTGCCGCCCGGCGGGAGACCTGACGGCGGCGGACCTGTTTGCGCTGGGGCTGTCCGGCGTGCCGGAGGCGGCGGCGCGCAGGGCGGCGCTCCTGCGGCGGCTGGATCTGCCCGAGCACATGAGCG
>Ga0137310_100573_pt1 | contig 24577 bp, 18 predicted proteins | sample NAcewiD2O_June_2_FD_97183 | JGI IMG/M metagenome (GOLD analysis project Ga0137310, IMG submission 97183) | Mouse cecal microbial communities from Vienna, Austria - N-Acetylglucosamine amended D2O_June | ecosystem: Host-associated > Mammals > Digestive system > Large intestine > Cecum | place...
ATAACACAAAAGACAGTAGACCAGAGGATAGCAGTTTTGATAGCCTCTCGCAGCCGGTCAATTTTTTTTGCCCCATAGCTAAATCCGGCGATTGGCTGAAATCCTTTCAGAAAGCCAAAGACGATCAGTGTCCCCATGGACATAATTTTTGTGACCGGCCCCATTGCGGCCAGTGCGGAGCCTCCGTATTCCTTGGCGGCACTGTTTATCATGCTGATGGAAAGGCTGGTCAGAAGTTGGAAAATCAGCGTAGGGATACCGATTTTCAAAATTTCGGACATAATCTCTTTTGCAAAGCAACATTCTTTAATGCTGAAACTGAATACGCTCTTTTTCCGGAGTATGTAACACACATAAACCAATGTGGAAACGATTTGGGAAATCGCTGTTGCAATCGCCGCGCCAGCTACGCCGAGGTTCAGCGCGTAGATGAAAACAGGGTCTAAAATTACATTCAGTACCGCACCAGCCATCAGCGCACACATAGCCGTTTTCGCCGCGCCTTCACTGGAAACGATGTTGTTCATGGTGACATTGAATACGTTGAAAATGGAGAACACGATATAGATGCGTGTGTAAGTGATTGCATAAGGCATCACACTTTCGATTGCGCCAGCTTGTTCCAAAATCGGTTCCAGAAAGATAATAGAGAACAGGATCACGACTGCCCCAATGGAAACGCCGCTGTATATGGCTGTACTTGCTACCTTGTTCGCCGTGTCCTTATCGCCCCGGCCCAGCAGCCTGGATAGATAGGCGGCGGCGCCATTTCCGAACAGCAGGCCCAGGCCAACAACAATCTGTCCCAGGGGAAAGGCAACCGTGACCGCGCCCATCTGGTCGGTTCCCAGCCCGCCTACAAAATAGGTGTCTACCAGATTGTAAAGGGCGTTAATGAGCATACCAATCATCGTTGGGATGCCCAGCGCCAGGAGAGCTTTGGGAATTGGCGCACTCCCCAGAAGCGCCATTTTTTTGTTTCCGTCCATAAATTGCTCCTTTCTCTTGACAGCCAGTGTAATGCGAAGTAGTATACTTTATAGTAGCTGCCAGTCAACACATACTACTATAATTTATAGTACTTGTCAAGTGCGAAAGGGGAAATCTTCATGGCAACAATAGATTTGATTGTCCTTGGGATGCTTAAAAAGCAGCCGTTGAGTGCCTACGACATTCAAAAGCTGGTGGAATACCGCAACATTTCAAAATGGGTAAAAATCAGCACACCTTCCATCTATAAAAAGGTCATTCAGTTAGAAGAAAAGGGTCTGCTCCAGAGTGTCCTTGTGCGGGAGAATAATATGCCGGAAAAGGCGGTTTACTCGCTGACAGACAGCGGTGAACAGGAATTTGAACGGCTCATGAGAGAGCTTTCCGCCCAGCCTATCCGTATGTTTCTGGACTTTAATGCTGTGATTGTAAATCTGGACAGTGTTCCTTTGGAAATGCAAAAAACTTGCATTGACAGCATTGAAAAAAATGTGCAGGATTTGAAAACATATCTGGAAGAAAACCTTCGGGAAAAAGAAAATGCGCCGGAGGTTCCGGAAATCGGTATGGCGGTTTTGCGTCAGCAATTTGTCTTGGCTGAAACGATCGGAATTTGGATTGAGGAATTGAAAAAGCGATTTTAGAGGCTAATTCTCAAATGCGCAAAAGGGGCAGGAAACCACGCATTATTGTGGTTTCCTGCCCCTTTTTCTGTTATTTCATAGTGCAAGTGCAAAATGTCAGCAGCCCGCTTCACAATTTAATTTGTGGTCTTGTCCATATCAGTGAAATGGTGTTCCCGGAGTATGGTGTTCACTTTATCGCCGTAAATGACGGAGTGGACAGCATAAAAGGAGATAGTGAGTTCACCGCAATCCGCAACGTATTTAATGAGATGTTCGCCAAGGACACCAGCAAGAAGATCAAGGCGACCTGGCAATCCAAGGGACGCTCCGGCGAACACCTTTGCACACTTCCGCCCTATGGGTACATGAAAGACCCGGAGGACAAGAAACGCTGGATTGTGGACGAGGAAGCGGCGGCTATTGTGCAAAAGATTTTCTCCCTGTGCGTGGACGGTCTGGGGCCGACACAGATTGCCAAGTGGCTGCAACAGAATGAAGTCCTAAATCCTATTGCGTACTTTCTGCTGAAAGGTTTACCGACCAATGGCAAACCTCCCACAAATCCCTACAAATGGACGGCCAAAACAATTTCGGGCATTTTGGAGCGTGTCGAGTATTTAGGCCATACGGTCAATTTCAAGACCAGCAAACCATCGTTCAAGAGCAAAAAGACCGTTTGGAATAATCCGTCTGAATGGGTGATCTTCGAGAATACCCAAGAGCCTGTCATTGAGGAAAGCGTGTTCCTGATTGTTCAGAATATCCGGCAGGGACGCCGCCGCCCGACCAAGATGGGGGACATGGGTATGTTCTCCGGGCTGGTGTACTGCGCCGATTGCGGCGGCAAGATGTACCTTTGCCGGGCCAACCACTTCAAGCCGGAACAGGAGTATTACATCTGCTCCACCTATCGGAAAGACCGTACCTTGTGCAAGACGCACTCCATCCGCCGTGTCGTCCTGGAAGAAATCGTACTTCGGAACCTGCGGGAAGCGATCTCCTATGTGACGCAGTATGAGGACGACTTTATCCAGCGGGCGGCGGAACGGAGCCTGCGGGAGCGTGACAAGGCACTGGCCCAGAAAAAGGCTGTGCTGGCACAGTCTGAAAAGCGCATCGCGGAGCTGGATGTGATCTTCAAGAGAATTTACGAGGACAACATTTCCGGCAAGCTGTCCCGTGACTATGAACAGGAGCAGGAGCAGTTAAAGGCCGTCGTGGAAACCCTGGGGCGGGAAGTGAAACAGCAGGAGCAGAAGAAAACCAACGTCAGGAAGTTCATTTCCGTGGTGAAGAAGTACACGAACATGACCCAGCTTGACGCCACCATCCTGCGTGAGTTCGTGGAACAGATCAGGGTGTCCGACACCTACACGACCAACGAACAGCAGAAGCGGGTGAAAATCCGGGAAATTGAGATCGTCTATAACTTCATTGGTGCATTTGATTTTGAGGGAGCGCGGGAGCAATCCCAAACTGCCCAAGACAAAAATAATGCGAAAGTCGGCGCAGCTTGACGCTACGCCGACCCTCGCTTAAAATGTTTTCTTACGTTACCAGCCTATTCTCCGCACCGCTCTTTCCCATTTTTATTCTGTTTTTTCTGAAGGCTCCGGGGACTTGTGCTGCAACTGGGTGAGCATAGCCAGCAGCTCCTGGGGCTGGGACTGCTCCTCGGCAGCGTCCCGGTTTTCCTCCATGGCGTTATACAGCTCGCTGCGTAGCACAGGGACTTCCTTGGGCGCGTCAATGGCTATCTGGGCCTCGCTGTCCTTAGTGGACAGCACTGTAATGGTAATATCCTCCCCAATGCGGAAAGACTCACCGCTTTTCCTGCGCAGGATCAGCATCCGCTCCCCCTCCTTCCCCAAACTCGGAAAGCAGGTGGCGCATGCCGTAATCTGTTCCCTCCAATATCACCTGCATCCCCTGCCTGGTTTCATCGTGAATGGCAATGGGGCACTTCAGGTTTACCGTGCTGCTGGAAACCGGGTTCTTCACCACGCATAACACGTAGTAGCACAGCTCCCGGCTGTCCTCCACACCCATAACCTTCAACTCTTCCGGCTGCAAAACAGGCGCATAGCCGCCGTTAAAGGAAAAGGGGTTAATGCAGACAAAGGCCAGCTCCGGCGTTTCCACGCTTTGCAGGCACAGCAGGGTTCCGTCGCTGCCGGAAAAAGGCAGCAATAAAAATTCTTTTTCCTCTTCAAAGGCAAAAAGGCCTTTGGGGAAGGACAGCACATCCTCCCGCTCAAAGTCGATTTCACCGAAATATTTGGTGGAAAGCTTCACACTCATACCTCGTTATGCCTGTACGTCTACGTAATTCGGATCTGCCGAAGGCGGCACATACATGCGCCCGCCTACGTATTTGATAATGACCTCAGGGCGCTGCACCACGGAAATTTCAATGTCTCCAGGCTCAAACTCAAAGCCCACGCCGCCGGTTTTCCAGTCAAAGTTCAGTTTATCCATCTCATAGCGGATTTGCATGGTGCCGTCTTCCCACTCCATGTTCACGCCGCCCTTGGGGATGAAATCCAGGCCAAAGTTATTGGGATCCCCTGCGATAAGGGTTTTGTCAAAGTCCTCCGCCGCAAACTGGGTGATAAACTCCTGGCCCAGCTTGGCATTCATACAGATCTGCCCCCGCTGGGCATACGTAGCCGTAGCCTCATAGACAGCCTGTTTGCCCTTCTGCGCGGACTGCTGGATGCTCTGGGGAGCAGTGGGACGGATAGAGCTTTGGGCTTCAAAGGAATCCATCTTCACCTTGATGGGGCGGCTTTTAATGTTCAGCCCGCCCTTGTCCCGGCTAATCTCCACCTCGGCACTGGCATTGTTATACACCAGCCGGGCATTCTTCGTGCGCATTTCAATTTCAATGGGCACAGTTTTTATTTCAATCAACGGTCCCATAGTCCACGTGCTCCCTTCCTCTAAATCTCCATTTTAGTACATAATAACCCTTTTAGCTCAAATAGTCAAGCAAAGAATTAGATAAAATGCCATTTCCTATTTTCAGCGCGGCATTGTAGGAATACTGCGCCCACATCAGAGCGGTAATGGACTCAGCCGGATCCATATCCTCTGTCCCCACAATCTGATCGTTCAGGGTATCATCCAGCGCTTTCAGGCGGTCTTTATTGCTCTTAAGGAACGCCACATCTGTATCCAAATCCACATGGGTCAGGCTTACCTTGCCCAGCGAATCCTGAATTTTCTTGGTAAGGCGATCCATATCCGCCACATTTTCAATTTTTTCCCAATCGCCGGTATCCTGGTCGGTATTATAGAGCAGCTCGCCTGCCTTTTTCAGCAGTGTGACGAAGTTTCGGGGATCCCCGTCCTCGTCCAGGCCATAGCCGCCATACACGTCCTGGCTGTCGCTGCCGCCCAGATATTTCAGGCCGCACAGGGCAGAGTTAAAGGCTGTGGCAGGCTTGATTTTGCCGTCCGAACCCTCTTCCATGCCCATGCCCAGGTCTACAAAGGTTGTTTCCCCCAGCATCTTCTTAATGGCGTCCTGGGCTTCCTTGGCTGCCGCCCGGCCGTCTACATCCTCGTCTTTGCCGGCATTTATAACCTTGCTGCCCGCAGGCTGTCCCGCAGTGTTTTGCGCCCCGCCCAGTTTGCCTGCCTGCTGGGCCGTAAAGACAATGCCGTCTCCAGCAGCGTTTACAGAGGCCGTCCAGCCCTGCACATTGGCGTTGTAATCCGCCGCAAAATCTGCCAGGATATCTTTTAAATCTTTTGTCACATCCGCAACAACAAAGCTATAGCCACCTACGTTCATCGTATCATTATTGTTTGTAGGCTTAATAACCGGCGCAGTTTCGCAAACAGCTTTTTCGCCGTCAAACCGCGGATCATGGGGGTCTGTGTCCACCTTAATGCCCCGGAAGGTTAAATCCCCGTCATCGTCCCAGGCAAAGGGGGCGCGCAGGCCGTCTGCCCCGGCAAAGATGTATTCATCAGCATACTTAGAGTTCATGGTAAACACGATAGACTCCGCCGTAGCCATCAGAGACTGGCCCAGGGCCTTGCGCCCGGAAGCCGTAGAATCGGTTTTGCCGCGGAGGACGGAATATTCGCCCAGTTCCCGGCCCAGATCATTATAGACCTTCTCCAAAGCGTCCCAGCCCTGGCTGAACTTGCCGGAAACCGCGTCGTTGTTGCTTATCTGGGCCTCTGTGTTCCACCGCGCCCGGCGAAGCTGGAAAGCCCGGCTGGCGGCGGCAGGATCCTCAGAATAAGAGTTGAACCGCCGGTTTGTCATCACCTTGTTGCTGGCGTCAGCAAGCCCCCGGTATGTGCGCTGGAGGGTAGATTTATAGCTGTACATTGTGCCGTTTGTTGTTATGCGGCGTACCATATTGAAACACCTCTTTCAGTTAGAATTTTTTATCTGCCCGCAATGCCTGTGCCGGTAACAAGCCTCTCCAGCATCTCGTCTATTGTGGTAAGCAGGCGGCACGCCGCCGTATAAGATTTCTGATACTGCATCATGTTCACTGTCTCATCGTTCAGATCCACGCCGGAAACACCTTGCCGGGCCAGATACAGATCCTCGGAGGCCACGCTGTAGTTGTCCAGGGATTCCTCCGTAGCTTTCTTATCAACAGCCAGCGTGCTGTTTATTTTGTTCTGCATCCCGAAGAAAGTCCCCTCGAAATATGCCTTGTCGCCGTCATATGCCTCCGGGTTATCAACAATATCGTTGGGTTTGAACTGGAACTTCTGTTCCATCATGGCTACAAAGTGGTTCAGGTTGTCGTTGGCAGTGGTCTGGCCAAGGATCGCGTCCGGATCCTTGGTGTTCACAATATGCACCACATTGGTAGACCAGCTCTTGGAAATAGACAGGTTTTTGGCGGTAATGCCCTCCGTGTCGTCGCCCTCGCCGCTGTTGCTGAACAGCACGCCGGCCTTCATGGCAGCATATTCCTTCTCGTACTTCGGGTCGACTTTTACATTCTCCATCCAGGAAAGATCATCCGGATCATAATCAGCAGGATTTATCTCATTGCCCGTATTTTTATCCACAAATGTAAGAGCACCGTCTGCGCTGTTTGGCCCTTTCTCATAAAACTCCGGGTTCCGCAGGGGATCAACCGTATTCGCGTCATTCATCCACTTGGCAAAGATATTTGCCAGATGGTCGATAGCCTTTTCATAATAGGGGATGCCCCGCTTGGTGGTGCAGTCCTTGTCAATTGCCACGTCAGCGTCAGTGGAATATTCGCCCTTTTTCGTCAGGATCTCCCTGGTGGACTGGAGGGAGCCATACATATAGTTGTCGCCCACAGCGGTATAAAATTCCCCGTCCTGCTCAATATGGGTAAGATCATCCTTAATCCTGTCCACATCCCCAGGCTTAATATGATCCCGGCGGTCTTTCAGCACAGAAACCTGCAGGCGGTACAAATCGTCCTCTTCGGCAGGATCCACTGCCACCATGTAAGGAATCGGATTGCCGTCCTTATCCAGCGCGGCGTCCGCCTTAATGCTTGTTGCCTTCCCGTCAGGATTGAGCCACAGCGGGGTTTTGCCATCGTCTCCGCCCAGGGCCTGCTCCCGCAGCTGCTGGATGGAAATCTGCGCGCCATAAATGCCGTCAATGAGGGGAATGCCGCCCATGACGCTGTTCTTATCCGCCATCTCAATCTTCAGCTTTTCCACAGTCATGCCCGCGCCGATGTCCTCATCGGTATAGGTAACGTGGATGCGCATATATCCGGAAAGCTCGTCAATCAGGGCATTGCGCTCGTCTTTCAGTTCCAGCGCGTCGCCGCCATGAATCTGTTCCTTGCGGATCTGCTCGCTTAAATCCCGGATGCCAGTAAGTACCTTGTTTACCCTGTCCACGTCCTGGCGGTATGCAGCCGCGTGGTTCTTCTTCAGTACCTCTATCTGATCCGCGTAGTCATTGAACCACCGCACCACAGCTTGCGCCGCGCCGCGGGTGATGCCGTCATACTCATCCCGGCCCGCGCCGGAGGTGTTCAGATTCTGGAGCTTCTCGAACAAGTTGTTCATGGCCAGATACAGCACGCCGTCCTTATTTTCGCCCATGCCCACCTCGTCAAAGATGCCGGCAAGCTCCTGCAGGCCTGCCAGCTTGGCGTCAGCGGCGCCCACGTTGGACATTTCATTGCGGTAGCGGATGTCCAGGTATGGATCCCGAAGCTGGGAAACGCCGGTGACTAAAGCGCCTGCGCCCACCCGCACGTCGGAACTCATGGTGTAGTGATCCACGCCGCCTACATGCAAAGCCTTCTGGTTCAGCACCTGCCGGGTGTAATTAGGCGTATTGATATTGGAAATATTGTTGCCCACAACCTCCAAAGCCTTCTGGGAAGCGTATATGCCCAGCCTTGCGGTGCCGAAAGTGCCAAAGGTCGATATATTGCTCATGTTTTGTTTTCCTCCTTGCCTGCTGTGCCGGGCCTATGCCCGGATGTCCGTTCTCATGTTCGGGGGGGCTTCCCCCGGGGCCGGGGCCTGGTTTTCCGGCATCATCTTCTCGATGTCCCGCAGCGCCCCTTCCATCACTGTGCGCGCGGCAGTTGCCGCGCTTTGATACCGGGTAAACTGTATTTGCAGCGCTTCCACGGCTTCCTTTGCCTGGCGGTGCATATCGTCCGGATAGTGCTGGTAAAGCTGGTTCAGCGGCACATCCTGCAAGCCCATTTCCGCCAGAAGCTTTCCCCGCTTCAGCTCAATGCCCCGCAGGGACAGGGCAAGAACCTGCTCCCGCTTCATGCACTGGTCTAAAACCTCCAAATCGCCCTTGCGGGTCGAGTCAACCTTTTCCCGGGCGATGTCCGCAAGCTGGCTGAGCTTGCCTGCCAGCTCCTCCAGCAGCTTGAGATACTCCCCATGGGGTTCCTTCACAGCTTAAACCTCCCCCAGCAGCAGCATTTTCCGGGCAATGTTCCCGGCGTCTATTTTATATTCCCCTGCCTGCACCTGGTCATGGAGCGCGCTGATCTCGCCTGTAGTGGTGGCGGTGCGCACATCCTGGGCTATGCGGCTTTTCATTTCCATCATAAAGGGGTCGTTCTCGTGGGAGCTGATGGTCACGCTGTCATATTTTCCACCCGCCTGGCCAGCGCGCGCTGCCGCAGCCGGGCGAACGCGCCCAGCCCTTACAGGGCCGCCTACCGGGGCTATGCCGTTTCGGGAAATTTCTATCATATACGTCCCTCTTTTCTGCCTGTTATAGCCTGGTTTCCCGCATATTCTTTCCGCAGTCTGTTTTCTGTCTATATAAAACATCGGATAGCCTTTTGGAAAAATTAAGGGCTATCCGATAATAATCTTCCCTGTATATGCCTGAAAATGCCTTGCAAGCCATAAAACTTGAAAATCCCCAGAGTCTGTCCCGCCCCCGCTTTTCAGGCGTGCTGCCGCCTTTTAAGCCCTGCGTTTCCTTTGCTGAAAGCAGCCGGCAAAAGCCCCTGCAAACAAGCGTATTCCCTGCCTTCCTGAAGAAAACAGGGAATACGCTTGCAAAAATTTTTGCCAATTTCCAAAAAGGAAACACTTTTTATTATCATATAATTCGCAGCGCAAAAGCAGGAATGGGCAAGTTGCGGGCTGCGGGAAAACAAGCCTTAGTGCGCGCTCATTTTCAACCGGCGCATCAGCACGCCGGCGATATTCTCGCAGGAAGCCTGTTCGCACACCCCGCCCTTTTCATAGGCCACAGCCGGCATCCCGTACACCACGCTGGATTCTTTATCCTGACCAATGGTATAAGCGCCTTTTTTCCGCATGGCCAGAAGGCCTTCCGCGCCGTCTGCGCCCATGCCCGTCATAATGATGCCCACCATTTTGCAGCGGACATTTTCCGCCATGGAATGGAACAGGGCATCCACAGAGGGGCGGTGCCCGCTCACCCGTTCCCCCTGGGTGCAGGTGACAAAATATTCCCCTCCTGCTGTGCGGTTCACCCGGCACTGCAGGTCAGCCGGGGCCACCAGGGCCACGCCCTTCTGAATCCGCTCCCCGTTTACCGCCTCCCGCACTTCCATGCGGCACAGGCGGTTCAAGCGCTCCGCATACATTTTGGTGAACCCTGGGGGCATGTGCTGGACAATCACCATGCCGGGAATATCCTCCGGCAGGCGCTTCATCACCTCCAGGGTGGCCTCCGTCCCTCCGGTGGAGGCGCCCAGGCCCACAATGTACTGGGGGGCCATGCCCAGCAGCACCGGGGGGGCCAGGGGCACATCCGGCTCTTTGATAAGCCGGGGGCGGCGCACCTTGGCGCTGGCCGCCACAATCACCTTCTGCACCAGGGACATGACAAACTGCTCTTTGCTCTCCGCGCCGTCAGGCTTGCGCACAAAGTCTACAGCCCCGGCGTGGAGCGCGTCGAACACCTTCAGGTTCAGCGACGAAACAAGCACCACTGGCAGCGGGTGTTCCGGCAGCAGCTTCTTCAAAAACTCTATCCCCGTCATGCCGGGCATCTGCACATCGCAGGTCATCACGTCCGGGTTTAACTGTTCCACTTTCCGCTGGGCGTCCATAGCGTTGATGGCATAGCCCACCACTTCCAGCCGGGGCGAAGCCTCCAGGGCGTCTATAATGGTTTTTCTGGCTACAATGGAGTCGTCTACCACCAGGACCCGGATCTTTTTTCCCAATGCGTTCATCCTCTTCCTCCTTACGCGGCGACGCCCGCCGCAAAATAAAATGCCAAAAAGCGCAAAGCGCCCTGCCCTGCTCCCACATTCCGGAGACAGGGCCTGCGCACTGCGCTGTATGCTATTTTTTTCTGAATATGGAAGTTGCCACCCGCCCGTAGGGGGTGTCAGGAGACAAATTTTCCGCCTTGCTGATAACCAGATAGCCGCCGGGCACAGTGGCGTCATAAAACCTTCGCACTAAGGCGTCTTTAGTAGGCTGGTCAAAGTAGATCATCACATTGCGGCAGAAAATCAAGTCAAACTTGCGCCGGAACTGGATGGGATCCATCAGGTTGAACTGCCGGAAAAGCACGTTCTGCTTTACCTTGGGCGCTACAGTATACTGATCCGTTTTCCCTTTCACTGGCACAAAATACTGCTTGCGCCACTTCTCAGGGATGGTGTCCGGCAGTTGGTATACGCCGGCCTTGGCCTTGTTCAGGGCCTCCAGGGAGAGGTCGCTTGCCAGGATGCGGGTATCCCACTGGCTGTACTGGGAGCCGAGATAGTCCATGATATACATGGTCATGTTATACGGCTCCTCCCCGGAGGAGCAGCCCGCGCTCCAGATGGAAAGGGTTTTGTCCCGCTGGTGCGCCCGCACCAGCTCTGGCAGGATGGTGCCTGTGAAATAGTCGAAAGACTCCACTTCCCGCATGAAATAGGTATAGTTGGTGGTAAGGCGGGAGAGCAGGGCGTTGATGTCATCCCCGGTGCCGCTTTTCAGCAGGTAATCCACATATTCTGTAAAGCCCCCAAAGCCCATGCCTTTTACAGTGTTCGCCAGGCGGCTGGTGATAAGCTGCTTTTTCTCGTGCAGGTCTATCCCGTATTTCTGCTTTACGAAGCTGACCAGACGGTGGAAGTCGGCTTCGGAGATAGCCATGGCGCCGGGAGCTGTTTTCTTAGAGCTGACCATTGAACAGCAGGGAGCAGTCCAGCACCATCAGGGTGCCGTTCTGGTTGGGCAGGGTACACATGCCGGAAACCAGCTTGTTGTCCCCCGCGGTCTGGGAGGGAACCGGCAGGATGCGTTCCTGCTCAATATCCACCGTCTGGTCCACCTCATCCACCATAATGCCTATCTGCACGCCGCCGCTGTCCAGCACGATGGTGCAGGACTTCTCCCCAGGCTCCTGGCCCAAAAGCAGGCGGAAGTCCAGGATGGGCACAACCGCGCCCCTGAGGTTTATCACCCCCCGGATATGGGGGGGCAGCATAGGCAGCCAGGTAATGGAGATTTCCGTCAGGATAGTCTCAATATACCGGGTGTTCACACCGTACAGCACGTTTGCGGAGGAAACCACCAGATATTTTTCCGTATCCACCTGGGGGGTTTCATCCACCCTCTCGCTCTGCTCGTCAACCCTGGCGAACAGTCCGTTTTCCTGTGACATAAATACACAAGTCCTTTCTCTACTGGAATTAGGGGCTGTGCCGGCAGGAGCGGCCCAAAGGCTTGCGCCGCGGCCTGCTGGCATGGCTCCTCAGGCTTGCCGCCTGGGTTTATCTGGCATAGCTCTGGGCCATGGCGTAAATGCTGGAAACCTCCAGGATAATGCTGATGCTGCCGTCGCCCAAAATAGTGCAGCCGGCTATGCCATAGTCCCTGATGCCGAAGTCTGTAACATAGCTGGGCAGGGGCTTCACCACCACCTGCTGTTCGCCTATCAGCTCATCCACGAACAGGCAGAAGGAGGTTTCCCCGCTTTCCACCCACAGCAGGATGCCGTCCTCGAAATCGTCCACGCCGCCTTCCATCTGGTAGAATTCCTTGGCGCGCACAATGGAATAGAAATTGTCCATCAGCTCTATCATCTCGCCCCGGGCCGCGTCGTGGATAATCTGCTCCTCTGTTACCCGGAAAATCTGGCGTATGTTCTGGATGGGTACGGTAAAGGCGGAATTCCCCACCCGCACTTCCATGCCGTCCATAATAGCCATGGTCAGGGGGATTTTCAGGGTGGTGGTCATGCCCTGGCCCTTTTCGCTGCTGATGGTAACAGTGCCGCCCACGCTTTCCACGTTGGACTTCACCACATCCATGCCCACGCCGCGGCCGGAATACTCCGTAACCTCGGTGTTGGTGGAGAAGCCGGGCATCAAAAGGAAGTTCAGGATGTCCTTATGGGAATAGTCCGCCCCCGGCTGGGCCAGGCCCTGGCGGATTGCCTTATTCAGGATGGCGTCGTCATCCGCGCCCGCGCCGTCGTCAATCACCTGGATAATAACCTCGCTGCCGGTGTGCCGGGCAGAGAGGATGATGTTGCCCACAGGATCCTTTCCGGCCCTGATGCGGTCTTCCACGTGCTCCTCAATGCCGTGATCCATGGAGTTGCGCACAATATGCATAATGGGGTCGCCAATGCTGTCCACAATGGTCTTGTCCACTTCCGTGTCCTCGCCCTCTAAAGTCAGAGTGACTTCCTTGCCCAGCTTCTTGCTCATGTCCCGCACAATGCGGCGCATTTTCTGGAAGGTGGCGGATACGGCCACCATGCGCAGGGACATGGACACGTCCTGAAGCTGGTCGGTCAGGGAGCGGAGCTGCCGGGCGGCCTGGGTGAAGCTGTCCAGCTTCAGGCCTTTCAAATCCGGAGAGGCCGTGACCATGGATTCGGTAATCACGATTTCCCCCACCACAGCCTGCAGCTCGTCCAGCTTAGAGAGGTTCACGCTGATAAGGCTTTCCTTGTTGTGGCCCTGGCCCTGCTGTGCCTGGGCGGGCTGCTTGGTTCCGCTGTTTGCGGCAGGCTGGGCAGCCGCCTGGGCAGGGGCGGCGGGGGCCGCCTTTGCTTCTGCCTGGGCAGGCTTTTCCTCCTGGGCAGGGGCGGCGGGCGCATGGTCAAAGGATGCGTACTCCTGCACAGAGCCGGTTTCCGCCACAATGGGCATGGCCAGATCCCGCAGCTCAGGGGTTAAAAAGCGCAGGAAAAACCCTTTTTCCGCCACAAAAGAGGCGCTTTCCGGGTTTGTCTCCACATCGGCGGGCCAGCAGTCCATCTGCCCCGGCTCGCACAGATCCTTTACCGCGTTGAGGACCATGAAGGAGCGCAGGTTCTCCATGCCGCAGCCCTCGTCGAAGAACACCCGGATGCCATAGGGGAACTGGTCGCTGCCAAACATTTCCTCGCCGCCGGAAGCGGGAGCGCCCTGGGATTCCGCCTGGCCGGCAGGCTGCTCTTCTTCACCTTCACCGCCGCCTTGAATTTTGTTTGAAAAGCTCTTAATATTAGCGAGTATGCTGTCGATATCTTCTGTGAGGGGTTGATCATTTTCAAGCTTCTCAATTTCCCCGCGGAAGAAGTCAATGGAGCGGAAAACCAGCTCGAACAGTTCGGGCCGCAGATTCTCCGAAACCACCTCCATGCCCTTGTCCCGGATAATGAAGAACATATCCTCTATGCGGTGGGCCACTGTCATGAGGGTGTTGAACTCCATCATGGCGGAGGAGCCTTTGAACGTATGCATGATGCGGAAGATTTCATTTACATCCTCTTGGGAGAAGGTTTTCGCCTCCTCGGCAGCCAGCACGATGTCGTCAAGCTGCTCCAGAAGCGTATTCATTTCGTACAGATATGCTTCCATCATATCGTTGCCCATATCGTTTCCACCTTTTCTAGTAAGAATTAGGGATTCATGTCAGGCAGGCCAGGCCCAGACGGCCCGGCGTCCGCTCCTCTCAAAATTTCAGCAGAGAGGGCGCTTCCGCGGCAAAACGCGGTTCCCTTAATTAGTTTATCGGCAATCTTCCATGGAAAATAAGACTGCGGCGCGAGGATTTTGCTTTTCCGGCTTATTTTTCTGGCAGTATATCCCATAAGCCACGCAGACCGCCGGGCCTTTTAAAAGGCAGCCCGGGGGCCTGCGCACCACTATGCGCGGAAGGAGGCGCCCCCTCCCTCTGCCCCAAGGAGTCGATACCATGCCCGAAATTTTGCGGCCTACAAACCCGGTGCCAAATTATGACAACGCCAATGTACGCAGCCAGCCTATTACCCCCAATGACACCCATATACAGAACGTGGTGGATCCCTCCCGGGTGACCCGGGCGGATCAGCGCACAGAACAGCAGCAGCCCGGGGACGCGGCCCAGAAGCTGCGGTATGATTCCAACTTCCTCACCTTTGTCCAGCGCCTGAAGAACGCCCCGGACCCCGCCCAGGCCTTCATCCAGCTTCTGGGCCGGGGGCTGCAGGTAAGCTCCGGCATCAGCGAGGGGCTGGCGGCGGAGATGGGGCAGTTCCTGGAATATTTGCAGATGGACGAGGGGAAGCTCCTGGATTTCCTCAAGGGCCAGCTCCAAAGCGGCAGCCGCTTCGGGGGGGCGCTTTTCCAGGCCCTGCACACAGCCTTCAACCGTTCCGGCTCTGAAATGCTGCGCACGGAAATCCTCCAGTTTTTAAGGCAGTACAGCGACTTTTCCTCCACCGCCCATCTGGAAGGGCGCATGGTGCGCACCCTGTACGATATGACCCAGTCCCTGCCCTCCCACTGGTCCAGCCGCCTGCTGGATACGGCGGCCCAGCTTGAAAACGGGGTGGCGGCAGGGGACCGGCAGGGGAACCTGCGGCTTCTCCGGGAGCAGGTGTTCCCCCTTATCTCCAACTATGTGAGCCAAACCCACGACCACGGCAGGGCCAGAGGGCTTTTGTCCATGCTGACCCTGGACATGGTGCGGTATGAAAACGGCAGCGAGCAGGAAATGGTGGCGGCTTTCCGGCATTTAAGCGGCTACGGCATTTTCCCCGGGGACATGAGCAAGCTTTCCGACGAGGACATCCTGCGGCTGCTGAAAAGCACAGACTATTCCAAAGCCTCCCTGTCCGACAGCTTTGCCGACCGCCTGACCCAGCTTACCGCCAGGGCCTTGGGGGGCGAGGCCAACATGCAGACCCAGGAGGCGCTGCGCAACATCATGCTTTCCATCCTGGTGAATGAAAGCGTGTACATGCCTTTGAAACACCTGCTGCTGCCTTTCCAGTGGGAGGACAAGGCGGTATTTTCCGAGATGTGGGTGGATCCGGACGAGGAATCCGGCCAGGGGGGCCAGGGGAAGTCCTCCCGCATCCTGATTAAAATGGACATAGAGGGCCTGGGGGCCTTTGATCTTTTAATTGACAGCAGCGCGGGCCGCACCTCCATGAACGTTTCCTGCCCGGAAACCGTGGCGGCCCACGCAGGGGAGGTCAGCCGGTCGTTAAACGGCATTCTGGAGCGCAACGGCCTGAAGCCCGGGGACATCCGGGTGGGGCCTCTGCGCAAGCCCCTGAACATTTCCGACGCGTTCCCAAAACTATTTGAAAGGGTGATGACAGGTGTCGATGTCAAGGTCTAGCGAGCCGGATCCCCGCCCCGCCGCCAAAAGGGCTGTGGCGCTGCAGTATGGCGTGATGGACCAGGCCCCGGTGGTGGTGGCGGCAGGCATGGGATATCTGGCGGAAAGGATTGTGGACGTGGCAGGCGAAAGCGGCGTGCCGGTTTATGAGGACAATTCCCTTGCCACCATCCTGTCCCAGCTCAATGTGGGGCAGGAGATCCCGGAGGAGCTGTACCGGGCGGTGGTGGAGATATACGTATACTTTTTGAATTTTGACCCCAACGACCCCGGCAGGCGGGGGCAGAAGCAGCAGGCAGCGCCTCCTTCCGAGGCGGCCGCGCCGGCCCCGGAGCAGCCGGAGGAAAACACCCAGGCAAAGGAGGAATCGCCATGATAGGGTTCGGAAAGAAAAAGAAGGAACAGAACACCTGCATGATTATGGACAGCCTGTCCAAGGTGCTTGCAAAAGGGCGGCTGGAAAAGCCCCAGGGGGACGGCTTTTTGCGGGTGAAGGTGACCGAAGGCAGCATACGGGACGTGCTGCGCACCAATAAAGTGCAGATTGTCCCCTCCCAGGAGGATCAGCCCGCAACTTTGGGCCGGGTTGTAGACTGCGACGACAACGACGTGATATCCTTCACCCCCCTGCGGGAACTGAAGGGGGCCGAGGCGCGCACAAACCTGCGCATGCCTGTGGATTTTACCAGCTATGCCTATCCCCTTGGCACAGCCGACAAAACCCGCTCTGCCATCCGGGCCAACGACCTTTCCGGCGGCGGCGTCGCCTTCTACTGCGCCCGGGAATTTGCCCCCGGGGATCAGTTGGAGGTGGTCATCCCCATCACGCGGACAGCCCCCCTGCTGTTAAAGTGCCAAATCCTGCGCAAGGGCGGCGCCAACGGGGAATACACCCTGTATGCCGCCAAGTTCCTGGACATTATCGACGAGGAGGAGAGCCTGGTGCGGGAGGCGGTTTTCCGCGCCCAGCTCCAGCATATCCGGGACCGGCAGGCTTCTTAAAAGGCCCGCAGCCTTGACCTTTTGATGTTTCCTTTTCAACCGGGCACAGCGCCCGCATCCATAAAGACTCCACAGCAAAGAGAGGGATTTTACTATGAACACCTTGAAACGCACCGGCAAACGGGCGCTGGCCATGCTTTTATGCATGCTGCTGGCGGTTTCCGTTTCTCTGCTGCCCAGCCAGACGGCTTCCGCCGCAAGCTGGGTAACGCCCTATCTGGAAAAACTGAAGAGCTGGGACGTGGTGAAGGGCGATCCGGGCGGCAATATGCGCCCGGACTCCCCCATCACCCGGGCGGAATTTGTCGCCATGATGAACCGGGCCTACGGCTATACGGATTTAGGGCCTATCCCCTTTAAGGACGTGCATCCCAAGGACTGGTTCTATGAGGATATCTGCAAGGCCTACACCGCAGGCATTTTCAAGGGCCACGACAACGCCACCGCCGCGCCCAACGCGCCCCTCACCCGGGAGCAGGCCATCACCCTGCTGGCCCGGAACATGCGTCTGGACGAAATCCCCGGGGAAGTGATAGACTTCACCGACGGGCGGGATTTCAGCCCCTACAGCCGGGGCTATGTGCGGGCCGCCATCCTGGCAGGCATTATCGACGGCTATGCGGACGGCACCTGCCGGCCCCAGCAAAACGTCACCCGGGGCGAGGCCATGAAGATGCTGTGCGTAGGCATCGGCTCCCTGATTAACGAACCTGGCGTCCATGCCCCTGGCGGCGTGTTTGGCAGCCTGACCATCAACTGCACCAACGTCACCCTGCGGGACACTATCATTACCGGGGATCTCTACATCAGCGGCGGCGTCAGCCTGGGCGATGTGGTGCTGGAAAACGTGCAGGTGCGGGGCCGCATCATCATAGCCGGCGGCGGCTCCAGCGAGCTGGGCAAAAACAGCGTCCTGCTCCGGGGCGTGGACACCAGCACGCTGATTGTAGACGCTCCCACCGGGCAGTATATTTCTGTGCTCACCGAGGGCCGCACCCATATCACCAACGGCCTGTTCCGCTCTGACGCTTTCCTGGAGGACGGCTGCCGGGACGGCTACGGCATTTTGAACGTATCCCTGGAGGGATCTTCCGGAGACAGCTTCACCCTGGCGGGGAACCTGGAAAACGTGGTGAACCGCACCCCCAATTCCACCTTGATCCTGGGCGACGCAGACGCTTCCCGGGTTACCATTGACGAAAAGGCCACAAACTCCACCCTGCGCCTGGAAGTAAACGCGGCGGCTGACGAGGTGAACCTGGATGTGGGCACCAAGGTGGAGGGCACCGGGGACATCGGCCATCTGACCATCAACTCCCCCGACTCCACCACCACCATGCTGCCGGACAAGATAACCATCCGGCCCGGCCTGGACGCGGAGATTTCCGGCGAGAACATGGATGCCTCCCAGGCCCAGGAGTATTCCCAGGAGCCCCGCATCTTAAACGGCTATCCCAAGGTGGCAAACGTGGCCCCCACTGAGGCTGACGGCATTGCCTCCACCAACAAGTCCGGCACTGTGTACTGGGGCCTGACCACCGCTGCCATGGGCCCTGTGCCTGATACCACAGAAGGCCAGGATAAGCTTATCAACCCCTCCTATGGTTCCGGCTTCCTGCTTTCCGGCAACTATAAGTCCGAATCCTCCAACACAGAGTTTGTATTCCCCGAAAAGCTCAAGGGCCTCACCTCCAGCGGCACCTATTATGTTTCCGCCGTGCTGGTAGACGCCCGGGGGCACAAAAGCCCTGTGTACAGCGAGCGCTTTGAAACCCCGGACAACATCACCCCCGCTTTCAACCCGGAGTATCCCCGGATGCTGGAGGTGGAAACAGAGGAGTCCTGGGTCACAGTAATGGCAAACAAGAAGTGCGACCTTTACTATGTGCTGCTGCCCAAGGGCAGCACCCAGCCCACCCAGAACGAGTTCCTGTCCTTCGGCTTTGTGGATCCCCTGGGATACGGCCGGGTGGGCCTGGGCAAGAACAAGACAGAGTCTGTGCAGGTGAACCGGATTATCTATCCCAACTCCACCCAGCCGGATAAGGTGGTAGAGCTGGAAGAGCAGGCCACCTATGATCTGTACCTGTGGCTGGCAGATGCCGACGGCATTAAAAGCTCCAGCATTACGAAGCTGCAGTTCACCACCCGGGACAAAACCCCGCCGGAGTTCACCACAGATATGCAGCAGACCACCATGGGCGCCACCAATGTGGGCGCCGAGTGCATTATCAACGAGCCGGGCACGATTTACTGGGTGCTGGTAAAAACCGGCGAAAACTTCCCCACGCCGCCTAAGGGCCACGATCCGCCTTGGACCAACACCACCGAGGAGTTCCTGCGGGATGACTCTGCCAAGATACAGATCCGCAATGCCCAAACCGCGGACGGCGGCAAAGTTATAAAGCGGGGCAGCATGAAGGCCGAAGCCGGCGTGCCGGCTTCCACCAATATCACCGGGCTGCAGAAGGAAACCATCTATGATATGTATTATATCGCGGTGGACAATGCCACGCCTACAGGGAACTACTCGGACATCGTGAAGAAAATCACCGTGTATACCCTGGACAGCACCCCGCCCACAGCGGAGGTCACCTTCAGCAGATCGGCCACAGGCGTGGACAACAGGCCCCAGCCCTATGCTGACGCGGATGTACACATTGAGTTCAGCGAAAATATCCTCTACGAGCCTACCAGCGCCGAGCCTCTGGCCCTGTACAACACCTGGAAGAGCAAGGATTCCACTATATCCGGCGCGCAGCAGCAGGCGGCCCGCCAGGAACTGCTGCGTATTCTGCCGGAGATGATCCAGATGTATCAGGTGACAGGCGGCAATGCCACCAAGGTGGATATTAACTTTGAAAACGCCAGGCTGGAGCTGGACCGCAGCGGCAAGATGGTTCTCACCCTGCCCAGCGGCCCGGAAAAAACCGACGCCATCAACATGGGCAGCGGCAGCACCTACTATTTTGAATTCCGGAATATCATAGACGCCTCCCCGGCCCAGAACCGCATGGAACAGGACAGGACAGAACGGTTTACAACGGTTTCGGCGCTGGCTAACCTGAGCAAAGACGTGACATCAGGCTATATAAACGATAACAGTACCAGTTATGATGATGCCATCGACATGGCCTTCTCCTTAACGCCGGAATCCACTTCTTCCGCAGAGCCGGGCCTGCGGTGGAACATGAAGCTTTGGTTCGACACCGCAGTGGAATTTGACCTTTACCGGCGCGTGCGGCCTGAGGATAAGTCCTCCAATGCAGGCTGGGACAAAGTTGGTTCCGCAAGCGTCACGCCTCCCACCAACGAAATGCGCGGCGTTTCTCTGACAAATATCGTAACCAGCGCCAGCGGCACGTCCTCGTTCCCCATAGAGGGTACCAATGATGCGGCGGATAATTTCAACTTGTATGACGGCAGAGTGTATGAATATGCCATCCACTTCACAAAGGTGGCTGGCCTGAGCAACCGCGAGGATTTCACCCAGTATATCACCGCAAAGGTCAGCATACTCACAGGCACAAACCTGAGCCTGGATGCCGCTTTAAGCCAGAACACCATAAGCGGCATGGAAGAAATCGTCAACAGAACCCAGGATTTGAACGACATCACCAATGGCCCCGGCGCTGACCTGAACAAACAGTTTACAGACCGCAGTGCCCCCAGCTTCGGCAGCAATTTGCCTCGCTTTACACCGGGTGACAGCGGCGTGACCATGCACTTGGGATTGGAAAACCGCTCCGGCAATGTCTACTATGTCATTGCTCCGGCTGAAAACCTCCGGCCGAGGGATGAACATGGTGTCATGGACGGCCTTAATAAGAAAGATAGTACTGGTCAAGAAACAACAGACCAGACAAAATGGTCAACGAATGTTCCTGAACAGGGGGGAACTTCCTCGCCAAACTTCAACCAAGAGTCTATAACCTGGCCCATACAGTCCGATATCATGAACCCTGTTGGCAACAACCTGGTTACCGACACCTCCAGAGCAGCCTATGGACGTGTACCTGGCGTAACCGGGATGGTACAGGATATTCCCGTTACAGGCCTCAAGCCCAATACCCTGTATTATGCCTATTTCGTCATTGAGGGCACAAGCTCCAGCACCATTTCGCACGTAGAAGTGTACTCTTTCCTGACAACAGATATTGTGCGGCCTGAAATCACCCTTACGCTTGGCGGCTCCACTGTCCAGGTGTCCAGTACGCACTCCGGCCTTGTAGAGTACATTGTGCTGCCCTATACAAAGGAAGCACTGGATTTTCTAAGAATCGGCGACGCCAATAAAGGCGCAGCCCCTACCGGCTGGAAAAAGCAAGCCAGTGGTGATGACATTACTGCTTGCGCAGCATTGTCCATGAACGCCACTGGCGGCGCAAAAGGATCTGAATACGATGACAAGGCTGATGACACCCACAAGGCAACTTTAGCCCAGCAAATCCGCTCCACATCCGCCGGCAACGGCTTAGTAAAAGGCTCCGGCAAACTGAATGTTACAGCGAACCAAATATATAGTGTGGACTGCAGCAAGATGGAGCTAGTGATGGATACCGACTATATTTTCCTGGCAGTTGGCAAAAGCGACACCGGATCCGCCGATGCGTTCCGGGCAACTTATCCTGTCAGATTAACGGACACAACATCGCCTGCTATCGTAACCGTGAGTCCTGCTGTTGAGTATGATGAGACTGCAAGACGTATAACGGGAGAGATAGTCGTTACCTTCACAGAGAATATTTACTTTAAGGCTTCAAGCGGCACTGGTACTCTGGCGGATCCTGAGCCAATTTGTTTCCATGAAACAAACGATCCTTTTGGCATGAAAAACCACGCATATCAATGCATGAGTTCTGCTGTTAATATTAAGCCTACATTGAACGGCAGTCATGGTACTGACACTGCGACTACCAATTTCTCGCTGACCCTTAATAGAGCCTTTTCTGGTGAAAAGGTTATCTTGGGCAACACCATAACAGACAAGGCTGGAAACCGTATCAAACCAATTACCATTACTGTCAAGCTCGACAAAGATAATAATGTTATTGTATTGGTAGACGGAAAAGAAGTTTAAGCCGCCCCACAGCCCCCGCCTCCCGGCGGGGGCTTCTTTTTGCTTTTTTTGCAGGCGAAATGGGGAAACCTATTGCTTTTTGTTTATACTTGGGGTATAATGCAGGCAAAGAGCTGCCCTTGAAAGGAGGTTCACCTATGGCTGTCCCTTCTGTCTTTGCAAGCCCTGTCTCCGGCAGTGTGCTGCCCCTCTCCCAGTGCGAGGATCCCTGCTTTGCCCAGGGCCGCATGGGCCGGGGCGTGCTGCTGCTGCCCTCCACCCACACCCTGCTGGCCCCTGCTGACGCCCAGGTGTATTTTGCCTTTTCCACCGGGCATGCCGTGGGCCTGCAAACCTCCCTGGGCGAGCAGTTTATCCTCCACGTGGGCCTGGATACCCACCGGCTTCAGGGCCGGGGCTTCCAGCTTCACGTCTCCCGGGGGGACATGGTGGCGCGCGGAGAACCTTTGCTCACATTCGACCCAACGATACTTACCCAGTCCGGCTTTTCCCTGGCAATGCCTATGGTCTTTTGCAACTGTGCCCAGCGCCGCCTGCGCATTTTAAAGCTGGGTACGATTGCCGCCGGGGAAGATCTTGTTATGCTCTATTAGAGCGCATTTGAAAACATAAGGCAGGCGCACCATTTACGGGAAATGGCGCGCCTGCTTTATTGGGGAGTGTCCCAAACAAGTATTTTAAAAAGCGGGGAAACGCAAACGCCATGTGTCAGCGTTTCCGCCCCGGGCCAGCCGGGATCGGCCTGATCCTCCATTCCGACCAGGGCTGGCAATACCAGCACAAACAGCATCTGAGGATGACCCGGAACAAAGGCGTCCGGCAAAGCATAAGCGGAAGGGAAATTGTCTGAACAATGCTGTTATAGAGAACTTCTTCAGATTACTCAAGAGCGAGCTGCTTTTATCCGCAAGAACTCTGTTCTGTGGAACGCTTCAGGCAGGAACTCATGGAATATCTCGATTCCTACAACAACCGCCGTATCAAGGCAAAGCTGAAGGGCTTGCCACCTGCTCTTCACAGACAGCAAGCCCTTTCGGCTGCTTGAACAATTTGTACCTGAATCTTTGTCTAACTTTTTGGGAGGCACTTCACTACATTCTGCGGGATGCCTATCAGGCTTTATCCCTATACAGGAACGTCACAATCTGCCCTCTGGTGCAGTTCTTATTGGGAGCAAAAGTGGTGCTGGTGTCTCCCGCGGTAATCCCTTCCCCGGTGGCCCACTTTACGGCCTCTGTGTAGTATTCGCCATCCTTCACGTCTCCAAAGGTGGATCCTGTGCCGGCCGGCTCGCCATTTGCCCGCCACAGGAAGGTGACAGCCTGGGCGCGGCTGCAGGCGGCATGGGGAGAGAAGTGGGTGTCATCTGTGCCGCTGGTGACACCCTTTTCCTTGGCCCACAGCATGGCTTTGTAGTAATAGTCCCCAGCCTTTACGTCTGTAAAGGGGTTCGCTGCGGAGGCAGGCTCCGGCTCGCCGTTAGCACGCCACAGGAAAGTGACAATCTGCCCTCTGGTGCAGGTTTTGCCAGGGGCAAAGGTGGTATCGGTTTCCCCGGCGGTAATCTCGTTTTCCACCGCCCACTTTACAGGCTCCGCGTAATATTCCCCCTCGAACACATCACTAAAGCCCCCCACTGTGGGCCGGGGCGCCTGTTTTGTGACGATATACACATATCCGTCCTTTATGGCATAGGCCACGCCGCCCTCGAAGGTGCTGACATCATCATACTCCATGGGGAGCACAATGTTATTCTGCCGGTCAACCAGCCCGTATTTGCCGTTTTTGCCCATAGGGACTAAATCTTCGGACATACTGCCGTAGGCATCGTCATAGACAAAGGGAACCACCACATGGTTCTCTTTATCAATGCAGCCCCATTTGCCGTTTTTCTCCACTGCGGCAATGCCGTCGCAGAAGGGATATCCGCTGCTATAGGTGCAGGCAATCACTTCCTGCCCGGATTTGTCGATAAAGCCCACCTTTCCGTTTCCATCTATTACCCAGGCCAGCCCGTCCTGAAAAGCGCCTGTGTTCGTATAGCCCCGGCCGGAAAGGTCCAGCACAGTTTCGCCTTTGGCGTTCATATAGCCCATTGGCTGGCTGGTAAAGTCCTCGCCCTCGTATGTGTTGGCAAAGAAAGCCGCCAGTCCCTCCCCAAAGGGATCCAGGCTCTTTTTGGTATCAATGCCGCCTGCGCCGCTGGCAATCACAGTGGAAAAGTCCGCAGGCAGTTCCAGGACTGGCTGCCCGGTTTTATCCACAACATAGGCGGACCATTGCTCGGAGCTATTGTCGCCTTCGCTGGAGCCGTCGCTGAAAGCATAGGAACATTCCATCACCAGGGCAAGCCCGTCCTCCATAGGGCCGCCCAGATAGCTGGTTCCGACAACCGTCTCCCCTTCGTTGCTTTCTGTGTCTATAAAGCTGAAAAGCTTATTCCCGTTTATATCGTAGTAGTACAGGCTCAGATCTGTTTCCCCCAGGCCATCCTGGACGACAAGGAGATCTGCCGCTATGGTATAGGAAGAATTGCTGGTCAGGGACACCACGCCGTCCTCGTAATAAAACTGGTTGTAGGTTTCCCGGTAGGGGAACACCAGCCTGCCTTCCTTGTCCAGCAGGGCTGCCTGGGGGCGGGACACAACCGCGCCGTCTTTGTCTGTCTCGCCTGCTGCCACCAGGCTGCCATAGCCCTGGCAGTTGAAAACACTGTCTGCCTTCACCCCTGTTTTCACGGCTGCCACCTTTACCGAACCAGCCGCTTCTGCCGGCAGGGACAGCGCGGCAAACAGGCACGCCGTGAGCAGAAGGGATAAAACTTTTTTCATCATGCAAA
>Ga0137310_100581_pt1 | contig 24436 bp, 20 predicted proteins | sample NAcewiD2O_June_2_FD_97183 | JGI IMG/M metagenome (GOLD analysis project Ga0137310, IMG submission 97183) | Mouse cecal microbial communities from Vienna, Austria - N-Acetylglucosamine amended D2O_June | ecosystem: Host-associated > Mammals > Digestive system > Large intestine > Cecum | place...
GCGTGTTTGTCTATGCCGGGATTGTGCCCAATACTGGGATTTATACGGAATTAAAGCTGGATAACGGATATATTCCGGTGGATGAATCGATGCAGACAGAACTTCCGGGTGTCTTTGCCGCCGGAGATATCTGTGCAAAACAGGTGAAACAGGTTGCCACGGCAGTCGCTGACGGGGCAATCGCTGGTATCCGGGCAGCAGCGTTGTGTTAGGGTGTGTTTGAAGATTCATTCCCCGCATCTCCACAAGGGATGTTATAGTGAGTGAATTAAGGAAGAGGAATATAGTTAAATTTTAAGAGGCCTTCTTTTGATTGCTGGTTACAAATGGGGGCTGCCGGAAAATGACTGCTGCGCAATATATTGTGGTGAAAAATAAGGGATCACCTGATATATCGTGGGCAAGAAGCTATTTCCCGACAGTTCTTTTTTGATGCCTTTTTCTGCAGATCCCACATTCATTAAAAAAATCGTAAGAACTTTCCGGTTGCCCATACTGCCAGTTTATGGTATAAGTGTATTAACAATCTTAGTACGGTTGAACGCAATTTCCAAACCACGCACAGACCGTCTGGGAAAACCACAGAAAGGGGTATGTAGATGATTCTGCTGGATTATAAAGACAGCCGCCCGATATACGAGCAGGTAGTAGGGAAGCTTTCGGAGCTGATGATTCTGGGTGTGCTGGAAGAGGACAGCCAGATGCCTTCGGTGCGGAGTCTGGCCACGGATCTGTCCATTAATCCCAATACCATCCAGCGTGCTTACGGAGAGCTGGAGCGCAGGGGATTCATTTATTCGGTGAAGGGCAGAGGAAGCTTTGTGGGCAGCATCCATAAGCTGCGGGAGTCTGCCAGGGCAGACCTGGTGAAGCGGCTGGGAATGCTGGCAAAGGAAGCCAGAACCCTGGGAATGAAGCGGGAGGAGTTTGTAGAAGCAGCGGGGGGGGGATACGACCAGGCTGCTGAGAGTGGTTCCGGGGCAGGAGCCGGTGGCAGCAGCCGTCCGGAAGGCCCGAAACCCACAGGAGCCGGCACCCTGGCACCAACAGGTCAGGATATGGAAGAGGGAGGTATGACCGTATGATAGAAGCAGCGAACCTGACAAAGCGATTTGACGATATCCTGGCAGTGGATCACATCAATGCCACCATCCGGGACGGAAGTGTGTTCGGCCTGATCGGAACCAATGGTGCAGGGAAGAGTACCTTCCTGCGCATGGCCGCAGGGGTTCTTAAGCCGGATGAAGGAAGGATCACCATAGACGGTATGAATGTATTTGAGAATGAGGAGGCCAAGAGACAGTTTTTCTATATCTCTGATGACCAGCATTTCTTCAGCAACTCAACGCCTGTAGATATGATGGTCTACTACAAGATGGTCTATCCGAATTTTGACGAGGCCCGGTTCCACCAGCTGATGAAGAGCTTTGACCTGAATGAGAGGCGCAAGATCAATACCTTCTCCAAAGGTATGAAGAAGCAGGTGTCCGTGATTTGCGGGATCTGTGCCGGGACAGCTTATCTGTTCTGCGATGAGACCTTTGACGGACTGGATCCGGTGATGCGTCAGGCGGTGAAGAGTCTTTTTGCCTGCGATATGGAGGAGCGTCATCTGACACCTATCATTGCCTCCCATAACCTGCGGGAGCTGGAGGATATCTGTGACCATGTGGGCCTTCTTCACAAGGGCGGCATTCTCCTGAGCCGGGATCTGGATGAGATGAAGATGAACATTCACAAGGTCCAGTGTGTACTGCAGCCGGAGATGGAGCCGGACCAGCTGGAGGGCATGGAGATCCTGAAGGTGGAGCGCCGGGGTAAGCTTCTGACCCTGACAGTGCGCGGGGACTTAAGCAGCGTGGAGTTCCATATGCAGGCAGCGAACCCGGTATTCTATGAGACGATTCCGTTGTCTTTGGAGGAGATATTTATCAGTGAGACGGAGGTGGTCGGCTATGACGTCAAAAAACTTATTTTTTAAACTTATGAAAGAAGATTTCAAGCGTCGGCTGTGGGTCGTGACCCTGATCGGTCTGGCAAGCTTTTTCGCATATCCGGTGGCAGCCGCATTTATGGCTGGTAATATAAATGATTATTACGGCTCCTATGAATGGGCGCTGCTGCAGTATACGCAGAGTATGCAGGTGTTTCTGGATTTTGACAATGCCATGACCTGCTTCGGGATGGTAGTGGCTTCAGTGATCTGTGGACTCAGCAGCTTCTCCTATCTGAATTCCAGAAGCAAGGTGGATTTCTATCATGGGATTCCGGTGCGTCGGGAAAAGCTGTATCTGGCCAATTATCTGGGGGGAATCCTGTATCTGGCGGTACCCTATGGTATCTGTCTGGCCATGGCAGTGGTTGTAGGTATGGCCAACGGTGTGTCCGGAAGTCTGCTCTGCCCCATTGCGGTCAGGGGTTACCTTCTGCATATGGTGTACTATACTCTGATGTATACTGTGACAGTGATTGCGGCTATGATGACTGGCAATCTGGTGATAGGGCTTCTGGGGACTGCGGTGTTCAATTTTATCGTTCCTCTGGCAGTTTCTCTGGTTCAGGGATATTACCTTATGTTTTACCACACCTATCTGTATGTGGCCGGAACCAACGGAGATTTCTTTCAATGGGGGATACGTATATCCCCGTTAGCGGAATACATCTATCAGATGGAGGAAGCTGATCCCTTGCGGCCGCAGGCAACATTGTTGGCAGCCCTGGGAGCCCTGGGGGTGTCTCTGGTGCTGGCTGCGGTGGGATGTATGCTTTATAAGAAACGTCCCTCAGAGGCAGCGGGCAAGGCTATGGCCTTCCATGTGAGCAAGCCTATTATCCGGATTATCCTGACACTGATATCTGGTCTGGGTCTGGGAGCTTTTTTCTGGAGTATCCGCAGCTCCATGGGGTGGGCAGTATTCGGGATTCTGTGCGGCACGGTTATCTGCCATTGTGTGGTGGAGATCATCTATCATTTTGATTTTAAAAAGCTCTTTTCCAACTGGCGGCAGCTGGCAGGATGTACCGTGGTGGTACTGGCGGTATTCTGTGTGTTCCGCTACGACTTGACCGGGTATGACCAGTGGGTGCCGTCGGCGGAAAAGGTGAAGGAAATAGGCATTTATCTGGACCGTATCAATCAGTGGGTTTCCTATGGAAATCTGGTCTATAGCGAAGAAGGCGGATGGTACTGGGCCCAGGATGGTGGTCGGGAACTTGTATTGCAGCAGATGCATTACCAGGATACGGAGAATATTCTGGAGATTGTCAGGGAAGGTGTCCGTCAGGTAGAGGAAAACCGGGAAGAGGAGAAACGCGGAGGGTTCGGGAATAATGAAAACAGCGCCTCTTCCTACAGCGTCATCGGCGGCGCAGACGGTCCTACCGCCATATTCGTCGCCGGGAAGGTAGGGGACGGAGCAGAGGTGACAGAGACAGGGACTCAGCCCAGGACCTGGTCCAGCGTGCTGGTTTGTTACACCTTAAACAGCGGACGGAAGGTATACCGCAAGTACTATATATGCCTGGAACGAGTCCTTCCCCAGGTGGAGCGCATGATGGCGGATGAAGCGTACCAGTCGGTGACATATCCTGTTATGAGCCGGAGCGGGGAGGATGTGGCAGTTGTCCGGTACCGGGAAGGGGAGGAGAGCGTCAGTCTGACGGAACTGACGCCGCAGCAGAAAGCAGAGCTGCTGGCTGTCTACAAGAAGGAGCTTGGCGCCATGAGCCTGACCCGGATGTATGGGGAGGCTCCTATAGGGCTGATCCGGTTCACCTCGGAGGAGGAGGAGCGGGGGCTTCTGTGGATCCAGAATCTGGAGGATTCGAAGATCGACCTTTATGACAGCTACAGCTCCAGACAGTACCGCTATCGCCGCTATGGGGTGTGGAACGAGGATTATTATCCCGTCTATCCGTCCTTTGACAATACCTTGTCGCTTTTGAGGGAGTTTAAGGTGGATGCGGGAAATTATATAAATGCTCCTGAAATTACGTCCCTGCAAGTAGAAAAGGAGTACTATGACGAGTATGGCCAGTGGGATGACTCGAAACAGATGCTCTTTATGGGACGGGAGGAGATAGAAAAACTTCTGGAAGTAGTTGAAGATGGGGACTTGTTGTATTATAATCCATGTTATCAGGCAGAGGACTATTGCCGGGGGACTGTGAATTATGTGATTAACGGGCAGAACAGTTCCAGAAGTATCTTGTTCCCTAAAGGAGGAGTTCCGGATTTTGTGGAAGAGCAGCTGGACGCGGAGAGAGAGCAAGAGGATGAAAGGTGACAGACCAGTGTGCAAATTTGCCCTATTGTGCAGGAAATGGCTGGCGAGTGCTTAAAAAGTTATAAGACAGAATTAAGGAGCAGGACGATGACTGATCAGGAATTTGATAAGGAGCTTACAGCTCTCATGGCGGGGGAAAATTCTCCTAAAAAGAAGAAGGGCGGATTGCGGCGTAAGCTGCATTTCTGGAAATCCTGGAGTCGTAAAAAGAAGATCATAACCGGAGTGGCGGCAGCAGCCGTCGCTCTGCTTGTGATTTCCAGGATAGCCGGGGGAAATAAGGAGATGGCGGTGCCGGTGATGACGGCGCCCCTGGAAAAGAGTGATATTAAGGAGGTGCTGTCTATTAGCGGGCCTGTGTCCGGGACGGACAGCGCGGAGGTGGTTTCCCGCCTTCATGCAGAGATTCTGGAGATCATGGTGAAGGAGGGCGACAAGGTAAAGGCTGGCCAGGTGCTGGCGCGGCTGGATCCCACGGACTTGCAGAAGGAGGTGGAGATCGCCCAGAATGCCTATGATCTGGCAGTGGCAGAGCGGGATGAGGCCCAGCTTGCGGCGGAAAATGGATATGCCAAGGCTGTGCAGGACCAGCGGGCGGCGAAGCTGGATTATGACCGGAAGTCCCAGCTTTTTGCCAATGGGGATATTTCGCAGCTGGAGATGGAGACAGCCAGGGATGCCTTAAATGACGCTTCCCGCCAGGTGCGGACCTTTACCCTGGAGAATGGCAGGGCTGTGGCCAATGAGTCCTATGGGCTGCGGATCAAGAATGCGGAGTTTGAGCTGGAGAAGCGGAAACGGGACCTGGAGGACACAGAGGTCACCAGCCCCATTGACGGCACGGTAGTGCGGGTGAATTCACGGGTGGGACGTCTGGCGGATACGGTGGATGATGACCGCCCCCTGTTTGCCATCGACAATCTGGAGCATCTGGAAATGAAGATTGAGGTCAGCGAGTATTCCATTGGAAAGGTGAAGATGGGACAGAAGGCCAATATTTCCGCGGATATTCTGGATGGGGAAACGGAGGAGGGCATCATCACTGCCATTTCTCCCACAGGTGAGATGAAGAGCAGCGGCGGCTCCACAGAGCGTGTTATCCCCACTACCATCCAGATCCAGAATACGGATACGAAGCTGATTGCCGGGATCAATGCCCGGGCACAGATTGTACTCAATGAAGCCACAGACACCTGGGTGGTGCCTATGGGAGCGGTTCTGGACAAGGAGGACGGCACATTTCTGGCCATTGTGGAGAACAATGCCGTAAAGCTGATACCGGTGGAGCGCGGTGTGGAAAGTGATGTGGCTCTGGAGGTGAAGGGAGAGGCTCTGACAGAGGGATTTTCCTATATTATAAATCCTGCTCCCTCCATGACAGATGGCATGCCGGTGACTGTGATTCCGGCAGGCTGACGGAGGGAATGCTATGAGAACACTGTCTTTACCAAGATTTAAAAAAAAGATTCCCGGTTACATAACAGAAAATGTCAGCGAGGAGCTGATCCGTCTGGAGGATCTGGTGAAGATCTATGACACCGGGGCGCTGAAAGTTCTGGGACTGAAACGGATCAATCTGACCATCCACCGGGGAGAGTTTGTGGCTATCATGGGCCAGTCCGGCTCAGGCAAGTCCACACTGATGAATATTCTGGGCTGTCTGGACCGCCCTTCCATGGGACATTATTATCTGGACGGAGTGGATGTGGCCGGTATGAGTCCGGATGAATTGTCTCTGATCCGTAACCGGAAGATCGGGTTTGTCTTCCAGTCCTTCAATCTGATTTCCCGTACCTCTGCATTGAGAAATGTGGAGCTTCCCATGACCTACGCCAAATGCGGCAGGCGGGAGCGGGAGGAGCGGGCCAGACTGCTGCTGGAGCGGGTAGGCCTGGGACAGAGGGCGGAGCACATGCCTAATGAGCTTTCCGGCGGTCAGCGCCAGAGGGTGGCTATTGCCCGCGCCCTGGCCAATGAACCGCCGCTGCTTCTGGCAGACGAGCCTACGGGAAATCTGGACACCGCCGCTTCGGTGGAGATCATGGAGCTTTTTTCCCGCCTGCACCAGGAGGGGACGACTGTGGTGGTGGTTACCCACGAGGAGGAGATCGCTGCCTTTACCAACCGGATCATCCGGTTCAGGGACGGGCTGGTGGTCAGTGATAAGCCTAATGTGCCGGTGAATGCAGGGAATGCCGGAGCCGGGGCAGACAATGCAGGGAAACATGCCCGAGGCGGACCGGAGAATGCCGGAGCATCAGATGATACAGACGGAGGGCCAAAGGGCGGCACCAGCAGGGGAAGGAGGATTTGCCATGCTGATTGAAAACATGAAGATGGCATTTACCGCCATCCGCGCCAATAAGATGCGGTCCTTTCTGACCATGCTGGGAATCATCATAGGTATCGGCTCGGTGATCTCCATTGTGTCCATTGGTGATACCATGCGCAGCATGTTTGAGGGCCTGTACCGGGAGGTGGGGGTAACCCAGGCTTACATCGGTATTGGATACTGGGTGGATGAGTGGCGGCAGAGTGATTATTTCACCCTGGATGATATGACACGGGTCAAGGAGGTGTTTGGAGACGAACTGGCTTATATTGACAGCAACGCCAACACGTCCGCGGAAGCCATAGCCGGACGGACCAGGGTGAATTTTTCTTATGACGGGATTGATTACAATTACCAGGATGTGCAGCCAGTGAATATGGTGTACGGAAGATATCTGAATGAGGGGGATATTCTGGGCCGGAGGAAAAATGTGGTTATGGATACCCGGAGTGCGGAAAATCTTTTCGGCACAGAAAATGCCGTGGGTAAAACCTTCCGGACCACCATCTACGGATCCACGGACGAATATACTGTGGTGGGAATCTACCGCAAGAGCCAGAGCCCCTTCCAGGCCCTTATGATGGGTTCCCCCGGGGATGGAGGGGAGGCATATATTCCTTACACGATCCTGACCTGGCCCAACGATTATTTTTATTATCTGAGGATGTTTGCGAAGGATGAGGCTACTATGGATGATGTCTATGCACGGCTGAAGGCCTTTGTCGCCAGGATGAAGGATAGGAATCCGGAGGATTTCCGCCTGATGTCGGCCAAGGATGAGATGGGCAGCGTAGACAGTGTCATGGGGGCGGTTTCCGCGGCAGTAGGTGGTATTGCTGCCATCTCACTTCTGGTAGGCGGCATTGGCATCATGAATATCATGCTGGTGTCTGTGACTGAGCGTACCAGGGAGATCGGGATCCGCAAGAGCCTGGGGGCCAGAACCCAGGATATCATGATCCAGTTCCTGACCGAGTCAGCTATTCTGTCCGCCTGCGGCGGTATCCTGGGTGTGCTCCTGGGGACGGGCCTGGTAGCCATCGGCGGAGCTGTCCTGGGAGTTCAGACCATCATCCGCCCGGTGATCGTGGTGATCGCGGTGGGATTCTCGGCGATGGTGGGGGTATTTTTCGGGATTTATCCTGCCTCCAAGGCGGCGAAGAAAGATCCCATTGAGGCGCTGAGGTATGAGTAGGGGCGGTTCGCTGCAGTCTGGCAGGTGTTTGAACTGTTACAGCGGTTCTGAAAAGGATAGATAAAATTGTTCCTCCCGGCTTGCGAAAACGCAGGCAGGGAGGAATTTTTTCGTCCATAATTAAAAGTTATGGTTAATGCTTCCTGTTTGGCGTAACCGGAGAAGATGCGCTCCATGAACAGTAACCTTGGAGTAACAGTTCAGATACCCCTTGAACTGTTACGGCATCTGCCCATGAGAATCGCTACGCGATGGGGCAGATGCCCTCCGGCCACTACGTTTTCGTACGGTCAGCGCAGCGAGTGCGCAGACCTATCTGAACTGTTACATCTTGGAAACTGATTATTTCTGTGCATCAAAAGAAGCTCTTGTCAATTCTGCCAGGAACAGGTAAAATGAAGATATTGATGTGATATTGGCTGCGGCATATAGTGAGGAAGAGAACATGACAGGGATTGTGGAGATTGATGTACATGGACTGCGGACAGAGGAGGCGGTCAGGGCCATCAGCGGCAGGGTCCGGCAGGCAGGCTCCGGGGTGTACCGTGTGCGGGTGATTCACGGCTACCATGGCGGCACCCGGATCCGCAGCAGCATCCGTGAGGAATTCGGCTACGGGCGGGAAGAGAAAGTGAAACGGATCGAGATGGGAATGAATGAGGGGATTACGGAGCTGGTTTTGCGGGAATATTAGAGCTATATACATGAGTATTTGCTTATTTCAGACACACTTTAGTGAACCAGATCTGACAAAGCTAAGGGGATAATGCATATGTGGATGGAACAGATATCCATTACGAATTTTAAATCTATTGAGAGTCTGCATTTACAGTTTAAACCAGGGATTAATCTTTTGACTGGTGATAATGGAGTGGGGAAAACTACCATACTGGAAGCAGTCACAGTTGCCATGGGAGATTTTCTGAATGGAATGGCGGAAATTCCTAAAAAAGGAATTGCCCCTTCGGATGTCAGGATTGATACGAAAAACATTGCGGATGCATCCCAGCAGGTGACTTTTTTTACCCCTACAACCATTGAATCAGTATTTTCTGATGGCGCTCTCGTGCTGCGGGGGCAGGTCACCAGACGTGACCAGACCAGTTCTTCCAGAACCCGTTATCTGGGAAATGAGATCGCCGCTTATGCAAAGGAGATTACGAATGGCGAGAACATTATGCTGCCTATTTTCAGTTATTTCAGCACGTCCCGTCTGGCGCCCCCGAAAAAGGAGGATTTTGCCGTCGCAAGTAAAAACAAACTGAATGACCGCCGTTGTGGATATATTGGATGTTTTGAAAATAATCTTGATATTAAAGCGATAAAGGCATGGTGCCTGAAAATGGAGATGGCTGCATTTCAGCAGAGAAAGGAAATTACCGAATATCAGGCATTTAATGACAGGGTATCTTTTTTTATGAGCCGGATGAATGATTTGGATGAGCGTCCCGGTGTATTCTATTCCAGAGCGTTTGAGGACATCGTTTATACGGAAAATGGGGAGACTCTGCCAGTCAGTTATCTGAGTGCCGGTTACCAGTCATTACTCTGGATGGTAATGGACCTGGCATTTCGCATGGCCCTGCTGAATCCGGCAGAGAACGATTTGAGAAAGGGAAAAGGGATTGTTCTGATTGATGAGATTGATATGCATCTGCATCCCAAATGGCAATGGAAGATTGTCAATACGCTTCAGGAAACATTTCCATGGGTCCAGTTTGTGATTGCGACACACTCACCGATTATTATATCGTCTTGTCGCAATGCGAATCTGATTCAGATTGATTGTCATGGGCAGGTGCAGTATCTTCCGGATGCGTACGCATTTTCTGTAGAGGATGTTCTGGAATTCCGTCAGGGAAGCCATGGCGGTCTTGAAGAAGTACGAAAACTGTATGAACAGTTTGAAAGGGCCATGAATGAGGATGATTATGAAAGCGCAGAGACTATCCTGGCTGAGATGACAGATCATTTTGGGGAGGACAATACAGAGGTGAAAATGGCCAGGATGGAATTGAATCTGTTATAATATTTTGTATCGGAGTGTCTGCAATAGGGAGGAGTTATGCTGTACATTCAGAAGAAAAAGACGCCTGCTGTGATCCGGCGCAAGGTCGCAGAAATGCGAAGTAATCCATTGTGGAAAAAAACATCTGAGAGCGATACAAATGCAATTCGAAAAAACTGGTTTGACCAGCTACCGAAAGCAGATATCCGGGAGGCACTTTTGGAAGAGCAGCATTATCTTTGCGCATATTGTATGAAAAAGATAGAGAATGATGGGCTGCACACGACAATAGAGCATGTTGTTCCATTGAGCAAAAATAAAGAAAAGTCCCTGGATTACCAGAATATGCTGCTGGTCTGTAAGGGTGGATCAGATATTGAACTGGAGAAACATGATAAGGCTAAAGGAAGGGTTCTCTGTTGCGACGGAAGTAAGCATGATGAGACCGAGATGGTTTTGAGTCCGTATGATAGGGATATGATGAATGCGATCAGGTATTATCGGGACGGAAGAATCTATTTTAAGGATTCACCCATATGGAGCAGAGAACAGATACGGAGAATACAGAAGGATATTGAGAATGTTCTGTGTCTGAATGGCAGGCTGGATTCGGAAGGCCTAGAGCGTGTCTGAAAATTGCTTTCTGGCAGATGTGCGTCACAGTTTGTGGGACACCGAAGGCGCCCCTTGTGGGGATTTGGGCCAAATGAAGGGCGCATAGTGGGCTATGTAACCTGAATTTGGCCCAAATATCCCAAGGGACGCCTACGGTGTACCGCAAAGTGGGGCGTGCAGATGCCGGGAATGAATTTTCAAACACGCTCTAGTGCTGGAGGATACAGCTACACAGCTTGTGAAGGGGAGAAAGGATGCGTACAAGCAGGCTGAGGCCATCATAGAGCGAATGAAAAACAAGGGGCGGTATACTTCAGCGCAGCTTCAGAGGATCATCGACCAGCTTCAAAACAGTGACCGGAGAGAGGCGTATGCAGGAGTGCTCCAAAGGAGCATACATAATCATGGCATTTCACAAATCACAGCTACAGGCAATTGAACACGGCACCGGTCCCATGATGGTGCTGGCCGGTCCGGGCTCCGGCAAGACCACGGTGATCACCCACCGGGTAAAGCATCTGATAGAGGTGCACAGGGTGGAGCCGGGGAGTATTCTGGTCATTACCTTTACAAAGGCTGCGGCCCAGGAGATGAAGCAGCGTTTCATGAAGCTCATGGGAGACCGCAGCTGCCCCGTAAGCTTCGGAACCTTCCATGCAGTTTTCTTCAGTATATTAAAGCATGCTTACCGCTATGATGCCAGCAGCATCATCCGGGAGGAGGAGCGTGTGAGGATCGTCCGGGAGCTGGTGGAGCAGTGTGCCATGGAGGTGGAGGACGAGGCAGAGTTTACCGGCGCTATACTTACGGAGATCAGCGCGGTGAAGGGGGAAATGCTCAGTCTGGATCATTATTATTCAAAAAACTGCTCGGAGGAGATGTTCAAGAAGCTCTATCTGGGATATCAGGATGCCCTGGTACGGAGGAATCTCCTGGACTTTGATGATATGCTGGTCATGTGTTATGAACTCTTTAGGGAGCGGAAGGATATTCTGGCGGCGTGGCAGGCAAAATATAAGTATATTCTGATTGACGAGTTCCAGGATATCAACCGGGTACAGTATGAGATTGTAAGGATGCTGGCGCTTCCGGAGAATAATCTCTTTATTGTAGGGGATGACGACCAGTCCATCTACCGGTTCCGGGGTGCCAAGCCGGAGATTATGCTGGGGTTCACCAGGGATTATCCCCAGGCGGCCCGGACATTGCTGGGGATTAATTACCGTTCGACAGCTGCCATTGTGGATGCGGCATGCCGTCTGATCCGTCATAATAAGACCCGGTACCAGAAGGAACTCCAGGCTGCCCGTGGGGCGGGCCGCCCCGTGGCAGTCTCCGTCTGGGAGGATGCCCAGGCAGAGACCCGCGGTATGGTGGAGGAAATCCAGGATTATACACGGATGGGCTACAGGCTGTCGGATATCGCGGTTCTCTACCGGACCAATATGGAGCCGCGGCTTCTGGTAGAACGGCTGATGGAATACAATGTGCCCTTCCGGATGAAGGATTCACTCCCGAATCTGTATGAGCACTGGATTACGCTGGATATTCTGGCCTATATCCGTATCGCATATGGGTACGGCCTGCCGGACGGGAGAGCCGCATGCCGTTGCGCCGTCCGGTCTGAGGTGCTGCGTATTATCAACCGTCCCAAACGCTACATCAGCCGGGATGCCCTGGAGGGAAACGTGATCTCCTGGGATGCTCTCAAAGCCTGGTACCAGGACAAGGACTGGATGGTGGAGCGGATTGAGCAGCTGGAGTATGATCTGAAGATGATCAGCCGTCTGGCTCCGGTGGCGGCAGTCAACTATATCCGCAAGGGGGCAGGCTACGACGGGTATCTGCAGGAGTATGCCCGGTTCCGGCGGATGAAGCCGGAGGAGCTTTTGCAGGTGGCGGACCAGCTTCAGGAAAGCGCCGCCGGATACAAGACCATGGATGCCTGGTTTGCCCATATGAAGGAATATGGCGAGCAGCTGAAACAGCAGGCACGGAGGCAGGAACGGGATCTGGACTGCGTCACTCTGATGACCATGCACAGCGCCAAGGGTCTGGAATTCCCGGTAGTCTACATTCTGGATGCCAATGAGCGGGTAACACCCTACCACAAGGCTGTGCTGGATGCGGATCTGGAGGAAGAACGCCGGATGTTCTATGTAGCCATGACCCGTGCCAGGGACCGGCTCCATATATGCTACACCAAAGAGCGTTACGGAAAACCAACAGAACGCTCCCGTTTTGTGGCGGAGGCTCATGAGAATGTATAGATACGCCCAGCCGGCCCATGCACCAGAATAGAAGACAGACAAAAAGACGGCCCGAAGGAGGACGGAATCAGATGACAGATGGAAAAGGCTGCATCCATATCTACTGCGGCGACGGCAAGGGGAAGACCTCAGCCGCCATAGGACTTGCTGTCCGCGCAGCAGGCCGGGGACGACGGGTGCTGATAGCACGTTTTCTGAAAACCGACGATTCCGGTGAGGTACCGGTTCTTAGTCATATTCCGGGAATCACAGTCCTGCCTTGTCAGAAGACCTTTGGCTTTGTGAGCCGGATGTCAGAGGAGCAGAAGAAGGAAGCCGCCGCCTGCTACAGTACTTTGTTTGCCAGCGTCTCCCGGAGGGCTGTGGAGGAGGACTATGACGTGCTGATCCTGGATGAGATTCTGGTGGCCTGCAGCTGTGGGCTGGTGGAGGAATGTCGTGTGATCCGGTTCCTGGAGACAAGACAAGAGAAGCTGGAGGTGGTATTGACCGGACGCGGCCCCTCCAGGGACATTCTGGAACTGGCAGACTATGTGTCGGAAATCCAGATGAACAAACACCCGTTTACTGTGGGACTTAAAGCCCGGGAAGGGATTGAGTATTAAGAACAGGTTCAGAACGTAAAGCCTGCAATCCCTTCAAGGGCATACAGTCCCTGTATTTTTTTCAATACATTCTTTTTCCATCCGCTATTTCACAGATTTCACACATTTTTCCTTTATGATACCTTAAAAAAAGTGCAAGGCATATTTATCGCGGGAATCCCAGGGTGGATGATCCCGGCAGCATAGCGTGTGGAGGATATCATGAACAAAAAGAAAGCAATCATCATCGGAATCGGTGTGGTCGTGGTGCTTGCGGCCAGCGCCGGATTTTTTCTAAAATCAAAGCAGGGTGGCGCAGCGGGCGGCGGTCCGGGCGGCAGGGGGATGGGCGGTCCGGGCGGGATGCAGCAGCAGGCGTCCGCCACGATCGTGCGTGTGGCCAATCCTACGACCGGAAACTTAAGCCTGACTACCGGACTGACCGGCACTGTGGAAGCGGCAGACGTAGTCTACGTCTATGCCAAAGCCTCCGGTGATGTGACCGATGTGAAGGTGAAGGCAGGTGATATGGTAGAGCAGGGTCAGGTGCTGTGCGAGATCGATACAGAGCAGGTAGAGTCCGCAAAGAACAGTCTGGATACGGCCAAGGTGCGGCTGGACGAGGCACAGAATACCCTGAACCGGATGAAGATCCTGTATGCAGGGGGAGATCTTTCAGACCAGGAATATGAGCAGTATACCAACTCTTTAAAGACTGCCCGTCTGTCCTACGAATCTGCCAAGCTCAATTATGACCGGCAGGTGGAATACAGTACCGTCACGGCGCCTATTGCTGGAAGGATCGAGAGCTGTGACGTAGAGGTCTACGACCGGATCTCCCAGCAGAGTCAGCTCTGCGTGATCTCCGGGGAGGGGCAGAATAGGATCACCTTCTATGTGACCCAGCGGATGATGCAGAATCTGCGGGACGGGGATACCCTGGAGGTTTCAAAGAACGGAGTGACTCTGAACGGCACCATCAGTGAGATCAGCAGTATGGTGGATGCGGATACCGGTCTGTTCAAGGTGAAGGCAGAGGTAGCCGGTTCAGACGAGATCGCTATCGGAAGCACGGTCAAGATCAGTCTGGTGACCGAGCGGGCAGAGAACGCCATGCTGGTTCCTGTGGACGCGATCTATTACAGCGGCGGAGAAGGTTATGTGTATGTAGACCGGGACGGTGTCGCACGGATGGCTAAAGTAGAAGTGGGCCTTTATGACGATAAGTTTGCGGAGATTCTGTCAGGGCTTGCCTACGAGGATCTGGTAGTCAGCACCTGGAGCTCCAATCTCTATGAGGGAGCTGATATCCGCCAGAAGGGAGAAGGCGAGGAAGCGGCAGAGGATCTATCTGGAGAAGGCCGGCAGCAGGGAGGACGCCATAACAGCCAGGGATCCCCGGAAGGCGGCGAGGGCCAGAATCATGACGGCCAGGGATCCCCAGAAGGCGGCGAGGGCCAGAATCATGACGGCCAGGGATCCCCGGAAGGCGGCGAGGGCCAGAACCATGACGGCCAGGGATCCCCGGAAGGCGGCAGCGGCCAGTCCCCCGAAGACAGTCAGAGACCAGGACAGTAAAGGGGGCGTAGAGAATGGGATTTACGAAATTAGTTTTAAAACGTCCGGTCACAGTGCTCATGGCTCTCTTGTGCCTTCTGGTCTTCGGCATTTCCTCTGTGTTCAGTGCCACCTTAGAGCAGATGCCTGATACAGACCAGCCCATGATGATCGTTTCTGCCAGCTATTCCGGGGTCAGCCCGGAGGATATGGATGAGCTGGTGACCAAGCCCATTGAGGACAGGGTCAGTACGCTGGAGGGCATCAAGAGCATGACTTCCAGAAGCAGCGAGGGCCGCACCATGGTCATGCTGGAGTATGAATACGAGCAGGATATGGATGAGGCCTACGACGATTTGAAGAAGAGCCTGGACAATATCCGGGATCTTCCCGACGATGTGGATCCTTCTATCATGCAGATGAACAACAATGCACGGGCAGGTCTGATGATGTCCATCTCTCATGCCACAGAGGAGAATCTGTATGACTATGTGGACCAGAAGATCGTGCCGGAGCTGGAGAAGCTGGGAAGCATCGCGGATGTCAGCACCATGGGCGGCAATTCCGAGTACATACGTGTAGAACTGCAGTCCGATGCCATGGAGCAGTATCAGGTGACCATGAATGACATTACCTCGGCCATCGGCAATGCCAACCTTTCCTACCCGTCCGGCAGCGCGGTGTCCGGCAACACGGAGCTTTCTGTCACCACCATGATGGAAAACAAGAACCTGGATGATATTCTGCGGGTGCCCATCACCACTGCCAAAGGAAAACTGGTCTATCTGAAGGACCTGGCAGATGTATATTATACAGAGGAGCAGCGGGGCGGTATGTCCCGGTACAACGGACAGGAGACCATCTCCATCTCCCTGACCAAACAGCAGAATGCCACTGCCATGGATATGTCGGAGGATGTGCATGAGGTTGTGGATGCGCTGTTGGCAGATGATGAAGATCTGCATATCGAGATTGCAAGGGATGAGGCCGACTCTATTCTGTCCTCCCTGCAGGATGTAGGGGTGACCATGGTCCTGGCGGTCCTGATCTCCATGGTGATCATTTTCGTGTTCTTCGGAGATTATAAGGCGTCTTTGATTGTGGGAAGTTCCATCCCCACTTCCATCCTCATGACCCTGATCCTTATGACCCGCCTGGGCTTCACCCTGAACGTGATCACCATGAGCGGTCTGGTCCTGGGGGTAGGTATGATGGTGGATAACTCCATCGTGGTGCTGGAAAGCTGTTTCCGTGCCCTGGAGGTGTCGGAACGCAAGGGCGCCCTGGAATATGCCAAAGCAGCTCTTTCCGGAACCAATGTGGTGGTTCAGTCCATCATCGGATCCACTATTACCACCTGTGTGGTGTTCATTCCCCTGGTATTTTTGCAGGGAATGACCGGGCAGATGTTCGGTTCTCTGGGCTATACCATTGTTATCAGTATGTGCGCCTCACTTCTGTCAGCCATGTCGGTGGTGCCGCTGTGCTATATGCTGTATAAGCCAAGGGAGCGGGAGCGGGCGCCTATGTCCAGGCCGGTAGTCCATCTGCAGAATCTGTACCGGGCTGTGATGCCGGGGCTTCTCAACCACAAGCTGGTGGTGCTTCTGGCATCGGTTGTCATTATGGCAGCTACGGTATTCCTGGCAAGTGGTATGGAGACAGAGCTGATGACTGCTGATGATACGGGGACTATTTCCGTCAGTATCGAGACCAGGCCCGGTCTGTTGACAGAGAAGGCCACGGAGATGCTGGAGCGGGTGGAGGCCATTGTGGCAGGCCATGAGGATGTGGAGTCCTACATGCTCCGGTATAACAATGACAGCGGAAGCATTACCGCCTATCTGAAGGACGACAGGAAGATGAGCACCGACGATATTGCCAGTCAGTGGGAGAATGAGATGGTGGACATTGACAACTGCACCATCGAGGTGGAGGCTTCCCGGTCCATGAGCTTCATGGGACGGAGCCGGGGCTATGAGGCCATCATCCAGGGAACCCAGTATGACGAACTTCAGGAAGTGAGCGCCAGGATTGTGGAAGAGCTGATTGCACGGGATGATGTGAAAAATGTCCATTCCAGCATTGAGAATACAGCCCCGGTAGTGGCGATCAAGGTAGATCCGGTTTCCGCGGCCACAGAAGGGCTGACGGCTGCCCAGATCGGAAGCACTGTGCGCCAGTATCTGGACGGTGCGGAGATCACCACCCTGGAGATGGACGGAGAAGAGATCTCTGTTAAGGCGGAATACCCGGAGGATGAATACCGGACAGTACCCCAGGTGGAGCAGATCATGATCAAAAAGCAGAACGGAAAGTATGTGGCCCTGACGGATGTGGCGGAGGTTTACTACCGTGACAGCCCGTCTTCCATATCCAAGACGGATAAATCCTATCAGATCACCATCACCGCCGACTATGTAAGCGGCAATGTCCAGGCTGCCATAGACAGCGAGGTGGTGAATCCCAATCTGACCGGAACCCTGACCCGCGGAGTCAACTCACGTAACCGTATGATGCAGGAAGAATTCTCCGGTCTGTACAATGCCATTGCCGTGGCGGCGTTTTTGGTGTTCGTGGTCATGTCGGCCCAGTTCGAGTCACCAAAATTCTCCTTCATGGTCATGACTACCATTCCCTTTAGTCTGGTAGGCTCCTTCGGACTGCTGAAGGTGACGGGGGTATCCATCAGTATGACCTCTATTCTGGGATTTTTGATCCTGGTGGGAACGGTGGTCAACAATGGTATCCTGTATGTGGACACAGTGAACCAGTACCGTATGGAAATGCCTCTGAAGGAGGCTCTGGTGGAAGCAGGAGCCACCCGTCTGCGCCCTATCCTTATGACCAGCCTGACGACCATCCTCTCCATGCTTCCCATGGCTATGGCCTTTGGAAGCAGCGGCTCCACCACCCAGGGGCTGGCGGTGGTAAACATCGGCGGACTGTCAGCCGGTGTGCTGGTGGCACTGCTGATCCTGCCGGTATATTATGCACTGCTTAACGGAAACAGGAAGCGGGAAGTGCTGGATATTTAAGAAGCTTCAGACACGTTCTCCAGTGTCCTATAACCAGCTGAGAATAGAATTATGTTTTGAAAAATGAAGGAAAGGATGTAAGGACAGATGATGAGAAAAAAATTGACCAGGCGGCATCACGCTGCCCTCTGCCTGCTGACAGCCGGCCTGCTGACGACGGCAGTCCCCCTGAAGGCCCTGGCCAGTCCGGACTTTGCTTATTCGGAAGAACGCTGGGCGCAGCTTAGGGATGACCGTCTGGAATTTGAAGAGATCGCAGATCTGGTGCACGAATACAATAACACGGTGATCCAGAACAGGATTACCTATCAGGATGAGAAAGACAAAAGCAGCGATGACATTGCCCAGGAGTATTATGACCGGGCCAATGAGATCTACAGCAATATCGAATATCCGGATTCTGACGACAGCAGCTACGGAAGCCGGATGGCCTCAGCCCTCAACAGCGAGCTCCAGGCAGACCAGCTTATGGAGCGGGGGGATGAAAGCACGGATGACAGCGAGACCCTGAAGCTGGACTATGACCAGACAGAAGCCAGCTTAGTGAAGCAGGCCCAGGGACTGATGATCACCTATTGGAACCAGTACTATTCCCTGGACACTCTCCGTGACCGGAAGCAGCAGGCGGAGCAGTCCCTTCAGACCGAACAGACACGGCTGGCAGCAGGCATGTCCACCCAGGCAAAGCTCCTTTCCGCCCAGGAGGCTGTAACCTCCGCAGAAAGTTCGATCCTCTCATCAGAGAGCAGTCTGGCACGTACAAAAGAGAGCCTGTGTCTGATGCTGGGCTGGACCTACGGCGCCCAGGTAGAGATTACAGAGCTTCCGGAGCCGGATCTGGCGGCCATTGATGCCATCAATCTGGAGGCGGATATCCAGACAGCCCTTGAGAACAACTATACCTATAAGAAGACCACAAAGCAGCTGGCCAATGCAAGAACCACCACAGTGCACCAGACCCTGGAGCAGACCCAGAAGAAGCAGAAGGAGACTATATCAAACAATGTGGCCGACAGCTACTCCAGCCTCCTGCTGGCCCGGTCAAACTATGAGCAGGCGCAGCAGGCCCTGGAGATCCAGCGGACGTCTTATGAGTCGGCAGGGCGGAAGCTGCAGGCCGGAACCATTACCCAGAAGGCCTACCAGACCCAGCAGTCCTCCTATCTGGCCGCGGAAGTGACCGTCCGTACCAGGAAGCAGTCTCTGCTTCAGGCTATGGTGGATTACCGGTGGAATGTGGACGGACTGGCGTCAGCGTCCTGATGGAGGGATGATGGATATGATAAGTAAGACCGTGAAAAAAACAGAATGTTTAAGACAGCTGCGTCTGGCAGTTCTGGTTGCGGTGGCAGGAATAATGCTGTGGATGTGGGCATTGCCAGTGTGGGCAGAATCTCCTGCGTCCGGACAGCCGGCAGAAGGTCATGAAGCAGCAGCGGAGGGAAGCTTATCCGACAGTCAGGAAGCAGAAGCGGGGGAAGGCACATCCGGCAGCCAGGAGACCGCAGCAGGGGAGAGCTCATCCGGCAGCCAGGAAGCCGCAGTAGGGGAAGGCTCATCCGGCAGTCAGGAGACCGCAGCAGGAGAAGGCTCATCCAGAAGTCAGGAAGCTCTGGCGGATGAGCAGCCCGCCATTACACAGGAGTCCGCAGGTTCTGCCGCAGTGGAATACGACAACCTCCGGAATCTGCTTCTGGCAGGCAGCCTGGAACTGTCAAACGCCAACAAATCCTACAACACCAACAAAGCAAACTACCAGAGCATGCTCCAGACTCTGCGGGATGAGCAGGATTATATGAAGCTCATGGCAGATCACTATGAGGATGATCCGGAGGTGGAAGCCCAGTACAGGGCCAGCGCCTCCATCCTGGGCAGCACCGCCTCCCAGATTTCCAGGCGGCTGGAGTCCTTAAACCGCACCAGCAGCACACTGTCCGTGGAGAAAAATATCGACTCCTACACCATGACAGCCCAGACCCGGATGAATTCCTACAACCAGATGGTGCTGAATGTCAATGCGGCCAGGAAGAATGTGGAGGCCGCCACAAGCCGGTACAATGCCACTGTGCGCAGGCAGGCTGCCGGTGCGGCTACTGCCGAGGATGTGATGAGTGCCTTAGACCAGCTGGAACAGACCCAGAATCTTTTAAGGTCCTATGAACAGCAAATGTCCGCTCTGCGGTTCAGTCTCCTGGCCATGCTGGGCATTGAGGACACAGCTTCTGTAACCATTGGCGGGATCCCGGAGCCGGATCTGGCAGCAATCGATGCCATTGATTTTGAGACAGACAAACAAAAAGCCATAGGCAGCAATAAGAATGTCCAGAATGTCCGCCATGCCAATGCAGGCACCACGGCAGAGATCCAGCAGAAGTTCAAGACCGTGGCGGAGGCGGAGGGGAGCGCAGAGGCGGAGATCACAGCAGCCTATGAGCAGCTTATGTCCCGGAAGCTTCAGTACCAGGCCGCCCTGGAAGCATATGGCAGTAAGCTTCTGGAATACCAGTCCCTGCAGCGCAAAAAGCAGGCCGGGATGGTAGGGGAAGCGGATTATCTCCAGGGGGAGGCAGACTATCTGGAGGCCCTTGCCACAAAGGAGACAGCGTCCATGACCCTATATCAGACCTATGAGTCTTATCTCTGGGAGGTGAAGGGAGTGGTTTGAACTGTTACACAGTAAGTTCATCCGGCGTCTGATTTTGGGCAGGATTGTTGACTTTATGGGTAGTATCTGTTAAAGTGTGAATATAGATTAAGCATGTCCCGGGACGGGACGGCGGAATGGAGAATACTATGGCAGAGAACCCAAATGTAGAGAACGACATGGAGCAGGAGGAGATGACAGTTACCCTGACTTTAGATGACGGGGAGGAGCTGGAGTGCGTAGTTCTGACGATCTTTGAGGCAGGCGGACGTGATTATATCGCGCTGCTGCCCATGGATGGGGAAGACGCAGAGGAAGGCGAGGTATATCTGTACCGTTATATGGAGGATGCAGACGGCAATCCCAGTCTGGACAATATTGAGGACGATGATGAATATGAGATTGTCGCCGATGCCTTCGACGAGCTTCTGGATGATCAGGAGTATGATGAGCTGGTCAGTGAGGATGAAGAGTAAAGAGGCGTAACAGTTCAGATAGGTCTGCGCACTCGCTGCGCTGACCGTGCGAAAACGTAGTGGTCGAAGGGCATCTGCCCCATCGCGTAGCGATTCTCATGGGTAGATGCCGTAACAGTTCAGGGGGTATCTGAACTGTTACAAAGAGGCAGCAGTTTTGTCAGGAAAGGAGAAAAGAGCGATGAGAAGAAAGATATTTGCAGCGGTGACGGCAGCGCTGGCCCTGTCTGTGCTGTCCCCCACTGCTGCATTTGCAGAAGGCTGGGAGAAGGTTTCCAGCCAGTGGTTCTATTACCAGGAGGATGGCAGTGTGGCGAAGGATGTCTGGATTGAGACCGAGGCAGGACGCTACTGGATGCGCAATGACGGCGTGATGGCCACAAGGCAGTGGGTGCCCTTTGAGGAAGCCTGGTACTATGTGGGCGAGGACGGCAATATGCTGAAGGACCAGCTTCTGGAGCTGGACCAGGAGCATTATTATATAGGAGAAGACGGGAAGATGCTGGCAAATGACTGGAAAGAAGTAGAAGCCGGCAAGTGGTACTACTTCCAGGAGAATGGCAAGGCCGTAAAGAAGGGCTGGAAGCAGATTAACGGTGACTGGTATTATTTCCTCAACAGCGGTATGATGGCTTCTGATGCGGTTGTCCCCGGCGGCTACCGGGTGGGTCCGGATGGAAAGTGGGTTCAGAAGAACTGATAGCACGGGAGTGTTTGAAAATTGATCCCTGGTTTCTTGTAAAGATATAACTATGTTGCAGAAAGAAATAAAACAAGATGAAGAAAAACCGTGATATCAAAATCCCGCTGAATATCATTGTGGATGCGATCGAAACAGCAGACGATGAGTGGAATCAGTATCTTGATATAGAGAATATGGAGGTTGTCAGCCTCCCGGAGTATCCCTTTGCCGGTGAGTACGATGAAGATGAAAAAGAGCTTTCTGAGCTGATCGAGGAAGAATGGAATGTCCGCTTCTTTGGTCTGCCGTCCAGATTCGATATCCATGAGTACAACATTATGGAGCAGTTTATATGGAGCCTGCCAGAAGGACAGATGCAGGACTCGCTGGAAAATGCCATACGCGGGAAAGGCGCATTTCGCAGATTCAAGGATAATATCATCCGGTATGGGATAGAGCAGAGCTGGTATGATTATGAGAAAGAGGCATATCGTAAAATAGCTGTGGAGTGGTGCGAGAACCTGGGTCTTTCGTATGTGGACGATAAAGAGCCTGCACCGGAGAAAGCTGCAGAAGAGAGTGGAAAAGACAATGCTGCAGTGAAGGATCCTCTTGCGTGGGAGGAGATTCATACAGAGCACATTATTCAGGATGAATGGATTGATTTCAGGCGCTCATCCTACCGGTTTCCGGACGGAAGCGTGTTTGAGCCGTTCTATAGCTACAGCCGCAGGGATTACGTAGTGATTGTGGCATATGATACGGATGGAAATTATCTTTGCGTCCGGCAGTTCAGGCAGGGAATCAGGCAGGTGACCACGGAATTTCCCGCAGGCGGCATAGAACGAAAGGACGGAAAAGAATATGGCAGCTCCAAAGACTTGTCCGCAGAGGATGCTCTTGCTGCTGCAAAGCGTGAGCTTTTGGAGGAAACAGGGTATGAATCCGATGAATGGAAGGCTCTGCTGACGGTTCCGTCCAATGCAACACTGGCTGATAACTATGCCCATTTGTTTGTGGCGGGAAACTGCCGCAGGGTTTCCGGTCAGGCCCTTGATGAGACGGAATTTCTTAACGTAACAAAGCATTCTGCGCGGGAACTGGAGGAGATGATTGCAAAGGGCGAGTTCCAGCAGGCGGTACATATTACCGCGTGGCTGCTGTCCCTCAGAAGCCGGGAATAGGATTTTAACCATATAGCAACAGCAGGTTGCTTGTCTGGACTGCTGCCTGGAAGAAAATAATAGTGCCTCAGGAGATGCCAAAGGAGACAGCTTTACTGTCTGCCGCATCTTCTGAGGCACTTATCCGATTATATCCTGACTACATGGAGGGCGACTTATGAAATTGAAAAACATATTAATTGTTACAAAGGATATGGAAGTGTCAAAGCAGTACTATCACGACTTATTTGGACTTGAAACAGTGCTGGATAATGACGGAACCACGATTTTGACAGAAGGTCTTGTCCTTCAGGATGAGAAAGTCTGGAGGGAAGCTTTAAACAGGGAAATCATTCCAAAGAATCATTCCTGCGAGTTGTACTTTGAGGAAAGTGATCTGGATGGGTTTATAGAAAAACTGGAAAAGCTTTATCCGTCAACCGTATACGTAAACCGGCTTCTGACCTGCGGCCAGGGGCAGAAGGCTGTGCGGTTTTATGATCCGGATGGTAATCTGGTTGAGGTGGGGATGCCGGTGGTATTACCCGTACAAAAGGGGAACGTGGCACCGCCTTCATGTCCAATATAAGGCTTATATTTATTACAATGCTAAGGACAAGTATTTCCCGGATTTCGTTGTTCTGGATGATTCAGGCGTCCACTGGATCGTTGAAGGTAAAGCCAGATGGGGCCGTGACAATGATCAGGTGCAGGCAAAACGCAAGGCTTCCGAGACGCTGGTGCGCAGGCTGGTTGTGAAAGAAGAATATAGGGAACAAAAATGGGGATATCTTATTGCCTATGAAGACGATATAGTCAGGTCTGACACGTGGGATGATCTGAAAACCGTGGCTCAGCCTATAAGTAACGCATTGTAATTATCGTGTATATTTGTAATGGTTCAGACAGGCCATCTTCTTGTCCCCGAAATGCGTCAGCGACAAAAAGCTTTGGGCGTTAGCCCGATATCAAAACGGACATGAAAGCTGCTATACAATATCAAAATAAAACTCCGGAAGAGATCGTTCGTCAATACAAAAAGAGATTTCGGGCTAAGCAGGGGCTTCTCATACTGATCTTTCTGCTACATATCATTGTCAATATCAGGGGGATCTGGTGGGGGGATGATGGCATGGCAGATGTTTTACTTAAACTGTTGATTCTTATTGTGATCACTTTTCCGATCAGCGTCTGGATATCCTGGGATCATATGTCTCTGGATCTGATCCTGAACCAGGACTGCGATCCGGTAACCTATGTTCAAGTGATGTGTCTGCTTGAAAAAGTACATAAAAGAAAGCGGAGCGCCGTGGCTATCTGTATCAATGAGGCATCCGGCCTTATGTGGTCTGGACAGTTTTCTGATGCCTTAGCTTTGGCGGAGTCTTTGCGTAAGTACAAAGTAAGCACTGATCATCAGAGCGCTCTTTTGAACATTCATTTTAACTGTTATGAAAATGGAAGAACTGGAAAAGGCAATGCAGGTAAAACATGAGGCGGAGGTTCTTGTTTCCTTATCAACAAAAGCATCCTTACAGAGAATGGGGCAGGAGCTGCTGAATGTTATGGATGTCAGTCTGGCTCTG
>Ga0137310_100612_pt1 | contig 23845 bp, 20 predicted proteins | sample NAcewiD2O_June_2_FD_97183 | JGI IMG/M metagenome (GOLD analysis project Ga0137310, IMG submission 97183) | Mouse cecal microbial communities from Vienna, Austria - N-Acetylglucosamine amended D2O_June | ecosystem: Host-associated > Mammals > Digestive system > Large intestine > Cecum | place...
CTTGGTTCCATTTACCTCAATACCGTTCTTGAACTCGCCGAGAGAAAGAACATCCCGCTCAGAACCCTCGTCCACGAATCTCTTTCCGGTAGTTGGGTTGATATAAACAGCATAGTTGCCGCCGCCAAATGCCAGGTTTCCGTTGTCAACCCAGCTGATGGGCATCATCTGAGTCCAGCCCTCGCCGGTGACAGCCGCTCCCACTTCCTGGGCCATCTCGATTCCGCTGCCTGTAAGGGAGCTGCGGTTGGTGGTCTTGGTGGCAGTGGAAACATACTCGGAAGACCAGTAATTGTTGGTGTCAACAACCTTCTGGATATTGGCCGCGTAACCGCCGGTTGCCAGGATCACGCCCTTGCTTGCCCTAGCGGTGACTTCTGTTCCGTCATACATGGTAGCCTTTACGCCTACAACACGGCCGTCTTCCACGATCAGCTCGTCGGCTGTGGTTCTGGTCATGATCTGGTTCTTCTCATCCTTTTGAAGGAAGTCTGTCATAGGAGCCATGAAATAGGTTCCCCAGCGTCCGGTATACTCTTCGGGAGTGCCGTCTCCATCCGCGTCAACATTGGCACCGATAAACTCGTTTTCCCTGTACCACAGAGCCCCGATCAGGGTTGGCTGAGTATCTTCAATAAAGGTAGCGCCCATGCCCTCAAGCCATGGCTTGATATCCTGTCCATCCTCAATGAACTGTTTTACCAGATCAACATTGCCGTAGATCCACTGAGAACCATCCGCGCTCTGGCGCAGTCCGCCGTAGTAGGTCTGGAAGATGTGCAGGTTCAGGGTGGAGAACAGGGTCAGCTCAGACTCAGGTGTACCCGCATCCAGCTGAGGCTGCGCCCAGTCAAGATATGCCTTGATCTCTTTCTTCAGAGCCTGGAGAGTGGGCAGATAATCTCCATGAACGCCATGCTTGGAAAGCTCCGCCGCGTCGCCTGCCACGTACTCGTGATCCTTGTAATAATCCGCGTCAAACTCATCCTCAGACCATTCATAGATCATCTTCAACTCATCAATACAGCCGTTGACAGATTTCACTTTGTTGTATGTATTGCCGTCAAAGCCTACTCCTGTGGTGGCGTCAGGATCCTTCTCATCCCACACCAGGTAAGGCATAACGCTCTGATACTGACCGCCGGATACAAGGGTATTGCCACCCACCTCGGCGTTCTTCTCAATGACCAGAACCGTGTTGCCATCCTGAGCGGCCTGTGCCGCTGCGCTGATGCCTGCTCCGCCTGCTCCCACGATAACCACATCCCAGGTGTCTTCGATTGGTGCCTGTGCCTCAACCTCAACCGTGTTGGACGCGAACTGGGAAGCATTGGTGATCCCTGCCTCCTCGGCGGCGGCATTGACCGCGGTCTTCAGCGCGCGGCTGGAGAAGGTGGCCCCTGATACATTGTCAACACCGGTTCCGTTGGCCTCAATGATCTGAGGAATCAGGATATCAAAAGCGATGTCGCCTACATGCTCGGTCTCCACACTGGAAGTAACCTCAATAGCCGTAACCGCCTTGTCGTCAAAGGTGACGCTGACCTCAACCGGTCCGTTGTAGCCGTCGCCTGTGCCTGTATAGGTTCCAGCGGTAAAGGCCAGATCGCCGCCTGCCGCCGTCTCCTCCCCCTTGGCCTGAGCGATGGCGCTGGCTGCCGCTTTCTGAACCGCTCCGGAAGTAATGGTAGCTCCGGCCACACCGTCGATCTCGCCGGACTGGCCGTCTAAGATGGCCTGCTTGAGAGTATCCAGGGCCGCGCCTCCTATGGTAGGAGTCTCACCGTCACCTTCGATAACCACATCGGTGATCTCACTGTCGCTGACCGTGATGGTCACGGTAACCGGACCGCCAAATCCCTGCTCGGAAGCGGAATAGGTGCCAGCTGTGTACAGAGATTGCGCCTCCGCGGATGTTGATTCCGGTGCCGCGGTGGTGTCGGGTGCTGCCGCTGTGGTATCGGTTGCCGCGGGCTGGCTCTGACACCCGGTCATGGATGCCGCCAGGGCGGCTGCCATCACAGGGGCAACTAAGCGTCTCTTGCTTTTTTTCATGTTTCATCTCTCCCTTTTTTATTTTCGCGAAACAAGGTTAACACTGTTAACCATGACAAAATTTTATCACTCTTCCAGGGTTTATGCAAGCACTTTTTCAAAACTCCAGCCAGATTTCCGGAAAGAAAAAAGAGCTCAACTCACGCTGGTACAGCATCGCTTAATAATAATGAATTTTTATGGAAGCCGTTAAAGTATTGGCAGAGACAGAATATAGGCGAGAAAACGTGAATCAGGCACATCGCCAGCGTTCCCCCTGCCCGCAAGTCAAGGGGGAGCTGACATCAGGCTGACTGTTAGTTACTGTTCACAGGTGCCCTGTGAACGTAACAGCATATGCCCATTTAAAATCGCCCGCGGCGGTTCTAAGCGCCAGTGGCGCTTGTTTAGAACCGACCGAAACGGAGTGCAGAGAGGGCATATGCTTTGCTTCCATAACGGTATTGGCCCATAACGGATCAGCGGGGTGATCAGTCATGGAGTGAACAGTAACAACTGTTAACAATGACTATGCTGTTTTTTTTACCAGCGGGATTGTTTTCCCAACAGTTCTTGAGTATAATAAAAAAAGAGGGATAGCAATGTATGAGAAGGAGGTGGATTGTTCTTAAAGAAAGGGGTGATGTCAGAAATGACGAAGATCAACAGGGAACACAAGGACCGTCTGTTCACCTTCCTGTTTGGGGAGAAGGGCCATAAGGAATGGACATTGAGCCTGTACAACGCAGTGAACGGCACGGACCATATGGATCCGGACAATATTGAGTTCACGACCATGGAGGAGGCGGTATACATGGGGATGAAGAATGACGTTTCCTTTACCCTTTGCCATGTCATGAATGTCTACGAACAGCAGAGCAGTTACAACCCAAACATGCCAGTGCGCCAGCTGATGTATGCGGCGAAGCTGTATGACAAATATATCCAACAGAAAAAGCTTAATATTTATGGAAGAAAGCTGGCACGTCTGCCAATCCCGAAGCTGGTGGTGTTTTACAACGGGATGGAAGGGGCGCGGGACCGGATTCTGAAGCTGAGTGACGCGTTTATTCAGGAAGGAAACCAGCTGGAGGCGGATATCGAAGCAAGAGTTCGGATGATAAATATCAACTATGGAAAGAACGAAAGTCTGCTGGCTTCCTGCAGGCCCTTAGGGGAATACTCGTGGCTGGTAGCCCAGATCCGGGAGAATCGGCGAACCATGGAGATTGAGCAGGCGGTAGATAAGGCAATTCAGGATATGCCGGAGAATTTCGAGATCCGGGAGTTCCTGATCGGGCATAGGGCGGAGGTGAAGGATTTGTGTATTACAGAATATAACGAAGCGGAGACCATGCAGATGATCCGTGAAGAAGGCCGTGAGGAGGGTCGTGAGGAGGGTAATATCGCGACTTTATATGATTTGTATAGTGATGGTGACATTACTTTGCAGAGGGCCGCTATAAAGGCTGGCATGTCCGAATCAGCTTTTCTCGAAGCAGCAAAAGAAATTATAGGAACATAATTTTTATTTGGAGCCCCGTAGATATCGGGGCTTTTTGCTGAATCACATGGATCGGAGCCAGAGCTCCTGATCGGGCACAGGGCGGAGGTGAAGGATCGCGGAAACCACGGGGATGTTCCATGGGGAAGGTGATCTGAAGCCAGCGATGAAAACAGCCTCCGATACGCTGGAATACCTTTAACAATTTAATTCACCATTATTTACGCAATGCTGTACCAGGCTCATGGTCTGCTCTAAATTCCGGTAAATACGCTCCTGAAGGTCCTGGATATCCGCCACCGGGTCCCCTCCCTCCAGCAGAAGTCCGTTGATGGTGACAAAGGCCGCGCCGTAGGCCAGGGTCTGGAAATTAAAGTAATAGGTCTTATAAACCTTTTTGGGAATCTCCCGCTCCTGACAGTACAGGAAAAACCGCGAGGCCATCTTCCGGAAACTGTTCCACTTGCGGATGCCGGCCTGCCTCTCGTCAATGGTATTCCAGAACGATTCATTGATCAGGAAGGGATTTCGGCACAGAAATTGAATAAACACCATGTTCATCTCCAGGTGGGCCTTTTTGTAGTCCCGGCCCACTTTGGCCTCAATCTCTTCCATGGACTTGAAAAGCATGTCATCCAGATACTGGGAGATGGCCAGAAACAGCCCTCTCCTCCCGTCAAAATGCTTAAAGGGCGCCGCGCAGGACACACCACATGCCTCTGCCACCGCCCTGGCGGAAAATCCTTCCATGCCGTTTTTCTGGAGCTGACTTACGGCCTCCCGTATCAGCTCCGCTCCCAGATCTCTTCCTGTCTCTTTCATGATCAAAATCAAAAGTCCTTTTCTTTACTTACTTTACTTTGAAAGTCCGCCGCCGAAGGCGGCATGAATTCAGGTATGCCAAATGCGCCCGCCACATACTTTCATGGATGGTGGCGCAGCCGCTGCCGGGCGCATGAAGGTTTACTTTGAAAGTCCCATCGCCGTCAGGCGATCTGAATTCAGGGATGCCAAGGGTGTCCGCCAGACTTTCCTGTGTGACGGCGCGTCCGCTGCCGGGTGCGTGAAGGTTTAATTGGTCAGCATCATGCGGTCGTTGGCAAACTCCTCCCCGCTGGCCTGGGCAAATTTGCGCAGAAGCTCTTCCACTGTCAGCTTCTTTTTCTCCTCCCCCTTGACATCAAAAATAATCCGGCCATTGTTCATCATGATCAGACGGTTGCCGATATGGATGGCATCTTTCATGTTGTGTGTAATCATAAGGGTAGTGAGATGGTCCTGATTCACAATATTCTCCGTAGTCTCCAGCACCTTTGCCGCTGTCTTCGGATCCAGCGCCGCCGTGTGCTCGTCTAAAAGCAGAAGCTTTGGCTTCTTCAAGGTTGCCATGAGAAGGGTCAGGGCCTGTCTCTGTCCTCCGGAAAGCAGCCCCACCTTGCTGGTGAGACGGTTCTCCAGGCCAAGTCCCAGCTTTGCCAGCATGTCCCGGTACAGCTTCCTCTCCGCTCCCCCGATTCCCTGCTTTAAGGTCCTCTTGTCTCCCCTGCGGAGGGCAAGGGCAAGATTCTCCTCAATGCCCATGGTAGCCGCGGTCCCGTTCATGGGGTCCTGGAACACCCGCCCCAGAAAAGCGGCTCTTTTGTGCTCCGGATACCTGGTCACATCCAGGCCGTCAATGAGAATCTGGCCCTCGTCCACTTTCCAGGTTCCCGCTATGGCATTGAGCAACGTGGATTTTCCCGCGCCGTTTCCCCCGATCACGGTGACAAAGTCCCCATCCTCCAAGGTGAGGGCAAGACCCTTTAGGGCCTGTTTCTCGTTGACGGTTCCCGGATTAAAGGTCTTTGAAATATTTTTGATCTCCAGCATCAGGATCTGCCTCCCTTCTTAACAGGTTTTGAAAAATACCGCTCCTGCCACACAGGGACAGCAAGGAATACCGCTACCACCAGAGCTGACAAAAGCTTCAGAAGATCCGTGTCAATGCCCATCCAGATCACCACCTGCAACACCAGATAGTAGATAATGGAGCCAAAGGACACTGCCAGCAGCTTAAACCCAAAGTTGCGGAACACTTTTCCAAACACCGCCTCGCCGATGATCACCGCCGCCAGGCCGATGACAATGGCGCCTCTTCCCATGTTAATGTCCGCGAAGCCCTGATACTGGGTCAGCAGGGAGCCGGACAGGGCCACCAGTCCGTTGGAGATCATCAGCCCCAGGACCCGGCAGAAATCGGTGTTGATACCCTGGGCCCTGGCCATCTTGTCGTTGCATCCGGTGGCTCGCAATGAACATCCCAGCTCTGTCCCGAAAAACCAGTACAGGATCAGGATCAGAGCCACCGTGATCAGAACCACCACAAGGATCGTATTTTTATAGAAAGGCACATTTTTGATAAACCGCAGGGACACCAGCAGATCGTATTTGTCCACATTGATGGCCTGGTTTGCCTTTCCCATTATTTTCAGATTCACGGACCACAGCCCCAGCTGGGTCAATATACCAGATAAAATAGCAGGAATTCCCATAAAAGTGTGAAAAAGTCCGGTGGCCAGACCGGAGAGCATGCCCGCGCCGAAAGCGGCTGCCATGGAAACCCACACATTGCTTCCATTTAACATCATCATGATAAAGACCGCTCCGCCAGTGCACATGGAACCGTCCACAGTCAGGTCCGCGACGTCAAGAATACGGTAGGTAATATAAACTCCAATGGCCATGATCCCCCAGATCAGTCCCTGAGCCGCCGCGCCTGGCAGCGCGTTAATCAAAATCATAATATCCATAATCAAATCTCCTAGCTGTCTTCAGTTGATGGGTTTTTCCATATAAAGCCCCGGGGCAGCCGGAAAACCCTCTTTCCCGCTGCCCCCGTGGTTTTACTCGATAGCCTCGTAATCATCCGGGATCTCAATCCCCAAAGCGTCACAGATGGTCTTGTTGTACTTCTTGGTAAACTGAGGCGCGTACTCAATGGGCATCTGTGAAATGTCGGATTCGCCTTTTAAGATCTTGGCTGCCATCCTTCCGGTTCCCACGCCCAGATCATAGTAGCTGATGGACAAAGTAGCCACGCCGCATCCCGCGCAGATCCCCTCTTCTCCCGCGATAACCGGCACTCCCGCGGGACGGCAGATGTTGTCAATGATCTCCGTGGCCGCTGCCGCGGTGTTGTCCGTGGGCACGTAGATGACGTCGCACTCCGTGGAAGCCTTTGTGACAACAGTGGACAGATCATTGGAGTCGGAGAAGGAATAATACTCACAGGTATAGCCCAGCTCTTCCAGAGCCGCCTTCACCGTGTCCACCTGATACTGGGAATTGGCTTCCGCGGAACAGTAGAGAAGTCCCACATTCTTGGCGTCAGGGAACAGCTCGTGGAGCATGGCCGCCTGCTCGTCAAGAGGCGCGAGGTCAGATGTTCCAGAGATATTGCCGCCAACGGTGCCGTCAAAGTTGTCAATGCCCAGAGCCACGCCGTACTCAGTGACAGAGGTTCCCAGCACAGGGATCTCGTTGGTCCCTGCCTGAGCCGCCTGGAGGGCCGGTGTGGCATTGGCCAGAATCAGATCCACATCGGCGGAGACAAAGCTGTTGATGATGGTGGAACAGGTGTTGGAATCACCTTGGGCGTTCTGCTCGTCAAAGATGACCCCATCCCCAAGCTCTTCCTTCAGGGCATCCTTAAATCCCTTTGTAGCCGCATCCAGGGCATCGTGCTGCACCAGCTGACAGATTCCCACCTTATAGGTCTTTCCATCTGCTGTCTGGGAATCAGCCGCCGCGGCAGCGCCGTCTCCCGCCTGAGCCGCGGTAGTCTCACCAGTTGAGCCGGAACAAGCTGCCATGGACATGGCCATAACTCCGGCAAGCATAACAGATGCCAGTTTTTTTGTTTTTTTCATGATACACTTCTCCCCTTCTATAATAAAGTCGGTCCCTTTTGGACCCTTGTGTTATCATACTACAAAAATACTGGGACGTCAATCTTATGTAACTTTAAATTCCCATAAATTCAACGTGATAAAGCAACCTCTTCCCTTGAAGGACCCCTCACACCAGGATCTCCCTGTAGACCCGCAGCACATTTTTGTGAAATACAGCCTCGATCTCGGAAGGGAGGAATCCCTGTCTTCTCATCTCCTCCTCCAGAAGGGGAAGCCCGGAGCCGTCTTTCAGCTCAATCTCTCCCCCAAATCCGTCAAAGTCAGACCCAAGTCCCACACAGCCCATCCCTCCCACGTTCTTCATGTGCTTCATGTGGGCCACCATGTGGGCGGTGAGGCTTTTCTTCTCCTCCTCATCCTTCCAGTCATGGAGAAAATCCCGGTAGTAGTTAATCCCTGCCACTCCTCCCCGCTCCCCCAGGCAGCGGATCATGTGATCCGTCAGGTTCCTTGGATGGCCTGCCAGGGCTCTGGCGTTGGAATGGCTGGCCACAAAAGGCTTCCTGGTATGGCCAAACACATCCCAGATTCCAGCGTCATTTAAGTGGGAAATGTCAATAATCATGCCAAGGCGCTCCATCTCCTCCAGAAATTCAAATCCTTTCTGGGTCAGACCGTGTTCTGTGTCAGGAAAACAGCCTTTCCCCGGCCCCTCTGCCACTGTCCGGTTGGAATATCCCAGCTCATTGGGAAAGTTCCAGGTAAGGGTCATCATCCGCACTCCAAGGCGGTAAAAATCCCGCAAAAGCCTGACATCGCCTAAGCAGACTCCCCCTTCCTCCATGGTCAGCATGGCCGACATCCGGCCCTCCTCCCAGTTCTCGCAGATATCCTCGTAGGACCTTACCGGTCTGATGAGATCCCTGTTGGCCTCCATCTCTTCATAGAACGTGTCGATCATCTCCATGGCCTGGCGGAAGGGATCCTCTGTCCTCTTTAAGTGGACATAGATGGCAAAATTCTGAAGGCCATAGTCCCCTTTTTTCATCTTCTCCAGATCCAGATGGAGGGTATTGTGCCGGAGACACAGCTCCTCTCCTCTTTTTCGTCCCTCATAGATCTCATAGATGGTATCACAATGCATGTCGGCTGCTTTCATGGCAATCCTCCTGCTTTTTCTTATATCATATGCTCAAGTAGGGAAGACCCTTCCCCTACTTGCCCCGTGTACGCCAAAAGGCACCGCGGCCTGGTCTGAGGCCGCAATGCCTTTCGATTTTATCACTTTCCCCACTGAAAAGTCAAGCCACTCTTACTCACTTCTCAGGGCGTCAATAGGATTCAGGGCAGCCGCCCTCCTGGCAGGGGCATATCCAAAAAACAATCCGATTGCCACTGAGACGGAGAAGGAGACGATCACCGCTGAAGGAGTGGGCGTGGCTTCCAGGCCTGCCACGGCCCCCACAGCCGTGGTCGCGACGCTTCCCAGGCCGATGCCGATGATGCCGCCCATGGCGCTCTGAACCGCCGCCTCAATGACAAACTGCTGCAGGATCACTCCCTTCCTGGCCCCCAGGGCCTTGCGGATGCCGATCTCCCTGGTGCGCTCTGTCACTGACACCAGCATGATGTTCATCACGCCCACGCCGGCCACCAGAAGGGAGATCCCGGCGATCCCTCCAAGACCTGCCGACACCATGGCGATCATGGAATTTAAGGAATCCAGCATCTCGCTCATGGCCGTCACATTGTAGAGATCCTCATTTTTAAAGATCTCCTGGAGAAATTCCTCAATCTGGTCTGTAGCCCGGGAGGCGGTATCTAAGCTTCGGATGGTAAAAATATAGTTGCTGATATTGGCGTTTCTGGACATCTTCACGGCACAGCTGTAGGGGATCCACACAAAGTCGTCGGTTCCTCCATCCTCTAAGTCGTCTTCATCCTGCCTTTCCGCGATACCCGCGATCCGGTAAGCGTAGCCCCCGATCTTCACCGTCTGGTCGGTGGCCTTCTCCGGGCTGCCGTACAGTTCAGTTGCCACATAGTATCCCACCACGCACACTTTCTGGCGGGACACGATGTCAGAATACTGGATATTCCTTCCCTGGATCAAATCGTAGTCCTTAATGTCCAGGTACTCCTCGCTTACGCCTACAACACTTGTGGAGGACATGGAATCATTGCCGTGCTTCACCACAGTGTTCACATTGACAATGGGAGTCATATTGTCAAATATATCTTCTTTCCCCTCATAGAATTCATACATCTCATCCACAGACACGGACCGGGAGGACAGGTTCACCACATTCACGTTGATCTGGTTGGTTCCCAGGCTGGCAAAGCTCTCGGTCATGTAGGACATGTAAGCGTTGACCAGGCTTACCAGTATGATCACAGACGCCACTCCGATGATAATGCCCAGCATGGTGAGGAAAGACCTCATCTTGTTGCTTCTTATACTTTTTAAAGCCAGTTTAAAGGATTGCAGCATACTCGTTCACATCTCCGTCAAAATTGATCTTTCCGTCGTGGATCCTCACCACCCGCTTTGCCTCCAGGGCAATGGAGCTGTCATGGGTGATGATCACAATGGTGTTGCCCTCCCGGTTCAGCTCTTTTAAAAAGTCGAGAACCTCCCGGCTGGTTCTGGAATCCAGGGCCCCCGTGGGCTCGTCGGCCAGGATCAGGGACGGGCTTCCCGCCAGGGCCCTGGCAATGGACACCCTCTGCTGCTGTCCGCCGGAGAGCTGAGCCGGAAGATTTTTCCACTTTTCCTCCAGGCCAACCCGCTTTAAGGACTCCATGGCCCGCTCCCTCCTCTCTGCCGCCGGAATCCCGGCGTAGAGAAGAGGCAGCTCCACATTCTCGAGAAGGTTTAACTTTGGCAGGAGATTGTACTGCTGAAAGATGAAGCCGATCATCTTGTTGCGGATGTGGGCCAGCTGATCATCGCTCATCTCACTGGTATCCTCACCGCCCAAAAGATATTCTCCATCCGTCGGAACATCCAGGGCTCCGATGATATTCATCAGGGTGGACTTTCCGCTTCCCGATTTTCCAACAATGGCCACAAACTCCCCTCTGTTGATGGTCAGGCTCACATCATCGCTGGCCCGCGCCTCCTCAGAACCCATCTCATAGATCTTGTAGATATGTTTCAGTTGGATCAAAGGTTCTTCCATGTTGCCAGTCCTCCCTCTGTTACCGTCCACCGCCGCCGGGACGTCCGCCTCCGCCGGGAGCGCCACCTCCGCCGCCGGGAGCGCCGCCTCCGCCGGGGCCTCCCATGCCGCCGGGCATCATGTTTATCCCGCTGCTCTGGGAGGACTGGGACACATAGACCTCATCTCCTTCCGACAGACCGCTTAAGATCTCCACATAGTCATCGTTCATCAGCCCGGTCTCCACCTCCACTGACCGGAATCCCGCGGGAACCGAGCCGTTGCTTTCCGTGACAGAGGTATCTTTCACGTAAACCCGGTTGCCCCGCATCAGGGCATCCACCGGAATCACCAGAACGTCATCCGCATGGGCCAGGATAATATTGCCGTCCACATTCATGCCCGGCAGCAGATCCTTTGTCTCATCTAAGGTAACGGTTACGGGGTAGTTGGTGACGCCGTTGGAGTAGGCGCTGGCCAGACTTATGTTGGTCACCTTTCCGGAAAACGTCTCCCCCTCAAAGGCATCTGCCGTGATCTCCACTGACTGGCCCACAGCCACACTGTGGACATCAAGCTCATCTACAGACATCTCAAAGGTCAGCTCCGACAGGTCATAAATCACCGCCAGGGTCACCGCGCTGCCGCCGCCTGTGCTGATCTTGTCTCCTGCCTTGGTATTTTTTGTAATCACTGTGCCGGAAATCGGTGCCGTGATGGTGTAGTTCTCATAGGAATCCTGGGTGGTGGTCAGCCTGGTCTGGGAGGATTCTAAAGACTCCTTTGCCTGATCCATGGAATTTTTGAAAGTCCTTATAAGGTTTTCCGCCGTCTTGTCTGTCATCCGGAAAAACGGGCTTCCCTTTCCCACATAATCCCCTTCATTTACAAGGACCGCGGCGATCTCCACACTGCCGGAAATATCCGCGCTCATCACCGTGTCCAGGGTTGGCTCAAAGGTGCTCTCCTGGGCACAGACAAACTCGCCGATCTGAACCGTTGCCGACGACTCCTGGGTAAGACCCCCCGGATTTGTAACCTCCACCGTCACATACCGCACCAGCCGTCCCCCTGTCATGGTTCCCTCCATGCTGCTGACCCCGGTGACCACGCCGCCCAGCTGCTCTCCTGTGTCAGACATGGTGATCACCGCCTCGTTGCCCACCCCGATCATGGCCGCGTCACCACTTAAAAAAGGTGCCTTCAGCTTCATCACCTGATCGTTGTAGATATCCGCCAGCCTGGTGCCTCCGCTGACCTTGTCGCCCTCCTTAACATAAAGGGTTTTGATAAATCCCGCTTCCGTGGACTTGTATGTATTCCCGCTGTAGTCAGCCACCGCCTGGTTATAATCCTCCACAGCCAGATCGTAAGAGGTCTGAGCCCGCTCCACGGAATTCTGCGCCGTGTTCAGCTCCGTCTCCACCGATGAAGCGTCGATAACATAGAGAACCTGCCCCTCTGTCACCTGATCCCCTTCCTCAAAATCCGCCGTAATAACATCGCCGGACACCAGTGAGGTGATATTGTAGGTATCCTTGGGGGCCAAGCTCCCTGACGAGGATAAAGAGGACGTGATACTGCCTCTCTGTACTGTGGCGGTCTTCTGTTCTGTCATATCTCCTGCCGGGGCTGACGCCTTCTTAGAATACTGCCAAAATCCCCCCGCGGCCCCGGCTATGACCGCCACCACCGCCAGGGTTCTTACCGCTTTCCCCTTCCGGCCCCGTCCCCGCTTCTTTTTCTTCTTCTCTTTCTCTGATATCTCTGCCATGGTCCTGCCCTCTTAGTATTCAATATAGTCTGTCACCGTGTAGGACTCCACGCCGTCGGTTCCCCCTGTCTTCTCGCAGATCAGGATCACTTTGTCTCCCACTCCCATATCTCCGTAGATGGAAAACGCAAACTGGACATCAGAATCTCTCAGTTTAAACTCGGTCTCCCCATACTCTTCCAGCATGACGATGCTTGGAGTCATCACATTGGTGGAGCTGTAGAAGATTCCGCTGATCTCCCCTTTGACAGCCACCATGTTGCTCCCCTCCAGCTGGCTCTCCGTATCCATGCTGTAGACCCATATGGTCTTTGTGCTCACATTGTAGTAGATGATCACAAAGCCGTCCGCCTTGGCCTGCTTCACCCGCTCCAGGGTGGACATCCGTCCATCCAGATAAAAGGTGGCCTCGCTGATCTTAAAGGGCACATAGTCGTCAAGAGTATCGTTTTTCTTCACCACCTTGGGGCCTTTCAGCTCATTGTCCGCGATGGTCAGCGGGTTCACCTGGCCGTCGTCAGACAATTCATACCCCAGAACCGTACAATAGTCTCTCCCCGCTGTAGTCTCCGCGCACAGGAGATTATAGAACAGGTTCACACAGTCTGACTGATTCAGCACCTCCAAAGGCTCCTTGCCTATGTTTTCCCCCAGTTCCAGGTAATTATATCTGGCCCACCTGCCCTCAAGCTGGTTGCCGGTAAAGTCCTGATCCGTATAACCAAGGAGCGCCAAGATACCTCTTATGGCCTCCTGCAGAGTGATCTGCTGGTCCGGCTTAAACTGCCCTCCCAAGTATCCGCTCATCCATCCGTTCTCCGACGCGGTCCTCACGGCAAAAGAGTAAAGACTTCCGGCGGGAACGTCCGGAAACACCGCGGTGAACTCTGTCTGGAGAGCCGCCTGGCGGTAGCTGCTGGCATTTAACAGCATCTGGGCATATTCTCCCCTGGTCACCGGCCCCTCCTCCCCCGTGATGTTCATGATCCCGGTCATCTGGATAACCTTTTTTCTCAGCTCATAATTGCTGGACGCCTCCGCCGAAAAAGGCATCCCTACGGCAAGAACCGCAGCCGCTGTCACACTGGCTGCCAATTGATGTCGGTTCATATGACTACTCCTCCCAGACTGATTTTTTCTATACTTTACCAGGGAGTTGTGTCTATTCTGTGTTCATTCCGTGTTTATTTTTCCAAATTTTCTACATCAGCGGAGCGATAAGGCGCAATCCCCGACCTGCCATCTTCTGATAGAAGGGATACGCCTTACAGGTCTGCCTGGTGATCTTCTGACACTGTCCCAGGGTCTTTTGGAAATCTTCTTCCACATCCGCCACGGTCTTGTTTTTGTACAGAAAGGCCCCGCATTCAAAGTGGTGGTACAGGCTGCGGAAATCCAGATTGATGGTTCCCACCACCGCTTTCTCGCCGTCGCTTGTAAATACCTTGGCATGGACAAAGCCAGGGGTGAACTCGTAAATCTCCACCCCTCCCTCCAGAAGCTCCTCATAGTAAGTATGGGCCAGGAAAAACGCGTATTTCTTATCCGGAATGTGGGGCATGATGATCCTGACCTCCACCCCTCTCTTGGCCGAGAAGATCAGGGCATTGATCATCTCATCGTCCAGGATCAAATAGGGGGTCATGATGTGAACGTATTCCTTGGCCTTATAAAGAATATCCATATACACACATTTTCCCACACGCTCATGGTCAAGAGGGCTGTCGCCGTAAGGCATGACAAAGCCCTGTCCCTCCTTCCTCCTTTCCTGTCCCTCTGCTGCCTGTGCCAGGTATTTGTCATAGGAAACCGGAACCTTCTCCCAGATATTCCAGTTCTGCAGAAACATTATGGTAAAGCTTTTTGCCGCGTCTCCCTTCACCATCACTGCCGTGTCCTTCCAGAATCCGAACCTGGGTTTTACATTTATGTACTCATCCGCCAGATTGACTCCTCCTGTAAAGGCCGTGTGTCCGTCAATGACCAGGATCTTTCTGTGGTCCCGGTTGTTCTGGTATGTGGACAGCATGGGACGTAAGGGGGCAAATGCCTTACACCGGATGCCTTTTGCCTCCATTTTCTTTGGATACCCGTAGGGAAGAAGCACCAGGTCGCACATGCCGTCGTACATAAACCGGACCTCCACCCCTTTTCGCGCCTTATCCTCCAGGATCTCCAGGATGGAATCCCACATAACCCCCGGCTCCACGATAAAGTATTCCAGGAAAATAAAGCTTTCCGCCTTTTTAAGCTCCTCCTTCATCCTCTCAAATTTCTCCTGGCCTGTGGGAAAATAGGTGACATCTGTATTTTCATAAATGGGAAATCCCCCTTTTTCCCACATATACTTAGCAAGCGTGGCAGTGAGCTTGTCTTCTCCCCATAAGCGCTCTTTCACATCCGGATCCTGCCTTAAAGAACCTCTTGAGTCCTTCACCAGCTGGTTGGCCCGTTTCGCGTAGAACCGGCTTCCCAGATCCGCCTCCACCATGATATAGAGCAAAGTTCCAAACACGGGAAAAACCAGGATCGGTATGATCCATCCCAGCTTAAAGCTGGGGTTATCATGTTTGTTGATGATATAGATACAGGTCACACCACCTAAAAAAATAAGCGCGCCGTAGACATACAGGGAATAGTCCCTCAGCCACCGTATGATGCCGAACAAAACAAACATCTGAATCAGCAGAAACAGTACCATATAAGCGGTTCTGCCGAACACGATCCGCAGCAAACTCCTCACTTTTCTTTTGTAATCCTTCATATAAAAAAGCCTCCTGATCTTGCGTTTTCCATCTATTCTAACTCAGAACCCATGGAATGGCAAGCCAGAAGGCCTTATTAAAAATCTCTGTAAAATCTATCCGCGGATAATGACGCTGATCCTCTTGTACACCAGAGCGGTGATCAGGGATACCAGAGCGCCTTTTATCAGGTTAAAGGGGGCCACTGCCAGAAACACAAAGGTCCACACGCTGCTGATTGCCGGATTGATGGCAGCCCCGGCCTGGAGAATGGTTTCCAGGGGCATGAAATTGGAGTAGAACGGCAGCATCACCACCGCGTTGAGAACAGCTCCCACAATGGCCATGGAGACCGTGCCCACCACCATGCCCAGGATGGCGCCTTTTTTGGTCTTCTTCATCTTATAAATGATCCCGGCCGGCAGAACAAGGGCGCAGCCAATACAGACATTGGCAAACTCTCCCACAAAACCAGTGCTGGTAGGCTTTATCACCAGCTTTACTAAGATCTTCACCCCCTCAATGACAGCTCCCGCCACAGGCCCCATGGCAAAGGTTCCCACAAGCACCGGAATCTCGCTCAGGTCCAGCCCGTAAAAGGACGGGGCTATAAAGGGAATGGGAAATTCGAAGAGCATTAAAACCGCTCCGATGGCTCCCAGCATGCCCATCAAAACCACATTTTTTACATCCAACAGTTTCTTTGTCTTTGTCGCGGTGACTGCTTTCATACTTTTTATCCTCCTAAAATTATAATGGGTGGGGCGATTGAGCGGGGAAGGCCCTGCCCGCCGTGCCGGGGCGGGGCCCCTTCAGCGGCCATATTCCTCTCCGCCCCGTGTACATGAAAAAGCCCTGGGCATCTTCCGATACTCAGGGCCTTAGGCTCTAAAAGGTTTGTCTCATTTCCATGAAACATGCCTATCTTCTCTCATCCAGACTATACTGTCGGTTTTGGAATCGCACCAAATCAACCGTTCTCACGGCTCGCGGACTATACCGCCGGTGGAGAATTTCACTCCGCCCTGAAGATTCATTATGTTTTTACAGATACCAGTATACCTCTGGTGGGGGAAAATTGCAAGCATTTTATTGGAGGGCCTGCCGGATATCCTCAATAATATCCTCCACCCCCTCGATCCCCACGCTTAAGCGGATCAAGGATGGATCCACTCCCGCCTCAGCCAGCTGCTCATCGTTTAGCTGACGGTGGGTGTGGCTGGCCGGATGGAGCACGGATGTGCGTGCATCAGCCACATGGGTCACAATGGCTGCCAGCCTTAATCGGTCCATGAACCTGGCGGCTGCCTCCCTTCCCCCTTTCAGGCCAAAGGATATGACTCCGCAGGTTCCGTCCGGCATGTATTTCCTGGCCAGCTCATAGTACTGGTCCCCCTCAAGCCCCGGGTACTTGACCCAAGCCACATCTTCCCTGGATTTTAAATAGCCTGCCACCTTCAGGGCGTTTTCACAGTGACGGGGCACCCTCAGATGGAGGGTCTCCAGCCCCACGTTCAGGAGAAAGGCGTTCTGAGGCGACTGGATGGAGCCCATATCCCTCATAAGCTGGGCCGTGGCCTTGGTGATATAGGCGGCTTTCCCGAACCTCTCTGTGTAGACTATCCCGTGGTAGGACTCATCCGGCGTGGTCAGCCCCGGAAACTTGTCTCTGTGGGCCTCCCAGTCAAAGTTGCCGCTGTCCACGATACACCCCCCCACTGCCATGGCATGTCCGTCCATATACTTGGTGGTGGAATGAGTCACAATATCCGCTCCCCACTCTATGGGCCTGCAGTTGATGGGTGTCGCGAAGGTGTTGTCCACGATAAAGGGAACCCCGTGGCTGTGGGCCAGGCAGGCGAATTTCTCCAGATCCAGCACCACAAGGGCCGGATTTGCTATGGTCTCACCGAACACTGCCCTGGTGTTGTCCTGGAACGCCTTCTCCAGCTCTTCTTCCGGCGCGTCCGGATCCACTAAGGTACACTGGATTCCAAACCTTTTCAAGGTCACGGTAAATAAGTTGGAAGTTCCCCCGTAGATGGTAGCCGCACTGACCACATGATCTCCGGCTGAACAGATATTTAAGATAGCGTACATGTTGGCCGCCTGTCCCGAGGAGGTGAGCATGGCTGCCGCCCCTCCCTCCAGCCGGCAGATCTTGTCCGCCACCGCGTCATTGGTGGGGTTGGCCAGCCTGGTATAAAAGTATCCGTCTTCCTCTAAATCAAAGAGACGTCCCATCTGCTCGCTGGTCTCATATTTGAAAGTGGTGCTCTGATAAATAGGCAGAACCCTGGGTTCCCCGTTCTTAGGCTGCCATCCGCCCTGTATGCACATGGTGTCAAGTGACTGTTTCGCGCTCATAGCTTATCCTCCTGCTGTTGTGTGTATGATCCCTCTCATTCCGGTTTATTTTACAACAAACCCGCCATGGAAGTCAACAGCCCCGCCTTAAGCGGTAAAAGTCCGGAAAACCCCTGGATTCCGGACTTTTCGCATCCGCCAGCCAAAGACAGCCCTGTAGAGGACATCGGGTGCCTTATTGACAGCTCTGACGGATGCCGGATATATATTACCATAAATTTCCTTTCCCTGGCCCGTTGATGTCATAATTCGACAATTACCTGTCATAATTCGACATCCCCTTTTCGGGCTTCCTATCCAACAGAATCCCGGTAAGGGTGGCTGATGGAAAAATATCCTTTTTCGCCTTTTAAAAATACCCTGTCCCGGCCCTGCATGATCACATAGTCTGTGTTGATGATATAGGACTGGTGGATCTGGATAAAATGTGCCGGAAGACCATCCTCTAAGATCTTGGACAGCTTTCCGTAAAATTCATACACCTCACAGGTTGTATGGATCTGTATTTTTCTCCCTGAGCTCTGAAAATACCGGATCTCTTTGTATGCCACCTGATAGAGGATCCTGCCCTTGTGGTACAAAAAAAATTTTTGTGACTGAAAGCCCAGTTTTCTGGCATAATCGGTGAGACGGTAGATCTCCTCCCTCAAAAGAGGCTTTCTAAGAAACCCCAGAGGCCTGTTGGGAAACAAAAGCTCCGCGTGATCCCTGACCCGGGACATGTACACCAGCTGCACCTCCTCATCCCCTATGCCTCTGCGGATCCTGTTTCCCACCTCGATCCCATCCATCCCTTCCATGAGGACATCCAAAAAGATCAGATCATAACGTTTCCCTTCCCTCATCCGCTTAGACAGAGAACAACCGTCATAAAATACTTCCGTTTCCACGGCAATCCGGTTTTCCTCGCCGTAAATCTCCAGCAGCGCCGCCAGCTCCCGGCACTGCCGTCTGTTGTCATCGCAAACAGCTATTGACCACATCATTTTTCACTCCTCTCTATTTGGGTGGTTCTATTCTATACGCTTTTTCGACAAAATTCGGGTGACACAGCGACGTAATATCGACCTATTTTGACATGTAAGGGGACTAATTTTGACATGTTCCGGGATTTTGGGCCTTCCTTTCTGGTTGACAACCCTTCTGGCGGCCATTATAATGAATACTGCTGTTAGAAAAACATAATAGAAAACGAGGTTTGATCATGACATTTCTGATGGATGTGATAAAAGGAACCCTGATTGGCATCGCCAACATTATCCCAGGTGTCAGCGGCGGCACCATGGCTGTGTCCCTGGGAATCTATGACAAGCTGATCTCATCGGTTTCCAGCCTTTTTAAGGACTGGAAAAAGAGTTTCTGGACTCTGCTTCCCATTATCCTGGGCTGCGGCATCGGCATCGTGGCCTTCACTTACGCTGTGGAATATCTCTTAAGCCACCACACCTTTGTCACCTGCATGGCCTTTGTGGGGCTGATTCTGGGAGGCATCCCGGTGCTGGTCTCTTCCCTGAAAAAAGAGCTGGCCAAAGGCTCATCAAGAATCAGCGTCCCGGGAATCCTGGCCTTTGTGGTCATGTTCTGCGTGGCCGTATTTCTTCCCATGCTGAACGCGGACGATGAGATGCTGAAAACCTTTGCCGTCACCCCCGGCACCATGGGGGCCCTCTTTCTGGTAGGCATCGTGGCCTCAGCCACCATGGTAGTGCCTGGCGTCAGCGGCTCCCTGGTGATGATGATCCTTGGATACTACTACGGCATCATCAATACCATCAAGTCCTTCCTGGAGGCCTTAAAAGCGTTTGATCTGGCAGGACTTGTTCCCGGCTTTGCCCTTCTCGCGCCCTTTGGCATAGGGGTGCTTCTGGGCATCTTCCTCATCGCGAGGCTCATTACCTTTCTGTTTGAACGGTATGGGGTTGAGACCTACTGCGCTATCCTGGGGCTCATCGCGGCGTCCCCCTTTGCCATCTTTTATAACACCGGGGTTTTTGCCCAGCTCTCCCTGCTGGGATTGGGGCAGATCCTTTTTGGCATTGCCCTGGCTGTCCTCTGCGGAGTTGTCACCTACAAGCTGGGGGACTGATCCCCCAAACCATATTCAAACCCCATGGAGTAGAGGAGACTCTTTCCCTCCTGCTCGACGTGCCGGGACGGAGCCGCTTTAAAAAGAGCCGGAGATCCATTACAGACCTCCGGCTCTTTTTTATGTACACGAGGCGGAAAGGAAATGTGGCCGTTCGCGCGGCCCCGCCCCGGCACGGCGAGTAGGGGGAGACCTCCCCTACTCGATTACCACGTCATCCACAAACATGTCTTCTTCCGGCTCACCTTTTGGCGGCGCTTCGGCTACTTCCTCTTCGTCACTCTCCACAATGGCGGTCTCTTCTGCCACAACATCATCTTTGGCTGGTTCCTCTGTCACCAGAGCGGTACCGCACCTGCTGCAGAACGCGGACCCTTTTTTCATGACGTTTTTACAGTTTGGGCACACAAGGCTTCCGTCCATCCCCTGAACCCTCTCCTCCATAGCCGCCACATTGACCAGGACATTGCCGATCTCTCTGAACAGATCCTGGAACTCGTTGTCCTCCTCATCCCGATGCTTCTTGTAATAAAGAACTCCCACCGCGCCGTAGAGCTCTTTTAACTTACTTTTCTCAGAAGCGATCTGAGCCTTCAGCTGCAGCACACCCGCGGTTTCCTTGGCCTTCTGGGCCGCCTCTTTTCCTTTGTCACTCAGGGCTCTGCTTAATTCATCAAAAAATGTCATGGACAATCCCTCCTTTAGGATAATCTTATCCTGTCTAAGGAAGAATGTCAATCATAACTTTCCTCCTCATACCCATACCGCCTGAATCCGAACTTTTTCGCCTCCTCCTCTGTGAGCCGGTTTAAGTCGATCCGGCAGCTGGCGCTGTGTCTGACTCTGTAGGGACTGATCCTCACCTGGGCAAATGTCACCATGGCCTCCGCGTTGTCCGCGCAGTCAGCCTGATAATAGGGATTCATGTTGTAATAATCACTGAACACCAAAGCTTTGCTCAAAATATCGATATCCTTCTCCTGGTCGTAGATGATCTCCCTTCCCTCATAAAAGGCCTGGGCCCTGGCCGCGTCTTCCTCTGTCATATCCTCACCTTCATACACATCATAGTACTGGATGCCGATCTGGGAAATCATCTGGGCATTCAGCTCTTCCACCTTGCCTCCTGCCTCCTTCACGGCCTGTATGGTTCTTGTAAAAGAAGGGTACACGGGATAGTAACAGCGGTTCTCCAACCCTTCGTTTTCCTGATCATTATTCTGGTAAAAATCCACGGCCTGCTGAAGCTCCAGGGTCCGAAACTGTATGGTCCCTATGGGCAGTTCCTTCTCCCTCACCGCCATAGTCAGCTCCTCCAGATCCTTCTGGTATGCTGTCAGCACCCTGGCCTTCCCCTCTTCTCCCGCCTCAAGGGACTGGGTCTGGTCATACTGCTGGAAATATATGGCCGCCGTATCAGCGCTTGTCTGGCTCATCACCGGATAGGTGCCTTTTTTATACTCTCTGTTGTCGTGGATCGCGGCCACCAGGGCTTTGGCCTCCTCATCCATTGGGATGGCGTACTGCCTGAACACCTCCTTGCCGTTGCTCAGCCGGTATCCCACGGTACACCGTCTCCATCCGCTGTGATATTCCCGGTTCCAGCTGTCCCATGTCTGGGATCCTCCGCGGCGGATCTCCTGATCTGCCTGGACGCCCTTTCTGGCCAGCTCCATCACGGAGTAGATATCAGTCAGCTCCATGGTTCTGTACTGATAATCCTTTTGACCTTCATAGCTCCAGACCATCCGCACTCTGCCAAGATAGTCCTTTTCCTGGACCGGCTTTCCATAGGTTACCCAGTTATCTTCATACCCTATGGTCACTGAAGCGGATTTCACGCTGGTGGCCTTTGGAAGCCAGGAGTCAAAACCGTACCAGTCATATATCCCGGCCATTACCAGAAGCACAGACACGGCCCCGCAGGCAGCCATCTGAATCCACCTGTCAAAAAGCTTGCGGAAATCAAAATGGTAAATAATCTCCATGAGACAGCAGGTGATCACAGTGCCGCAGACAGCCCCAAAGACACCCCATGTAACCGTGCTCCGAAGGGAATAAAACAGAATGCCGAACATCACCGCCGCCGGTAGGGCGGTCAAAACCTTGATCGGGCTTTCCGTCTTCTTAAATGCCATGGCCTTTCCCGCTGACTCGGAAGGACGGATCCGGTACAAACTGTATGCCACAACCGCCAGCACTCCGGTAACAACCACTGCCCCGACCACGCGCCCCGCGTCTAAACGTCCGTAAGAAAAATCCTCCAGGGCTAGCATATAGTTGGCAAAGGGCGAGGAACGATTGACAGCCTGTATCCATGCCATGGAATTTTTGGCAGTGTCGCAGATCGTATGAAACCACAGCTCCTGATATCCTTTAACCAGAAGCAGCACTGCCGGACCATAGCCGCAGAATACCGTGGTTCCAAGAAGGGCCACCACAATATTTCCCGTCATCATCATGGCAATAACCGTGGTGGTGTACAGCATGATGTAGTACAGCATGTTCAGAAAATACATCTTCCACCAGAGCCCGTCCCCGCCAAAACCTTCTATGCCTGTTCTGAAAATAAGCGCCGCGGACATTGCCTGAATCACAAAGTAAATCGCCGCTGTCATCCAGATCCCATTCAGGTAAGACGCCAGAAACAGCTGTCCCCGCTTTACCGGGATGCTGTGATAGAAATCCACCTGCCTGCTGTTGTGGAGATACCGAAAGCCCGATACCGCCCACACCACGGAAAGAGCCACCAGAATAAAGACCACCATCCCATTGATCCCCACGAATTGTGTCAGTTCCCTGACCCACCACTGTTTCTCATAATCACTGTAACTTGACAGCTCATCTAGATAGGCACCGGTTTTGATGGCCACCGGCACAAGAAGGGTAAACACCAGGGACAGCACGGTCAGGGCTATGGTCCAGACCCGGCGTTTTACGTCCTCTTTCATTAATTTAAAGCACAAGTTTCTTGATGTCATAACCGACCACCTCCGTCTCACTGATAAAGATCTCCTCCAGAGAAAGAGGGATAATCTCAGCAAACACTGGCTGGTAACTGCCCACCACTGTCTCAATATCCTCCCGGCTTCCCCTTACGGTCAGGGTGCAGAGGCTTCCTCTTCTCTCAATCTTCATGATATCCAGCTCTTTCATATCCTCCGGCTCTGTACCTGGCAGCAACACACACTGAATCTTGTGGATATTCAGCTTCATATCCTCCAGCTCCCTGGACAAAAGAATACCGCCTTTATGAAGTAGTCCCACATGGTCACAGATGTCCTCCAGCTCCCTTAAGTTGTGGGAAGCAATGATGGGCGTCATGTTCCTCTCCTCCATATCCCCCACAAAGATGCTCTTCACCGTCTGCCTCATCACTGGGTCCAGTCCGTCAAAGGTCTCATCACAGAACAGATAATCCGTGCCCGCGCACACTCCGCAGATCACCGACACCTGCTTTTTCATGCCCTTCGAGAAAGTGTTGATCTTCCTGCGCTCATCTAATTCAAAGCTTTTCATCAAATGATGAAACCTGTTTATGTCAAACTTAGGATACACCTTGCGGTAGAATTTCATCATCTCCTCCGGCGTGGCATTGCTGAAAAAATACTGGTCGTCAGAGATGTAAAAGAACCTGGACTTAACCTCCACATCCTCGTATACCTCTTTTCCGTCAATGGCCACCGTGCCCTCATCCGGCTTCAGAACTCCGCACAGCATCCTTAAAAATGTGCTCTTTCCCGCTCCGTTGGTTCCGATGAGGCCAAAGACGCTGCCATCCCTTATGGTGGCGTCAATATGGTCCACAGCGACAATGTCGCCGAACCTTTTGGTCAGACCCTTTGTCTCAATCATCGCTCTCCCCTCCCCTGCTGAAAATCTGGTCTATGATCTGGTGAAGTCTCTCCCTGTCCGCCCGCAAGGTCCAGGCCTCCAGGGCCACTTCTTCCTGCTTTTTAAAAACAGCCTCTCTCTTGCTGTCTTTTATATGACTGTTATCTGCCACAAAGCTTCCTTTCCCCTTCACCGAATAAATATACCCCTGCCGCTCCAGTTCCGCATAGGCCCTCTGAATCGTATTGGGGTTGATGGACAGATCCATGGCCAGGCTTCTGACCGATGGCAGCTGGCTGTTCTCTTCCATGGCTCCCGACATCATCAGTTCCTGAAACCGTTCCACAATCTGCTCATAGATGGGCCTGCGGTCTCTGTAATCCAGGATGATCATGCCCTACCTCCTTTCTGTATACAGAAGTGTTTCTACTGTATTAATTTGATTAATACA
>Ga0137310_100617_pt1 | contig 23764 bp, 17 predicted proteins | sample NAcewiD2O_June_2_FD_97183 | JGI IMG/M metagenome (GOLD analysis project Ga0137310, IMG submission 97183) | Mouse cecal microbial communities from Vienna, Austria - N-Acetylglucosamine amended D2O_June | ecosystem: Host-associated > Mammals > Digestive system > Large intestine > Cecum | place...
AAAGGAAGGGAAATACAAACCCAACCCAGTCCGCAGTGTAGAGATACCCAAGGAAGAGAAAGGCAAGGCCAGGAAATTAGGAATACCAACAGTCGTAGACCGCCTGATTCAGCAGGCGGTTACACAGGAATTGACGCCGCTGTTTGAACCGCAGTTTTCAGAGAGCAGTTATGGGTTCAGACCGGGAAGAAGCCAGCACGATGCATTAAAAGCCTGCAAGAAGAATGTAGACGAAGGGTATGTGTATGCGGTGAGTATGGATTTGGAGAAGTTCTTTGACACGGTAAACCACAGCAAATTGATAGAGGTGCTGTCACGGACAATCAAGGACGGACGTGTAATATCGCTGATACACAAATACCTGAACGCAGGAGTATTGCAGAACGGATTCTTCGAGAAAACGGAGGAAGGCGTGCCACAGGGCGGACCGTTAAGCCCATTGTGTGGGAACGTGATGCTGAATGAACTGGATAAAGAACTGGAAAGCAGGGGACACCGGTTTGTGAGGTATGCGGATGATGCGCTGATATTCTGCAAAAGCAGGAGAAGTGCGGAGAGGACGTTGGAAAACATCATACCGTTTATAGAGGGAGAACTATTCCTAAAAGTGAACCGGGCTAAGACCACAGTAACCCATGTCAGCAAAATAAAATATCTGGGATATGCATTTTACAGGAACAGAGGGAAGTGCAGATTCCGGGTACACCCTAAGAGCGCCCAAAAGATGAAAGGCAGGATAAGGGAGATAACCCAGAAAAACAAAGGGTGGAGTAATGACTACCGGCGACAGAAACTTGCGGAGTATGTCAGGGGATGGATAAATTACTACAAACTGGCAGACATGAAAGGACTGATGACGGAGACGGATGAATGGCTCCGGCGCAGGATACGGGCAATCTATTGGAAACAATGGAAAAAGGTAAAGACGAGGTACCGAAACCTAAGGGCGTTAAAGCTTGAAGAATGGCAGGTGCATCAGATAGCCAACAGCCGGAGAGGTTACTGGAGGACAGCACAGATATTAAGAGTTGCCCTTACCAATAAAATAATAGCCAAGCTGGGCTATATCTCCATGCTTGACTATTATCTAAAAGTATCGTGAAAACTATTGAACCGCTGTATACCGAACGGTACGTACAGTGGTGTGGGAGGTCGGCTACTCAACTAATGGGTAGCCTCCTACCCGATCTAAAAAGCCAGGAATCCCAGAAAAGGAAGGATAAAAAGTGATGGAGAGATATAAAAATCCCGGACTGTCGGCAGAAGAGAGAACACAGGATCTGATTGGACGCATGACATTGGAACAGAAGATAGACCAGCTTACCTGTCTTGTGACGGTGGAGCCGGAAATCCCGGATTTTAAGAAATATGTACCGTCAGGAATCGGGCATGTGGGTGCGTTTACCACGGCAGCGTGTGTGGAGGATATTGCGGAATATGTATTCCGTCTGCAGAAGTTTCTTGTGGAGGAGACAGAGCTTGGTATCCCGGCGCTGATTCACTGTGAGGCGAGTGCAGGGGCACAGTTTACAGAGGCGGATGTTTTCCCGAGCGCGATTGCGCAGGCATCCACGTTTGAGCCGGAGCTGATTGGGCGGATGGCGGAGGTGATCCGCAGGCAGATGCTGGAGGTGGGGTTCCGCCAGGCGCTTTCCCCTGTGGTGGACATTACAAGGGATCCCAGATGGGGCAGGGTGACCGAGACATATGGGGAGGATGCGGCTCTGACATCGGCTATGGCGAGCGCATTTGTGAGAGGCCTTCAGACGGAGGATCTTCGCAAAGGAATCGCTGCAACGGCGAAGCACTTTGTGGGGCATGGGGTTACTGAGGGCGGTATCAACATGGGGCGGAATATGGTATCGCCAAGGGATGTCAAGGAAATTCACTGCAAGCCTTTCCAGTGTGCGGTCACGGAGGCCGGCATGAGAAGCGTGATGTGCTCTTACTGCTCGATGAACGGGGAACCCGTGGTGGCGTCCAAAACACTCCTGACGGAACTTTTGAGGGATGAGATGGGCTTTGAGGGAATTGTGGTGTCTGACTATGTGGCGGTTGACAGACTGGTGGATCCGTTCTGTGTAGCCGACAGCTTTGAGGAGGCCGGAAAGCTGGCGATTCAGGCAGGACTTGATGTGGAATACCCGAGACCCAAAGGATTTACTTATCGGATGAAGGAGGCTGTGGATGCCGGGGAACTTTCCATGGGAGTGATTGACCGGGCAGTTGAGAGGGTGCTTAAGCTGAAGTTTGAGCTGGGACTGTTTGAAGATCCGTATCCGCATATCGGGGAATTGAAGAAAAACTTACACTGTGTACAGACCCAGTGTCTGAATGAGGAGATTGCCGAGAAGAGTTTTATTCTGTTAAAAAATGAGAACCGTCTGCTGCCGCTCTCGAAAAAGGTCAGAAAAATTGCTGTCCTTGGGCCCCACGGCGACAATGTGCGCAGCTATTTTGGGACGTTTTCCTATCCGGCTGCTCTTGACATGTCGTTGGCCAGAGAGGAGGACGGACAGGAGTTTGAGGAGCCGGGTCTGATTGTCTATGACATTGAGCAGAGCTATGTGGGACAGGTGAGGGAAGTTTCGCCAAGAATCGGGAAACGGATTTCGAGGGAGTTTCCGGCTGTCAGGAGCCTGTACCGGGCCTTGCAGGAATATCTGCCGCAGAGCCGGGTTGTCTATGCAAGGGGCATCAACTGTGCCGGCAGTGATACGGCGGGAATGGAGGAGGCCCTTCGCGCGGCGGCGGACGCGGACGTGGTGATTCTGACCCTTGGCGGAAAAAATGGCTGGGGCATCACTTCCACGGTGGGAGAGGGGGTTGACTCCACAGATATCGGCCTGCCGGGGATGCAGGAGACGTTTGCCAGAAAGGTATACGCGTTACATAAGAAGACGGTGGTGCTCCACTTTGACGGCAGACCCCTTTCCAATGAATTTGTGGCGAGTCATTTTGACGCCGTCTTAGAGGTATGGCAGCCTGGCGTGATGGGCGGACAGGCGCTTTGCAAGACGCTGTTCGGAGAATATAATCCCGGCGGGAAACTTCCCGTTACGGCAGCAAGAAATGCAGGTCAGCTCCCGGTTTATTACGGGCTGCCGAGAGGGAGCGGGTATGTATCTGCGGGACATACCGGCATGATACGCAATAAGAACGGCTATATCAACGACACGGCTTTTCCTTTGTACTATTTTGGACACGGGCTGTCTTATACGGAGTTTGCCTACAGTGAGGCAGAGGTGGAACGGGCGCAGGTGACGGCGCGGGATGTTCTGGCTGTCAGTGTTGACGTGGAAAATGTGGGCAGTCTGCCTGGAGATGAGGTGGTCCAGCTTTATTTTACGGATCAGACGGCATCTATGGTGCGTCCTACGATGGAGCTGGCTGGCTTCAGACGAATCCGGCTGCAGCCCGGAGAGAAAAAGCGGGTTGTATTTCAGATGAAAGTGAGCCAGATGGCGTTTCTGAACAGGCATGATAACTGGGTTGTGGAAAAGGGGGCATTTACCTTGTCCATAGGATCGTCATGCGTGGATATCAGGCAGACCCTGCAGGTGGAGGTGACGGAAACGGCCCGGGTGGATGAACGGACACGGGGATTTTATGCGCAGACGACAGAAAAAGAAGTGTGAGCGCTTCTGACGCTGACGGGTGCGGGAAAGAAAAAATAAAAAGGTTGACAGATGACTACCAGTAAGCTATGATAGGAGAAAAGAATGGTAGGCGGATGTCAACCTTTTTGCTGTGGCAGGAAACAGTTATTCACAGACCGGTGCGCGCCCGGTTTCTGGGTTGTAGAAAATGGAGGCTGCGCAGAGAAGGGGGAATGAAGGATGGTCAGATTATCAGAGGCGGAATGGAAAGTGATGGGCGCGCTGTGGGAAGAGGCGCCGCAGACGATCATGCAGATGACGCGGCGCTTTCAGGAAACGACAGGGTGGACAAAGCACACGATTATGACCTTTTTAAGACGGATGGAGGATAAGGGCGCGGTCCGCTATGAGGCGGGAGAGCGTGCAAAATTATACTATCCGCAGATTGAGAGGCAGGAGGCGGCGCTGCAGGAGACGGAGGATTTTCTGGAACGGGTTTTTGAGGGCAGGATGGGTCTGATGCTGAACACGATGGTAGAGCAGAAGGCGCTTTCGGGAAAGGAGATTTCGGAACTCTATGAGATCCTGAAGCAGGCAGAGGAGCAGCAGGGGCAGGAAGTTTGCGGAAAGGACGGTGACAAGGTATGCTGATAGAACTTATGGTCACATCATCGGTATTGATTGCAGGGATCTTCTGCCTGCGGAAACTGACCTTTGGCAAGATCAGTATGGGGCTGCGGTATATGCTCTGGCTTCTGGTGGCAGCCAGGTTGTTGTTTCCTCTGTCTGCGGGAACCAGTCCTTTCAGCGTCATGAATCTGCTGCCGGAGACTGCAAAAGAGAGCAGCAGGATATTTTCTGCGGAAGGTGAGGAGAGCCGTGTGGTTCCTGCCGCCGGCGGCATGTTTTCGCAGACGGCAGAAAGCCCAGTCTGGGAGGCTGTGGAAGGGCAGGATGCGGGAGCCGGGCAGGAGGTCAGCGCAATCAGGGAGAAGGCTGAAGCGGCGGCCGGAAGTCTGCCTGTGGAGGAAAGCGCAGCTGTCAGGGAACGGTCCGGGTTTTCCGTGACAGGGCTGCTTTGGATGCTGTGGCTTTTGGGATTTCTGGCTGTGGGTGGTTACATGCTCCTTGCCGAGTGGCGGTTTGCACGGTATCTGCATAAAAACAGAAGGGAGCTTCCGGCGGAAATGATTCCGGGATTGTTTGCCGGACTGCTTTCCAGACACGGAATGAAGGTGTATTGTGTGAACGGGCTGCCGAGTCCGTGCCTGGCAGGGCGGCATATTTATATCGGAAAGAGCGCTGCCGCAAAAGAGCAGAACCTGATACACATACTGGCTCATGAATATTGCCATGCGCTGCACGGGGACGGGCTGTGGGCTTTCCTGCGCTGTCTGCTGGCGGCGGTTTACTGGTTTGATCCCTTTGTGTGGGCGGCGGCTTACGCGGCCAGGCGGGACAGTGAGCTCGCCTGTGACGAGGCGGCGGTGCGTCTGCTGGGAGAGCCTCAGCGGTTTGCTTACGGAAGAACCCTCCTTTCCTTTTTGGGAGACGGTGCCGGGGGCAGGGAGAAATGTCCGGGTATGCCTTTTATGTCGGAGGGCGGTGAGCACAGCGTCAGAGAAAGGATTCTTGCGCTGACGAAGACGGGCCGGAGGAAAAGGGCTTTTTTGGCGGTTGTTCTGGCGGCGGTTGTCTTGTTCTGCGGCTGCGCCTTCACGGGAGCAGACCGGGAAGACAGGAATGCCGTGGGCGGGACAGGAATGCGGGGGGCGGACGCAGCAGACAGGAGCGGGCAGGGAGAAAATGCTGCCGCGACTGATTCTGATGTGCAGGCCCGTCAGACGGTTATTGAGGAGAATAATGCGGAGTTTGCCCGTATTCAGAAAGAATACGAGGAGGTGAAAGGGCAGACTTTTGTGGAAATGCTGCATGACCGTGAGACGGATGACCGCGAGCTTATGCGGGAGAGGAAATTTGATGTGCAGTCCTATTATGCCTGGATTCTCGGAGTTAACATGACGAGGTTGGTACCTTCACTCCGAGAGCCTCATATATTTTTGCCTGCTTATTGAGAAGTTCTCCAATCCTTAAGGAATGGTTTGCATCTTCAAAGCACTCAATCACATCAAGCTCGTCAAGCAACTGATGCAGAGTGTAGTTTTTATATAAATCTGATTTTTTCATCTTATGGTCAAGATGAGATATCAGAATCAACGCAACAAACTCTGTAAAGATTTTTCCATCAAGACCTTTTTCAGATGACACCAGAAGCCTCCGCATATTAAGTCGTTCTTTCAGATTACCAAAGGCTTTCTCTACAACATCTTTCATCCTGTACAGATGCAAGGCTGTAAAGGCATCCATTTTTTCATTGGTAATCAAAGCAAAGTAGCCAAAGTAACGACGCGCCTCTTTGATGGCATCTTCTTTATAATAAACCTGACGTCCCCTCTTGGGGGTTGTCTTCACTTCAAAGAACTGGTCATAGGCCTTTTTATGGCTTTCAACATATTTGCCTTCTGACAGTTCTTTGCAAAGGCTGGCAATTCGTTTGTCGAATGCCTGCTCATCGTCAGCACCATTTTCAATGCTGTAATAGTAATGGATGTACATCCGGCGTTTATCTTTGATGACATCACCTTTGTACGGACGCTCCTGGGTATACTCCCACTGGACGCTGACCGTATATCCATAGGTGTTGATGCTTTCGTCAAAATTTACAAACATTCGGATATCGTCATATACCTCATCAAGATGCTTCCTGATGAACTTTAATGACAGCTTTGTTCCTACAAGAAACTTGATGTGGCCTCTGTATAAACCATTAATGTTATCTTCGGAATAGAAACCTCTGTCCATAACAAACTTGGTTTTGCCAAACCCAAGGATGTCCAGATCTTCCAGTAAATGTTTTACCGTTTTTGAATCTGGTATATTTCCTGCAAGCTTACGGTAATAAAATGGTAAGCCAGATTCTTCGCCAAACACCAGCAGGAGGTTCAACTGCGGAAGTTGATCATCTTCCTTGTTTTTTCCATACTGGATCTGAGCAAGCGTTTCAGAGTAACTGGAAATGCTGGTACTGTCATAAGCCCAGTATTCATCTTCAACACGGCGTCTGCCCTGAAGCCGGAAGAGCTTATTTACCTGATCATCTGTTATTGAAGCAAATAATTCACTGCTTCTGGGTGAAGTTATACTTTCACCATAAGGATGCTTATGGGTCAGATGCCATTTTTCAAAACGGTACAAAGGATTATTGTCCTCAAGTATCAGATAAAAGGCCACAGATAAAAGCTGTTTGTATGTTTCGGGAAAACACTGTCTGAGATCTGCTGCAAGTCCAAGCTCATTAGCAAACTCATTCAGAAGATATGTTGCTCCATAATACAGATGTCTGGTTTCGACAAAAGGCTTTGGCCCTGTTTTTGCAGGCTTTCCACTTGCTGATTTAGAACCTTTTTTCGCCCTGCCTCTTGTTGGAACAATGTCACCAGTCTCAGGGTCAATCTTTCCTACACATATGCGTTTTGAACGGGACTGCCGCTTTTCTTTGTCCCAGTAATAAGTTGTGTCATAAGCATATGTAATGCCTGTGCGTTTATCAGTTTGAGTAACTATCGACATGCAATCACCTCGTCATGTTTATACCTCCATCATAAAACATGACGATGAGTTAATCAAGTGCAAAATGGTGGTTTTGTCAATAAAATTCAGGGAGTTCGGCTAAGTGTGGCGAAAATTCATCGTCACGTTTTCGAGAATCCGGGATTATGACTGGCAGGAGGGAAAGGGAGGCGAAAAACCGGAAGACGGCTGGTATCTGCTCTGTCGTGAAGAAGGGGGACTCATTTCCCTGTACGGTCTCTATACGGAAACATTTGGATTCCGGGGGTTAAAGGTGCGGATTGGGGAAGATGTGACAACCCTTGATATACCGTGGTGCGCTTCTTACCGGAATGAAAGCAGCGACAATATCCGCATTCTGGAGGCGGCGGAGGATGGATGGCCAAGGAGGTTTATGTGGAAACTTCTTGCCGAAGAGAGCGGACAGGTAGAAAAATGGCGGCTTTACGAAGGATTCCGCTATGATACCGGCACGGTTGATTTAAAGAGCCTCACGGAAGAGGACTGTGTCGAGTGGGCGCGGGAGTATCTGAGCTTCACCATCGATCAGGAGGCAGAAAAAGTGCATGTGATCTGCGACGGGGATATGTATCTGGGCAATATTGACATCTCTGCTTACCGGGACCGGAAGCCGGAGGATGTGCAGATCGTACCTGATACCGCTTACTTTGCGCTGAACGGCCCGGGCTGGGAGAAGCAGCATTCTGACAGTGATCAGATGTACCCGGATGAAGTGTATGAGGGGACAACGGTGTATCTGTCGGTAGGACTTAAGCTGAATGGCGCCGAGGGGCTGTGGTTTTACGGCCTGCCTGTCCTTGCCGTACAGGTTGTGGAGGATGAGAACAGTGATACGGGTTTCCGTCTGGAGTATCCAAGGATTGACGAATCCTATGTGGCCCGGGCGCTCTGGCAGGGAAAGTAGTTTTTTTTAAAGAAACGCGATAAGATTCTTTCTTATTGCGTTTTTTTGTGGTATAATTTGCGCGGAGGCAATGAGCAGTGCCACTATGCAAGATGGCAAAATGAATGCTCGCATTCAATTTTGACGGATTGCGGAGTGATAGGGCGAAGCCCGTGAACTCGTAAAATCGAAGGTTTTACGAGTGTGCACTGCGGGTGTGGAAGTGTTTACATGATAGAGAGGTCTGAAAACACATGAAATATAAAAAGATCAATGATGCGACAGTACAGTGTATTGTCTCGGCGGATGACATGGCCGAGTATGGGCTTGCCTTATCGGATATCTTTGAGCGCAATGAAAGAGGCGAGGAATTTTTGCGGGATATCATTGAGCGGGCGCACGACGAGGTTGGATACCAGATCAGCAATGGCAATATTGCCATGCAGATTACGCCGCTTAAGGACAACGGTCTTGTGGTGACTTTCACAGATGAAGGGCCGGCGGCCTTTAAGGAAATGCTTCAGAACCTGAAAGAGGTGCTGCAGGAATTCAGCGCGGAGCTTGCCGGACAGGAGGAACGTGCCAGAGTAGAGCCGCAGACATCTGAAAGTTACGATGAAAACCGGCGGATGTTTGTCTTTCATACCATGCATCAGACGATGCAGTACGCGGCCACGATTCCGGGTACATATTCCGTGAAGAGCCATCTTTTTAAGGAGGGTGCGGACTATTATCTGGTGCTTGAGAAAAACCGGCTTTCCTATAAGTCGTTCAACCGGATCAGTGCCCAGGCGGTGGAGTTCGGGAATCTGATTGCGGTTTCCGAGGAACGGATGCGGTATCTGGAGGAGCACGGCGAGTGTCTGATCAGAGACCGGGCAGTGAGCAGGCTGCGCAGGATTTACCGCGCCTGAAAAGCAGCGCGGAAGCGTAGAATAAAACAGAGAGTGGTTGACAAGTGCTGCCATGCCTCAAAAGCTGGCAGCACTTGTTCTGTCATAGTGTGAGAAGGAACGTTAAACTCTGCAGCAGCGGCTGTTTTTGCAGGGGAGCTTCCGGGCTCGCACAGGAGAGTGCCGCAAGCCGGTATTCTCCGCGCAAAAATAGGAATCAGTAGAAAAAGAAATGAGGGTAACATGAGCAAAGAGAAAAAGAAGAAAAACGAACAGTTTGACGCCTTTCTGGAGAAAGAGATTCTGACGGCGAACCGGTATGACGGCAGCGCCAAAGAAGAGGAGGAGAAGAAAGGACTCTGCTACGAGGACGCGGGGATTGACGGCAGGATTTTACGTGCCGTGAAGGAGCTGGGTTTCGAGCATATGACGCCCATCCAGGAGCAGGCCATTCCTCTCTTTATGACAGGGCGTGATATCATCGGACAGGCGCAGACAGGCACGGGCAAAACGGCGGCATTCGGCATTCCGATCCTGCAGAAGATCAACCCGGAGAACCGTTCCCTGCAGGCGGTGATTCTGTGTCCTACGAGAGAGCTTGCCATGCAGGCGGCGGATGAACTGCGCAAGTTTGCCAAGTACATGAACGGCATCAAGGTGCTGCCGGTGTACGGCGGCCAGGAAATCTATAAACAGATCAAAAACCTGAAGGCCGGCGTGCAGATCGTGGTGGGAACACCGGGGCGTGTGATGGATCATATGCGCAGACACACGCTCAAGATGGACCAGGTGCATACGGTGGTTCTGGATGAAGCGGACGAAATGTTAAATATGGGCTTTCGGGAGGATATTGAGACGATTTTACAGGGGATGCCGGAAGAGCGGCAGACCGGGCTCTTTTCCGCCACCATGCCGAAGCCGATTCTGGACATTACGAAGACATACCAGAAGGATGCGGCTTATGTCAAGATGACGCCTAAGGAAGTGACGATCCCCCTGATTAAGCAGGCTTACTATCAGGTGCGGAAACAGGATAAGGAGGAAGTGCTCTGCCGCCTGATCGATTACTATATGCCGGGACGCGCGTTGATTTTCTGTAATACCAAGCGGATGGTGGACGAACTGACGGAGCATTTGAAGGGCAGAGGATATGAGGTGGAAGGGCTTCACGGGGATCTGACACAGGGACAGAGGGATACGGTGATGAATCTGTTTCGGAGCGGCAAAACGAATATCCTGATTGCCACCGATGTGGCGGCCAGAGGTATTGATGTGAGTAATGTGGAGGCGGTCTACAACTTTGACGTGCCCGATGACATCGAATACTATGTGCACCGTATCGGCAGAACCGGGCGTGCGGGAAAAACAGGGAGATCCTTTACACTGGTGGTCGGCAGGGAGGCGTATAAAATCAGGGATATCGAGCGTATCTGCCACACAAAGATCAAGGAGCGCAAAGTGCCGGGCGCGGCAGATATCACTGCCAGAAAGGCGGAAAGAATATTGAAGGAAGCCTATGCGGTGATTGAGAATGAGGATATCAGCAGGGCTGGTGAGTACATTCTCGATGCGGTTGCGCTGGGGCAGTACAGTGCGACGCAGATTGCAGCGGCGTTTATGAAGATGAAGCTGGGGGATGAGATCGAGGATATCCGCACGGAGAAGTTCTTCTTTGAAAAGAGACCCTTTAAGGGAGGCCGCGGCGACAGGGGCAGAAGCGGTTACGGCAAAAAGCCCGGCAGCCGGGGCGGCGACAGGAATAAGGACGGTTACGGTGCGAAGGCAGGCAGAGGAAACGAAAAAGACGGTTTTACGAAAAAGTCCGGCGCGGAAAAGGGTGTCTACACCACAAAGGGAGAGAAAAGCCGGGACAAGAGCAGATATGCGAACGGAAAGCCCAGGGATGTCAGACGGGACGGCAGTGCGGCCCGCAGACGGGAATCTGATTATGAACCCCGCTACGGCGGTTTGCGGATCAAGACAAAGTGGGATTAAAGGATGAGCTCCTGGCCGTGTTCCTTCAGCCATTTGCGGTGGGTGCGGTAATCGGGGCAGACGCTCTCCACCAGCGCCCAGAAGTCTTTTGAGTGATCCATGTGGGTCAGATGACATAATTCGTGTACGACCACATAATCAAGAACCGCAGGCGGCGCCAGCATTAGGCGCCAGTTGAAGGACAGAGTGCCCCTGGCGCTGCAGCTTCCCCAGCGGGTTCTCTGGTCGCGGATGGTGATGCGCTCGAAGCTTCCGCCCGTGAGAGGAAGAAAATGAGCGGCTCGCTTCGGAAAATATTCTTTTGCGGCCTCGACGTAACGTTTTTCAAGGGCCGTGCGCTGCGCGTCCGTCAGATCGGAAACGGGGCGGCTTTCACGGTGTTTCACAGCCTCCAGGTAATGGGTGATAATCCAGTGCTGTTTGTCTGTCAGAAGACGGCGGATCTGCGCCTCGGATGTGCCAAGGGGCAGCCGCAGGGTAATTTCTCCATCTGCGGAGATGCTGACGGCGCATGTTTTGCGGCGGCTGTAGATTACCCCGTAGGGAAGTTCATATAGTTTACTCTGGTATTTGATTCGGTGTATGTGTTCCATAGTGGTGATTATATAATGGAAAAGTGAGAAAAACAAGCGGCATAACTTTACACTTTTTTATAAAGCGGATATAATATAGCTGTATCGTAACAGTTCAGCCTTGCATTATTCCGCGAGTAAAATCGCTCTGTATGCGATTTTGCGAGTTGTGCAAGCGCCAAAATGCGACTTTGGAGCATTTTGTGTGCATCAGGCGTGACAGGGAAGCCGAAGGCTGAACTGTTACGCTGTATCGGGCAGGAGAGATTGCGGATATTGAAAACAATTAAGAGATTAAAAAGTAGTATCAGGCAACAAAGGAAATAGAAAAGGAGAAATCAGTCATGGAAACAAAGAAACCGGCAGTATTGATGATTTTGGATGGCTACGGCCTCAATGACAAGACGGAGGGGAATGCGGTTGCACTGGCGAAGACGCCGGTGATGGAAAAACTGATGGCGGAGTGCCCTTTCGTGAAGGGAAATGCCAGCGGCATGGCGGTGGGTCTGCCTGACGGCCAGATGGGAAACTCTGAGGTGGGTCACCTGAACATGGGTGCAGGACGCATCGTGTATCAGGAGCTTACCAGAATCACGAAGGAGATTCAGGATGGCACCTTTTTTGAGAATCCGGCTCTGCTTGACGCGGTGAACAACTGCAAGGAGAAGGATTCCTCCCTGCACATGTTCGGCCTGCTGTCAGACGGCGGAGTACACAGCCACAACACCCATCTTTACGGACTGCTGGAGCTGGCCAGGAGAAACGGTCTTTCCAAAGTATATGTGCACGCTTTCCTGGACGGACGTGACACACCGCCCGCCAGCGGCAAGGGCTATGTGGAGGATCTGGAGGCCGAGATGAAAAAGATCGGCGTCGGTGAGGTGGCTACCGTGACGGGACGCTATTATGCTATGGATCGTGACAATAATTACGACAGAGTGGAGAAGGCGTATCTGGCGCTCACCAAAGGCGAGGGCTTAGAGGCACAGAGCGGCTCTGCCGGGATCCAGGCTTCCTACGACAGGGGCGAGACGGACGAGTTTGTGAAGCCCACGGTGGTGATGAAGGACGGTGTGCCCACAGCGACAATCAAGGACGGCGATTCCGTGATTTTCTTCAATTTCCGTCCCGACAGAGCCAGAGAGATTACCAGAAGCTTCTGCGATGATGACTTCAAGGGCTTTGCAAGGGAAAAGAGACTGGATCTGACCTATGTGTGCTTCTCCGATTACGATCCGACCATTCCCAACAAGAAGGTGGCGTTCCACAAGATTTCGGTTACCAACACCTTCGGAGAGTGGCTTGCGGCTAGCGGCATGAAGCAGGCGAGAATCGCAGAGACAGAGAAGTACGCTCATGTGACTTTCTTCTTCAACGGCGGCGTGGAGGAGCCGAACGAGGGAGAGACCCGCATTCTGGTCAATTCTCCCAAGGACGTGGCGACCTACGACTTAAAGCCCCAGATGAGCGCTTACGAGGTATGCGACAAGCTGGTGGAGGCGATCAAATCCGGCACTTACGACGTGATCATCATCAACTTCGCGAACCCCGATATGGTGGGTCACACCGGTGTGCAGGAGGCGGCCATCAAGGCGGTTGAGGCTGTGGACGAGTGTGTGGGTAAGGCGGTTGACGCTGTCAAAGAGGTGGACGGCGTGCTGTTCATCTGTGCGGATCACGGCAACGCGGAGCAGCTTATTGATGAGGAGACGGGCGCGCCTTTCACGGCTCACACAACCAACCCGGTTCCTTTTATTCTGGTCAATGCGGATCCTGCGTACAAGCTGCGCGAGGGCGGGTGCCTTGCGGATATCGTACCTACGATCATCGAACTGATGGGCAGAGAGCAGCCTGCGGAGATGACGGGTAAATCCCTGCTGGTGAAATAAATCTTAAGATTTTTGGCGGAGGCTTGACATGGCCTCCGCCTTTTTGTATACTAACTGTACCATCACAAATAGTACACTTAATATTGTGGGGGGGGGGTATAATCCACAGAAAGGAGACGTTATGATCATCATAGACTATAAAGATACCCGCCCGATCTATGAGCAGGTCGTGGAAAGATTCAAGGCTTTGATTTTAAAGGGTGTTATGCAGCCGGACGAGCAGCTGCCGTCGGTTCGTAATCTGGCGATGGAGCTGTCGATCAATCCCAATACGATTCAGAAGGCGTATACAGAGCTGGAGCGGCAGGATTTCATCTACACTGTGAAAGGAAGAGGGAGTTTTGTGTCCGGGGATGGGAAGCTGGTGGAGACGCGCAGACAGGAATGTCTGGAGGAGATTCTGCGGCTTGTGAGAGAAGTGCTGGAGCTGGGAATGACGAAGATGGAGCTTACGTTGGAAATTGAGAAGATGCAAGTATGAGGTATGGAGAGAGCAGGACGGGGGCAGACAGAAAAAACGGCGAAACAGTGCCGTGGAAGGAGAGAACCTTATGATAGAAATACATAATCTGACAAAGCAGTTCGAAAATACCAGAGCCGTCGATGAAGTCAGTGTTGAGATCAAGGAAAAGACAGTGTTTGGTCTGATTGGCACCAACGGCGCCGGTAAGAGTACGGTGCTTCGCATGATAGCGGGCGTGATTAAACCTGACGAGGGTACGGTGGCGGTGGATAATATGCCCGTGTACGATAATGTGGAGGCCAAGAAGCGACTGTTCTTTATCGCCGATGAACCTTACTTTTTTGTCAACTCCAACGCGAGGGCGATGGAAAAATATTACAGCGGCATTTATGAAGCGTTTGACAGGGAGGAGTTTTACCGGTATCTGGAGAAATTTAATCTGGACAAAAACAGGAAGATCAGCACTTTTTCCAAGGGTATGAAAAAGCAGCTCGCCCTGCTTCTCGGGATATGCGCCCACACGAAATATATTCTGTGCGATGAGACTTTCGACGGGCTTGACCCGGTGATGCGCCAGGGCATCAAGTCCATTTTTGCGAAGGAGATGGAAGAGCGGGGGCTGACCCCAGTGATCGCTTCCCATAACCTGCGGGAGCTGGAGGATATCTGTGACCATGTGGGACTGTTGCACAAGGGCGGCGTTCTGCTTTCCAGGGATCTGGAAGATATGAAGTGCAATATCCAGAAGGTGCAGTGCGTATTCAGCGCGGTGGAGGATGAACTGAAGGCGCTAAACGGACTGGAAGTATTGAAGAAAGAACAGCGGGGGTCGCTTTGCACGATCACGGTGCGCAGCACGAGGGAGGAAGTGGAGGCACGGTTTGCCACAGTAGATACGATCTTTTATGAGGTGCTGCCGTTATCCCTGGAGGAGATATTTATCAGTGAAACGGAGGTGGTAGGTTATGACATCAAAAAACTCATTCTTGGCTAGCTGCAGGGAAAATCAGAAACGCAGGGTATGGGTCTGGATTGTGGCTGTGCTGTCCCAGCTTCTCCTGTACGGCGGCATGACAATGATTTATTTAAGCAGGATCAAGGGCGTGTATGCGAACGGCGGTTTCAAAACCCCGAATGCGTTTAAAGAGGGAATGTGCCAGGCGGCGAGGGATGCCCTTGGATTTTCCGATAATCTTTACGGGACGATCTTTCTTCTGGCGGCCATCATCGGCATGCAGGGTTTTTCTTATCTGTTTGACAGAAAAAAGGTGGATATGTACCACAGTGTGCCTGTCTCAAAGGACAGAAGGTTTGCCGTGGTTTACATAAATGGTATTGTGATTTATCTTGTGGCCAACCTGTCCGGGATGGTTCTGGGAACTGTCATCGCGGCATCTCAAGGTGCGGTAAATATGGATGTGCTGGCAACCGCGGGACTTGCCTTCGTGTGGAATCTGTTCCTGTTCCTGGCCTTCTATCATATGATGATGCTGGCGGTGATGCTGACGGGAAACCGCTTTGTGACAGTCTGTGCGTATCTGACGTTTGTATTGTATGAGTATGGCCTGCAGTCCCAGATCAGTGCATTGAAACGGATCTTTTTCAATACCTATTCCGAATATTATCTGGGAGCGGAACCAAAACTGTCGGTGATTTATGACTGTACGATTCATATCTGGAACATTAAGAATGCGCAGAACGCTGCGGCAGCGGCGGCCATCGCCATGCCGATTGTAGCGAAGTGGATACTGATCGGGACCGTGTTTTTGGCGCTTGCGTATCTGGCCTACAAAAAAAGGCCGTCCGAGGCGGCGGGCGTTGCTGTTGCCTTTCCGTTTATGAAGCCTGTGGCAAAGGTGGCGGTGGCAATTCCCGTTGCGCTTCTGGCAGGCAGGATGGTGTACGATACTTCCTATGAGAATGAACTGCTGCAGATTGCGGGAATGCTTGCCGGCGGACTGATCTTCTGTGCCGCAGCGGAGGTGCTTTTTGATTTCGATATCAGAAGCATTTTCAGACATCTGCCCTCAAGCGGTGTGGCGCTTGCCGGCATTCTGGCAATATTTTGCATCTTTAAATGGGATATATTTGGGTATGACAGTTACATCCCGGAGCAAAATAAAGTGGAGAGTATTGCAATTTCAGCAGACGGGTACTATGATAATTATTGGGATGAAAACCAACAGTATTTAGGTCAGGGTGAGTTTGAAAAAGAGAATATGTTTCTGACGGATGTCTCGCCTGTTCTGGCGCTGGCAGAGTCGGTGAAAGGAGCTGACACGGAACAGATGGGAGATGCCCGCCCTGTGCAGATTCTGTACCGCCTGACATCCGGCAGAATGGCTGCCAGAATGATAAGGGTGGATTATGATGACCCGGGTACGGAGGAACTTCTCAACCAGATTTTTAGGACTGACGCTTTTAAAAAGGGCGTGTTCCAGGGAATCACGGACGAGACTTCCGATGCGGATCTGACACGGATTACTTACTCCAATGGCCCGACAAGGGCGGTGATTCCTGTGGAGGAGGCCGGGAGACTTCGGGAAGCATGGCTGAAAGATATGGAGCAGTTTGATTTCACACTGGTGCGCCACAACCGCCCATGCGGTATCCTCTATTTTCATTATGGGGATTATAACCAGAGACAGTGGGTGGTGTATGACAGCTTTGAAAATACGGTTTCCGCGTTGAAAAAGCTGGAGGCTTACTATCCGATGGAGCTTGACGCGGCGGATATCGAGTCGGTTACGGTGACCTGCTACCACAATGAGTTGTCACAGCAGGATAACGCGGTGGACTATGACATGCAGCCGAGGGCTGTGGCGGAGACATGGGATGCCGGCTACACGGATTACACCGTTTCCGAAACCTTCTATGAGGAGGAACAGATTGCACAGATTCTGCCTCACATCTATTGCAGCTGGATCGACGCGCCCTGGGCAGACTACAAGGATCTGGATGACAACTACTCGCTGGAGATCGTGTTTAAGAGGGATTCGACATATCCTTATCAGAGGGATAATTATTATTTTGGATATTCCTTCTATGCGGGACAGGTGCCGGACTTTGTGGCGGAGGCCACAGCGTATACGGGTGAATCCTGTGAGAAGAGTTTCTAAAGACGTTCCGCCATAGGACGGGATGCCAAGAAACTCCAGGAGTTGCTTTGCAACTCCCTCTCACACAAATGAACGATACTCATAGAAAGGAAATGGATGTGGACGGGAACAGATGGGATGAGCCTGTGATACAGGTGAAGGATCTCTATAAGATATACCGGGTCGGAGAGGAGAGGGTGCGCGCCTTAAACGGCGTCAGCTTCTCCATCAGGCGGGGGTGCTTCTGCTCTATTGTGGGCGCCTCCGGCTCCGGCAAGTCCACGCTGCTCAATATGCTGGCCGGACTGGAAAAACCGACCAGGGGTGAGATTTTGATTGCAGGAGAACATATGGAGAGAAAGACGGAAAACCAGCTTGTGGCATTCCGCCGGGAGCACATCGGTTTTATTTTCCAGTCCTTCAATCTCATGGGCACCATGAATGCCATAGAAAATGTGGCGCTGCCGCTGACTTTTCAGGGTATGGATAAGAAAAGCCGGAACAAAAAGGCGGAGGAGATGCTGGATCTGGTGGGGCTGACCAAACACAAGCGGCACAGACCGAACCAGATGTCCGGCGGACAGCAGCAGCGGGTGGGCGTGGCCAGGGCGCTTGTGGTGGAGCCGGAAATCATTTTTGCGGATGAGCCTACGGGTAATCTGGACTCCAACACTTCCGTGGAGGTGATGAACCTGATGAAGCGGGTGGTGCGGGAGAAAAACCAGACCCTGGTGATGGTTACCCACGACAATTATCTGGCGGGCTTTGCAGATATCGTGATCCGAATCCGGGATGGGAAAATTTTGGAGATCGAGGAGCGGAGCGGGCAGGATATGCCGGAGGAGATTGCGGTACAGACGGGAGAAGATTGAAAAGTTTGCAGAGCGGAAGGATAGGAGAGATGAGAGGGAAAATGAGGAGCTGTGGGAGAACAGTGAGACGTTTGGCAGGCGGTTTGGCGGGCCTGTTTTTTGCGTTGTCCGTGTTCGGACAGGCGGGAGTGTGGGACGCTGCGGCAGTGGTTTTTGCGGAGGAGAACAAGGATAGCGTCAGCGCGAATGAAATCCAATATGTGGAGCGGACTTCCGACCGGGTAATTACCGATGATGATCGGTTTGACGCCGACGAGGATCTGCTCTACTACATGCAGAGCCTGGAGGTGCGCTACCATCTGGACGAGAAAGTGATGGAAGGGCTGCATAAGCTTTTTGACAGTGCAGTCTACTATATCGCCAACACGGAGATGTCGCTGACAGAACTTTGGTCCTATGTGTCTTCTGTCAAGGGAAATATGGAGTCTGCGGCGGTAGCAAAGGTGACCCAGACCACCAGCGAATTTATACAGGTGGCGGACAACTGGCAGACGCCTATCGTGAGTTACGGGCAGGGCGTATCTATCGTGCTGCCTATCGTCAATTTCGGGACGGAGGAATTAAACGACCTGATCGTGGAGCCGGTGATTTCCACGCTGGTGACGGAATGGCCTTTTGAGCCGGATGCGACTAACTATCTCCAGACGGAGCCCTATATTCCCGGATGCCAGACGAAAGAGGCGGCCATGGCGAACCGCAGGGAATTTACCTTTCATTTTAAGACGAGAAGTGACGTGATGACGGGGTATTATCCGTTAAAGTTTCACATATCCTACACAAAGGCGGGCGTCCGCAGTGAAGAGCCGGCGGAGCTTACGGTGTATGTAAAGACCATCGGCAAGCCGGGCAGCGGCATTATCGGCGGCAACGGACAGGAGGCTTCCGGCTCCAAGCCGCGCATTGTGGTGACCGGCTTTGAGACAAACCCGGAGAAGGTCTTTGCCGGGGAAACGTTTACGCTGACGATTCATGTGAAAAATACATCCAAGGACACAACGGTGACCAATGTGCTGTTCGATATGCAGGCAGCCCAGGAAGGGGAAGATAAGACAAACACTTACTCCGCCTTTCTGCCAACGTCGGGATCAAGCTCTGTCTACATGGAGAAAATCGCCCCGGACACCTCGGCGGATATCGAAATCGAGATGACGGCGAAGGCGGATCTGGCGCAGAAGCCGTATGTTCTGGACGTCAACATGAAATACGATGCGGCAACGGTCTTTGACTTGACGGACAAGGCCAGCGTGTCGATCCCGATTTCCCAGGAGAGCCGTTTTGACACGAGCATCCCGGAGGTGGTGCCCGACAACATTGAGGTAGGCTCCCAGTCCAACGTGATGTTCAGCATTTATAATACGGGAAAGACAACCCTCTATAACGTGCAGGTGAAATTTGTTGCGGATTCCGTTGCGGAGGCTTCGGCCTTTGTGGGAAATCTCCAGTCCGGCAACACGGGGAATGTGGATGTGATGCTGACCGGCGCGGCTCCTACTATGGATGACGGCATTGTGAAGCTGGAAATCTCCTATGAGGACGATGCGGGGAATGTGACCACGGAGGAAAAGGAGATTACCCTTTTTGTGACAGAGCCTATGATGGATGACATGATGATGGGCGACGATATGATGGGGGATGACATGATGATGGAAGACGGGGAGGGCGGTAAGTCCAACACCGGCCTGATTGTAGGCGGCGTCTCAGGCGCTGTGGCTGTGGTTGGAGCAGGACTTGGCGTATTCCTAAAGCTGCGAAAAAAGAAACGTGCAGCGGCAGCCGAGGCGGCTGAACTTGCGGAGTTGGAGAAGGAGCTGAATGAGTGAAAAAACGGTGTATGACCGAGGCTTGGATTGGGGATCAAAATGAAATTTCTTGATTTGCTGCGGATGAGCAGCAGTAATCTTTGGAAAAGAAAAGTGAGAACGATTCTGACGGTGCTCGGTGTGGTGATCGGCGTGGCTTCCATCGTGGTCATGGTGTCTCTTGGGCTTGGACTGAGCCGCTCTCTGATGGCTCAGTACGAGTCCTACGGCAGTCTGACACAGGTGACGGTGAATGAGCCGTGGGGTGACTCCTCTACGGAGGAGGTCAAGCGGCTGGATCAGAATCTGATTGACGAAATTCTGATGATGGAGCATGTAGAATCGGTATATCCCATGCTGCGCACCCAGGCGCTTGCCAAGTACGGAAGCTATGAGGGATATCTGCAGTTACAGGGACTGCCGAAGGCGTATTTCGAGGATATGGATATCAAGATTGGAGAGGGACAGCTTCCCGGGAACGATGATAAACTGACTTTCTTCTACGGCTGTCAGGTTTTACAGGATTTTTACAACTCCAAGGGGAGCGGCGGCTCCTACTGGGAGACGGGCGTTTTGCCCGATATTGATCTGATGAAAGATCCCATTTTTGTGATCTTTGATATGGATGCCTACTATGCGTCAGGTACGCCGGATGAGAACGGGCAGACGCAGAAGCCACCGAAGAAATATCTGATCGAGACCTGCGGCGTGGAAGCGTCGCCCGGCGAGGATGAGTGGTCCCAGTACGGCTGGAATACCTACTGTGACATCGATGAACTGATAAAAGAATTGAAAAAGATATTTAAGAATAAGAGGATACCGGGGCAGCCGACAACCAAGACAGGAAAGCCCTACAAGGAGATTTTCTATAGTCAGCTTCTGGTCAATGTGGACAGCATGGATCATGTGGTGGCGCTGCAGAAGGCGCTGACGGATATGGGCTATGACGCATACAGCCAGGCGGAGTGGGTGGAGTCCGAGCAGAAGACGATGGGCTACATTCAGGCGGTGCTTGGCGGCATCGGCGCGGTGTCCCTGTTTGTGGCGGCCATCGGTATCACCAACACGATGATGATGTCCATTTACGAGCGGACAAAAGAGATCGGTGTGATGAAGGTGCTTGGATGCGATCTTCGCAATATCGGCAGTCTCTTTCTGATGGAGGCCGGGTTTATCGGATTTATCGGGGGCGTGATTGGTCTGATTCTTAGTTTCATTCTTTCCGTGGTGATCAACAAGGTGTCTGCGGGTGCCAATGACTATATGAATGTGTCCGGCGGTATTTCCTATATTCCTGTCTGGCTGGTGTTGTTGTCTCTGGTGTTTGCGGTGATGGTGGGCATGTTGGCAGGGTTTTTCCCGGCGAGAAGGGCGATGCGCCTAAGTCCGCTGGCGGCGATCCGAAACGAATAATGGTGCGGGACGATAATGGCGATTGCGCGTGGAGGAGCAGCATATGCGGAGAAAAGGGATGATTTTGGCAGGGATTTGCGTGTTGGGACTTTGTGCCGGGTGCGGGCAGAAGAAAAGTACAACGCTGGAGCAGGAGATTGTCGTGATATCGGACGAGACGGAGCATTCGGATGAAGCGGGAACGGATCAGATAGAAGCAGATGACGAAGAAAGGGCTAACGCCTTGCCGGAAAATGAGGAGGACACATCAGAGGCGGAGGAACAGGAAGATGTGCAGACACAGGAGGAACCGTCACAGATGACGGAAGACGGGCAGACAGATCAGGATTTGGCGGAGGAACCCGAAAGCGGCAGACATCTGGCGCCGGAGGAGCTGGCGGAGTACACGGAGTGGGTACAGGATCACTCCAATTATGGATTCCTGCTGTCAGAGTGGGAAAATCCCGAACAGATCGATCTCTACCAGGTGTTTTATACTGGCGCCGGGGTCGGGAGACCGGGAACGGAGGAGGAGAAGCAGGCACATATAGCGCGCTGGAATTTGTCGGGAATCGAGACAGATTTCAGTGCCATTGATAAAGCGGCTGTGGATGCCCTGCTTTTGGAAAAGACAGGATTTACCTACGATGAGCTTGTGGCGAAGGGCAGCAGGGGAATGGAGGACTGGTATTACGCCGAAACGGACAGTTTCTGTTCGGAGAGCGGCGATACGAATTACTGCCATTTTGTATGTGTGGATGGCGCTATGAATGAGGAGGGGACGATTGCCACGCTGTACTTTGAGGGAGACGAATGGGTGAGTAAATGCGAGACCAAAGTGAGCACTGAGGCGGGACAAAGGCGTTTTCTCAGCAATCATATTGAGGAGGGGGGTTTTTGAGCACGGAAACGTATTCCGAATCGCAGGAGGGAGCGTTCTTTTTATATAATAGGAAATTGTGATAGTGTAAAAAATCGAGCGTGCCGACGCTCGATTTTTTATAGTCAGCAGGATAAAAATACTTGCTTTTTTCTACGTTTATGTTGTATGATAGATTTACATAAGTATCTATTATGGTAATCTTGTGCAACATAGGATGGAGGAGAAGATTGAAAAATCAAATGGATGTGCTGATTTTTCAATCACGGGTTTGTGTCGAAGCCACAAACTCGGTATCGCAGAGCCAGATTGGAGATTTGGCTTGCGGCCTTCGCAATATTTGCTCAGAGGAGGAAAGCATGAAAAAATACAAAAGATCGGCACGGTTATGCATGACGGCTCTGGCGGCCTGCGGGATGCTGCTCGCACCTTCGGGGGCGAAGCTTAAAGTACACGCGGAGGAAGTGATCGCCACGGTGCAGGGCAGGGTGATGGAGGGGACTACCGCCAAACTGCTGTATCTGGACACCTCAGACGGAAAGATGGAGATAAAGATTGACGGGAGCACCAGCACAGGAAACTGTAAGATGCTGCTGCCGGACAAGAAGATCAGTGTGTCGGTGGCAAACGGAAACGACGGTTATCTCCATGCGGTTACGATCTCAGAGAACGGGGAGAATCCCAGCGTTGAACTGGACACCTCAAAGGTTTCCAATGTGGTCGGGACTGTAAATGAAAAGACGACGGAAAATGTTCTGCATCTGGATACGGCGCAGGGTGAAATGGAATTAAAAATTGACAAGAACACGGATTTGAGCAACTGCTCTGTTCTGGTGGTGTCCGGGAAGTATGTGGTAAGCTGTGCGAGAGGTGAGGACGCTTACATGCATGCCATCAGCATTGCGGATGTGGCGGCGGCGCCCGTTCCCTCGACAGACACGTCACAGACAGGAACGGATTCCCAGACGTACAGTCAGACGCCGGTGGTGAATCCGACAGGCGAGACAAGATCCGTGACGGGAACGGTGAAGGATAACTCGGAGGAGTCAACACTCTATCTGGCAACTTCTGAAGGGACTTTTACCTTTAAGATCGACGACAGCACGGACACGTCCAAAGGCATGGTTATGACGCCGGAAAATAAGATGATGGTTACTTATTTCAGAGGTTCGGACGACTTGCTTCATGCGACGTCACTTGTGGGTGTGAAGGACAGTTCCTCGGCTTCTGTGGACACTTCGTCACAGGCTACGGTGATCGGTACGGTCAAGAAAAAGTCTACGGAGAATATTCTTGTTCTGGATACATCCGCAGGCGAGATGGAGCTGAAGATGGACAAGGTGGCAGCACCGTCCGGCTGTAAGGTGCTGGTGGAAGGAAAGAAAATTTCTGTGACCTGCTCCAGAGGGGACGATGCCTATATGCATGCGCTCACCGTTACAGCGGTAAAATAAGATATCAGCCAGACGGCGGTAAATCTTTTACAGATTTGCCGCTGTTTTTTAATAATAGGAAATTGCGATAGTGTAAAAAATCGAGCGTGCCGACGCTCGATTTTTTATCTCCTTCTCAAATGACATTTTGGTAAAATTTTTGTAGATTTCTTGACAATCGTCAGATGATAATATAAAATTAAGCATATGCTTAATTTTGAAAAGAGGTATTTATGGATAAAGGAGACGAAAGAAAAAAACAACTCTTACAGGTTGCACTGGATGTTTTTATAGAAAAAGGATATTACGGTACAAGTACACGCGAAATTGCAAGAAGAGCCGGCG
>Ga0137310_100623_pt1 | contig 23706 bp, 20 predicted proteins | sample NAcewiD2O_June_2_FD_97183 | JGI IMG/M metagenome (GOLD analysis project Ga0137310, IMG submission 97183) | Mouse cecal microbial communities from Vienna, Austria - N-Acetylglucosamine amended D2O_June | ecosystem: Host-associated > Mammals > Digestive system > Large intestine > Cecum | place...
CGCCACCATCAAGCGGCTGGCGATGAACGAAAAACTGGACCTGGACACCGCCAAGGTCCTGATTGCGGAGTATAAGAAGACGAAAAATAAGGAGGAATCGTAATGGCAATGGCTTCTGTTGCGGGCATTTTTGGCCTGATTATCTATCTGTTTGTGTTGATGCTCCCCATCGCTCTGTTGGTAGCCCTCCAGGTGTGGCTGTGCCGGAAGAACGTGAAGCTGGGGCTCATCCTGCCGGGCATCTCCCTGGCGCTGTCCCTGCTGCTGACGCTGAGCCTGGCTGGGTTCGGCGCGCTGACCATAGGCGGCGGGACTCTCACAGTGCGCGACGAGATTACCGGTGAGATCATCCAGCAGGAGAACTTTGAGAGCGATGTGCAGATAAACCCCGCCGCCTTTGTGGGCGCTGGCGTGTTCTTTTTAGTGAGCAACATCCCTACGGCGGTGTTCGGCGGCATCTGGCTGCACTACAAGGGCCGCCGGGACACCCTGGAGGATTTGAAACGGATGCAGATTGAGGACCTGGAGTAGAGAGCGCAAAAAAGAGCCCCTTTGACAAGGGCGTGCCAGATAAAGAAGTTTTCTTCGTCGGGCGACAACCGCATGATACTTCGGTGTCATGCGGTTGTTTTTTGCTATACCGGCTAAATTCCGGGGAAAAATCAATCTTGCCAATGAAATTATATCGTTCCTCACTCAGCTTACCTGCAACATGATCCTCATAGCCTCTGAATGATTGCATCCAGTTCGCTAAATTGCCGCTCATGCTTTTCCGGCTTGCGCTTGGTCTTTCCCTGTGCGGTGCGCTGTAACGCCATCTTGTTTTCCATGACGCGCCGCACAAATTCGTCCTCGTCCTTCTGGGCGTAGGTAATGACACGTTGGAGATTTTCTCTTACAAGTAAGGCAGGCAAGCACTGAATCACGGTGCTTGCCTGTCTGCATCTTTTTTATCTACAGAAGGAAATTTACGGTGGTACCAGCCCCTGCACAAACGGCCTGGAAACCGTAACCCTTTATTTAAAATACTGAGGATAGGTCTCCCGGATGGCGGAAGCGTCGATTTTATACCGGTTCAGGTGGGTTTCCATCAGCTCGCGGGCCCCTTTGGCATCCTTCTGGCGGATAAACTCCACCAGCTCCTGGTGGTCCTGGACCACCTTCAGGTCCTTCACGGACGACAGGGCCATTCCCCGTACCCGGTCAAAGTGAATAGCAATGTTCTGGATGAGCTGGAACACACGGCCCTTCTTGGCGATGTCAAAGAGCATCCCATGAAACTGGTTGTCCAGGGTCATAAGCTCGTTGGTGTAGTAGCCGTCCAGATAGAAGCCCTGAAGGCGGATATTGGAGTTGAGGCGTTCAATGTCCATGGGGCTGGCCAGATCGCACACCAGCTCCACCACGGCGCACTCCAGCAGGTTGCGCATGAACCGGGATTCCTCTACCAGGTCATAGTCAATAAGGGGGACCGTGCTTTTGCGCTGGGGGTGGATCTCAATGATCTCCACCTTGGACAGTTCAATGAGGGCCTCCCGCACCGGGGTGCGGGACAGGCCCATCTCGGCAGCCAGTGCGTTTTCACTGATCTGACTGCCGGGGGCCAGCTCCAGGCTGACGATGTTTTCCTTGATGGTGCGCAGGGCGTAATCCCGGCCACTCTCCCGGGGCAGGCGGTTTGACAGCTTCATGGCTTCTCCAGTCTCTTGGGCACAGCGGACTCAGGTCCGCGTTGCCTCACAGGCGTAATATCCTATACTTTAACACGGCGGCGGCAGTTTGTCCACTAGCATACTAGAGAAAAACACTCCGATTTTTGTCTATTAGCCGCAAATTATTTTTCACCGGTTATCCTATAGGTAAAGTGCACAAAAAGAAACGCAATATTTCTGTTATTCCGCTAATTGTATTCTAGTATGCAAGTTGTATAATGAATGGCACAATCAGTAAAATAACCCGCGCGCAAGCGCAAACCATTTTGGGAGGAGTACAAGCTTATGAGTGACATTCTCAAGCGCGTTTCCGACATCGGTATCATCCCTGTCATCGCGTTCAACAGCGTAGAGGAAGCGGTGCCTCTGTGCAAGGCACTGGTGGCCGGCAGCCTGCCTGCCGCTGAGGTCACCTTCCGCACCGCCTGCGCCGAGGACTGCATCCGCATCATCAACCAGGAGGTACCCGACATGCTGCTGGGCGCTGGCACCGTGCTCACCGTAGACCAGGCCGACCGGGCCATGGCCGCCGGCGCCAAATTCATTGTGGCTCCGGGCTATGATCCAAAGGTCACCCAGCATGTTATTGACAATGGCTGCATCATGGTCCCCGGCACCGCCACCCCCGGCGAAATGCAGCAGGCCATGAACCAGGGCTGCGAGGTGCTGAAGTTCTTCCCCGCCGAGGCCAACGGCGGCGTGGCCATGCTGAAGAACATCGGCGCGGCGCTGAAGTCCGCCAAGTGGATGTGTACCGGTGGCGTCAACGCCAAGAACGTCAACGACTACCTGGGCTACGACCAGATTGTGGCGGTAGGCGGCACCTGGATGTGCAAGAGCGACATGATTAAGGCCGGCAAGTGGGACGAGATCACAGCTATCTGTAAGGAGGCCGTGAAAACCATGCTGGGCTTCTCCCTGGCCCATGTGGGCATCAACTGCGAAAATGAGGGGGGGGCAGAACAGACCGCCAAAACCCTGTGTACTCTGTTCGGCTTCGACTACAAGCCGGGCAACAGCTCCATATTCGCCGGCAGCGCGGTGGAGTGCATGAAGGCCCCCTATCTGGGCAAGAACGGCCACATTGCCATTGGCACCAACAACATCGACAGAGCTGTTTACCACCTGGGCCGCCAGGGTGTGGAGTTTGACGAGTCCACCCGCAAGCCCAAGGCCATCTACCTCAAGGGCGAGGTCGGCGGGTTCGCTGTTCATCTGGTACAGAAGTAGAACCGCGGCCTCCCTCTTTGAGGGAGGTGGCACGGCGAAGCCGTGACGGAGGGAGTTCGTTGACGGAAAACTCCCTCAGTCACCGCCGTTGGCGGTGACAGCTCCCTCAGAGAGGGAGCCTAAATGTGGATTATTAGGAGGAAACCATCATGGCAAAAGTAATCACCTTCGGCGAGCTGATGATCCGGCTCCAGCCCTATAACTATGAGCGCTTTGTCCAGGCCGATCACCTGGAGTTCACCTTCGGCGGCGGCGAGGCCAACGTGGCCGTCTCCCTGGCAAACTACGGCATGGACGTGGCCTACGTCACCAAGCTGCCCGCCCACGCCATCGGCCAGGCGGCGGTCAACTCCCTGCGCCGCTACGGCGTGGACACCACTAAGATCGTCCGGGGCGGCGACCGCGTGGGCATCTACTTCAACGAGAAGGGCGCCTCCCAGCGGGGCAGTGTGTGCATCTACGACCGGGCCCACTCCGCCATCCAGGAGGCCACCACCGCCGACTTCGACTGGGACAAGATTTTTGAGGGCGTGGAGTGGTTCCACTTCACCGGCATCACCCCGGCTCTGGGCCCCAATGTGGTGGACATCTGCCGGGAGGCCTGCAAGGCAGCCAAGGCCAAGGGCGTCAAAATCAGCTGCGACCTGAACTATCGGGGCAAGCTGTGGACCCGTGACCAGGCCCGGGAGGCCATGACCGACCTGTGTCAGTATGTGGACGTGTGCATCTCCAACGAGGAGGATGCCAAGGACGTGTTTGGCATCGAGGCCGAGAACACCAACATCTACGGCGGCGAGATCAACCACGAGGGCTACAAGTCCGTGGCTAAGCAGCTGGCGGACAAGTTTGGCTTTGAAATGGTGGCCATCACCCTGCGGGAGTCCCACTCCGCCTTTGACAACGGCTGGTCCGCCATGCTGTACAACGTGGCCAAGGACGAGTACTGCTTCTCCAAGAAGTATGAGCTGCACATTATCGACCGGGTAGGCGGCGGCGACTCCTTCGGCGGCGGCCTGATCTACTCCCTGATGAACGGCAAGGACACCCAGGCGGCGGTGGAGTTCGCCGTGGCGGCCTCCGCCCTGAAGCACTCCATCGAGGGCGACTACAACATGGTCACTGTGGCCGAGGTGGAGAAGCTGGCCGGCGGCGACGGCTCCGGCCGCATCCAGCGGTGACAGGGAACAGACTTTTTCGGCGAAACGACCAACATTTTCCATATTTTAGTTGACTGTCTGAGCATTTTATAGTATGATAGCAGACGAATCAGTCACGACAGAGGGCGAGCCCTCTGTTCCCCCACGGAGCTTCCGTGGGGAGGATACATGGTTTGACCATCCGTCCGGATGTCAAATATATACCAAACTTTATTGAAAAGAGGTAGAAGTATGAAGATGAAGAAAATTACCGCTCTTGCCCTGGCGCTGGCCATGGCCCTGTCTCTGACAGCCTGCGGCGGCAACGGCGGCAATGCCGGCAACGGTGGCAACACCAGTGGCGGCGCGAATGCCGGCGGCTCCAACGCTGGCGGCTCCAATGCCGGCGGCGGCAGCGTGGACCTGTCCGGTCTGAGCGTCACCTGCGTGGTGCCCTACGACGCGGGCGGCGGCACCGACGCTGTGATGCGCGGCCTGGCCGACGCGGCCAAGGGCAGCTTCAAGAACATCACCGTTGAGAACCGCTCCGGCGCGGGCGGCGCTACCGGTATGCTGTACGGCGCTCAGGCCAAGAACGACGGCTCCATCGTCACCATGATCACCGTTGAGCTGGCCACCCTGGAGGCCATGGGCAACAACGCCGGCCTGACCTACACCCAGTTCAAGCCCATCATGATGGTCAACTCCGCCGCCGCCGCCATCACCGTGAAGGCGGACGACGACCGCTTCAACTCCCTGGAGGACTTCATTGAGTACTCCAAGACCAACAAGGTCCAGGTGGGCAACTCCGGCATCGGCGCTATCTGGCACCTGGCCGCCGCCGGCCTGGCCAAGACCGCCGGCACCGAGTTCAACCACGTGGGCTATGACGGCGCCAACGGCGCCATCACCGACCTGCTGGGCGGCCACATCGACGCCGTGGCCGTGTCCTACGCCGAGGTCAACAGCTTTGTGCAGTCCGGCGACCTGAAGGTTCTGGCCGTTATGGCCAACGACCGCCTGGAGGCCATTCCCGACGTGCCCACCTGCAAGGAGTGCGGCTATGAGGCCGTTCTGGGTACCTGGCGCGGCCTGGGCGTGCCCGCCTCCACTCCCGACGAGGTGGTGGACGAGCTGTACCGCATCTTCTCTGAGGCCGCTGACTCCGACGCTTTCAAGGAGTTCATGGCCAACACCAACAATGTGATCGACATCATGGACGGCGAGTCCTTCAACACCATGATCGGCGAGCAGCTGGAGCTGTACACCGGCCTGGTAGAGGATCTGGGCCTGAAGATCGGCTGATCCAGGGCGAAGTACCGTTGGCGCTTGACGGCCGGGGAGCGGGCTACGGCTTCCGCTCCCCGGTCAATCATTTTTGATGATTTAGAGGGAGAAAACGTATGAAAAAAGGCAACCTGGTCTTAGCCGCCATCTGCGCGGTAACAGGCATCGGCATCATTGCCGTCGCCTCCGGGTATCCCACGGCGGCCGACTACGGCACCGGCGTTCCCGGTCCCGGTCTGTGGCCCACCGTCATTTCCGTCGTTCTGCTGGCCTGTACGGCCATCCTGCTCTACCGCACTCTGAAAATGCCTCCTGAAAAAAATAGCAAGATCGAGCTGTGGACCACCGGCACCCGCCGGGTCTACCTCGCTATGGGCATCCTGGTAGTCTATCTGCTGGTTTTGCCTTTCCTGGGCTTCATCATCTCCACCTTTTTGCTGGAGCTCATCTTCATTCAGTGGTTCGCCAAAAAGAACCCCATCATCACCGCGATTATCTCCGCCGCCATTACCATGGTGGTATACTGCGCCTTCCGTTTCCTGCTGAACGTGCCGGTAAATACCTTCGGCATCTTCGTGATTTAAGAAGGAGGGACAGAAATGAGCTTATTAGTTGAGATTTTTACGACCAGCCTGACCCCTATGGTCTTTCTGTATATGGCCGTGGGCGTGCTGTCCGGCATCTGCATCGGCGCCCTGCCCGGCCTGACCGCCACCATGGGTGTGGCCCTGCTGCTGCCCATGACCTTCGGTATGGACGCCGCCCAGGGCATCCTGATGCTGTTGGGCATCTACTGCGGCGCCATCTACGGCGGTTCTATCTCCGCCGTGCTGCTGCACACCCCCGGCACCCCCGCCTCCGCCGCCACCGCCATCGACGGCTACGCCCTGTCCCAGAGAGGCGAGGCCGGCCGGGCCCTGGGCACCGCCACCCTGTCCAGCTATATCGGCGGCCTGGTGTCTGTGGCCTGCCTGTGGCTTATCAGCCCCCTGCTGGCCAAGCTGGCCCTGAAGTTCAGCTCCGCTGAGTTCTTCCTGCTGGCCGTCTTTGGCCTGTGCATCATTGGCAATATCTCCGGCGAGGACGTGGAGAAGGGGCTGATCTGCGGCTGCATCGGCGTTCTGGTGGCCTGCGTGGGCATCGACAGCGTGACCAGCTATATCCGCTTCTCCCCCAAAGACAATTTCAATTTCATGAACGGCATCAATTATATTCCCATCATGATCGGTCTCTTCGCCATGAGCCAGGCCTTTGAGAACATTGAGTCCATCTTTGAGGAGGAGGAGGTCCAGGCAAAGCTGACCAACATCCTCCCCAAAAAGGAGGACCTGAAGAAGATTATCCGCATCGCCCCCCTCACCGGCCTGATCGGCACCTTCATCGGCATCATCCCCGGCGCGGGCGCGGACATCGGCTCCTTTGTGGGCTACAATGTGGCCCGGTCCATCGCCAAGGAGCCTGAGCTCTTCGGCAAGGGCTCGGTAGAAGCCATCTCCGGCCCCGAGGGCGGCAACAACGGCGTCACCGGCGGCGCCATGATCCCCATGCTCACCCTGGGCGTGCCCGGCGACGCGGTCACCGCCATCATGATCGGCGCTCTGACCATCCAGGGCCTTACCCCCGGCCCCATGCTGTTCAACACCAACAAGGTGCTGGTGTATACCATCTTCCTGGGCATGTTCATCGCCAACACCCTGATGTGCCTGTTCGGCTTTGCCGGCATCCGGCTGTTCACCAAGGTGCTCAGCGTACCCAAGGTGATTCTCACCCCGGCTATCTTCGTGCTGTGCGTCATCGGCTCCTACGCCATGAAGAACAGTCTGTTCGATGTGTGGGTCATGCTCATCGCCGGTGTCGTGGGTTACTTCCTGGCCAAGGTGAAGGTGCCCACCAGCCCCGCCATTCTGGGCCTTATCCTGGGTCCCATGGCCGAGAAGAATTTCCGTACTGCCCTGCTGAAGTCCGGTGGTTCTCCCTCCGTGTTCTTCAGCTCCGCCATCGCGTGGTTCTTCATCTTCCTGATTGTGATCAGCCTTTTCGGCGGCAAGCTGAAGGCACTGCTCTTTAAGAAAAAGAGCGCCAACTGATTTCCACCGCCGCAGGCGGAGCGCCTCTGAATCCAGACAGGCGCTCCGCCTTTTTGCGGGGTGCAAAATGTCCCCCGCAGTTGACAACGGCCGGACGCCGTGTTAATATCCTTGCAAATACTTCATGGGAGGAGCGCAGAGCATGAATATAAAAAGAATTTGTGTCCTTTACTTCAGCCCCACCGGGGGCACAGAAAAGATTGCCCGCCTGGCGGCGGGCAATCTGGCCGAAAAGTTGGGGCTGGAACCGGAATTTATCGACTTCACCAGGCCGGAAAACCGGCAGGCTGAGTACCGCTTCCAGGCGGATGACCTGCTGGTGATGGCCTCTCCGGTGTACGCCGGCCGTCTGCCCAACAAGCTGATGCCCGAGTACAAGGCCAAAATCCTCGGCGACGCTACCCCCGCAATTCCCATCTGCGTCTTTGGCAACCGGAGTCCCGACGAGGCTCTGCGGGAGCTGGTCCTGCTGCTGGAGGGCAACGGCTTCCAAATCGCCGGGGCGGCCAGCTTCGCCGGACGGCATGCCTTTTCCGACAAGGTGGGCGCCGGCCGGCCCGACGAGACGGACCAGGCTGAAATCAGGGACTTTGCCGCCCGGGCGGCGGCCAAGCTGTCCGGGGACACGCTGCCCCCTCTGGAGCTGGACCGGAGCGAGATCGGCCCCTACTACACCCCGCTGAAGGAGGACGGCGACCCCGCCAAATTCCTGAAGGCCAGGCCCCTCACCGACTGGAGCAGGTGTTCCCACTGCGGCGTCTGCGCCCGGTCCTGCCCCATGGGCAGTATTGACCGGGAGACCATGGAGGCCACTGGCCTGTGCGTCAAGTGCCAGGCCTGTGTGCGCAAGTGTACCCGCCGGGCCAAGTTCTTTGAAGACGCCGATTTCCTCTCCCACGTGGCCATGCTGGAGCAAAACTACACCCGCCGGGCGGAGAATACCGTCCTGCTGTAAGCCTCCCCCGCTGTACCTTATCCCCGTCCCAACCGGACGGGGATATTTTTGTTGCATTTGGTATTTTTGTGTGATATAATGCAGCTCCTTTGTTCCAAAACACACACCTGAGAGGAGGAAACAGAAATGAAACAGGTCGATCCGGCCCGGACCGGACGGAGTGGGGCCTTCACGCTGTGGATGAAGGCCCCCATGCCCATGGTGACGCTGTTCAAAACGCTGGATGTCACCCCGCTGGTGCGGTGGAGCCATAAGTACCGGTGTAAATTCAACATGCTGATGTGCTGGTGCGTGGGAAAGGCGGCGGCCCAGGTAGAGCAGTTCTATCTGCTGCCGGTGGGGGACGGGCTGGTGCAGTATGACCGCCTGGCGGTGAACACGGTGGTGGACACCCAAAACGGGGAGATCAGCACCTGCGACATTCCCTTCTCCCCCGACCTGGGACAGTTTGAGAAAGACTACCTGCGCCTCACCGCCCAGGTGCGGGAGAGCGGCCGGCCCCACGATCTGGAGGACCACATGGTTATCGGCACCTCTGCCCTGATCCAGACCGAGCTGGACGGGGTGGTGAACATCTACGCCGGGTGCTTCAACAACCCTTTCCTCATCTGGGGGCGATGCCGGAGGAAGTGGTTCAGAACGGTCCTCCCCATCTCCTTCCAGTTCCACCACACCCAGATGGACGGAGCCCACGCCGCTCGGTTTCTGGAGCTTTTGCAGGGAGAGATCCGCAAATTGTAATTTTAAAGCCGGGACACTGCCTGCGATGTCCCGGCTTTGCAGCTTTTACCGCCCCAGCTTGCCCCGCGCCCCGGCCAAAAGCCGGTACAGAGGGCCCTCCAGGGTCAGGGTCAGGAAAAAATTTCCACCGCAGTGGACCAGGTCAAAGGGGATGCCCGCCACCCAGTAGGACAGGGCGGCCCAGGGCCCTCCAGCCAAATAGGGCAGGGCGCACAGCGCCCCGAAGCTCAGCCCGAAGGTCCCGCTGGCCGCCGCCCACAGCAGTGGGGGCTTTTCCCCGCCCCGCCGCAGCAGCAGGACCAACCCCGCCCACAGGGGCCAGATGTACAGGTAGCTCACCCACCACAGGTGAAAGCCGTGGACCAGTCCCTCCAGCAGGACAAAGGTGAAAATGATGTAAAACACGTCCCGGCCGAAGACCAGGGTGTAGACCAGCACCAGCAGGGTCACCGGCTCGATGTTGGGCAGGGGGGCCATAGCCAGCTGGAGCACCGTCATCATGGCGGCCAGCAGGGCGCACAGCACCACCCGGCGGCTGGCTGTCCGCAGACCGTTTCTGTCCATGGCCCTAATAGGTGGACATGGTCAGCTCAAAGTGGTCGCCGTCCGCAATGGGGACGGTGTCCGCTCCGGTCTCTGTCTGCTTGCCGTCTTTGGTGATGCACCACCACTGCCGCAGGCTGTCCTGGGCGGTCTCACCGTCCACAGTGGTGATGAACAGGCCAAAGGCGCCCTCCTCCCCCTCCACCAGCTTTTCAGCCAGCAGAAGCTCGCCCAGATATTCCGCATCGGTGTGATAGGTAAACTCCTTGGCGCTCTCGTCAGCGTGGACCACCTCCACCACCACCGTCTTGGCTCCCTCCTGAGCCTGGGGCCTGGTAAAGTACCAGATGCCCAGCATCAGGGCCGCAACCACCGCCAGGGCGGCCACGGCAAATAGTGTCTTTCTGTTTCCTTTCATAATTACCTCCTCGCCGTCTCTCGCGGCGTTAGTATAGTTCCCCAGGCAGGTCTTCTGACTTGAGGATCAGCGTCTGGCTTCCCCTTCCCGGTTTCCCGGTGGCTCATGGAAGCAGGCTCCCCTCTCACAGCGGCGGGACCGTACATTTCTTCCCTATTCTCCCGGCTTCAGCCAGCCGGGCACCTGGGCGGAGTGATTATACCACAGCTCCAGCAAAAAGCCAACTGGACTTTTTCCGGATTTTGCGTTAAACTGTTGTTGATTCTAAATTTTCCAAGGAGAACGACTATGGACGCCATCATTGAAACCCTGGCCCGGGAGCTGGGCCGCACCGAGGAACATGTACAAAACGTGGTAAATCTCATTGACGAGGGGGCCACCATCCCCTTTATTGCCCGGTATCGGAAGGAGCTCCACGGCTCCATGGATGACCAGCTGCTCCGGGAGCTGGCCGACCGCCTGCAATACCTGCGCAACCTGGACGCCCGGAAAGCCGAGGTAAAGACCTCCATCGAGAACCAGGGAAAGCTGACGGAGGAGCTGGCTACCGCCATCGACTCTGCCGCCACCCTGGCCGAGGTGGAGGACCTGTACCGCCCCTACAAGCAGAAGCGGCGCACCCGTGCCACCATCGCCCGGGAGAAGGGCCTGGAGCCCCTGGCCGCCCTGGCCTTCGCCTTCGGCCCCGCTGTAGACATGGAACAGGCCGCCCAGGACTATATCGACCCGGAGAAGGGCGTGGAAACGGTGGAGGACGCCCTCCAGGGGGCCAGCGACATCATTGCCGAGCTCATCTCTGACGACGCCGATATCCGCAAGGAGCTGCGCGCCCTCTACCTCCGCCGGGCGATGCTGGTGTCCAGGGCGGCGGACAAGGAGCCGGAGGACACGGTATACCGCCTGTACTACGACTTCAAGCAGCCGGTGAGCCGGGTCCAGGGCTACCAGGTGCTGGCCATCAACCGGGGGGAGCGGGAGAACATTTTGAAGGTAAATGTGGAGCTGGACCCGGAGACCGCCCACATCGCCGTCCGCCGGGCTTCCGTTCCCAACCGGGCGGCTATGGACTTTGTCCGCACGGCGGCGGACGACGCCTACGACCGTCTTATCCAGCCCTCCATGGAGCGGGAAATTCGGAACACCCTCACCGACCAGGCCAACGAGGGGGCCATCCACATGTTTGCTCTCAACCTGAAGCCTCTCCTGATGCAGCCCCCGGTGAAGGGCAAGGTAACCATGGGCCTGGACCCCGGCTACCGCATGGGGTGCAAGGTGGCGGTGGTGGATGGCACCGGCAAGGTGCTGGATACCACCGTGGTCTATCCCACCCACGGCGACCGGAAGAAGGCGGAGTGCATCAACACCCTGGCCGCCATGATAAAGAAGCACGGGGTGGAACATATCGCCATCGGCAACGGCACTGCCAGCCGGGAGACCGAGCAGATGACGGTGGAGCTTATCAAAAAAATCGGTGGAGGCGTCTCCTACATGATCGTCAGCGAGGCGGGGGCCTCGGTGTACTCCGCCTCCAAGCTGGCCGCCGAGGAGTTCCCCCAGTTCGACGTCAACCTGAGAAGCGCCGTGTCCATCGCCCGGCGGCTCCAGGACCCCCTGGCCGAGCTGGTGAAAATCGACCCCAAGGCCATCGGCGTGGGCCAGTACCAGCACGACATGCCCCAGGTCCGCCTGGGCGAGACCCTGGACGGCGTGGTGGAGGACTGCGTCAACGCGGTGGGGGTGGACGCCAACACCGCTTCCCCGTCGCTGCTCCAGCGGGTGTCCGGTCTCACCGCCGCCACGGCCAAGAACGTGGTGAAGTACCGGGAGGAAAACGGGGCCTTTACCACCCGGAAGCAGCTGCTCAAGGTACCCAAGCTGGGCCCCAAGGCCTTTGAGCAGTGCGCCGGCTTTATCCGGGTGCCGGAGAGCAAAAGTGTGCTGGACAACACCGGCGTCCACCCGGAGAGCTACAGCGCAGCGGAAAAACTCCTCACCGCCTGCGGGCTTTCCCTGGAGGATGTAAAGGCGGGGAACATCGGGGAGCTGAAGGCCAAGGCGGAGGAAATCGGCTACGAGACCCTCAGCGAGACCTGCGGGGCAGGGGCACCCACGTTGGCGGATATTGTCAAGGAGTTGTCCAAGCCCGGCCGGGACCCCCGGGACGAGCTGCTGCCCCCCATCCTGCGCACCGACGTGATGGAGGCCAAGGACTTAAAGCCCGGCATGGAGCTCCAGGGCACAGTGCGCAATGTAATTGACTTCGGCGTGTTCGTAGATATTGGCATCCACCAGGACGGGTTGGTCCACATTTCAAAGCTGCCCCGCCGGGTAAAACACCCCTCCGAGCTGCTCAGCGTGGGGGATGTGGTCACCGTGTGGGTGGTGGAGGTGGATGAGAAAAGGAAGCGTATCTCCCTGACCATGAAGAAACCGTAAAGTCTTGGCATGGCGTAAAAATCTGTGTAAGCGATATTTGATGTGGCACAAAAAAGTAGACACCTCCAACTCACGGAAAAGGAATAAAATAACAAGAGTAGGGAAGGTGCATAGAATGGCGCAGGAGCGAGAGAACCGGCGGCTGAAGGAGGAGAACGAGTTTTTAGCGGAGGCCAGCTTCATTTCCTCAATACACTTTTTGAAGGGCGTGGGGCGATAATGGTCAGGCCCTTCGCGCCCTTTTTTACATGTCATCCGAATTGGTTTTTCCATTTGTTGAATCCGGCCACATGGGTGGCGCTGGGCATCTGCATATGGATGAGGATGGTATTGTTAGAGGCTCGGTCAAGGGTAATACGCAAATTTTAATCCCATCAAGAAGGAAGACGCTTGCAAGACATGTATGCATGGTATATGGCATCCCTGATTGCATGATTAAATCAGGCAGCATATTTGGTGTTCGGTTTATGAAGATGTCAGTATCAATCTTTGAAGACAGTCCATCACCGATAAAACAGCAGGAGGAAAATCCGGATGAATAAACAGCAGCTTGCTTCTAAAATCTGGGAATCTGCGAACAAGATGCGCTCCAAAATCGAGGCAAACGAGTACAAGGACTATATCCTTGGCTTCATTTTTTATAAGTTCCTCTCAGACAAAGAAGTCAAGTACCTGATGGCGAACGACTGGACGGAAGAATATCTTCCAGTACTCACCGAGGATGATGCAGAAACTGTTGAGAGTGTCCAGAAGAATATCGGGTACTTCATTTCCTATGACAATCTCTTTTCCAGTTGGATTGCCAAGGGGAGTGATTTCTCTGCCGAAAACGTCACAGACGCGCTTTCTGCGTTCAGCCGTCTTATAAATTCCGATCATAAGAAGCTGTTCGATAATATTTTTGCAACGCTCCAGACTGGACTTTCCAAGCTGGGTGAGACTTCTGGCGCAAGGACGAAGGCAATCCGTGAGTTGATTTATCTCATCAAGGACATTCCGATGGATGGGAAACAGGACTATGATGTTCTCGGTTTCATTTACGAGTACCTGATCAGCAACTTTGCCGCTAACGCAGGAAAGAAGGCTGGCGAGTTCTATACACCCCATGAGGTTTCGCTGCTGATGTCCGAAATCATTGCAAACCACCTGAAGAATCGGACGAAAATCGAAATCTACGACCCCACCAGCGGTTCTGGTTCCCTGCTTATCAATATTGGCAAGTGCGTTGCACGGTATGCCGGTAATGGTGACCGTATCAAGTATTACGCCCAGGAGCTGAAGGAAAACACCTATAACCTCACCAGAATGAACCTCATCATGCGCGGCATCCTGCCGGACAACATCGTGACCAGAAACGGTGATACGCTGGAGGAAGACTGGCCGTACTTCGACGAGAACGACCCGATACATACTTACAATCCCTTGTATGTGGATGCGGTAGTTTCCAATCCGCCCTATTCCCAGCCTTGGGACCCTGCCGATAAAGAATCCGACCCCCGGTACAAGGATTTCGGACTTGCTCCCAAGGGTAAGGCCGACTATGCGTTCCTGCTCCATGAACTGTACCACTTGAAACCAGATGGGATTATGACCATCGTTCTGCCCCACGGCGTCCTGTTCCGCGGCGGCGAGGAAGGAACGATTCGTAAGAATCTGATTGAGAAGAACCATATCGACGCCATCATCGGCCTGCCTGCCAACATTTTCTTTGGGACTGGTATTCCCACGATCATCATGGTGCTGAAGCAGAAGCGCGATAACACAGACGTGCTGATCGTGGACGCTTCAAAGGGTTTCGCCAAGGCCGGCAAGAACAATGTCCTGCGGGCTTGTGACATCAAGAAGATCATAGATGTTGTCACGGCCCGCGAGAGCGTCCCCAAATTTGCGGAACTTGTGAAGCGTGATGCCATTCGGGAGAACGACTACAACCTGAACATTCCCCGCTACGTGGATTCCTCGGAGAAGGCCGGGAGCTGGGACATTTATTCGTCTATGTTCGGCGGTATCCCGGAAAGCGAGCTACGGGAGCTGCAACCCTACTGGACAGCCTTTCCTGGATTGAAAGAGACGCTTTTTGCGTTTGATAACCCCTCATACTGCAATTTGAACGTGCCGGATTTGAAGCCTGCTGTCACATCGCATCCATCTGTGACGGAGTTTGTCTCTGAGTACAAGAAGTCATTCAACGATTTTGATCAGTTGTTGCGGGTCGAGCTGCTGGACAATATGCAGGCGCTCAATGTCGCCCAGGAGGAATCCGTGCTGAGCGACGCGATTTTTTCACGTCTTGAGGGGATTCCTCTGGTTGACCGTTACGGCGCGTATCAGCTTTTGGACGATGAGTGGGGCCGAATTGCCAGTGACCTAGAAATTATCCAGAGCGAAGGTTTTGCTGCCACAAAACAGGTTGACCCGAACATAGTCATTAAGAAGAAGGATGGTAAGGAACATGAAGTACAAGACGGCTGGGCCGGACATGTCCTCCCATTTGATTTGGTGCAAAAAAATCTCCTGGCTGACGACTTGACTGCCCTGGCAAAGCTGAAAGACCGTCTGTCCGAAATCTCTGGTGTGTACGAAATTTTATTGGACGAGCTTAGTGAGGAAGACAAAGAGCAGACATTTGTGAACGAGGGCAAGGATGCCTTTGTAGCGGCGGAGGTCAAAAGGGCGCTGAAAGCAAAAGAGGCTGAGCCGGAAACGTTGGATGTTCTGAAAAAAGCGGACAAGCTAATGACCGAAGAAAAGGCGCTGAAAAAGAAAATCAAGGAGGACAACGCTGCGCTCCATATGAAGACAAAAGTCACGATTGAAGGGTTGTCTGACTCTGAGGTGCTGGAGCTTCTGCGGAAAAAGTGGATTGTCCCCCTTGTAGATGGTATGCGCTCCCTGCCTGACTTGGTTCTCTCGGAGTTTACCGGCAAGCTGGATGCTCTTTGCAAGAAGTACGAGATGACTCTTGACGACGTAGAGAAGGAAATCGTGGATACAGAGCAATCTTTGATTTCGATGTTGAATAACCTAACGGGCAGCGAGTTCGATATGAAGGGCCTTGCAGAGTTCAAGAAACTGCTGGGGGGTGCTTGATATGCAGGAAAAGGCCAGCTTTCCAGCCATCCGGTTTGCCGGATTTACGGATGCTTGGGAACAGCGTAAGTTGGGGGAGATCGGTTCTACATATACAGGTTTGGCCGGTAAAACGAAGGAAGATTTTGGGCATGGTAGCGGAAGGTTTGTTACTTACATGAATGTGTTTACCAACACTGTATCAGATGCTGCCGCAGTTGAGCCTATTGAAATCGACAACGCTCAAAATGAAGTTAAATATGGAGATGTCTTTTTTACAACCTCGTCTGAAACCCCGGAAGAAGTTGGTATGTCCTCTATTTGGCTTGAAACCAGTGAAAATACCTACTTGAATAGTTTTTGTTTCGGATTTAGGCCAACCGAGAGATTTGACCCGTATTACCTTGCATATATGCTGCGGTCGGATGATATAAGAAAGAAAATTACCTTTTTGGCGCAAGGGATCTCACGCTACAATATTTCAAAATCCAAGATGATGGATATTGAAATTCCCGTTGCCAAAGAGGACGAACAGCGGCTTCTTGGAGCGTTCTTCCGCCACCTCGATCACCTTATCACCCTTCATCAGCGTAGGTATTTACAGCTCTGCAACTTCAAAAAGTCCATGCTTGAAAAGATGTTCCCCAAGGAAGGCGCCGATGTACCGGAGATTCGCTTTGCCGGATTTAGGAGTGCTTGGAAACCGTATACGTTAGGGGAGATGAGCAAATCTTTTGAATATGGTCTCAATGCTGCTGCAACGACATTTGATGGAAAAAACAAGTATATCCGAATTACCGATATTGATGATGAAACAAGATTATTCTTGACGTCGGACATAACTTCACCAGCTGTCGATTTGAACTCCGCAGAAAATTATCAGCTGCGAGAAAACGATATCGTTTTCGCAAGAACAGGTGCAAGTGTTGGGAAAACATATATTTATAAATCCTTCGACGGCATTATGTACTATGCGGGGTTCTTAATTCGGGCAAGAATTAGGCCTGAATACTGCGCCGAATTTGTATTTCAAAACACTTTGACAGAACGGTATAAAAAGTTTATCTATATCACTTCTCAGCGTTCTGGTCAGCCGGGCGTGAATGCTCAGGAATATAGTACATTTGAATTTCCGGTGCCAGATTATGAAGAGCAACGACAGATTAGCAGATTTTTTTATAGCCTTGACCATCTTATCACCCTTCACCAACGCAAGCTGGATCGTCTGCAAAATATCAAAAAGGCTTGCCTTGAAAAGATGTTCGTTTGAGCTGGAAAGGAGGACGCATGGCATTCACGAAGGAGACCGATTTTGAGGCTGCGATAATCAACCTTCTAACAGAACACGGCTGGGAAAAGGAGGTCCTGCGCAATCCCACGGAACAGCAGCTCATCCAGAACTGGGCGGACATCCTTTTCCAGAATAACCGGGGCATCGACCGGCTGGACGACTATCCTTTGACCGACGGCGAGATGCAGCAGATTCTGGAGCAGATCACCAGCCTGCGCACACCCCTGAAGCTCAACGGTTTTATCAACGGAAAGACCGTTTCCGTCGTCCGGGATAACCCGAAGGATACACAGCACTTCGGCAAGGAGATTTTCTTGAAGATTTATGACCGCCTGGAGATCGCCGCTGGGCAGAGCCGTTATCAGATTGTCCAGCAACCCGGATTCACCACCAAGTCAAAACTGCTCAATGACCGCCGGGGAGACCTGATGCTGCTGATTAACGGTATGCCGGTCATCCATATCGAGCTGAAAAAAAGCGGCGTTCCGGTCAGTCAGGCGTGCAATCAGATTGAGAAGTACGCCGCAGAGGGCATTTTTACAGGGCTGTTTTCGCTGGTACAGGTCTTCTTTGCCATGAATCCGGAGGACGCTGTCTACTTCGCAAACCCAGGCCCGGACGGGAGGTTTAATCCAGATTTCTTCTTCCATTGGGCGGATTTCTATAACCGGCCGGGCAACGACTGGAAGTCGATTGCCTCCACTCTGCTTTCCATCCCCATGGCGCACCAGTTAATTGGGTTCTATACAGTGGCGGACGATACGGACGGAATTCTGAAGGTCATGCGGAGCTACCAGATTTACGCAGCGAACAAGATTTCCGACAAGGTTGCCATGACCAAGTGGGAGTTGGATGGTCAGCGTGGCGGTTATATCTGGCACACCACCGGTTCCGGTAAAACGATGACCTCATTTAAGTCCGCCCAACTGATTGCCGCGTCCAAGGATGCCGACAAGGTAATTTTCCTGATTGACCGCATTGAGCTGGGAACACAGAGCCTGAAAGAGTATAAGGGTTTTGCGGAGGACAGTGAGGACGTTCAGGCAACGGAGAACACGGATGTTCTCGTGGCAAAGCTGTCCAGCACGAATCCGGCGGACACGCTGATTGTCACATCCATCCAGAAGATGAGCAACATCGGGGACGGTGGCAAGGCCGACGTGAAGAAGGCGGATCTTGCCGCCATACAGTCGAAACGGATCGTGTTCATCGTGGATGAGTGCCATCGTTCGGTCTTTGGCGAGAACATGATGCCGCGAATCAAGCGGACATTTCCCAGGGCCATCTTCTTCGGTTTCTCCGGAACTCCGATCCAGGACGAGAACCAGAAGAAGGGCAGCGTGACTGCTACGATTTTCGGCAACGAACTGCACAAGTACAGCATTGCCGACGGTATCCGAGACGGGAATGTGCTGGGCTTTGACCCGTATAAGATTTTGACCTATAAAGATGCTGATTTGCGGCAGAAGGTTGCCTTGGAGAAGGCGAAGGCCGCCACGGTCCAGGAGGCCATAGCCGACCCGAAGAAGAACAAGGTTTTCTATGAGTATATGTCGAAGCCCATGGCCGGACAGAAGACCAACGCCGGGGAGTACGTAAAGGGGATCGAGGATTACATCCCGAACAGCCAGTACGAGCGTTCGGAACATCAGAATATTGTAGTGCAGGACATCAAAAGTAATTGGATGATACTGAGCCGGAACGGCAAGTTCCATGCCATCTTCGCAACGTCGAGCATCCCGGAGGCAATCCAGTATTATGGGCTGATCAAGGCCGCGATTCCTGACATGAAAGTGACCGTTCTATTCGATCCGAGCATTGATAACAACGGAACCGGCATCATCAAGGAAGACGGCCTGAAGGAAATTATATCGGACTATAACGCACGGTACAGGCAGACGTTCACCATCCCCACCTTTGCAAAGATGAAGAAGGATATTTCCAACCGGCTTGCCCATAAGCATCCCTATACTACGATAGAGAAGACGCCGGACCAGCAGATTGACCTGCTGATCGTAGTGGATCAGATGCTGACAGGGTTCGATTCCAAGTGGATCAACGTGCTCTACATGGATAAGGTCTTGCAGTACGAAAACATAATTCAGGCATTTTCCCGGACCAACCGATTGTTCGGGCCGGAGAAGCCCTTCGGGGTTATCCGGTATTACAGGCGGCCCCATACGATGGAGCGCTTGATTGGAGAAGCGGTCAAGCTGTATTCCGAGGATAAGCCGCTTGCCCTGTTCGTGGAGCGGCTCGATAAGAATATCGAGGGGATGAATTTCATCTTCGGGCAAATTCGGGATTTGTTCGGGTATGCGGGTGTAGAAGACTTTGCCAGCCTGCCGCCGGATGTGACGGAGCGGAAGAAGTTCGCGGATTTGTTCGTGAAATTCAACAAGTATCTGGAAGCTGCAAAGGTGCAAGGCTTTGCCTGGAATAAGGCCGTCTATGTGTTCGATACGGATGATTCAGGGAAGAAAAAGCGAGTTGAACTCGCTCTGAACGAAGTCACTTACAAGATTCTCGTCCAGCGGTACAAAGAGCTGTTTGCCCCCGGCAGCGGCGCGGGCGGCGGTGTCGATGTCCCGTATGATATTGACGGCTACCTAATTGCGATTGATACCGAAAAAATTGACGTGGATTACATGAACTCTCGCTTTGCGAAGTACATGAAATTATTACGTCAGCAGGATGTGGATGGCGATGCTATCCGGCAGGCAAAGGACGAACTGCATAAGACGTTTGCCTCACTGACGCATGAAGAGCAGAAGTTCGCGAATATTTTCCTGCATGACATTCAGAGCGGTGATGTGGAACCTGAAGACGGGAAGATGTTTCGTGATTATATCACGGAATACATAACCAGGGCAAAGGATGACCAAATCCATCGCATGGCGGTTTTGTTAGGTCTTGATGAAGGTAAGCTTCGGTCAATGATGGATGCCAAAATCACGGATGTGAATATCAATGAGTTCGGCAGATTCGACGCATTGAAGGCCACCGCAGACAAGCAAAAGTCAAAAGCATACTTTGAAAAAATTGAAGGCGTACCAATTATTCCTCCTAAAGTGCCGATGAAAATTGACAAACTTCTTAGAGCATTTATTATTAGAGGCGGTTTCGACATTGAGTAGCAAGCAATGAGTCGGTATATACCTGGCGCTCGCTTGATGGCGGCTGACCGCCCCCATATCCCTGTAAAACCGGGCACTGGTGTGCCCGGTTTTTTAAGCGATAAGGTACAATAAGTTGCGCAAATAAAAAAGACAAGGTTTGCAGCCCTCGGGTAGAATGAAGTAGCGACACACCATTCTGAGAAGAGACAACAAACCATGTCAAAGAAGATTGTACAGCTAAATGAAGAAGTAATCAAGGGTCAACTTAAGGAACTGGTACGCGGGAGCGTGGAGGAAGCTCTCATTGAAATGTACCTGGCTGGTGTCTCGGTGCGCAGAGTAGAGGACATCACTAAGGAGGTTTACATTATGGGAAAAAGGAAGGAGCGCAGCCCGGATAATGAGGTTCCGTAACGATGGTTTCAAAGAATGTAGTAGAGACAGTCGATACGGTGTATTGTAGATAATCTGAACAAACGGAGGACTCTGCAATGAAATCATTATTTGAAGAACTGGGCGGCACCTATCATAAGAAAGGCGATTATTTCCTGCCCGATTTGTTTCTGCCTGAAACCGCTCCTGTTGGTATCTGGGGGCAGCGTAGGAAGCACTACCTGAAAACACAGCGGGGGTCACTCTACAATGCCCTACTTCTCAGCGGCAAGCTGGATGACCACTTGGTTGAGGTTGACACCCAAGCAGAAGCTATGTTTTTCCAGTCGGTTGAGCAATTGGCAGAGCAGGAGGGTATCACAGAACAACTTAAAACAGAAAATCAAATGGAGTGGGTTGGACGGATGAACAACGTCCGAAGCCGGGCGGAGGAAGTCATTTGCAATGAACTAATTTATGTTTGATAGCAACCAAGCCGATGAGAATCAACTGATTCTCATCGGCTTGATATTTGTACGCGTTAAGAAATTGCGCTACATCTGTTTCATTTTGCATCGCAGTACAAGTTTTCCAGTATAGCTTACTATTTTTGCAGTGGGTTGTCCCCCAGATAAAAGGGCGTCTCTGACTTCATCTGTGTTTTTTATTACTGGACGTGGAATGGAGATTTGTTGCTCAGCAATAACGTATTCGTGGCCAAACAAATGAACAGTTTCTTCTCCTTTTTCAATCATTTTCATTGGATGGATAGAAGGTTTTTTTAGTGACTCGTACAGTTGATTATCACAGTTTATCTGTAAATCTAAGTCCCAAATAGTATCTTCAACTTCCACAGGTTCAAAAAATGACAATACTTTTTCTATGGCACATTTATCGGCATAAGTAAGATTGTTTGGCAATACAAACTCTGTTTTAAGGTAGGCCGCATCCGAAAAGGGTGTGACCCCGGAGGCATTAAAAAAATCCGTCAAACGATATGTGGAGGACGGCTGGGAGCAGGGGTTTAGCTGGGAATGGCAAAAATATACCGGCTGGAGCGAGGACACTCCACCCGATACCAACATGTCTATTCAGCTACTTTGTGAATCCTTTTTTGATTTTGTTAAAAATTATGGTGCATTGATTCAAGAAAACAGGGCGTATTATCTGCGAAACGCAATTAAGAACAGGGATGAGAATTTGAAAGATATTTTATCGTCAGAGGACGGCATGATTGTGAACAGCCACCTCTATATGACACTTGAAGACAAAAACGAACTGGACGCCTATGTGTGTTACCTCACCTACCGGGTCCAGCGGGACCTGTATGAGCTGTGCAAGGAACGCGGATTGCTCGGGGAAATGTCGTGGCAGGAATTTGTCTGGGACGTGCGCCACTGGAAGAAGCTCAGGGACGCGGCGGTCATCGTGGCGCAGGAGACAGTGAAGGATGCTCGGAATAAACGGAATTTCAATTTTGACGCGAAGAATATCCCGCTTTTCTGCGACGATGATATGGCCGACCGAAAAAACGGCGATATATATTCCTCGCGGCTTTTCGATGTAGAGGAAGGGCGCGCGCAGGTGGAGAGCATTTTATTAACAGCGGAGATCGTTCAATACAAGCGGCAGCTCGCCGGAGGAAAAGCCTATTCCTGGGAGTATTTTCTCTCCGATCTGGCACAGGAACCTTTCTTATGGGAGGAAACGCTGACGGCCTTCCGGGGTACGCTGATGCAGCTTGACTTTAAACCGTTTTGGCAGTCTGAGCAGCTGGATGAGCTGATGAAACAATAAATCCGCCGGCCTGTCCCCCCGGCAGCTGAGGAGGAAGCCTATGGCAGTATGCGCCTTTTTAGGGCACGAGGATGTATATGACCCGGATATAGAAACCCGACTACAAGCCGCAGTAGATCGAATTGCGGCAGAAAACGAGACAGTAGAATTTTTGCTCAACTATGAGGGCAGATTTTTCTATTACTGCCTACTTGCCGTTCTGAGAGCAAGGACCAGAAATCCGCAGACGGTGACAATCACGGTCGCCTATCGCAAAGCCTACTATGAACACTATATAAAAGGCCGCGAGGGCTCTGTGCTCCATGATATCGTGGATAAAATTACAGCGTTCGATACAGAGACGAAAAATGTCAGCTATATTGTGTTTCAAAGGAAAATGCTGCAATGGCTTATCCATCAGTCAACACATCTCATTATGTATGTGTACGAAAAGTTCCACGAGAAAGAAAACCAGGCTCTGGATTGTGTCAGGGCCAAGGCCATAGCTGGCTCTCTGACAGTGATAGACATATCCGCACACGAGACTGAGCAGGCCATTATGGACAGCGTTCCCCTCCTGACCGAACAGGAACAGACGGCATTTCACAAAACGAACGAGGGATGTACGCTGAAAGAGATTGGGAAAATCCTCGGCATAAGCGGGGAGCGAACACGCCACATATTACATCACGGATGCAGAACAATTATGAATCATCTGAGACAGAGCTGCTATCAAATACAAAAGGAAAAAAGGGATCAGAAGCCGCGAATATGCGGCATTTTTTCTTTGGAGAAACCCACATTTGAATCACTGGTTCAGTTTGAAAGCATCATTCAATTTCTGGCGTCCATGTACAACGTCAAACATTTCTGCGCCGAACACCGGCTAACCCATTCAGGTTACATTTATCCGCTGATATGTCAAAATTCTTCCCTCCGTTCTATACATGTGACGGCAGTAACAAATGAGGGACTTCTTAACAAAAATGAGCTGACACCAGACAATATGATACCGTATTTTTGCCCGCCCTGCAATGCTGTGAAATGCGTAAACTCCGCAGAGCCCGGGGATAATGACGGCGTGTTGACGGTGCTCACTGATATAATGGACAACTGCGACTTCTGTATTTGTGATTTGTCCACCACCCCCAATGCGGAGGTAATTGAAAACTACAGCCGACTGCTAGGGGGACCAATTCTGTTCGATATACGCAAAAATGACGTTGGGATAAAGTGAGCCCCTGTACGCTCTAATTCGGTACAGAGGATTTTATCATTGCGAACAGGCGATGGCTTCTTCTATGATCCGAACGATATGTTTCCGCTTTTGAATCGGAATTTCTTTTAGATTCTGAATAATGAATGAAAAATCCTCTGGAGTTTCGCCAAACAAAAGCGTATCAGAGGAAACCTTCAGTGCCAGAGACAGCGCCCGGATGGATTCGGAAGACAGCCCGGAGCGGCCCCGCTCCACCTCCTGAATGAAGTTGGCGGTATAGCCGGACAACTGTGCCAGATCCTCTCGGGTCAGCTT
>Ga0137310_100626_pt1 | contig 23669 bp, 28 predicted proteins | sample NAcewiD2O_June_2_FD_97183 | JGI IMG/M metagenome (GOLD analysis project Ga0137310, IMG submission 97183) | Mouse cecal microbial communities from Vienna, Austria - N-Acetylglucosamine amended D2O_June | ecosystem: Host-associated > Mammals > Digestive system > Large intestine > Cecum | place...
ACCATAGATGTTTCCAAGTTCTTTAGGGTATTGCCCGATACGTCAAAAGTCGCAACAAAATTACGCTGCGACCATTGAGACGCCAGGTCAGTACCTTGGCAATGTATCGTATCCCAGAGCCGTACCCCAAGCATCGCGATAGGATAATTACTGGATACAACCATAAATAACTTGTAGTCAGATATTTCGTGGACAGTTATAGTCCCACTTGTCCATTCGCCATACCACAGCTGCTTATATAGCTTGGACTTATCCAGTTTATCACTATTTAATTGATTGTACTTATCCATCAGCACCTTGCCTTGAGCCGCCGCAAGGGGCTTATTGGTGGCTGTGGAGGTGCAGTTATTGACGATGTCAGATGTGGTCAGCATCCCACTATGCCCATGACTCGTGTCTGATTTCCCGGATAGCTTAGTATTCATTTCAGACTCTGTGTAATACCGATCATCGTGTGTATGGCTGCTGTTAGCCTTTCCATTAAGTTTGGTATCCATCTCAGACTCTGTATAATACCGACTGTCATGGCTATGATTTGTGTCTGACTTCCCGGATAATTTATTATCCACCTCGGTTTCCGTGTAATATCGGTCGTCATGGGTATGCCCTGTATCGGACTTGCCTCCCAGTTTGCTATCCATTTCTGTCTCAGTGTAATACCGCCCATCGTGATCCCCAGATGTCTTATGGGCCGCCAGAGCTGACACCGTTTCCATGATTTTATCCCACAGCGTCTTTCCCACGGCCGCCGCCAGAGGCTTGTCTGTGGCTGTGGACTCGCAGTTATTGACCAACTGCCCCTTATGCAACACATACCCTAATCCCGATTTCAGATCCCGATAGAATTGATAGATATCCATCTTATTTTTTATCCTGTTTATAAAATCCGGGAAGCTGGATATACCGGTGGCGCCGCCGGAGTCATCAAATTGTGGGAACTCAAGATCCAGTATGTCCTGAACGGTTGCCGTCCCCGCGGGGTTAGTCGTGAAAGATATCTCCGAAGCGTTTTGTATCGTGACCTGAATGTTATAAATAAACGCGGAAGGCGAGACATCGCTGTGTTCCGGCATCTCATCCGGCGTTTCCGCCTGGTTTACCGAAAATAGTATATCGTCATCCTCACCGTCCATCCTGGCGTACAGGCCGATCGTCTCAATTCTGTATTTCCGCGGGATTTTGTCATTATCAAATCGCGCGCTCACTTGAACCATGCTGTTATTAAATACCTGAGCGCTGGATGGCGCCGCGGCCTGAACGATGTCTCTCAGATCCGTCAGGCTTGGAATGTTTGTCCCTTCCAGGTATGCGTACTCAGATGTCTTGACTTGAGTAAAAATCATGGACTTATTTTCCGCCAAAACGCGGGCGGCCAGACTTCTCCCAACATTAGTAATAACGGATTGTCGATAAACTCCCATACTTGACCTCCTCGATCAGATGATTTGTAAAAACGTGTTGGACACAACGCCGCCCATATGAGCGCTCCCTGTCACGTAAGTGGTTGTCTGCTGATTCGCTATGATCCTCACATGCGCCGGTATGATATCCCAAAGAAGGTCATACAAAAGATCAATCGCCCCATAACGGTCCGATGTCACTTTCACATACAGCGTCAGTTTCGAGGGGTCAAGATTGAGCTCATACCCAGCCTTCCCGTATAACTCTGTCAGCTTGTCTCTTAAGAACCCTATTGAGAATGGCGCGATCGTGTTAAACCTCTGCAGCACCCGCGATCTTCTAAAGTCCATGGTATCGCCAAAACGATACGTGATACCAAACAGTTTCTCATAGTACGCTATTGTTGACTCGTCGCAAGTGGGGATATACAGATTTCGTTGTATCCGGTCCACGTTCTCTTCCAATTGATCAAGGGCCCGCCCATGGGCTCTTATAATCTCCTGGAACTCCACAACCGGGCGGAAATACTGAGGGAGCTGTTTTATCAAAATCCCCGACGCTTTCTCACACACGGTTAATCACCACCTTACCCAATACTGGAACCTGCTGCAGCTCTGGCGTCTCTTCCAGCCGCAGGTCATTTTCCGATCCATTGATCCGCACGTTCGACACATTGACTATAGCCGGAATCGTCAAAATGGAAAAGATTATACGGGATATGTATATGGTCACCGGATACTCAATCGAGTGGCCTTTAAGCGGCGCTCCCCAAGACTTCCTGACGGTATTCAGGTAATCCTCAATCATATCCTCAATCTCTTTTTGATACGTCTCCACCCCATTCACCATCCCGCTTATAAACTCCGCGTCAAGAGTGATATTCAGCGTCAGCTCCGTGCCAGACACAACCGTCACCGCCGCCCCGACAGGAGCCATTCCGTATCCGTTGGCGGATGGCGTCGTCTCTCCGTCCTCTGGAGGGCAGATAAATTCCTGTACTTTTCTCACCACGGCTGAGAGAGCCGGCTTTAAGTCATCGCCTAGGATACCGCACAGCACAGTCCCTCCTCCCCGCCACGCGGGATACACCTGCACCGCCCCCACTCCGGCGATAGATAGGATCGCGTTTCGGTAAGACTGGATATTTCCCCCAAAAGCCTCCACGTTAAAGGTCTCAAAAAATCTGGCCCGCAGAGCCGCGTCTGTCTCTTCCTCAGCTCCCGCGGTGATGATGTCGCCAATAACCGCCGATGTCAATCCTGAGACCGCCGTAATAGGCAGCATGTTCCCCATATAACTATTCCCTGCCACACCAGGGATCTGGCAGGTCATCTTATAAAGATAATTCCCCCCGCTCTCTGATAGCGGCTCCCCGGACACGAAGATCACCGACGACGCCCCATTGATGGTCTTAAACAGGGACCCTGACGCCACTGGGACATTGAAGATTCCTTTACGTACCGCCGCCACCGCGGGAATCCGCGCCAGGCCTCTCTGCCTGACAATCAGGTCTAAAGACTTCCCTACGGCGCTTTCGGCGTAGGCGTTTTCCTGAAGTTGCCCCAGGGTCATGTATACCCCCTCCAGATACCAGGCCGCGGGGCCGACGGCGGTCTGTACCACGCTCCCCTCCCGGGTATCAATATCCGCTGACACCTGGGACAGCATGGCTTTCTCTATGGCTTTCGCCGTGTATCCTGACAGATCGATCACAAAACCACCTCCTTACTCAATGTCCCGAACACGGTCACCACGTCAAAAGCGCATGTCATGGTATCCCCTAGCGGTTTTGAGAACTGGAAATTCTCCACGGACAGGATCCGGCTGTCTATAGAGAGCGCCTCTTTTATCCGCCTGGGAGCCTCGCTGACAATATAGTCGTACTCCTCCCCCACCAGGTCTTCCAGCTCAACGCCAAATCTGGAGGAATAGATCTGCCACGCGAACCGCTCATTCCGCAGCGCGATATCCACCGCCTGGCTCATAGCCGCAAGACCGCTATCCATGCCCGCTATTCTTTTGGACACCCAGTCAATGATAAAAGTATTGGTGGGCCTCTCCATGTATCTCATGGACACTCTCTTCCCTACGCCTTCCGGTAGTGTCGCCATTCATCTCCCCTCCTTACGTGAGCCTTGACAAAATCAAATACTTGTTCCCTTTCCGCGCCCGCAACATCAGCACCCGGTCCCCGGCCCTCAGGCCTTCCGTAACGATCACGCTGCCGCCCTCCCCTCCCTGAACCTCCGCTGTTTTCTCTCTTACCGCGTCGGTAAGGATAAGCGCCGCCGCAGGCAGGGGCTGCGTGTTGGTATCGGTCCGCACGCTGAGAGGGTCAGCCGACACCACTGTCCCCGTGGCCATATCCATCAGCCTCATGGCCTGTATGGTGTTCTGGGTGATCCTCTGTATCACCTCAATCAACTCACTCAACGCTTCCACCTCCTAAACTCTCAAAGGACTTAACCTCAATGGCCATGGTATGGACATCCGCCTCAAACTTATGAGTAACCTTCTCCGCCAACAGAAGCCTCGCGGAAGACAGCTCGTCGATATTCTCGACGCGAACCGGAATGATAAACCCCGCCCGTATCCCGGGAACTCCCAAAGCCTCCAAGGTTAAGGTCTGAAGGACCCGGTTATAGTACCTCAGATACAATCCACACATCTCGTCAATCTGGGCGTCATTCAGGTTCTCGTCCACCTCTTTATAATACTGGAGTATCCCCCATTTTTTGATGGTTTCCGTGTCCTCATGAATATACACATCTGTCCGCCCAGTCTCCGCATTTTTTCGCGCCAGCTTGACCCGGTTATAGGTATCGGAATCAATATCCCGCTTGTACGTGTAATCAATAGCCAGGCTGCCGTCACCGATGAGCGTATTGGTAAGGCGGTCTTTCGCCTCAACTAAAGTCAGGGCCCCAGCGTCGTCATAAAACAAGAAAATTTTTCCCGTTTGTATGATAGTCTCATACAAAGCCTCAAAAATAATATCCAGACAGCTCTCTTCCTCTTTGATCAGACAGGGAAACGCATATCCGGTGTCAGCCAGGGTTCCCACTTTTAATCCCAGATCCGCCGCGATCCGCTGTATGATTTGGGACAGGGTCATGTTCTCGAAAACATAGCTGGCCTCCGCTTTTAAGTACCTTAGCTGGTCATAAGCGGTATATGTCGTCTCCCCATCCTTATTTCGCTCCACAGCCATCACGTATCCCTTGAACATCCGCGCCTCGTCACAAGTGAGCTCCACCCCGCTTCCTTCCGATATCCCAATCGGACCGGATTCCAGACAGGTGAAGGTCATCCTCCCCGGGGTATCCAACCGACTGGTTGTCACCTCCACCTCCCTCGCCACATCCGCGTAATCCGCGAGAACGGTCCGGGTCCCTCCCCCAGGAGCGGTACCTTCTGACTGAATTAATAATGATAAATCCATAACCTCACCCCGTTATCTGTAGCTGGCTCTCCATGACCCAGCCATGGCTACCCACATGGATTGGGTAGGGATTGCCTGACACGATCCTTGTCACGGCGGCGCTCAGGTTATTGGCCGTTCCATGAGGTTTCGAGCCATAGCTGTCATAACAGTACTCCCCGTTAACGATGACAGGGGCTCCCACCCGGAGGACCGGAGTCTCCACCTCTCTGGGAGACTCCACGGCGGCCTCCGCCTGGACGCTCTGTTCTCCTCCCTCCGGCGGGGCCTCCTCCGCGATCAGCTCCACCGTGTCCGGGGCGTAAGACCGATATTCTGTCAGCTGTACGGAATAATACACATCCTCCGGCTCCCCTCCCACATCCTTTGTCTGGAAGTCCGACACAACGCAGCTCATATTGGTGTCGTAAAGCTCAGACCGGGTGATGATCAGACGGCATCTCCATTTGCCACGGATGGCTTTCTCAAACCATCTCACGTAATACCCCGGCTCCCTCGCCCCACTATTGACATAAGGAGCCGATGTGTTCCCAGGGAAAAAACCCTCCCAGGACACTGTTTTTAAAGACGGTCTTTTGGGAACAACCACCTGGCCGATTCCCAACACGTCATAAGTTTTATGGCCCGTGGGGTACTGGATCTCCAACTCCTCTGGATTTACCGGGATCCTTATCTTTTTCTTCCCAAATGTCAGGTAAATGGAGTATCCCTTTTGGGAGGGGGTCTTATACGGCGTTCCCATCCTTAGCACTATCATAAGCGTTCCTCCTAACCATGAGAGATGGCGGTGTGGGATCCCATCTGCTCAATCAACATCTTCTTTATGTAATCCGCTACCGCCTCAGGGTTCGAACTAGCCGCGGAGCCTGGAGGCAGGGTGACGCTGATATTCGGCGCTAGGGTTTTTAGCTCAATCTGGTTTAGGTATCTCCGCTCTGCCAGATCCTGGTACAGTTTCAAATCCTCGTCAGCCAGCCGGATCTCCCCTTCCACATTCTTTACGTTCCCCACGCTGCCCACCTTGCCGATGTCCTTCGGCACCAGCCCACTCATCTCCGGCAGGTCAAACCCACCGCCAAACCCTTCCGCCAGGGAATCCAGGCTAAAGTCTATGTTGTCCAGCTTCGCTCCCAAATCCGCCCCGGCGTCGCCCCAACCTTTCATCGTATCACTCACGTCAAGGTTAGCCATGCGCTCGATCTCAATAGCGCTCTCCCCATAGGTGTCCTGAACCCAATCTGACACTTTGTCCCGGAACCCTGAGACAGCTCCCGCCATGTCGGAGCCAAGGAGGGAGTCAATGGCCCCCGCCACGGTCTCGATAATGCCGAGGATAGAGTCAAACACACCCGCGAACAACCTGACCGTAGCCCCCAGAGGATCGTCCCACACGTTGGCGAAAAACTCCGCGAACGAGGCGATCAGGTTCCACAGGTTGGCGAACATGTTGTACCCAACGGAATAGATCAGCCCGAACGCCGCGCCTACCATCTGCCCGATATCCCGCATACCCAAACCAAAACCTTGGGCGCTTATGAACGCGCCCGTGATGGCCGCCGTAAGAAGCAGTAGGGGCCAGTTGGCCACTCCCCAGGCCACCGCGCTGGCCATGGCGCTGGCCACGTTGGCGGCTCCCGCCAGAAGGGCCTGGCCATGAAGAATCCCGTAAGCGATACCGATGGCCGCAAGAACCGGAATGATTATATTCAGATTATCCGCTACCCAGGCCGCGGCGGAGATCATCCCGTCAAAAGCGTTCGCCGCGGCCCCTCCCAGAATCGAGAGAACGTTTATGGACCCATTCACGAAACGCTGAAAAGCGTCGCTGTTGGCGATCTCGCTCATCCGCCCCAAAGTTGGCTCAAACGCTTTTAAGGCGTAATTTTTAAACGATTTCCAGATCTGAGAGAAGGTCTTTGGCATGGACTCGAATTTCTCGTTGGTCTCGGCGGCGGCGGCGAACATGGCGGCCTTTACCATCTCGGCTGATATGAGGCCCTCTCCGGCGATCTTTTTTAGGTGTTTCTGAACATCACCCGCCAAATCCTCCGTCTCCATGCCTATAGCGCTGGCCACGGATCTCAAAACCGTCTCATTCCCCTCAATATATTTTCCGATATTTTGCACGATATTGGGGGCCTGCTCCAAGATACTGTTATACTCCTCACCCCTAAGGACTCCGGAGCCCATGGCTTGAGTAAGCTGAAGCATGGCCGCCTGGATTCCTGACGCGTTTGTGCCCGCGATGGTGAACTGCTTGTTGATCTGCTCCATAAACGCCACGATTTCCTCCGCTCCGGAGAACGCCCCGCCAGCCATCAGCCCTAGCTTCGCCACGGCGTTAGCTGTATCCTGATAAGCCCCCCTGGAACGTTCCGCAGACTGGAAGATCATGTCCTGGAAATCTTTCACGGTCCCCAGCTCGCCGCTCACGCTTCCCACCTGCTCAATTACCATCCCCAGACGGGCGGAGGTGGAGGTGAGCTGGTCCGACAGATCCATGGCCCCCTTTACTGTCCGTATAGTGGCGTAGGCGGCCACCACTCTCTTGATTACCTCAAAAAGCTTGCCCGCGTGTTCCCCGCCACCCTCCAGTTCCCGGTTAAACTGTCTCTGGGCGTCCGTGTTGTCCTCAATCCGCCGTCGTGTCCCGCCAAAGATCCCTGTCATTTCCAGGCAGGTCTCGTTAACATCACCCACCGCTCTCTCAAGTCTCCCCGTCTCGCTTATGTTGTCCCGGATCCGCCTCTCTGTCCCCCCAATGGTTTGAGACAGCCTCAAATAGGCGGCGTTGGCGGATCCCACGTCCATGCCGGACACGGCCGCGCCCAGCGCCTCCTGATCCCGCAGGGCCTGGCTTAACTGTCCCCTGAGCTGTTCCAGCTCCTGATTCATCCTGTCGGTTTCCGCCCCCACAGGAACCTCTCCCAGCCCGGACAACCGTTCCCGGATCGCCTCGATCCGAGTCCCCATGGCGTTCAGGTCCTCAATAGCGCTTTCCGGCAGAACGCTAACGCCGCGGGCGTTCCGCCCAATTGATTCCTGCAGCGCCCCAAGGTGGGTGAGCATGTCATTGACACTTCTCACTTCCTCCCGGTAACGTTCAAGCCCCCCACTGGTAAAAACCTCCAGCCCGTCACGCTCCCATGTGACCGGGATCTCCACCGGCCTGGAGAGGGAATCCCTTAAATCCCGCTCCATGCCTGACAAGGTTCGGGACAGGCTTAAGTAAGCCTCATTGATCTCGGACAGATCCGTCCCCTCCATGGCGTCGCCAAGCTCCCGCTGGAGCCTCAGCGCGGCGGTCAGTCTCTCTCTCGTGTTTTCCAGCTGATTGTTGGCCTGGTCTATCCCCATATCCACGGGATTCTCCCCGATCTGGGTGATAGCGGCCCTCAGACCCACCAAACGGTTTTCCAACATCTGGACCTCATAGGCGGCTTCCGGAGGGAGAATCTCGGCCTCGCTGGCCCGCCGCGTTATAGTGTCTTGCGCTTGGATCAGCCTTTCCAAAACAGCTTCCGTCTCCCGGGCTTCCTGTTCCAATCGCTGGACTCCGGTTCCCGCGATCGCCTGGGAGTCATCGCTTCTCCAGACCACGGGGATTTCCACTGGCCTGGCCGCCTGCCTGGCGGTCTCCATATTTCGGCTAAATTCCTGTATGGCGGTGTTCTGCCTGGAAATAGCCTCCGCTGTCCTCATGGACTGTTGAAGCAAAGCCTGCTCCGATATCTGGGCCCTGGCCAAAGCCTCCGCCGCTCTCAACGTGGAGGCGGCGCTCTCGCCCCGCTCAGCGGCCAAGGCCCGGTATTTCTCAGACAGCTCTTGGACCTTGCGCCCCTGGGCCTCCAGCCTCTGGCTCTGAGCCGCGTGAAGGGTTTGCTGAGCCGCCAGGGCGCTCCTCATGGAATCCAGCTCCCTGGCGGCGTTGGCGGAAGACTGGGCGAATCCCTGGTTAGAGCGGTCCAGGACGGTAAGCTGGTCCGCCGCCCCCTGTCCCATTTGAAGGAAACGGGAAAACGTGGCGCTAAACTCATCCGCCAGAATAAATTCCTCTCTGATCTGTCCCATACCTGTTCTCCTATTTACGGGCCCTCTCCTGAGCCGCTCTCTCCATCATGGCGAACATCAGGATCTTCTCATTCTCTGATCTGTCGGCGAAATCTCCCGGGAAGATCCCAAAAGAGACAAAGGCGAAATAAGCCGTCTCTGTCTCCCAATCTCCCCGCTTTAAGAGTTTTTTGCCTTGCGCAGCCTCTCGTTCGCCATGGTTATGTCGTTGACCTCCATGATGGCGTCCTGAATGATCTGTTTCTCCCCGATGGTAAACATGCGGTTCGGCACGTCACCCGGGTCCATGGTGCCATAATACTCGCACAGCTCCGTGTTTCTCAAATCCGGCTCCACCATGCACTCCACGATCATCTGGTCACCATAGGCCCCGGTATCCAATGTCCCGTCTTCCCGGGTACATTTCTGGGAGATTTTCTTATTCTCCTCCGGGGTAACGCATTTCACGATGATGGGGACCACGTCCCCCTTCTCATCGGTAAAACGGTCCAAGAACACCTCTTTTGTCCTTCCCGCTGGGGCGGGTCTTAAAAACGCGCTAAGTTTTCCCATCTTATTCTCCTCCTAACTGTGTGGGCGCGTTAAACGCCTTGAGCACTTTATACTTCGTGAACGTGAACGGGATCTCCTCTGTCAGGTAATCAGCCCCGTCATCCAGCATCGCGATTGGGATCTTGCCCAGGGTAACATTGTAGATCATTACCGTCTGGCTCCCCACGGTGGTCCCCGTGTCCTTGTTTGTCACCTGGAAATTGATTGTCGGGAAGCGTCCTGTCCTCTCATACTCCTCCAGGCATTCCAAAAACTCGTTGGTACCGTAGTAGATGGTCAGGGAGCCCGTGTATTTTACCCCTTTTACCTTCGTCTGGTTTGTCGTGGACCCGACCACGGGAAACTCCGCTGTCTGGATCTCCGCGTCAGCCTGATACTTCTTAATGCCGAACAGCTCGATATTGCGCCCATTTCTCACCATGAACGCGCTTCCAGCTTTGCCGTTCACGCCGTCATTCGCCAGTAAATACGCCATGCCCTACCTCCTATTCCGTTTCCGCGCTCACGGATACCGTTACGTTGACGTAAATCTTCTCGACGCTGTCCACAGGGTGGATGGCCACGGTTATCAGCACGGAATCCACGGTGTCCCCCTGCTCCACGGTGACGTCATCCGGCTCAAAATCCCGGATCCCCCCATTAGCCATCATCTCCCCGAGATACCCGATAATCCAGCCTCTCAAAAGATTTCGCCCATTGTCATCATTATCTGTTTTGCCAATATAGTACAGGCTGAACTGCCGGTACGCGTCATAACAAAACTGATCAAGAACCCGGATGACCCGGTTCTTGGAATACTCCTGACCTTTATCCGGCGTAAAGGAGGTCAGGGTGTTAATGTCCGTACAGACTTTCACCGTGTCAAAATTGTCGATGAACACGATCTCGCCTTTCCGGATCGCCTCTTCCGCCTCCGCGTCCGTCTTTTTTGGCGACGCCTCCACAGCTCCCGGATACCGCGTGTAGGTGAGGGACTGGTTATATCTGGCTCCCGCCTCCGCTCCCGCCAGCCACCAGGTGGCCCTCTGTGGCGTCAATATGGTCCCGTCAGACAGCTTTACGCCATTGTTGACCGAGATGACCCTATCGCTGTCACAGTCCGACGCTCCCGCCATGACCGCCTGACATTTTAAGCCAACCCGGTTGGAAAGCCTCTCCACGAAAGCGGCATAGGCCTGGATCGTGGCCTTGTCGGTTCCGTCATAAACCAGGATATCAAACCGGAAGGGCTCAACCGCCGTCAAAAAAGCGGCGTGATCCCCAGGGGACACGGTTGGGTCAACGCCTCCTGTCAGGGTCTGTCCCGCCGTGGCGGTCAAACTCCCCTCACTGGATTCCGCTCCCTGGCCGGAAAAGGCCACCCAGCTGTTCGCCTTCAACTCCGAGATCTTGGTCACGGACCGCTCATCCGCCACTGCCCCGTCCACCACCGTGGACACGATGAAACTCCCTTCCATGTCAGGGTCCTCGGCGATGATGACGCTGATATCATTTCCCCTTACCCCCTCATACAGGGCCGTTACCGTCAGGTCACCAATGACGGCCGCGGCTTTCGCTCCCCCTGTTCCCGCCAGGCGGTAGAGACGGATCTTGATTGGGCCCGCCGTGACATCGCTGCCCTTCATCATTTCCCGCAGAAACATCGCTTTCTCGTGAGTGATGTCGTAACCAATATAGGGGGTTGTGTCCTCTCCCGGGATAATCTCTCTCAGGACCCCGGAAGGCCCCCAGGATAATGGCTCCGCGATGGCCACGATGCCCTTATCACCCACGCTGGCTCGCGCGCTCCCTTGGGATCGGGTATTGATATACACGCCCGGCAACACCTTGTTCTGGCTGGCCCATGTTCCTCCCGCCATGTCATTTACCTCCTCTCAACCTGTTATCCAACACCATCTTGGCCTCAGATATGGAATAAGCCGGCTCCGTCAGGATCACCCTGGCGAAATCCGGCTGATAGCCTGCTAAATGTTTACTTCTCAAAAGCCTCTCCGTGGGGTATTTTTTCTCCACGGCTGTCCCCTCCACGGGCCGCGGCGTCACGGCCAGGTCATTTTTCTTTGACATAAATGTTTTCCTCCATTTCTCTCATGAATTGGGAATCTTTCGGGAGAGCCACCCGCTGCCGGATATGGAACTGATAGCGCAGCTCCATGTCCTCGTTCCTCCACTCGCGTTCAAAGGTCCGGATCCAGGCGGTCCGCCCGTCACTGTCAGTGTAAGAAAACAATTCCAAAACCTGATCCAGATAGTCCGCGACGGCGTGGATCAGCGAGTTTCCATTGACCGCATGCCTTTGCTGGACAAAAATAATGTCTATCCCCAGATCTCTCATATACCGATTCCCAATCTGTCCCTCAATGGTAGACGGCATGAAAAAAATATAAAAACAGGGATACTCCGTATCCTGGGGCGTGGGGCTGTCATAGACCGGATACTCGGGATATCCGGCCCTCAACACGGCCGCCAGGCTTGTTATGATATTCTCCAATGTGAAAATCACCGTAACGCCTCCCTGACCCGCTTCCCCAGCTCCGCCCGCGCCACTGTCCGGTATTTCCCGGTAGCTTTCTGTCTCATATACTTCCCTCTCACATAAGTGGTTTTTGTTCCCACCATGATACCCCCGCTTCCATCGGGGCTTTTCTCCAGAAGGCCGGAGGCCTCGTTGATAACCAGACCGGGGACAAAATGCTTATCCTGCCGGTGGCCATCGTTCACGTAGGAAGCGTAGGTCATGTTATTACTCAGTTCCGTCCTCACCGCCCCTCCTGAATAAACCGGGGTGGTCTGGCTGTCGGTCTGCCAATGCTGGGCCATCTGGCCGCTTCTGGTGTTGGTCCCGGCGATTCCCACCCCTCCATTAGGCGGCGTGCTCTCCACCGCTACCCGTACCGCCTCAATGGTGGCCCCTTCCGCCACCTCCATCATAATCTTAGGGACATTCTCCCCGGCCCGGCGCAGTTCCTCCAGCCTTTTCCGCGTCTGACTCCCAAAGCTTGACATCTTTACCTCCCAATAATATTGTCTCTCAAAAGGCCAACTTCCTTGTGCCCCAGGCCCGTGAGAGCTCCCCCAACCGGGTCAAGGTAATCCATCGGAGCCCCGGCGAGATACCTTTCCGGCTTTCCTCCTCGCCCCAAGTTACCTCCCCTGACAAGCATCAGCTCGTCCCCCTCCTGGATATCCATAGCCAGATCACAGGCCATCTCCTCGGATGACTGCCCTCTCGCCGCCGTGTTGGTCATGAGGGGGCCTTTATTTTCCGGTTTGTAGATCCGACAGGGAACGGGAGAGCCATTTACCTTTCGCCGTTCCTGACGGCTCACGCCGTTTTCTGTCACGGTTTTGATCCGATAGATATCCACGGTATCCGTGTACCAGCTCTTAAAAATCGGGTTATTAAATATCATATGACATACATTCCTCCCATCCCTACCATACGGGCCATTGTCACCAGTTGAGCCCCATACTGGGTGGCGTTCCAGGCCCCCCATTTCTCGGTCCCAGTGGTGATGGCGCTGTTGTCATAGCTGATGGACGTGTTCCCCATAGAAGCCGATTTGACGCTCCCTACCTGATCCGCCCCAGCGGCGGCCTGGGCGGCGTTGTCGGAAGAGGGAGCGTAGGTCTTCAAGTACATTGCGGTAAAATGGGCCACGTAAAGCCCGGCGGCGTATCGCCACAGGCTCCCCCAGCGGGAGGGGAGCACGCTGTCATTGGCCTGCCCGATGAAAACCTCAAGCATCGGCTCTGGGGCCAGGAACTCTGTCAACGCCTCTCCTCCCTCCTCTTTGGGAGGAACCGCTCTTGTGAACTGAGGGAAATCCCTATAAAACATCTCCGCCGTGTAGCTTCCCCTCTCTCCCGGGCGTGGCAGATTGGAGGCGGCGGCCCTAGCTCCCATGAAACAAGGGGTCATGGATTCCCCATAAGCCGGATCCCACATGTCCGTCACCCCTGCTTTTTGGGAGCCCGTTTCCCTCCAGGCTTTTGTGGATCCTCCTCCTGGGCGGCGTCAGGACGAATATCGTTCTCAAGGGCCTTTTCCCCCGCTTCCTCGTCAGCCCGCTCCAGCTGCTTATCCCTGGTCCCCTCCGGGACACAGATCATGCCGCCCCTGACAGCCCGCTGAACCAGGCCGCTCCTCGCCACGTCTTCCGGGATCTCTCCAATAAAGTCCTTTTTAATGAGATAAGACGAGCCGTCAGCCCGTCTCACCTGGTAATTTCTCTTTGAAACAATAAACATAAAAGCCCTCCTTAGATTCCATCCATGTAGGTGATGGTCTGGTCATAGAACACTTCCACCTCTGACAGGTTCCCGGCGTAGGCGGTATCGTAACAGAAGTTCTCCGTGTTCGGCCCTGTCATGGCCCTGGTCAGCGGGTGGAGCTCATCCATGGCCAGGTAGCGCTCTTTATTGCAATAGGCCACCAGACGGTCAACGCCATCGTCACCAGCCCTTTTGCACCACTTGGTGGCCCCGATGAACAGATCCGACCCATTCTGGGACGCCACGTTGTTGTCCATGAGGAACTTGAGAATGGTCTTCTCAGCCAGCTCCGTCACTTTCTTGGTAGCGATATAGTTGTACTGCTCATAAGGCATGATGATATGGTTGGGCACCGCGTCCTGGTCATACTCCGCCCGCTCCCAGGTGGTCAGGATCACGTCGTTGATATCCTGAAGGATCTGATCCGGGGTCTTGTCCTTCCATTTGGCGCTGGGGGTGGCGGCCCCGTTGGAGGAGGCTTCCATCACGGTCACATCCGGATTGTTGACGAGGCCGGTGGTCTGGTACCTCGCGAACCCCACATAAACATTCTCCTCCATGTGTTTGTCATAAGTCATTCGCAGGCCATCCCGCAGGAGACTGTCAATGTTTCTCCCAGTCATGTTGCCCCTCTGCATGTCAATCCACATGACCCGAGTCCCGGCGGCGATCATGTGGGCCTTAAAGAACCCTTTGGAGAAATCCGCCTGGACCATGGGGATCCCGTTGGCCCCGCCGGAATGCGTCAGGTTATCCCCGGAGCCTCCCGCGATCCCGTACCCCACCTGCATGGCGGATATATTCTCGGCCCAGCCCCCTCCTACCCGGATAGGAATGTCCCGGGTGTGGTTAAAGCTGGTCAGGGGCGTTCTCACCAGCATGTCCCTCTTCTCAAGCTCGGATGTCAAAAACGCCTGCCCAGAAGCGATTCCCGCCGCGTCCATGTTAAATACCGCCGCGTTTCCCCCCTTGGCGGACTGGGTACAGGAAAGACCCAGATTTGATGTCCCAACGTTTTTAAACGCCATATTCTTCTACCTCCTTACGCGTTGATCATGGTCAGGATCCTCAGCTCCGCCACCCTGTTGGCGTCAGCCCCGCCCTTCCACTGACAGTTGACCAGCTCCGTGGTGTAAGACACGCTCCCAGCGGTGTCCGCCGCCGCCTCGAAACCTCCTATAGCCAAATTTGGTTTCACCTCATTAACCGCCACTCTCACGTATACTTTCCCTCCCGGTGCCGGTGTCCCTGACTGGCAGATCACGTTCACGCAGCCCCTCTTCATTACCGGAACCGCCTCCCCGGGGCGGTAAGACCCTGCGTTCTGGTTCAGATAGTCGGTGGCGGATTTCACTTCCCTCACCGCTATCCCAAGAAAATCAGGCCCCGTGGAATCCGCCGCCCAGGCTTTCGCCGCTCCCGCTGTTCCCACCGCCACGGGAGCCCCGAACAGGATTCTCTCTGTCCCCTCCAGCGGGTGAGTGTCCACTACCATGTCCGGCTGCCTCGCGTAACTCCCGGCGTATCCGTGGGGCATTCTCTCGCCAATCACTTGTCCTCTCATCTCTCTGTCTCCTTTCTCTTGTGGGGATTCCTGGCGTCATACAGGGCCTGAATCGCATCCAGGTCCATGGCGGCCGGCTTCCCTTCCTCCGCTTTTCGCTCCGCGTTCCTCTGGGTCGCTTTGAGCACCACCGCCATGTCGTCACGCTGGTCCCCCGCCGTCACCAGGCTAATCAGGGCGTCGGACACGGCCTTTCTCTGGGCTGGGTCCTTGATGGCCGCCACGGAAGGTCTCATGGCCTTGAGGATCCCAACCGCCTGGGCCCTGTCCATGGACTGCCCCTCAGTCACCTCCTCCGCGGGGACTACCCTTGAGGAATCCCCCGCCAGGGAATCAACCTCTGTCTCTTTCCCCTCGGAGTCGCCGGTCAAACGCTGGATAGCCGCGTCAATTGAATCCTGGGCCTTCTCTTTTTCCTGGGCCTTCTCCTTGGCGGCCAGCCTCGCCATCACCTTGTCAACGATACCGTCCACCATGGACTCATCCACGGTTTCCGTCTTCTCCTCCTTTTTCTCCTCAGAGTCTTTTGGCGGCTCCTCCTCCTCAAAGGCGTCGGCGGCATCCATGGCCAGCCGCTCAATCTCCTCCGGGCTCTTGTCCTTTACCGCCTGCCCGAAGAGTTTGAAAAATAATCCCTTCTTCCTCATCGTTCTCCTTTCCGGCCTGTTAATGGCCTGTTGACTGTCTTTCTCTGAATCTAAAATAGCGGCCCGTCTCCCGGCTCTTCCCCGGTCAACAACCGCCACATGATTCCCTCTGATATTCTTTTGGCTGTAGGTCCCGTCTCCTTCTGGGACATAATCGCACTGATACCCGCAGGAGATCTCCCGCTTGCCATTCTGGATCGCGTCGATCAGCTCCCGGTCGTGGATATGGAGATCCGCCACCATATATCCTTGCCACTCATCGGTTCCCCGACGGATCACCTGGGCGTGGCCTTTCTCGTAAAAGGACACGTCATCGGGCCCGATCAGGTCCGGCGGGTGGTCATTGGTCACGGGCTTGCCCTCAAAGGACGCCAGCGCGGCGTCAGAGAAGACCTCCTCCGGAGGACGGTGTACCGTGATAATCCGGCCGGCGTCGGACCCGGTCAACCCAATCTCCCGCCCCAGGTACTCCTGATCCCCCACCCGGGCGATGGGGACATTGCGGCATATTAAAAAGCCCTCCCCAGTCTCAATCTGGTTCGGGCTTATGGTATAGCCGTAGTATTGTATCATGATCTCTGGGGGCCTCCTTTGCTTGATTTATAAAAAGAACACCCCTCGTGTGAAGGGCGCTCTGATTATCTTGGTTGCACTGTTTTTCTCTCCTGCATTCAATTCTTATCATATTTCTTCCTCCCTCGCGAATGGGTATAAAAATACCAGCAGATTATTCGCTGCTGGTACGCAATACTTTCTCAATATCATCAATAGTAATGCTTATTGTCTCCCAATCTTTAGGGGAACTCCCTACATCAGCAATAAACGCTTTGTTTTCAAAAGCTTCCATGATGGAAGCCTTCCTCCCATCCTTTAAAAGCACTGTATCGAATTCTTTAATCACCACCTAGTCCACCTCCTTGATGTAGACACTGCTCATTGATGTAGTGCTATCGGGCCTACGCAACCATCCTACAATAACATTGGCAGGCCGCCCCTTCTTTCCATAAAGGATAATCTTCTGTTCATATCGATCACCATATCCATTGTTATCCAGATAACGCGCAGGATATAATGGGGCACGCGAAAGTATTTCCTTCCGTAGCTCTTTCCAACTGCTCTCATCATACCCCAAGCGGCTTTTGAACGCTTTCCCTTTTGCCAAACCTTCCGGGAAATCCCCTCCAAACAGATAGTGTGTGAATTTCCTGTCTGCCGCTGTGACATTCCCCGCATTTGGCAGTTTCAGTTCTGGATGGCTAAGCAGCTTGCTCCGCCTTTGGTAATCCAGCTTTACAAAATCAAATACATCAAGATTATTATACTTCATTTCCTGAAATTTCGCAAAGTCTTTTGGAATCTCGCTTCCAAGCGCCGCCCGGTATTCCTTATGCTGTCTCATATCCCGCAAAAGCTTCTGCCTCGCCCGCTCCTTCTCCCGATACGCTTCGATCTGCTTTTTCGTCCGGGGATCCCGGGTGATGGGGTTGGTAATTGGATTGGAAAACTCCTTGTCCCTTTGTACCTGCTTATCGCTCTTCCCAATGGTTGTGTACTTGACCAGGGCATGGAGACAGTTCGGATGAATGTTTAAGTACGTATTGGTCAAATCCTCAGGCCCAAACGGGTCAACTTTTCCAAATGCCAGGGAGAGGGGAGGGTAATCCGGACTGGTGCCACTCTTGGAGTAAACCCGGCCCTCCAAAGGCGCGCATACGGGGCATGTAGTCCCAATTTTCACGATCTGCCACAGGTCATAGTCATCGGCGGTCAGGATCGCCGCTATCTCCGCCTGCCTAGCGGTAGTCCTCACGGCCATATTGCCGTAGCTCTGGAGACTCCACTGACGCCCCGCCTTGTCCACAAAGGCGGTAATCCCCTTATTCCTCATATCCTGGGCCAGCCTCTCGCCGGTCAGGCTCCAGCCTCTTCCGGACGCCTCCTGGGACAGAACCTGCCTCAGCGCCATCTCCCTGAAAGGATCCGCCTCCAGCCGTCCTATGGTGTACAGCCGCTCCACGCTTTTATAAGCGGTCTCAGAGGCCTCTGTCAGCTGTCCCAGCAGGTTATTGCCCAACTGCTGGACAACAGCGGTCTGGGTGGCTGTCAGGACCCTGGCGTTGCGGTATCCGGCGGCGTCCTTGTCAGAGCGGTAAAAGATGGTCTCAATCATCTCCGGCACATAGGACCAGGACTCATCCACCATGCTTTGGAGGATACCCCGTACCCGCTCCAGGGAAGCCGCCTCGGCGTAATCCACAAGCCCCCTCTTGCGCTTCCGGTTGATCTCCGCTATCAGCTCCCTCTCGGTCCGCAAAAACAGCCTCCTCATGAAAGCCGTGACATCCGCTCTTTGTGGGGGTCGTATCCTCGTCATCCAATCTCCTCCTGACCCTCCTCCAAAAATTCCAGCCCAGCCATGGGGTCGGCCATCGCACGGCTGCTGGTGTAGGTCTTGCCTCTTCCCGCCTCAATGCTCTCGTCGGAAATCTTGCTGAATATGCCGGTCTCGTCAGACATGGCCTGGAGCTCCTGCTGGGCCACAGCGGAATCAATGAGATCATTTTGGTAAGCCGTGATAACCGCGTTGGTCTTGCGGTCCGCGATCTCCGCGATCTCTTTGGCGTCTGGCGTCCACATGGGCGGAAAATCAATGTCCATGTCGTCCGGGATCCTTCCCCACGCTGACAGGGCCATAATGGGGAGAAGCCGTTCTATTATGCCTCTCAGCTCCGTCTCACGCAGGCCGTCGATGTAATCATAGTAATTCCGCATGTCCGATTCCCCTGTGGCGTTAAGCCCTGCCGGGGACCGCCCAAACAGCTTGGTCACCGGAGTCCGGGCAGCTCCCGCCACGTCCATCATGATCCGGTCATACACATCAGACAGCCCTGTAAACGTATATTGAGTGTTGTGGACCGCATCCCCCTTGTTAATCACCCTGGTACCAAAATTGCTCTCCATAATGGACTGGGCGGCGATCAGGTTCCAGAAACGGCGCTGCGTCTCCGTGTTCGCCGTGCCCAGCAGTTGGTCGAGCCCTTCCGTCTCCATATAGTTGATATTGGCCCGGAATGTCAGCGCGGCAATATTTCCCGCCACATTGTCCCGACGCACCACCTCGCTGTAGATGGCCTCGATCTCCGATTCCCCCCAGTACAGCTCCGCCACCTGTTCGATCCATGGAAGCTCCCTGCCCACAAAACGCAGGATCCGGCTGTGGTGCACCCTGGCCGCCAATTGTCTGGAGGCCTCATCACGGATCGTATAGAAAGCCGGAAGCCCATAGTCCCGGTCCTCCGGATCCGTCACCAGCTCCCCCTCTGGGTAGATCCCGTTCCACCGGTCTAGGATCTGAAGCCCCAGGAAGCTGCCGGGCATAACCGCATCCGGATCCAGAGGCTGACTTAAATCATTGTGCCCCTTAATCAGGATCACGCCGGCGGCACCCCCATAAAGCCTCCCCCAGTACATGCCCAGGAGGAGCTTCTTCCTGATCTGGGTCTGCCGCTCCAGTTTTAGCATCTGGTCAAGATACTCCGGGGGCACGCTTGACTTAATCTCATACCATTTCCGGATCATGTCATTGGGGATCGTGGCGACAATGTTCTGCACGATCCAGTTGTCCCGATACAGGCTGGTGAGCAGCTGATAATTCTGGGAAAGCCTGGTCATGGGGTATTCCGTGGCATTTAAAAGGTCCATGGTCCCAAATCCGATTCTCGCGGCCGGATTGGAAAAAGCGTCCCTTGTGGGAATAGATGTTTGTTTTGTCTGTATTGTGTCCGCCCTCACCCGGCGGTCTGGCCGTTTTCCGCTCATCTGATTTCTGTCCTCCAACTTGGTAATATGGTTTTCACAAAGTAACGCAACGCATCCAAACCGTGGTCCATCTGTTTCACAGGCTTTTCCTCCCCTCGCTCCGCCGCTTTCTCGTCCCACGCGTAAGACTGCATCTCCGCCTTCAATCCCGCACATGACCGATTTATCCGAATGTTCCTCTGGGCTAGCAAAACCGCCACAATCCGGATCCCATCCAGCACCTCATTGTCCGCCGGCTTTACATAGAACCCGCGATTCCGCAGCTCCGTAATAAACGATGCCGCGGAAGGGTCAACGATAATCAGGCACTGATCCTCTGGCTCTGTCCCCATGAATACCTCCATATCATCCGCGTATTGGGCGTCTGTCTTCTGTGGGGATCCCGTCCGCCTGGCCTCCTCTGATCGGCTGTCCCAGCGGTACTCCCGTTCTACCCATATGGTCTCGCCATCGTCCCAGATCTCCAAAAACACGCAGGGGTTGGTGGTCCCATAGTCCACGGCGATATATTTCTGGGCAAGGGACTTTAGGCCAATGGGGCGCTCCTCGTCGGTGTAGTAGTTGGCTTTGGCGCACATGGTATAGATCAGGCCCTCCGCCACGGCCCACAGGCCTTTGATGTAGCGCAGGAAGAACACACCGGCATACATGCCGCGGTACCTGGCCTTAATCGCCTCGTCCAGGCTCAAGTTGTCTTCCATGGTGAAATGGAGATATACAAGCCCCTTTTCCCGCTTTTTGTCGATCCAGTTGGTTTTAAACCAATGCGCCGGGCCTGCCGGATTACAGTTAAACCAAAATTTGCTGCCCGCCACGGAACAGCGCCCTGTGGCCTGGTTTACGAAAGATTCCGGCATCAGGGCGACCTCATCAAAAAAGGCCCCCGCGGCCGTGATGCCCTGCACCAGATCCTGAGACGCCTCGTCCTTCCCGCCAAATACATAAAAGTAATTGGTACAACCCTTCCGGGTCACCTCCAGCATATTGGGGGTATCACCCGACAAATGGTAGATCCAGCGGTAGCCCCTGCTGGTTAGCATCAGCTTTAGGTTCTGCAGCACGTTGCGCTTGAAAGAGCTGATGGTTTTTCCGGCCATGATAAAGTTCTGTCCGTTAAAGCTCTCCATGGCCCAGATGATGAAGCCCAGGGACATAGCCACCGTCTTTCCTGAACGGATCGCCCCATCCGCTATGATGCCGTTGCGGTCTTTTACTGGGCTGCTTTTCATCCACCAGTTCATCACCTGCCGCTGTTTCCTGGAAAATGGCCTAAACTTAAAGATCGGGGTCTTCTTCTTCATCTTCCTGGACCCACCCTTCCCAGTCTCCTGTCCCATTCAGGGCAGACAGGAAGCCGTCGTCCGGCGCCTCCTCGTCCTCTGCCTCCCCCGCGGCTCTTGCGGCCATCTCAAACCGCTTTCTCTCCAGCTCGATCCTCTCATCGTCAAAGCCAAACTTATGCAGGGATTCGATCGCCCGCTGTTTCCTGGCCTGTACCCGGGTCAGGGCCTCCTCAATCGATTGGATCTGCCCCAGCTTGCCCTGATATTCCTTTAAATCTGTTCCTTTGTCTTTCTCTATTCCAGACTTGCGGCTTACCAGGGTCATTCCCTCAGCCGGCTCCCCGTTTTCCAGATACGCCACGGATTCCTTGATATCCTCAATTCGTTTCAGCATCCGGCGCTCCCGGACAGTGAGAAGCTGGATCTCCTGGAACAGAAGAGTGTGCTTGTCATTTGGCATCAAGTCTACCAGGCGTTTTTCCTCATCGTTCAGACAATCAAAAAAGAGAGTCTCAAACTCTCCTGTGGTTACTGCGTTTTTATTTTTCAGCGGAGCCGCTCCTCCTCTGCTGCCTGCGGCATTACGGTTTCCAGGCTGGCCTCCTCTGCGTTTCGCAACGTTGCGTTTTTTATTTGCAACGTTGCGATTCCACTTGTATCGGTTCTTCCAGCTCCGGATCGTCCCTTCCGGGATATCCAGAAGCTGGGCAATCTCAATGAGTTTCTTGCCTGAGAGGAACAGCTCACGCGCTTGTTCCGCCCTGGTGTCTAGTGCTCTTGCCAACCATCACCACCTCTCATTCGTGTTTGTTTTTGAGTCTTTAAAAATCAGCGGCCAGGCTGTGACACCTGGCTGCCGTATCTATATGTAGGGGAGGATAAGAACCTTGGATTCAGTTCTTCCAGTCTAAAGTGTATCACATTTCTTCCCGACATGACCCGACATTTTCAAAAAATCTTTGATTTCTCCTCCAGCAGTTATCCTCTGTGTATTTAATCCGTCTTTTGGGAAACATAGCGTTCATCTGATGGGCGACCCGCACCCATGTAAGACCATCGATGTAATACAGCCTGAACATGATCCTCAAATCCGCCTTTTCTATCCCCTGTATGTATTCCTCCGCCTGGCAGGTAAGCTCCAGAAGCTCCGCTTCCTTTAACTCCAACATCTTCCTGTATCTCTCCCTGATCCCCTGTTTGCGGAAATACTCCGGCTCAGGGATTCCCGTGATCTTGATCGGTCCTGTCGTCCCGTCCTTCCGAGTTCCTTTCACAATATCCGCCACTACGGGAGGGTTCTCCAGAAATTTATCCAGCTTCCGGATTCTTTTTCTCAGATCCTTGATTTCCTCTCTCATCTCACAATACTGGACCAGTATTTCCTTGTCCAATGTTATCCCCTCCCTCATGTCAGTCATTTCACTCTTGGCTTGTACACCCGGTCGCTCGCCAGATACTCCTCTTCCTTCCGCTGCCGCCCCAGGAGCTGTCTCAACTTATTCAGGGTGTCCTTATGACTCTTTTCCCGGAAAAACCCCACGATCAGCTCGTTCCTTTTCACAATATCCTTATTCCTCCTCCGCTCCTCGCGGCTGTTTTTAAGACTCGTGGCCACGCGGTTTTTCTCCGCCGTGTTCGTGGAGAACTCAAGCTTGTGGAGCAGGTCCTGAAGCTTTTTATCTTCCTCACTCACCGCGTCATAAGCCAGCTGGTACTCCGCGTGGCACCGGTCGATAAAATCAAGAAATTCCTTCATCCGCTCCGACGGGGTCTTTTCTGTCTCCCGCAAGTTCCCTCACCTCCTCCTGTTCCGGATCCTGGCTGTCAAGGATCCGCCGCTCTATCTCTTTTATCAGCTCTGTCAGCGCCATGGATCCCTCCTTACACTCCCGCCGCCTTCAGGGCGCACATGGTACACCGCTTGCCGACAAACATCTCCTCGATGAATCCTTCCGGCAGAGGCCTGTCCCAGCATTCCTTCCCGCAGACGGGGCAGGTGGTCTTCTTCCAGGTCTTATCTGACGGCCTGGGAACATTGCTCACGAGAGGCATTGTCAGATAACCGCCTCTGTCTGTAGGCTTCCTTGGCGTGATCCTCAACTTACTCCGCTTCCACTCTATCAAATCTGGATTATCGAAAATGTTTCCAATCACCTCGCCCCAGTACTGGACCTCGTTGAGGATTATGGGCACATAGCCAACGCGCTCAATACGAAAACCGCCATCACGTTCCATGTAACGCACTTCCGCGGGTAAGCCCTTTTTATTTGATCCCGGGATCTCCATGATGTCGCCCTCAAAAATCCTCTTTCCGTTCCTGTCTGACAGGCCTGTGTACTGGCAGACGGTTTCGGGGTCTATCCTATGGGTGGTAGTTGAAAGATTATCCTCAATTCGCCATATGTGTGTTTCTCCAACAACAACACACCGGCTCAAATCTCCCTCAACCCATGCTCCATCGCTTAATTTTTTCCCTCTAAACAGAATCTCTCTCATCGCTTACCTCCATGATAGCTTATTCTGGCATTCCCGCCCACCGCTCCGCCATGGCCCTCGCGATACCGGGGAATGTCTTGCTTCTCGCCCTCGCCCTTTCCATGGGCGGCAGGTTATAT
>Ga0137310_100631_pt1 | contig 23597 bp, 18 predicted proteins | sample NAcewiD2O_June_2_FD_97183 | JGI IMG/M metagenome (GOLD analysis project Ga0137310, IMG submission 97183) | Mouse cecal microbial communities from Vienna, Austria - N-Acetylglucosamine amended D2O_June | ecosystem: Host-associated > Mammals > Digestive system > Large intestine > Cecum | place...
GATTACCAAGAACCGACAGATTCCTGCACAGATGACGTCCGAAACGTCCCATTCCGATGATCAGTATTGATTTCATTTTCTATTCCTTTCCTCCGCTCTGGGATTATCTGTTTAAACCACTAACCGATGGTGATCCGTTCCATAGGCTGTTTCACCCTGGCGACCCGCTTGTTCTGTGTGAAGGCCAAGGCAAAGGACAAGCTGCCCACTCTTCCGCAGTACATCAGAAAAATGATCACCAGACGGGAGGCCGGTGACAAAAGCCGGGTGATCCCGGTAGTCATACCCACCGTGCCGATGGCAGAGAATGTCTCAAAAAATACATCCGTCATCTCCAGACCCTGGGTGGACATAAGGAAAAGGCTTCCGGCCAGGGCCAGACTCAGGTTGATCATAAAGATGGCGCTGGCATGCTTGATGGCTTCCTCCTCCAGCCTCCGGTCAAAAGCATTGACCCCGTAGGTTCTCCGTATTGTGGACCACAGATATAAGTACAGTACCACCATGGTGGTAGTTTTGACACCGCCTGCCGTGGAACCGGGACTGCCTCCGATGAACATCAGGATAATGGTCAGAAGTTTGCTGCTGTCGGTAAGCGCCGCCGTATCCACTGTATTGAAGCCGGCGGTTCTGGCTGTCACAGAACTGAACAGGGAAGTCAGGATCCTCCCGCCAGGATCCATCCCCACCAGCAGATTCCCACGTTCAAAAATGTAGAAAAGAATCGCGCTGCCAAAGGTCAGTACAAAGGAGCTCAAAAGCACCAGCTTGGTATGGAGCCGGTACTTTCTGACATGCAGATGATTGCGGCTTACATCATCCCACACCACAAAGCCGATACCCCCCAGCGTAATCAGCAGCATGATGACCACATTGACAATCCAGTCATTGTAATAGTCCACCAGGGAATTGAAGGGTGCCTGACAGCCCATGAGATCAAATCCCGCATTGCAGAAGGCAGATATCGAATGGAAGATCCCATAATAAATACCCCGGAACAAGCCGTATTCCGGGATAAAGCAAAGAGCCAGAATGACAGCTCCTGTTCCCTCGATCAGGGCGGTACCGATGATGATCTTCCTGGCCAGCCGGACTACCCCGCCGATCTGCAGGGTATTCACACTCTCCTGCATCAGCCCCCGTTCCTTAAGGCCGATCCTCCGCCTCAGCACAATAGAGAGAAAGACTCCGATGGTAATGAATCCCAGCCCTCCGATCTGGATCATGAGCAGGATCACCAGCTGGCCAAACAGGGACCACTGGTTCCAGGTATCATAGACCACCAGACCAGTCACGCAGGAAGCGCTGGTGGCTGTGAACAGACAGTTCAGGAAACTTCCATGTCCCCCATTCCTGCTGGAGACCGGCAGCATAAGGAGCAGGGTCCCGGTCATGATGATAAGCATGAATCCAAAAGCGATAAACTGCGTCTGTGTCAGATGGTTACGCATCTTGTACAGCCTTTTAGTCAGAACATTTCCCATATATCAACGTTCCCTCTTTTCCCTGCTGCGTCAGATCCAGACGTAACAGTTATTACTTTGAAAGTTCAGCGCTCCGGCGCTGAACTGCGGAAAAATGGGGTCACGAAGTGACATCTTCCATTCCCATTTTCCGCGCATCCGCCGGAGGCTTTAAGTAAACCCTCTTTCATTCATTGGCGGCGCGTCCCCCACTGGGCGCATGGCGGTTTACATTACCATGGCCCGTGTATTCCCGGACCATCTGCCGGACCTCTCCACAATACACCTTTGCATTGTTGCTTTCCATCATACACTTCCTGACACATTTTAGCAATAGGAGAATCTTAATGTTTTCTTAACGTTGTAACAGTTCAGACCCCCTAAAATGTTACAATTCTCCCCACAGCTGCAGCCCCCCAGAACAAGCCGTATGCCGCCAGATTCACCAGCACGATGCTGGCTCCGGCAGGAACCGACAAGCCGTAGGACAGCACCATCCCTACAAAGAAACAGACCACCGACAAGATCCCGGAGCAGCACACCACTCCCCGGAAGCTTTTGAACATCCGCATGGCTGTCAGGGCGGGAAAGATGATCAGGCTGGAGATCAGCATGGCACCCATCATCCGCATCCCCAGGACAATGGTCACGGCTGTCAGCAGGGCAATCAGCACATTGTAACGCTCCACCCGCACGCCTGCAGCCCTGGCAAAATTTTCATCAAAGGTCACGGCAAACAGCTTGTTATAGCAGAACACAAACAGACAAAGCACCACCAGGGACAAGATGGCGCTAAGGGTCACATCCTCCCGGCTCATGGCCAGGATACTGCCGAACATATAGCTGCTCACATCCGTGGTCATCCCGGTAGACAGGGAAGTGACGATGATACCGGCAGCCAGGGAGCTGGCGGAGATCATGGCGATGGCGGCATCGCTCTTGATCCTGCTGTTCTCTGTGATCCGCAGCAGAAAGAATGCGGCCAGAGCCACCACCGGGATGGACACCTTCAGAGGCGACCAGCCCACAGCCAGAGCCACTGACAAAGCGCCGAAGGATACATGGGACAAGCCGTCCCCTATCATGGAATAGCGCTTCAGCACCAGACTGACCCCCAGAAGGGCCGCACAGAGGGACACCATCATGCCTCCGGCCAGCGCCCGCACAATAAAAGGATAGGATAACATTTCCAGAATCATTTCCAAATCTTATTACCTCCCACAAATTCAGCTGCTTGCATACTATTCCTTCATAGACGGTTCCCAATCATGATCAAGAAACATCCCCACCGCCTCACTTTCAGCATACTCCGCCGCCGGACCATAATAAAGGACTGTCTGCTTTAAATGCAGCACCTGGTCCGCCTGGGCGATGACATTGCGGATATCGTGGGATACCATGATGATCGTCAGCCGGTACTGGCTGTTGAGCCGCCGGATCAGGTGGTAGAAATCCTGGATCGCCGCCGGATCCAGTCCTGTGACAGGCTCATCCATGATCAGAAGCTGGTCTGTAGCGCACAGAGCCCTGGCGATCAGCACCCGCTGCTGCTGGCCTCCGGACAACTCCCGGTAGCATTTCCTTCTAAGCTCTGTGATGCCCAGGCGCTCCATATTCTTCGCCGCCAGCCTGTGCTCTGCCTTAGAATAAAAGGGCAGGTTTCCCCTGCGGCCCAGGGTTCCGGAGAGCACCACCTCATAGACCGTGGCCGGGAAATCTTTCTGGGCCGCCGTCTGCTGGGGCAGATAGCCGATGCCGCCCTTTTTTAGTTCCTCGGATACATACAGCCTGCCGCCAGTGGGCTTTAAAAGACCCAGGAGGCCTTTGACCAGGGTACTTTTCCCGGATCCGTTCTCTCCTACCACACAAAGATAATCCCCCTGGCAGATCTCCAGGTTCAGATCTATCACTGCATCGTGGTTCTCATATCCAAAATCCACATGCTCGCAAATGATAAATGGCTTCATTCATCCAGTCCTTTTCTAAGATTTTCTATATTTTGTGCCATCAGTTCCACATAGGTGACCCCGGCGTCAAACTGTGCCCGTGTCACATTGTGGCAGGAATGCAGAAGCAGCGGCTGGGCGCCTGTCTCCTCTCCGATGATCTCCGACACCCGGTGGCTGCTGAGCTCCAGATAGTAAACCACCGGAATCCCCCCGTCCTTTACCTTGTCAATCAGATAGGCGATGGTCCGGGCACTGGGCTCCGTATCTGTGCTGCACCCGGAAAAGGCAGCACGGTAATCCAACCGGTATTCCTCTGCCAGATAGCGGAAGGGGAACTTGTCCCCCAGGATGATCAGGTTCCGTTTCCGTCCCTCGCTGACCTGACGGAAGCCGGCATCAATCCCCCGGAGCTGTTCCAGATAAGCATCCGCATTCTGACGATATAAGGTTTCGTGGGAAGAATCCATCTGTACCAGTATATCCCGGATCGTTTCTGTTATCTTCATGGCATTGACCGGAGATGTCCAGATATGCTCGTCATACTCAATCTCGGTCTCATGGCCGTCATGGTCCACATAGTCGTAGTCTGGATCCCCGGATTCCGGATGGGCATCTTCTGATCCATGGAGATCCGGCTGCTTCCCATGGTCATGGTTCTCCCCTTCATGCTGGTGATTCTCACCGGAATCCTCCATGCCCTCCACCAGTTCCTCCTCCAGGACATCCACATAGTCCATCATGGTCAGTACCTCCATACTGTCCCTTGTCTCAACTGCGTCCAGTACCTGCAAAAGCCACTGCTCCATGGCGCCTCCGTTGCAGATCAGAAGATCTGCGTTCTGTATGGTGCGCATGTCCGACGGGGTAGGCTCAAAGGAATGGCTGTCCATCCCCGCCGGGACGACCAGGGTCAAAGACACCGTATCTCCGGCGATCTGCCGGACAAAATCGTAATAGGGAAACAAAGTGGTCACCACCCGCAGCTTTCCGGTCTCCCGGACTTCTCCCGGAGTGTTCCCGCCATTTCCATTCCCCTTCCCGCAGCCGGACAGCACAAAAGCCAGAACCAGAGCCAGCACCGCTATCCGGCGGCCGCCCCGAATTTTCTTCATATCATCATTCTCCATTCTGCTATTAGTAAAAGGCGTCTATGACGCCTTTTACATAGATTCCGGTATACAAAAAATGTCATCATCCTTTTTGCATATTGCTAATAGGATACCACATTTTCATATCAAAAGAAAGGGATATTCATCCAATTTACCGCTTATCCGAACTGTTACTATTTTTCTGATTACCACGTACCGGCACAAATGGCATCCGGCTCTCTTTCACTCCGCTGTACTGCCTGAGCATTCCCGAAGCCTTTATTGAAGTCAGTTCCAGCAGAAAAGCAAACACGCCACTATATGTACTGTCTGTTGTAAATACCAGCCGCATAAAGAGTTTCCGCCAGTATCCGGGTATCTGCCGCTGCAGAATATCCAGACACTGGCGCTTCTAAAATCATCCCTATTTCACCAGCTCCGCCCCCAGAGCCCTGCAGGCAGCCACGGCCTCGTCATCTGGTGCTAGGTTGGCGATCAGACCCTCTCCCCCTACTATGGAGGCGCCTGCATTGCTCATCCGGTCTGCCCAGCTGCGCATCCATTCTCCATCGCCCCAGTCGTAGGAACCAAACAGCGCGATCTGCTTGCCCGCCGCGAAGGTTTCCACTTCTGACACAAAGGCATCCATCTCCCCGTCCAGTTCCTCAGCGCCCATAGCGGATGCACCCAGGGCAAAGCAGGCCTGATCCTTAAGCTCTGATGCCTGAATGGATGATACCTCCACTATCTTAGCACTTCCGCCTGCCTCGTTGACACCGGCTCCGATGGCCTCTGCCATAGCCTGGGTATTGCCTGTACTGCTCCAGTAGACTACGTATACTTCTTTCATGATTCGTTTCTCCTTTTCTTAAAATTACTGCCCGTATGAAATTACTGTCAAAACTCCAAAAACCAGATTTCCGGAAAACTACAGCCTTCTGAAGGAATGATCTCCGGTGAGTATCTTCAAAGACCATGGCTCTCTTACCCCACTGCAACTGCTACCTGATAAAGCGGCAAACCATTTACGATCTCCCACAAAGCCTGTTCCTTGGCCGCATCATACAAACGGAAGATCCTCTCTGCCTGCTGCCGGTTGCTGTACACCTTCCAGTAGCGGGACAGCAGACAGTTTTCGCCCCGGTTCTGGATGAATCCTTCAACATCCTCCACCGGATATTCCAGAAGAACTCCCAGCTCGTGGGGAAATTCACTTCTGCCGCCAGCATACTGCTGGTATCTGGCTCTCAGCCGCTCCAGCACAGAAGCCACATCCCAGGCTTCATAGCCATATTTCCAGAGAAAGCCCCATACTGCCGGCTGCCTGAGATGCTGTTCCAGCTGGCCGTAGCGGTAGAGGAACAGAACTTCCATCTCCTGATCCCGGTAGAGTGAGAGACAGACGATGCCGCTTCCCTTTAACCGGGTGCGTATCTCCCGCCCTTCTCCAGGCTTCACCTTAATGAGATTGGAAATCTTTACCCCCTTCAGCACTGGTGCACACTGGGTCGCCACCCGGAACCCCATCCTTCCCTCCGGGGTGCAGTTTTTCAAAAAAGAAAGCATGGTTTCTGCTGGCATCCGTCATTCCTCCTTGCTTGGTTAGTGTTTGCTAACCTCGTAACTATGTTAGCACCAGCTAACCCCTATGTCAACCCTGCTCACTGACAAAAATTTCTCAACTCTCTATCAATAGTATCAACCTATAATGGGACATTTATTTGAGATAAATGCTGGAAATTTAAGAATCATTTTAGAAAAGGCATACCGGAAGAATGCCCAGGGCACACTTCCGGTATCCGTCCATTCACTTCAAAGCCTATACTGCCTGACCGCTCTTATTTCGCACCATAGCCGGCATCCTCCAGACGCAGATGTCTAGGAAGACCATCCACCATCATAGGTGTCAGTTCTGCCTGGATCAGCGGACGCACATAATTCATGAACTCAGGAGTCACATAGTTGCCCTCTTCGTTGATCCACTCTCTGGGCACCTTCTTCTCCACATTGGCGATCTTATGTACATCGTAGATGTCAGTCACGCACAGATAGGGATCATCGGAAACTCTCTTTAAAATAATCATCTTGCCGGTCTCGCCCTCGAAGGCAGCCTTCACAGCGGCGCCGCCTACCTGGTAAGCCTCAGTGATGTCCACACGGCCTACGATATGGGAGGCACAGCGCTGCAGGGAGTTGAACTCAATGGCCCTGGTTTTGCAGCCCACCTCTCTGGAAATCTTCTCTGCCAGATAACGGGCTGTACCGGTAAGCTGCTTATGTCCGAAGGCATCCACATAGTCAATATTGTCTGTCAGCTCGCAGACATACCGTCCGTCTGCCACTTTGACGCCTTCGGATATGGCGATCACCACAGACTTCTTGGTCTTATGGATCTGGGCCACCTTCTTCATAAATTCATCCACATCAAAGGTAATCTCCGGAAGGAACAGCATATCCGGTCCCTCGCAGTCCTCGCCTGCTGCCAAAGCCGCCGCACCGGTCAGCCATCCTGCATTCCGGCCCATGATCTCTATGAGGGTCACGTTCTGCTGGTCATAGACCAGACCGTCGCGGATCACTTCCTTGGTGATAGAAGCGATATACTTGGCAGCACTTCCGAAGCCCGGTGTGTGGTCTGTCACAGCCAGATCATTGTCAATGGTCTTGGGCACGCCCATGAAACGGATGGCGCTTCCATTGAGGATCGCATAGTCGGACAGCTTTTTGATGGTATCCATGGAGTCATTTCCGCCGATGTAAAAGAAATACTCGATCTCCAGCTTATCCAGGATCGCGAAGATCCTGTCATAGATCTCCTTGTCATCCTTGATCTCCGGCAGCTTGAAGCGGCAGGATCCCAGGAAGGAAGAGGGCGTCCTCTTTAACAGGTCGATATCCAGGTCGCTGCGGATGTGCTCGGCCAGATCCACCACGCGCTCCTCTAAAAGGCCCTGAACCCCATGGAGCATTCCATAGACCTTTTTGGCCCCCCGGTCTCTCGCTGTCTTGTAAACCCCTGCCAGACTGGAATTGATTACGGCTGTCGGCCCTCCAGACTGTCCTACAATTACATTCCCCATAACTTTTTTCATGAATTGTTCCCCTTTCTTTACTAAAAAACTCCATCGCCGCAGGCGATTTTAAATCAGGATTGCTGTGTGCTAGAGTGTGTCTTAAAATTAAATTCTGCACAAAATCTGGTATGAAATCGCTGGAAATATCCTTAGAAGCCCCGGTTATCTGCCCCTAAAGCGCAGAAAAAGAGTGAACCAGGGTATAGCTTTTGCCTACTTTCGGCATATTGACGAATATCCAGCAATTTTCAGACACACTCTAGCACTACAGCGAACTTATGGCATGATACCTGCTTTTTACAACGAAATTTTTGTGAAATCAGCAGTAATTATAGTCGAATACCGTAGTTTCACATAGACTGATTTCGGAATGTGCGCTGTAGTGCTAGAGCGTAGAACCAAATGCACCCACCAATGCTTTTATTCATTGGCGGCGCATCCCCCCGCTGGGCGCATGGAGGTTTACTTTACTTATTTCCAAAGGATTACCGCGCCATCTCTGACTGCGGCCCCTTGTGGTTGTGTGCGCGGATGATCGTCTCGATCTCCTCCAGATTGGAGGACGGCAGATCCCCCGGAATGGTATTCTTCACCGCGCTGGTGGCATTGCCGAACTGTACAGCCCTGCTGCAGTCAAAGTCATTGGCCAGCAGCCCATAGAGGGCCCCGGAAATGTAGGCGTCGCCGCTGCCAATCCGGTCCACCACGTCGATATCCTGGTATGGCTCCTCCTCAAAAAAGGTATCCTTCTTTGCATCGTAGATCACAGATCCAAAGGTGTGGCGTTTGGGGCTGTGTACCACCCGCTGGGTGGAAGCCACGATGGAGATGGGATACTCCTCTGTAAAGCTCTTCATCATCTCCCTGGCCGTGCCGGTCTTCAAGAAGGTCAGCCGCGCCGTATCCTCAGAGCAGAAGAAGATATCCACATAGGGAAGAATCTGCTCGATGCAGGCCTTTGCCTCGGCGCCGCTCCACAGATTCCCCCGGAAGTTCACGTCAAAGGACACCAGTGTACCCGCAGCCTTGAATCTGCGGATCATCTCCATGGTCGTCTCCCGCAGCTGGGGACTTAAGGCCAGAGTGATCCCGCTGGTGTGGAAGCACCGGCTGGCGCTGTATACATGCTCCGGAATCTCATCAATATCCAGTGAGTAGAAGGAGCTGTTGGACCTGTCGTAGATTACCTTGGGCTTTCTCGGATAGGCTCCATTCTCATAGTAATAAATTCCCACGCGCGCACTGGGAGACGTGTCGTAGATAAAATAGTCATCACTGACACCATAGGAACGGATCTTGCTCTTTAAGAAGCTTCCCATATCATGGGAGGGCAGCTTGGAAATAATCCCGGTATGAAGTCCCAGCAGAGCAACCCCCACTGCCACATTCAGCTCCGCGCCGCCCACCTGCTTCACAAAGGTGTCCCCCCGCACCAGACGCTCATTGTCCGGGGGCGAAAGCCGCAGCAGAACCTGTCCTAAGGTCAGAAGATCAAAATTCCTTTTCTCATCCATCTTTTCCTCCATTCTGTGCATACTTCCCCATGCACAAACAAATATGAAAGAATGTGAAGATTCTATCAAACTTCCCAAACTGATAAAATGGCTAACCCCTCTTGCGGAAATTAGCCATTCTATCACAGTCAGTCTTTCTGTTTTTCTGTCAAGTCTTATCTCTGTACACGTCCGGAACCGTCGCCGCCGGCCAGGTTCTCAACATCTGCACGGGTCACAAGATTGAAGTCACCAGGAATCGTGTGCTTCAGTGCAGAAGCTGCCACTGCGAATTCCAGAGCTGCCTTCATATCCTTGCCGTCCAGCAGTCCGCATACCAGACCTGCTGCGAAGGAATCGCCGCCACCTACACGGTCAACGATGGGGCTGATGGAGTACTTCTTGGAATGATAGAACTCACGGGTCTTACCATCCATGATACATGCCGACCAGCCGTTGTTGGAAGCGGAATAGCTCTCCCGCAGGGAGCTGATCACATACTTGAAGTTGAACTTGTCAACCATCTGGTTGAAGATATCCACATAGCCAGCCAGCTCCAGCTCGCCGGAAGTAACATCCGTCTTGCCCGGCTTGAAGCCCAGAACCTTCTCAGCATCCTCTTCATTGCCAATGCATACATCCACATACTGCATCAGGTTGGTCATGACCTTCTGGGCCTTCTCGGAAGACCACAGTTTCTTACGGAAATTCAAGTCTACGGATACGGTCACACCGTGAGCCTTGGCTGCCTTGCAGGCTGCCTCCGTAACCTCTGCTGCCAGATCAGACACAGCCGGGGTAATACCGGTGAAATGAAACCACTCGGCATCAGCGAAAATAGCGTCGAAATCAAACTTGTCTGCCGTCGCACATGCGATAGCAGAATCCGCACGGTCATAGACTACATTGGAAGCTCTCATGGCAGAACCGGTCTCCAGGAAATAGATTCCCAGACGGTCGCCGCTGCGGGAAATGAATTTTGTTCCCACATTGTACTTTCTCAGAGCTGCCACTGCACAGTCACCGATGGGGTTGGCCGGAATCGCGGTCACAAACTGTACATCATGTCCATAGTTTGCCAGAGATACTGCTACGTTGGCCTCGCCGCCGCCGTAGTTCACATCGAACTCGTCTGCCTGGATGAATTTCTCGTTGTTAGGGGTAGACAGTCTCAGCATGATTTCGCCCATAGTTACTACTTTTGCCATTGTTTTATTCTCCTTTTTTAATTAATCCGGATTTCTGCTTCCAGCCGGTTCCGGCCAGAGGTTCCTTCCCGTGCCGGAACCTTATATGTTATTTATTTCTTTGCACGTGCTGCTGCTACTGCATCTACGAACTCTTTGGCCTTGGCGGTCACTGCTGCGAAGTCGCCGGTCTTGGCACCCTTGGTCAGGCTGCTGCCGGTACCCACTGCGTAGGCGCCAGCATTGATCCATTTGTCCACGTTGTCCACATCCACACCGCCGGACGGCATGAACTCGCCCTGGGGAAGGGGGCCCTTGAAGGAGCTGATAGCTGCCGGTCCCACAATATTGCCAGGGAAGATCTTGATGATATCACAGCCGGCTTCCAGAGCGGTGATGGCCTCGGTGGGAGTCATGACACCCGGAAGCATCGGTACTCTGTAGCGGTTGCACAGCTTGATGGTCTCTACATTCAGACCCGGACTTACTACGTAATTGGCGCCGGCCAGAATCACGGCTCTTGCTGTCTCCGGATCCAGGACAGTGCCTGCGCCGATGACAACCTTGTCATTGTCCTTGTACTTCTTTGACATGGCAGCGATAAAGTCCACCGGATTCCCCTCGTCCATGGTCATGGTGATCTCAATGAAATTGATCCCCCCGGCGATGATAGCGTCCACAACCTTCTCTCCCTGCTCCAGGTTCTTCGCGCGGACCACTGCCACAAGACAATCCTCTTTCATTCTTGCCAATACCTGTTCTTTTTTCATAGCTCTTCTTCTCCTTCTTTTTATTCGTATATGCGAACCCACTTCACAAATACGATTTATGATTCAATCATAATAGTTACCGTTTCATTTGTCAACCTGTTTTTCTACTTTTTCCCATATAACTATGTGTTACACGGGTACGGTCTGCTTTGCACTGTGGTCAATGAAGCCCAGCAGTTTCGAAACCTCCCGGCCCTTCTCTGCCACCAGGGTTCCCAGCCGTTCATAATCTTCCGAAGGCTGGTACAGGCTTGAGACACTGATCGCACCGATGACACTGCCGTCCGGACCGAAAACCGGCGCACCGACACATTCCATATGCTCCTCCAGCTCCCGGGCGTCCAGGGCGTATCCCTGCTCCCTCACCTTCTCCAGCTCTTTTAAGAAGGTCTCCTTATCCTGGATCGTCTGTTCAGTCTTCCGGGTGAACCTGATCCTGGGAATTACCTGGGCCTGGGTCTCCGGGTCGCTGTAAGCCAGGATCGCCTTACCCAGGGATGTACAGTGCATGGGATTCTTACTTCCCACGGTGGCTGTGGTGATGATGGGATTCTCCGGCTCCGCCTTACAGATATAGACCACCTCATGGTCGGAACGGACACCGAAGAAGACGGTCTTGCCTACCGTCTTGGCAAATGCCTTCAGCTCCGGCTCCGTCACACTGATAAAATCAAGATTGTTGGTATAGTTGATCCCGATCCGGTAAGCAGTCAGTCCGATGGTGTAGCGCTGCCTCTGCCCCCGGTCCACATTGACCATCCCCATCTCGGCAAGGGTTGTCACAATATCATAGGCACTTGTCTTGGGAAGGGAAAGCTTCTCACATATCTCATCCAGGGTTATCCCTTCCGGATTCTTGGAAACCAGTTTCAGGATCTCCACAGTCCGCTGGGTGGTCCGGTTCAATTTCATGGTATATCACGCCTTTCTTCTATGCTACAGTGTCACACCCTGCTTGAAGATCGCCATGTCATGGAATCCGGCCTCTTCGGCCTTCACCTTCCTGCCGGATGCCACCTCCAGCACATAATCAAACAGTTCCTGGGCCAGCTCCTCCCTGCTCTTATCTTCCACCATCCGTCCGGCGTTAAAGTCAATCCAGTTATCCTTGTGGCCCGCAAGCTTTGAATTGCTGGAGATCTTGACCGTGGGCACCGGCGACGCAAAGGGAGTCCCCCGGCCTGTGGTGAACAGCACGATCTGGGCGCCTGACACAGCCAGGGCCGTGGAAGCTACCAGATCATTGCCCGGTGCTGACAAAAGGTTCAGTCCCTTAACCTTCACCGGCTCCCCGTAAGCCAGCACACCCTTTACCGGCGCGCTGCCGGACTTCTGGGTACATCCCAGGGACTTATCCTCCAGGGTGGAGATACCGCCCTTCTTGTTGCCGGGGGAGGGGTTCTCATAGATGGTCTGGTTGTGACTGGTGAAATAATTCTTGAAATCATTGATCAGGGATACGGTCTGCTCAAACAGCTCCGGTGTCTCACAGCGGTTCATCAGAATCGTCTCCGCGCCGAACATCTCCGGAACCTCCGTCAGGATCGTGGTGCCGCCTTTGGAGATCAGAAGATCGGAAAAGCCGCCTACCGTAGGATTCGCAGTGATCCCGGACAGCCCGTCAGAGCCGCCGCACTTCATCCCCACGATCAGCTCGCTGGCGTCGATCTTCTCCCTGGAGAATGCTCCCGCATAGGCGGCCAGCTCCTCCAAAAGCTTCATGGCCTCCTCCTGCTCGTCCTCCACATCCTGGCACTGGAGGAACTTTACCCGCTGGTCGTCATATTCCCCGATATATTCTTTCAGAACCGGGATGTTGCTGTTCTCACAGCCAAGGCCCAGTACCAGTACCCCGCCTGCATTGGGATGGTGGACCATATCTGCCAGCACCTTGCGGGTATACTCCTGGTCATCTCCCATCTGGGAGCAGCCATAAGGATGAGGGAAGGCGATGACCTCCTCCACAGTACCCCTCACAAACTTCTGGGCCTTCTTCTCCAGGGCCTTGGCAATAGAATTGACACAGCCTACGGTAGGGATAATCCAGATCTCGTTGCGGACACCGGTCCGGCCGTCTGCCCGACGGAAGCCGTCAAAGTACGCATGCTCTGTCTCCTTCAGCCCGGAAGCCACCGGCTCATACTGATAGGTCAGAAGGTCACCCAGGGCAGTCTTTAAGTTGTGGACATGAACCCAGGCACCTGCCGCGATATCCTCCTTTGCGTTTCCGATGCGAAAACCGTACTTGATCACATCCCCGTCCTTCCCGATGGGCTTTAAGGCAAACTTGTGACCCTGGGGAATCTCCTCCAGCGTAGTAACCTGATACGGCCCCACCGCCAGCTCTTCTCCTGCGGCAATGGGCCTTAAGGCTACTGCCACGTTGTCCGCCTCATGAATCCTGATAAAATCCTGCATGACTCTTCTCCTTTTTCAATAATAGTCTGCCTTGTCTGATGGCAACAGTTCCTCTATCCCCGGCGGCATCCCGTCTGCCGTGCCTTCACACAGCCCTCAGGCTGAATCCCGGAATTTACCGGAACTCTTACACAGATTCGGCATTTCTTCTTTGTAAGTACTTACAACAATTCTACCTAATCTTCGTCCATAAGTCAAGGAAAAACATTCCGGGCAGAAGAAATTTTATAAATTTTCACTAAAGTTCTTGCATTATTCCTCATCAGAGGCTATAATGGTTTTAGTTTGTAAGCACTTACAGAAAAGGTGATTCTATGAATATTTATGACGTTTCCGAGAAGGCTGGCGTCTCCATCGCGACCGTATCCCGCGTCCTGAATGGGAATCCAAATGTAAGCGACAAGACCCGTTCCCGGGTCCTTAAGGTTATGGATGAGCTGGGCTACACGCCCAATGTATTTGCCAGAGGGCTGGGGCTGGGGACCATCCAGACCATCGGGATCATGTGTTCCGACTCTTCGGATCCCTATCTGGCCCATGCCATCTACTATCTGGAGCGCGGCCTTAAAAACAATGGCTATGACTCCATCCTGTGCTGTACCGGCAGCTCCCTGGACAACAAGCGCCAGTATTTTGACCTGCTGCGTTCCAAGAAAGTGGATGCCATCATCCTGGCCGGTTCCAAGTTTATCGAACCGAAGCTCCGGGACAATGCCTATATTCTGGATGCCGCCAGAGAGCTTCCCATCATGCTGGTCAACGGCTACCTGGAAGGGGACAATATCTACTCCACCCTGTGTGATGACCGGATGGCCACCTACCAGGCTGCAAGCCAGCTGCTCCAGTCCGGATGCCGGGATATCCTCTACCTCTTTACCAGCCATTCCTACAGCGGAAGCTGCAAGCTGAAGGGATACCAGGACGCCCTCCTTGGACGGGGGTTCTCTGTACAGGAGGAATATATCCACCAGTGTCCCAAGGATGTGCTGGCGGCACGGGAGCTGATGCTCTCCCTCCACGAATCCGGCCTCCGTTTTGATGCCGTCCTCACCTCTGATGATACTTTGGCCGTGGGCGCGGTAAAATATGCACACATCACCGGAAGAAATATCCCGGATGACTTAAGCATTGTAGGATATAATAATTCCAGCTATGCAGTCTGCACAGACCCGGAGCTGACCTCCATCGACAGCAAGGTGGAGGCGCTGTGCACTACTACCATCAATACCCTTATGGGTGTATTCAACGGCGGGAACGTCCCGGGACGGACCACCATTGCCGCCGATTTGATAAAAAGAGCTACCACAAAATTTTAATTTATTCCAAAGGAGGATTTCCCCAATGAAACTGTTTATGGACAAAGACTTCATGCTTTCCACCGAATCTGCACAGAAGCTCTTCCACCAGTACGCAGAGTCTATGCCGATCCTGGACTACCACTGCCACATCAATCCCAGAGAGATCGCGGAGGACCGCAAGTTCGACAATATCACCCAGGTATGGCTGGGCGGTGACCATTACAAATGGCGCCAGATGCGTTCCAACGGCGTGGATGAGAAATATATTACCGGTGATTCCACAGACCGGGAGAAATTCCAGAAATGGGCAGAGACTTTAGAGAAGCTGATCGGCAACCCTCTTTATCACTGGAGCCACTTAGAGCTGCAGCGGTACTTTGGCTATACCGGCCATCTCTGCGGCGATACGGCTGAGGAGGTCTGGAACCTCTGCAATGAGCAGCTCCAGAACAAGTGGACGGTGCGCAGCCTCATCAAAGCCTCCAACGTGACCCTGATCTGCACCACAGATGATCCGGTAGATTCCCTGGAATGGCATAAGAAGATCGCAGAGGATCCTTCCTTTGATGTCCAGGTACTGCCTGCCTGGAGACCGGATAAAGCCATGAACGTAGAAAAGCCTGACTACGCCGCTTATCTGGCAAAGCTGTCTGAAGTCAGCGGGATCCAGGTGAAGGATTTCGCCTCCTTAAAGGATGCCCTGGCAAACCGGCTGGAGTTCTTCCATTCTATGGGCTGCCGTGTGTCTGACCATGCCCTGGAGTATGTGATGTACGTTCCTGCTTCCGAGGCGGAGCTGGATGCCATTATGGCCAAGGGACTTGCCGGAGAAGCCATCACCCGTGAGGAGGAGCTGAAGTTCAAGACTGCGTTCATGCTCTTTGTCGCCAAACAGTACAACCGCCTGGGCTGGGCCATGCAGATTCACTACGGCTGCAAGCGTGACAACAATGCCTACATGTACCAGCAGATGGGGCCGGACACCGGCTTTGACTGCATCAACAACTACGCCCCCTCCGCACAGATGGCTGATTTCATGAATGCTTTAAGCGCTACCAATGAGATCCCAAAGACCATCTTCTACTCCCTGAACCCCAATGACGATGCTGCCATCGGCACTATCCTGGGATGCTTCCAGGATCCTACAGTAGTGGGCAAGCTGCAGCAGGGCTCCGCATGGTGGTTCAATGATCACAAGCAGGGTATGACCGCCCAGATGACCAGTCTGGCAAACCTGGGCTGCTTTGGCAACTTCATTGGCATGCTCACCGACTCCAGAAGCTTCCTTTCTTACACCCGCCACGAGTACTTCCGCCGCATCATGTGTGAGCTGGTAGGCGGCTGGGTAGAGAACGGCGAGTATCCTGACGACCAGAAAGCACTGAAGAATATCATCGAGGGCATCTGCTACAACAATGCTGTCCGGTATTTCGGATTTGATCTGTAGGAATACACAAAACACATAATGCAGGCTGTGAAAAGTCCTGACTTTTTCCACAGCCTGCATTTGTTCTATATTAAAACCCATACATTAAAAGGCTGTCGGAATCTTCCAACAGCCTTTTCCAATGTCTACATTCCAGGCGCGCTCACTGCTCCGTTCCCGCTGCCGGATGAACTCCCCGGCCCGCCAGGGCTGGCGGACGGTGTATTCTGGGGCACTGATACACTGTAGGGATCCGGCACGGTCTCCGGCAATGGCGCCGGAGGAGGTGCCGCTGATGTCTGGGGTGTCTCCTGGGGCGCCGGTGTGGTCTGGGTACCAGGGCCTCCCATGCTGTCTGCGGTCTCTGCTGTGATCACAGAATTTCCGCCCCCCTGACTCTGTGCCGGATCCGGCACGGTCTCCGGCACAGCCTGACTGGCCGGCGGCGTCTCCTCCGGAGCCGCAGCCGCTGTCTCCGGCACCGCAGGTGCAGCGGCCGCCCCCGCAGACGCCGTGGCAGGTACTGCCGGCGCAGTCTGGGCTGGCGCTGCGGCCGGTACTGCCGGAGCCGTCCCGCCGCCGGCGGCAGCCCCGCCAGGTACCGTCTCTGGGGATGCCGCCACGGCAGCGCCGGACGTGCCCTCCAGATTGTAGCACAGCACCGGCATCCCGGCCTCTATCTCTCCATAGATGGTTCGGGCGGCGGCGACCGGAAGGTTCACACAGCCGTGGGAACCATTGGTCCTATAGATCTTGCCGCCAAAGCTGCCCCGCCAGTTGGCATCGTGCATACCGATCCCGCCGTTAAAAGGCATCCAGTAGGACACCGGGGAAGCATACCCCTGACCTTTTAAAACCGCGTTGCGCTGCTTGTAGGTAAGGGGAAAAGCTCCCGGCGGTGTCGTATACCCCCGCGCCACATTGCCGGAGACAAAATCCGAGTCCACCACCAGGGTGCCATTTTTGTAAAAATAAAGGTGCTGGGCAGTCAGGTTGATCTCCACATAGGTATCCCCATAGTCATTTTCCCCATGACTTGCCGCTGTCTGTATGTAAACCGGCTCCCGCTGCTGGCTCTGGCCTGACCGGACAATCTCCAGGAGCGCCTCTGCCTCCTTCTTCTGGTTGATCCGCCATCCGTAGTTGCCGCCGGTAATGGTGACCGAAGGCCCGTAGGTAGTTTTGAGTGTCTTGGGCTTGTAGGCAGTGTTGTACCTGCGGCCAAGCTCTGCCACATATTCGGTGACCAGGGTCTCGTCAATCACCGGATTCCCCTGGTCGTCCACCATAGGCATCCCCTGGTCATCGGCTGTCAGCCAGGTGTGGATGATCTCCCCATCCAGCACTTCCTGGTTCTCTCCGAACTGGTAAGTGACAGTCATATTCACATACTGGTTCCATGCCTGGGCCCTGGCATTCAGTTCCGGATTATCCGCAGTGACCTCTGCAGGCCGGTAGGCTCCCAGCTCCTCCAGGGACACTTTATCCTGCATATTCCGGATCCCGTCTGCCACTCCCTGAAGCACCACCTCCGGGATCAGCTGGGTACCCGGCTCCTCGGGGATGATCTCATAGCCCGTACCATTTATGTAATCGGACACTTTCGCATCCACCGGCGCCCTCATGGCAGTCTCATCCATGCAGGCCAGACTGCTGACTGCCGTCTCCAGACTCTCCTGGTCAAAGGCCACCATGGTCTCTATAGAATAGGCAGCATCTTCCGTCAGATGCAGCCCCCAGAGCAGCGGCTCCTGAACAGCCAGGATCTGCTCCAGACTCCCGTCATATTCGGGATGCAGGCCGATGTCTGCTCCAAAGATCTCCTCCTCCACTCCCTCCCGTCCCTCAACGGTCAGCTTATAGCCGGACAACCCGATCTGGATCAGCTCTTTCATCTCATCCACGGTCTTGCCTGAGGCATCAATCCCATTAATTATGGTATTAGGAAAATAAGTATCTTCATATTTTCCGGCCTCAAAGGCGTAGGCTGTCCCCGATGCCGCCGCAAGACCAAGAACCAGAAGACCGCAGACAAGTCCGGCCTTCCCGCCGCCCTTCCTGGAAGCGCCCTCAGGTCTTTTCCGGCTTTTGCTTTGGGGGCTCTTTCCCCCACTGGTGTCTCCTTGTATTGTTCCCATCATTTACTTCCTCTCCAGGTCTCCTATAATACATCGGGCATCCAGCCTTTTCGGGGGGGCAGCATGGTGACCCCCAGGCCCTCTCTTACCCGTCCTCTCTGATCCCGCAGAATCCCATATTCTTCACCGGCCTGGAGCCTTCCTGCTTCCTGATATTTCAATTATCAATAACATATAACCGGCATTCCCGGATATACCATCTCGTATAATGCCGGTACCTTAGACGGCGGCAGATTGACACAGCCGTGGCTGCCGCTTGTCCGGTAAATGTTCCCGCCAAAGCTTCCACGCCAGTTGGCATCATGAAGACCAATCCCTCCATTAAAGGGCATCCAGTAGGCTACCGGGCTCTCATATTCATATGTACCGTCCGCTCTTTTTGGCCCCCTCAGGACCCGGTCACGCTGCTTGTAAGTGATGCTGTAGATCCCCGCAGGAGTGATGCTCCCTCTTGCCACACTTCCTGTGACGCAGGGGGCTTCCCAGACCAGCTGGCCATTCTGGATCACATAGACATGCTGGCCCCCGATATCCACCTCCACATAGGTGGTTCCCCAGTCCGGCTCCGTACGGCTGGCAGCCACGGCTGCGTAGACCGGTTCTCTGGTCTGACTCTCACCGGTCTGGATCTGGGCTGTCAGGGCCGCCGCCTCACCGGCGATATTGACCACCCACCCATAGGGACCTGTAAGCTCCACCTGGGCGCCGTTCACAGTGGAAAACATCCGCGGTCTCCCGGCTGTGGACCGACGGTTTGCCAGGTCACCCACATAGGCCATAAGCTTCTCCTGGTCCAGGAGGATCTGTCCCTCGCTGTAGCCGGTAATCCAGGAACAGATAGTCTCCGGCAGCAGCTCCTCGGTCTCCTCTCCGAACTGGTACGTGACAGTCATCTCCCGGCAGCGGTTCATGGTGTCACACAGCTCCTTTAAGCCCTGGTTGTCCGCTGTAATCTGCGGGGCTATGTAACAGCCTTCCTTCTCCAGATCCACCTCCCGGTCTCCGGCAGCCACTGCCCTCTGGACAGCTTCCGCTACTTTGGCTGCATCTACATTATTGCCGTACACCTCCGGCACGATAGTAAAAGGCTTTCCCTCTTCATAGGCTGATATATGGGCATCTGTGGTCTGGGCGATACTCTCCCCACGGATACAGTTCAACCCGTCAATCTTGGCTGTAAGGGCAGCGGCATCATAGGAATTGGTCATCTCCACCCGGAATTTGGCATTGACATCAGGACCTGACTTCCTGCCGCCTTCATTCTCCTGCTGCAAAAGCTCCTGCAGACGCTCTATGGGGATTCCGATGGCAAACCCGATCTCGGTTCCCTGGATCACTTCGTGGACACCGCCCCGCTCCAGTATCTTCAGCTGGTATTCGCCGGAATAGAATTCCGCAATCCGCGTTCTGGCCTCCTCCACGGTCATCCCGCTTACTCCCAGGCCATTAATGGTAGTTCCCTGCACAAATGTATTCTCATTCGCAAAAACAGTGCCTGCCACAGCGGCACTGAGACAAGCGGCCAGTACGCATTGCCTTAGAAAATAATTTTTGTTCTTTTTCATGTCCAAATACACTCTCCGGTTCTTGATTCACTGCCGCCTGCTGTCAGGCATCACTGCAGCTCCTCTTATTATAGGGGCACCAGAGCTTTGCGTCAAGATACGTCTTCCTTACACTTTTGTTTTTTTATGGGAATTTGTACCAGTTGGCAGACGGCAGTTTTCTGCTCCTGATAAGGGCCTGGAACAAGGAACCGGACAATCCGTTCCATGACTCCTATCATAGGCAGCCATAAGATGGTGTTGGCCACATTAAATAAGGAATGGGCATTGGCGATCTGGCGGGAAATAACCTCCACCTCCGGCCCTCTGGGAGAGATAAGCGCTACCACCTCTACAAAGGGACGAAGAATGATCAGGAATACCACACTCCCCGCCAGATTGAACACACTGTGGGCCAGAGCTGCCCGCTTCGCATCCTTTGTCTGTCCGGCGGCTGCCAGAAGGGAAGTGACCGTGGTGCCGATATTATCTCCCAGAAGGACCGGCACTGCTCCGGCCAGTCCCATCACACTGGCGGAAGTACCAGGAACAGATGTGGAGGCAAAGCTCTGGAGAACCGCGATAGTGGCGCTGCTGGACTGGACGATCATCGTCATACCTGCTCCCACCAGAATCCCCAGTACAGGATGCTCTGCCACCCTGCCCATAAGCTCTGTGAAGACCGGACCGGATGCCAGGGGAAGCACCACCTGTTCCATGGTCTGGATTCCCACAAAAAGTAGTCCGAAGGAAAAAATGATCTGTCCGGTATTCTTCACAGCTTCTCCTTCTCCAAAAAACAGCAGGATAAATCCGGCAACCAGCACCAGCCAGGCATATTCCCCAATCTCAAACGCCAGAAGCTGGGCTGTCATCGTAGTGCCGATATTGGCCCCGAATATGATGGCAATGGCCTGGGGCAGGCCAATGAGTCCGGCACTGGTGAAGCTGACAGCCATACAGATAGTGGCGCTGCTGCTCTGGAGCACTGCCGTGGTCACCGCTCCTGCCGCAACACCAAACAGGGTATTCCGGGTGACCGCTCCCAGCACATATCTCAGCCGCTCCCCGGCTGCCTTTCTCAGTCCCTCGCTCATTCCGTTCATTCCATAGACAAAGAGTGCCATCCCTCCAAGCAGCGGCGACATCCCCACGAGAAGCTCCTTCATGCTTTTTCCTTTGCGGGCATCCCCGCTGTCTCCGGCTTTTTCCTTTCTATCTTATTCGGCCCGGGCTGCTTCCATGCGTGCCGCCGGAACCATTTCTTCCCGCTGAAGCATAGAACAAAGAATCCTGTCCAGAGGCCTTTTTGCTTTATAGGACGCAATTTTCTGATAAAGCAAAAAAACGGACACCCGTGAAGATTATTTCTCCACAAGTGTCCGCTATATCTGGCAGAAAATCAGCCACAAAGGCAGGTACGGGAAGATTCCGGTAGTGCATCCTGTTCTGCGTCCGCTGCCTTCTGGGTTTCTGGTTCTGGTTTCGGTTCCGATCCTTGTCCTGGTTCTGGTTCCGATCCTTGTCCTGGTTCTGGTCCGGGTTTTGTGGAAGCCGCCCCGGAAACAGCCGAAGCCTTATTTCCCCTCTCTATCCTCAAAGGTACATTGACCCCCATGGGGTTTAAGACCACACCGCAGGCATCAGCCACCAGTACCTGGGGTATCCTGTCCGCAGATACCACTACCGGACGGAGAACATTGCCCCGGTTGAACTTCTGAAACTCCAGAATATCCGTAAAGACCGGCTGGTATTTCTCCTCTCCCATACGGATCAGCGGGATCCCCTTGCCCTCTTTCTGTAACGGAACCAGGAAATTCCCTCTGCCAAAATTCACGGACATCTCCTCCTGCAGCTGTGCCAGCTCCTCAGTCATCTCCATCTTCCCGCCGCTGCGCATACGCTGCATAAAATACAGCGACGTCAGATGCAGCTGGGGATTCTCGATCCACACAGTGCCTTCCTTCTGTTGGGACGGATCCATCCGTTTCACCACATCCGCCACCTGGATCAGGGTGCTGCCCTCCCGCTCCTTCACCAGCATGGCATTGACCCCCATGGTGTAGAGACTGGTATAGAACACCATCCGCTGCTTCTGTACCATCCTCGCCATGCTGACGGGAATCCGCGCCTTGTGGAGACGTTCCAGCTCTGCCCTGGCCATCCCGGCATCCAGCAGGATGATCACGTAGTCGTCAAAGGTCTCCGGATCACACTCCACATAAGGATTCCTGGTACAGCCGGACATCAGCACATACAGGTCCTCGCCTTCCTTCAGGCGCGTCAATATCTTTATTGCATCACTCATTCTCTACCCCTCTCACGGTATCACGGTTACCGCTTTTACACCACAGCCGCCAAAAAACCATTTTCAGACGCCCCTTTAAGCCAGATAATCCGCTGCCAGCTTCTCAATCGACTCCGGATCTGAACTATGCCATGCTTCATAGTTTTTCCCTGCTGTCTGGACCGTTTTCCCAAGAGCCACCAGAAATTCCGGGATTCTCTCAGACAAGATCACTCCCAGTTCCCGGCCAAAGGCCTCCTGGCCCTGGCGTTCCTGGCCGCCTACATACAGCATAAAGCCTGGCTGGGATTTGCCGTCGACCATCTTGCCCGCACCGCGGAAGCCAATAGAACCGGTCTGATGGGTTCCGCAGGAAGATGGACAGCCGGATATGTGGATCTGGGGCAGCGCTCCGTCCGCAATGCCGGCCTCACGGACCGCCCGGACGCAGCTTGCCAGCAGCTCCTGGGAATCCCTGAGCCCCACCTGACAGATGCTGGCGCCGATACAGCTGACAGAGGTCTCAAACAAGCTTTCTGCACTGTCCCTGGTAGCATTCAGAACCCCTTCCACCTCATCTGCGGTCAGATTGATGATATAGGCGGACTCATCCGGGGCCAGACGCATCTCCACAGCCTCCATATCCCGGATGGTATCATACAGAGCCGTCAGACTCTCCACCTGAGGCTGGCCGCCAATGGGATGCCATACCACTGTATACAGTCCCGGCTGCTTCTGTCTGCGCACACGGGCACTCTCCTTACACTCCCCGGATCCCTGTCTGGTAACCGGCTCCGTATCCGGAGAGATATCCAGATCCTCGCCAGAATCCATAACCTCCTTAAGCTTCTGCAAAAATGCTTCCCTATACTGCTCCGGACCGCCCAGAGCCTCCTGCATATACCTGGTTCTGGCTTTCCCGCGGCTCTCATAGTTGCCATAGGCCCGGAATGTGAGCCACATAGCCTTGATATAGTAGAGGATCTTCTCCGGCTCTACTGCCTCCGCGATCTTCACACCCATACGGGCGTTGTTGCCCAGACCGCCGGCGCTGTAGACGTCGAACTTTCCATCCTCCCGTGCCGCAAATCCCAGATCCCGGTAGGTGGCATGGGTTAAGTTTTTGGGGGAATTGGAGAAGCCCACCTTCAGCTTCCTGGGCATCTTCTCCGCCTTGATAAAGCCCAGAAGATAATTGCCGGCTGCCTCCGCCCATGGCGTCACATCGAAGTACTCGTCCTCTTCCACACCGCTTAAGGGAGAACTCATGACATTGCGCGGATAATCTCCACCCCCGCCTATGATCACGATCCCCGCATCCAGAGCCTCCTCCATCACATCCCCAAGGATATCCGGGCCCAGGTCATGAAGCTGAATCGTCTGGCAAGTGGTGAAATGCACCTTTGTCAGATGATATTTGCGGATCATCTCCGCCACAAATCCCAGACGATTTCTGGTCACA
>Ga0137310_100641_pt1 | contig 23522 bp, 18 predicted proteins | sample NAcewiD2O_June_2_FD_97183 | JGI IMG/M metagenome (GOLD analysis project Ga0137310, IMG submission 97183) | Mouse cecal microbial communities from Vienna, Austria - N-Acetylglucosamine amended D2O_June | ecosystem: Host-associated > Mammals > Digestive system > Large intestine > Cecum | place...
TATGGCATTTTCCCCTTACGGACAGATATGCCTGGGAAATAACGAGAAGCCCAAGTATTCCAATTTCAGCTGGGGCGCCATGATCTTCACGGCGGGGCTGGCCGCGGATATCCTGTTCTACTCCTGCTGCGAGTGGATGCTGTATGCGGCAGAGCCACGCATCACAGAACTGGGCAGCGTCCAGGACTGGGCTTCCGCTTATCCGCTGTTTCACTGGGGACCTATCCCCTGGGGCTTTTACATGGTGCTGGCCACGGCCTTCGGTTTCATGATCCATGTGCGCAAACGAAGCAAACAGAAATATTCCGAATCCTGCCGGGCTCTGCTGGGCAGCCGGGTAGACGGACTGGCCGGGAAGGCCATTGACCTGGTAGCTGTGTTTGCCCTGCTGGCCGGGACAGCCACCACCTTTTCCCTGGCGACGCCCCTCCTTGCCATGGTGATCAGCCAGCTCACCGGCATCCCCCAGTCTGCCATGCTGTCCATCGGCCTTCTGGTGGCAGTGTGCATCATCTACACCTGCTCTGTGTTTTTTGGCATGAAGGGGATCCAGCTTTCGTCGTCCTGCTGCATGTATTTGTTCTTCACTCTGCTGGCCTATGTATTTTTCTTCGGCGGAGAGACCCGTTATATTGTGGAAACGGGCATCACGGCCCTGGGAAATGTGTCACAGAATTTCATCAGCCTTGCCACCTGGACGGATTCCCTGCGGACATCGTCCTTTCCGCAGAACTGGACCATATTCTACTGGGCCTACTGGATGGTATGGTGCGTTGCGACGCCATTTTTCATCGGAACCATAAGCCAGGGGCGGACCATCCGGCAGACGATCCTGGGCGGATATTTCTATGGGCTGGCCGGAACCTTTACGTCCTTTATCATCCTGGGGAATTACGGGCTGGGGCTGCAGATGCACGGGAAGCTGGATGTTATGTCCGCCTATGGGGCTGACGGGGATCTGTACAGCGCCATTGTCTCCATCCTGAAACAGCTTCCACTGTCCGGATTTGTGCTGGTACTGCTGGTGCTGTGCATGGTGACCTTTTACTCCACCTCCTTTGACTCCATCACTCTGGTGGCCTCTGCCTACTCCTACAAGGAGCTGGATCATGACCAGATGCCGGACCGGCGGGTGAAGCTGTTCTGGGCCATCTTTCTGATCCTGCTTCCCATCGCCCTGCTCTTCTCCGAGAACTCTATGGCGAATCTGCAGTCTGTGTCCATCATTGCGGCCTTTCCGGTAGGAATGATCATGATGCTGATTATCGCGAGCTTTTTCAGGGATGCGGGGGAGTATCTGAATGGGCGGTAGGGCAAAAGGTACCTGTACCATCGCAAAAATTCTGCTTCTCCTCCACAATATAGATGGGCCTGTCCTTCAGTTCGCTGAACAGAACCGCAATATACTCACCGATGATCCCCACAATCACGAACAGAATCGCGAACATAAAGCAGTTGAGGATCACAATAGTAGCATAGCCGCTGGGAGCACCCTTGCGGGTCAGGAGGGTGTAGACCATCACTGCCATCCCCATAAGGGCGGCAAAAACCCCCGCATAGATTCCCAGCTTCAAAGGCAGGTTGGAGAAACACATAATGGTATTTACGGAAAAGGCAAACAGCTTCCGGATGCTGTATTTGCTTTCGCCAGCCACCCGGTCTGCGGCCTCGTAGGCGATGGTGGTCTTCTTAAAGCCGATATTCTGGACATATCCCCGCAGGAAACGCACCCGCTCCCGGTAGCTCTTTCGCAGCACATCCGCAGCCTGCCGGGAGATAGCGAAAAAGTCCGAAGCATTGGGTTCAAATTTCACATCGGATAAGGTGTTGATCAGAGCGTAGAAGCCGAATGAGGTGATGTTTTTCAGGATACCTGCAGAAGCATTTCTCGTGCGGACCATATTGATGACGCCATAACCTTCGTGAAGCTTTGCCACGATCTCTGTCAGGCATTCCGGCGGATGCTGGAGGTCTGCGTCCATACACACAATGGCGTCTCCCACCGCATGGTCGATCCCGGCGATCATGGCGGCCTCATGACCGAAATTCCGGGAGAAGCCTATGACCTTCACCCGCTCATCCTCCTTAGCCAGCTTCCGCAGAATCTCCAGACTGCCGTCCTGGCTTCCGTCATTGATAAACAGAAGCTCATGATCCCATTCCAGGGACTCCAGAACGGATTTTGTGGCTTTGTAAAACATGGGCAGTGCCTGTTCCTCATTGTAGACGGACACCACGACCGAAAGCATTTTACACATTGGATCCTCCCTCAGGCATCAAAATCATCATATATCTGAATCTCCATATCCGAGTGGGCCGGGACCCGCTCTTTCTCAGGTGGCAGCTTCCTGTAATCTCCATAGATCCAGGTCAGCACCTCGTCCCAGTGCCTGGGGGCCATAAGCCTGACGTCCTCAAAATCCAGATCCACGATCTCCTGGCACCATTCCTTCTGAAGGGTCACATAGAGATAATCCGGCTGGTAGTTGCTGTAATAGCAAAGATTGCTCCTGCACCGCCGGTCCTTGAGCGCCACCAGCTTCTGGAGACGGAACAAAAGCTTCAGGGGAACCAGACGCCCCACCGCAGCCAGCCCGCCTACTGCCACCTTGTGGAACAGACTGTATTTGCTGTAGTCCAGCCGGAGGCGGTGACCCATGGCCATACCGTAGATGACCTTATGCATCAGCAGGGTGATGGTGGATGCCACCTTGCCGGCGGGCAGCCTGTCAATGGTAAAAAGATCCACCCAAAGGTGGTTCAGCTTTCCTTCGTAGTAGTCCATCTCTTCCGAATCCCGGTTGGTCCGGCTGTTTTTGTAAATGATCCGGGCCGTGAAGTCGTAGAAGCCGGTGCCTCCCCGAAAGGAATCCGGCGTCAGAAGCTCCATGGTATCCGGCAGCTCCCGGCGCACCACCTTCATAAATGCGTCATAGTTAGGTCGGGTAAATGCCACGTCCGCGTCGTCATCCCAGGGAATGAAGCCCTGGTGCCGGACCGCGCCCAGAAGCGTGCCCGCGTCCAGCATGTACTTGATTTTGTATTTCCGGCAGATCCGGTCTACCTCCTTTAGAAGCTTCAGGTTCGCAGAGTGAACCTGGGTGAGGTTATATTCTGTCATAAATCCTCCATAGATTATCATTTAGATATAGTGGGCTATATTGAATGAATCTGGCCCAAATATGCCGAAAAGCGGGACGTGCACACCGAAGGCGCTCCTTGTGGAGATGCCGGGAATGAATTTTCAAACACGCTCCAGGGCCTCATGGATCATTTTAGCCATATAATCGGTCATCTCATCCGTCATCCCCGGATAAACTCCAATCCAGAATGTATCTGTCATAATCCGGTCAGTCACATCCAAAGTCCCGGCGATCCGGTAGCCTGCGCCGGTGGCGCGCATCTGGTCAAAGCAGGGGTGCTTGGTTAAGTTGCCTGCAAAAAGCATACGGGTCTGGATGCCCTTCCCTTCCACATACTGGACCAGGGCATTGCGGTCCACGCCTTCACGGCAGGTGATCAAAAATCCAAACCAGCTGGGACGGGAATCCGGGCAGGGCTCCGGCAGGATCAGCCTGTCCCGGGTATCCTCCAGGGCCGCCCTCAGCCGGTCAAAGTTGTGGCATCTGCGCTCCACAAAGGACGGGAACTTGTCCAGCTGCGCGCAGCCGATGGCAGCCTGCATATCCGTGGCCTTGAGATTGTAGCCAAAATGGGAGTAGACATATTTGTGGTCATAGCCCAGGGGCAGCTTTCCGTACTGCCGGTCAAAACGGTGGCCGCAGAGATTGTCGTGGCCGGAGGGGCAGACGCAGTCCCGCCCCCAGTCCCGGAAGGACCGGATGATCTTGTGCAGCAGCGGGTCGTTGGTATAAATGGCACCACCCTCTCCCATGGTCATATGATGGGGCGGATAGAAGCTGGATGTGCCGATATCACCGATGGTGCCGGTGAATCGCTCTTTGCCCTCCAGAGTATAGCGGCTTCCCAGAGCGTCACAGTTGTCCTCCACCAGCCATAGGCCGTGGCTGTCGCAGAAGGCTTTTACTGCGCCCAGATCGAAGGGATTGCCCAGGGTGTGGGCAATCATCACTGCCTTCGTCTTATCCGAATAAGCCGCCTCCAGACGGGTCACGTCAATATTGTACTGGGGGATGGTCACATCCACGAATACAGGTACCGCACCATACTGGATGACCGGAGTGACTGTAGTGGGAAATCCTGCTGCCACCGTGATCACCTCGTCCCCCCGGCGGATCTGTCGCTCTCCCAGAAGAGGGGATGTCAAAGCCATAAAGGCACCTAAGTTGGCGGAGGAGCCGGAATTGACCAGGGAACAGTACCGCACTCCCAGATAGTCCGCCAGCTTCCCCTCAAATTCATCGGTGAAACGTCCGGAGGTCAACCAGAATTCCAGGGCGCTGTCTACCAGATTCACCATCTCCCTGTCATCGTATACACGGGAGGCGTAGGGGATACGATCGCCCTCCTTGTATGGTTTCTTATTCTTAATATGGTAATTTTCACAATACCGGGCTACCAGGTCGAGAATCTCCTGGCGGGCCTGCTCCTGGGTCTTTTCCATGATAATCGTTCTCCGTCTCTAATTTATTTTAAAAATGCTGTCTTTCTATAGCTTTCGTGGGCCGGATGAGACGCCAGATCGTGCCTGATCCATCAATATGCCCGGATTTGCCTGTCCATAACTTCCAGCACGTTCTCTCCGTCCAGATACGCCTTTGACCAGGCCACCGTCTCCTCCAGAGCCTCCCGGATATGCCACCGGGGATGCCAGCCGAAGGTGTGCTTGACTTTGGAGCAGTCCAGCTTGAGGAAATTGGCCTCGTGGGGGCCTCCGTCGTGGCGGTTCACCCAGTGGGCTGTGCCGCCCCAGAGCTCACAGAACAAAGTCACCAGCTCGCCCGTGGTTACGCAGTCGCACTCATCTGGGCCGATATTGTAGCAGCCCTGGTACGTTTTATCTTCATACTGCCTCTGGGCAATCTGAAGATATGCAAACAGCGGCTCCAATACATGCTGGAAAGGGCGGGTGGAGTAGGGATTCCTGACTACGATCTCCTGTTCTTTCTCCATGGCCCTGACACAGTCGGGAATAATGCGGTCATTGGCAAAATCACCGCCGCCGATCACATTGCCCGCACGGGCTGTGGAGATGGCACAGCGTCCGTCCTGGAAGAAAGATTTCTGATAGCTGTGGGTCACCAGTTCAGAGCAGGACTTACTGTTGGAATAGGGATCATAGCCGTCTAAGGGATCACACTCCCGGTAGCCGTACTCCCACTCCCGGTTCTCGTAGACCTTGTCCGTGGTCACATTGAGCATGGACCTGACGCAGGGAAAGAGGCGCACGCACTCCAGTACATGAACCGTCCCCATGACATTGGTCTCATAAGTGTAAACCGGATCCCGGTAGGAATCCCGCACAATAGGCTGGGCTGCCAGATGGAATACGATCTCTGGCTGCACCTGCCCAAATACCTGTTTCAGATGCTCCAGATCACGGACATCCCCGGTCCTTGAATCTATAAAATCTCCCACGGACACCAGATTCGCCAGGGACGGATCCGTGGGAGCTTCCAGGGCATAGCCCGTCACCCGGGCCCCGGCCAGAGCCAGGATCCGGCAAAGCCAGGAGCCTTTAAAGCCGGTATGGCCAGTGACCAGGACACGTCTGCCCTGATAAAATTGTCTGCATGTTTCAAGATCATACATAAAATTGTGCTTCCTTTCTGTGAGAGTCCCAGCGCCGAAGGCCATTTGAAATCAAGGCTGCTGGGCGCAAGGAGGTTTTCTTATACTGCCTTCTACTCCCAGATCTTCCACGGTGCTTTCCCTGACTGCCAGAGACTCTCCAGCTTCTGCAGCTCCCGCTGGGTATCCATACACTGCCAGAAGCCGTCATGGTAAAAGGACATAAGCTGTCCCTCTGTCGCCAGCCGCTGCATGGGGCCCTGCTCGAATATGGTAGTGTCATCCTCCAGATAATCAAAAATCTCCGGGTTCATCACCATGAAACCGCCGTTGATGACCGTGCCGTCCTGATCCTTCTTTTCCCGGAAGGAGCGAACCACATTGTCCTCGCCGATATCCAGAACTCCCTTCTGCTGGCCGATATTGACTGTGGTGATGGTGGCGGTTCTTCCATGACCCAGATGAAACTGCTCCAGGGCCTTCAGATCCACGTTGCATACACCGTCTCCATAGGTAAGCATGAAAGGCTCCTCCCCCACATAGGGGCGAATCCGCCGGATACGCCCGCCAGTCATGGTATGCAGTCCGGTGTCCACCAGAGTAACCCTCCATGGCTCGGAATAATTGTTGTGAACCTCCATCTGGTTCTTTGCCAGATCAAAGGTCACATCCGACATGTGCAGGAAATAATCAGCAAAAAACTCCTTTACCACATACTGCTTGTAGCCCAGGCAGATAACAAAATCATGGAATCCAAACTCAGAATAATATTTCATAATGTGCCACAGGATCGGCTTCTCCCCGATCTCGATCATAGGCTTGGGCTTCAAATGGCTCTGCTCGCTGATACGCGTCCCCAGGCCGCCGGCCAGAATCACTACCTTCATGTGTATTCTCCTATCTGTACTTTGCTATGGGTAGTATACCATTTTCTTTAAAAAGATTCCACTATGTTAATAATTTAGTAAAGAAAGCATGAATTCCTGCTTTTTCACAGCTCATTTTCAGACACGCTCTACCGCCCAAACACATTCCACTCATGTTCCTTCAGGATCCTCAGGGCACGGCGCACATCCGCAGCGCTTTCTGGCCTGCTCTTGCGGTAGTCGAAGGTCTCTCTCAACTCGTCATCACTGAGGCTTTCGTACTGGAGGGCAGCCCGGGCGATGTTCTCTCCATATTCCTCCCGGTAGGGCGCTTTCTGCAGCTCACGGTAGTCCGTATAGCCATGTCCGGCCAGCAACAGCAGACAGAAGGCCACTGCTGCTCCCCGGCTGATCCGGCCACCTGCCTGCTGCCAGCTCCAGTCCGCCAGCTTCCAGACCAGGGCAAAGGTCAGCACGATCCCCAGAACCCCCGCCTGGTACTGGAGGGCATAGCGGGAACTCATCCCGTATTCCTCACGTCCGAAAATATACCTGGAGATCAGGATAATGCCATGGTTTCCCATACCGGCAAACAGAAGCATCAGAGGCATCAGGGTCCGCTGGTAGAGACGGTAACGGACATTCAGATAAAAGGCCAGCAGGTAACCGCCTGCCAGCAGCACGCCCATAAGGTAAACCGTAACATCTGACAGGATTCCCCGCTCCACCAGCTCCCGGATGGTCTCCTCTCCCACTACCATGGAAGCCATGGACCGCACCAGGAAATTGGGGAAGAATTCCGGCCGTTCCAGAAACATTTCCACCAGACTGATCTTGATGGCCCCGTCATGATCCTCATAAGCATAGGAATTGCTCCACATATACAGCAGCAGCGGGAGAACTACACTGACCACCCCTGCGATGCAGTACCGGTTCTTCAGTCTGCCGCTTAAGCAGGCAAATGCATAAGACAAGATCAGCACCACCGAATACACGGCACAGTAGGGGCCTGCAATCAGGATGGTGATGATGGCCGGAAGGGCCAAAAGCAGGATCCGGTCGTTCTTTTTCTCCTCTCCATACAACACCCGGTCGAAGACCAGATAGTGATAGTAGAAACATCCGAAAGCCAGAAAATGCGGCCACCCGCTGCCATTAGTGATCATCTCCCATTTGTTCAGCCCGAACAGAAGAAACATAAGGAAGGAAAACCACACCAGACCTACCTGCTTCTTGTCACAGTAACGGCCCAGAACCAAGGCAGAAAGCCCCAGCCCCAAAGCGCCCAGCCCCATATCAAAGGTGGTACTATAATTGAAGAAATACACATTGATGATCCGTCCCAGATAGCAGATGGGAATCCGGGTCAGCACATCCGGGCGAAAGAAATTCTCTGCACTCCACACATCCGGCAGGTATTTGTTCACCAGCCGGATGTAGTCCGTGTATACAATATCACAGGTGGCTTCCCTGATGTACCAGAGACAGAAAATTGTCCCCAAAAACGGAAGCAGATAATAAATATAACGTTTAAATTTCATAAAAACCTCCAGCCACCCTAATCTGCCGTGAAGCTCACCAGCACCGCCAGTTTCCGCTCTCCCCGCTGCTCCTGGGCCTCCGGCACGTAGAAATTCGTCTCAAACTCCAGCTTTACGGTCTTGTAAGGCTCCACCTGAACCATGGCCTGTTTCTGATCCTGATCCATTTCCATGTATACCTGGGCTTCGCCGTCCACGTAAACCGTGATCCACTGGTCCACTGTCAGCTCCTTGGGATAATAGAAATGCATCCCGATCTCACCGGTGCTTCCCGCCATAACCTGAACCTCAGCCCGCTCATCCATCCAGCCGTCCCGGTAGTAACCATAGTAACTGCGGAATTTCAGCAGACGAACCGTCTCTGTCACATCCAGAAACCGGTCGTGGGCCGGATCTTCCTGAAGTACCAGCATGTCGTCAGTGACCAGACCGATGTCCCGCACATCCTCTATATGGTTCACCTGAGTCCCCTCTGCCATACGTTTCTTATCAAACACCTTGAAAAATGTCTCCGCGGTGAAGTCACTCATATTGTAATCATTTCCTATAATATAGATGCTCTTTCCAAACAGTCCGTCCCCATATACGCCGTAAGTCACCTCCGCCAGAGAATTGTACCGCTGCTGGTCCGGCCAGAAATAAAGATTGGGATACAGACTTCTGCCGTACAGCTCCACCGGCAGCATCAGCACCACATAGACCGTGGACATGGCCACATACTGGACCGCCCAGGACAAAAGTCCCTTCTGAAGAATCCCCTCAGTCAGCACCCCAAAGATCCATGACAGATACAACAGAGCCGCGGCATATGACACATAGACCCAGCGCATCTCCACCCGGATAGTCACACTGGAGCAGGCGATACAGCCGGCAATAAATCCCAGAAACAGCAGGCTGAACCGGAAATACCCTGTGTGTCGCCTGTGCTCCCGAATCCATTTGATCAGAAAGCAGAGCACCATACCAGCCAGCATCAGATCGGCCACAATTACAAAAAACAGCACCCACAGCGGTGCCTGACGGAAATTCTGACCGTTCAGATGCTCAGGTCCGGCATTGAAGCCGAAGATGTAGGCTATCTGGCTTAAGGCATATTTCATAGCGGTTCCTATGGAAAATGTCTCCGTCACCTGGGTATGTCCGGTGCCGGCAGGCATCAGTGCCCCGATGGTCAGCAGCCGGATTCCCTGGACTCCCCCAAAGGCCGCCCCAGGTGCCGCCCACCGCCGCCAGTCCCTGTCCCGCTGTAACACCAGCACCAGGAAAAAGAGCGGCACCAGCACCATATACCGCTCATGGACAAAACAGACTCCAAAATACAGTCCGCAGGCGATCCAGAACCTCTCCTTATCTCCCTCCAGATACCGGCACAGATAGTACAGGATGCCCACCGCCATCCACAGCGCCATGGTCTCCATAAGTCCATACGCCTGACCGATCTGGTAATAAGCCATGCGGGAAGACAGAAAAGCGATCCCCACCAGGATCCCCACATAGGAGGAGCGGCTGAACCGTCTGGCCATCCGGTATAAAGTAAACCCGATCCCGGCATTAAGGAGAATATTGATGGGAACCAGCCATTCCACATGCCTTCCCACCAGCGCCAGCTCCAGCCACGCGGCCAGATAGTACAGGAAACGGAACCTGGTGCTTCCCATGGGAAACACAAATTCCAGAAAGGACTGCTCCCCAAAACAAGACCACAGATACAGATCATCCATGTAAAGTCCCTTAATGGTGATCCCCCGGTTGACCCAAAAGGCAAATGCCGTCAAAAGAAGTACCGCCACCAGATCATTCTTCCACCGGCCTGACAGCAGCCAGCGGTACCGGCCCGTTCTCCATTCCATCGCCGGAATCCCTTGTTCCTTGCGTTCTTTCATATGTTCATCCCTCGTTTCCGGAATCGTAAGCTTTATAAGCCTTCTGGTAAAAATGCATCAGCAGGCCTACCACCGGCTCCGGCCAGATCTTCGCATACATGGCCGCCTCGTCCTCTGTCCGCTGCCGGTTCTCGATACACGCCTTGGTCGTGGCGCCGTCATGGATCCGGTAGTACATCAGAGGGCGTTCCACACAGAGAAACCGCCCCGGCTCTCCCGCCAGCCGCCACAAAGTATCCCAGTCCAGGGCAAATTTGAAAGGGGATCGAAAAAGCGGTGTGCCAAGACGCCCTTTGTGATAGGTGCAGGAAGGGCAGATCACCGGATTCCCGAAAATCAGCGCAGCCTTCTTCACCCAGGAAACATCACTTAACCGGTAAAACCTCAGGGGCAGCCGAAGCAGACGCTTCACCAGCCATACCATGTTCCGCCTCTGGATCTGGTGGTTCTTCACGATCCGGCAGTCCGTCATGAATACCGTGGTATCCGGATACCGCTCCCAGCACCGCTGCAGGGTCCGGACGTACTCCTTGTGATAACAGTCGTCCTGATGAGCGATGGTCACCAGCTTTGTCTCCGCCTTGTCATAAGCGAAATTCCAGTCATCCCGGATATCACTGGCCCCGTCCCGGACATAAAGGGGCAGATTATACCGGGTCGCCATTTTCTCCAGAAACGGCCCTGGCGTGGATGTACACAAAATAATCCTTGTTTCCACAGACTGACGTTTCAAAGAACGGATGCAGGCCTCCAGGTAGGGAGACTCCTTATAAGCACAGATGGCGAAGGTGTGAGTCAGCATAAACGGCTCCTTTTTCAAATAAACCTCCATGCGCCCAGCAGGGACGCGCTTTCATTCATGTTGGTGTCTGCCGGCAGACATGAGGGTTTGCAGTGAAAGCCCCATCGCCGCAGGCGATTTTAAATCAGGATTGCTGCATGCATGGAAGTCTGCTGCCAGCCTGCATACTCTCAGGCAAAAAATCTCGCTTCCAGCATCAGGCACAGAATATGATAAATCGGCAGATGCAGCTCCTGAATCTTATAAGTCTCCTGCTCTGGCACAATGATCGCCACATCCGCCCGACGGCCCAGCTTCCCGCCGTCTTTTCCGGTCAGACCGATTACCGGGATCCCTCTGGCTTTGGCCACAGTCACCGCATAATCCACATTTTTCGAATTCCCTGAGGTGGATATCCCCAAAAACACATCCCTCTCACAGCCATATCCACAGAGCTGCTGGGCATAAACCATATCCGCGTCCACATCATTGGCAAAGGCAGTGGATAACCCCGGATGCCCATTGAGGGCAATGGCCGGAAGACCTCCCTGGAGACACTCGGCCAGATACCTGCCGTGATCCCCATCCTCCTTAGCCAGCCTTTCTTTAAGCTCTTGTGGAAGCTCCCTCTTCTTGCAGAAGCCTTTCATCAGTTCTCCCACGATATGCTCGGCGTCGGCACAGCTTCCGCCGTTTCCCGCAATCAGAAGCTTGCCGCCCTGGGCATAGCACTTTTCCAGAAGTCCATACGCCTCTGTGATCTGCTGACGGACTGCCTCCAGAACCGGATAACGGCTGGTCAGCTCGTCCAGTAAACGCTGCTGTTTTTCTCCTAACATGGTTATATTTTTTATCCTTTCTGTTCTCTTTTTCGGTAAAAGTTCAGATAAACCCGGAGCTGTTACCTTTTTCATGCTCATCCTGATATCCGTCCGGATCACAGATACATGCGCCAAGACTGTGATTCCGGGGATTTCAGTACCCGGGACTCCGGCTTATGGGACTCTTGCTTCTGAATCGCAGGTTCGCGGGTCTTTGAATCCTGAGTCTCCAGTTCTTGGGACTCTGAGTTCTGAACCCCCGGTTCTTGGGACTCTGACTCCTATATCTCCGGTTCTTGGAACTTTGAATCCTGAGTCTCCGGTTCTTGCGGCTCTGAATCCTGAAGCTCCGGTTCTTGGGACTCTGACTCCTGAGTTTCCGGTTCTTGCGGCTCTGAATCCTGAAGCTCCGGTTCTTGGGACTCTGACTCCTGAATCTCCGGTTCTTGCGGCTCTGAATCCTGAAGCTCCGGTTCTTGCGGCTCTGAATCCTGAATCTCCGGTTCTTGCGGCTCTGAATCCTGAATCTCCGGTTCTTGCGGCTCTGAATCCTGAATCTCCGGTTCTTGCGGCTCTGAATCCTGAAGCTCCGGTTCTTGCGGCTCTGAATCCTGAAGCTCCGGTTCTTGGGACTGCTTCTGAGTCTCCGGATCATTTCTCTGTATGATTTTCCCATGCAAGTGTTGCACGGGCGGCGTCAATAAGGGTTTCTGCGTAAAGATCATAGGGATAATCCTCCGTCTGGATATTGTTTCCGGATGCCGGATCCTCCGGTTCGGCCGGTACAGCTTCTCCCGCCTGCAGCCCCGGCTGCCTTATTGTGATCCTTTCCGGTTTTCTCTCCAACTCCAATAGTCTGTTTTCCCGTTCTTCCTGCAGCTTTGCATGGAAACCGGCGCCATATCCGGTACCTGCCAGCACCGTCCGCACCCCATAATTCCGTCCTGCCTCCACATCGATCAGTTTGTCACCGATCATCCAGGAATGGGCCTTGTCCACCTGGTAGAATTTCTCCGCCATGAGAAACAGCCCCACATCCGGCTTGCGGCAGCGGCACGCGGTCTTATATTTCCCGATCCCATGCTCCGGATGATGGGGACAATAGAAGAAATGGTCAATCCCGGCCCCCTCCTGACGCAGCAGATTGTTCATGTACTCATGAAGCGCTTCCACATCCGCCTCCTGATAATACCCCCTGGCCACCCCGGCCTGGTTGGTCACTACCACAATCTTATACCCCTGCTCCCGCCACATCCGGATCGCCTGGGCCACCCCGGGCAGAAGCCGGAGATCCTCTTTCCTGTGAAGGTAATTAACCTCTTCATTCAAAGTACCGTCCCGGTCCAGAAATATCACTTTATCCATAGTTTCTCCATTCCTGGCAGACAGGTCTGCCCCACGTCCCCTGCTTCTTTACACAGGAAACTCGTATATGCCGTTCCTCAGTTCCACTTTCACCTGCCCATAATCCCAGCGTCCCGGATCCGTGGTCCAGGACTGGGCTCCCCGCAGCTCGAAGTTCCAGTCAGTCATCTGACCGCCTATCTGCTCCATCCGGGCCGCTACCTTATGACGCAGATTGTAGGGGCAGTACAGCAGAAGATAGCCGCCTCCCCCGGCTCCCAGAAGCTTTCCGCCCAGGGCGCCGGCCTTTAAAGCCTCCTCATACAGCTCATCAATCTGGGGACTGGTGATCCTGCTGCTCATCCGCTTCTTGCTCTGCCAGCCATAGTCCAGAAGCTTACCAAAGCTGTTAAGGTTGCCTTTCAGCAGCTCGTCCTTCATGGCATAGGACAAGGCTTTCACCTCGCACATGGCTTCAAAAGCATCCTTTTTCTCGTAATTTTTCACCTGATCCTTAATAATGTTAGCCGACACATGGACATTGCCCGTATAACACAGCAGCAGATTGTACTGAAGCTCATGGATGATATCTTTCTTGATCCGCAACGGATTCACCACTACATTATTCCTGCCATGGAACTCAATAAAATTGAAGCCGCCAAAGGCAGAGGAATACTGGTCCTGATAGCCGCCGTCAATCTTTAAATCCTCCCGCTCTACCTGGTAAGCCAGATCCGCCAGCTGGTAACTGTCCATCACCACACCCTTCCACCGGGCCATGGCTGTCAAAAGAGCCACCATCACCGTGGAAGATGTGCCAAGGCCCGAACCCGGAGGCGCATCGCATTGCAGATAGACCTCGCAGCCCTCCCGGATCCCCATGACCGCCAGGGCAGCTTTCACCAGATCCAGCTTGCCGTCATAGACAAAATTTTCCTGGGTGTTGTATTTCACCGTCATATCAAAATCCAGGGAATGGACGATGATCTGGTCATCCTCCCTGGGAGAAATGGAACAATACGCATATTTATTGATAGTACTTCCAATAATCGCGCCTCCCTGTTCCACACAAAATGGCTCCACGTCTGTACCGCCGCCGCCAAAACTGACCCGCAGCGGCGCCCTGCCCCTGATTACCATACAACAGCTCCTTTCTTCACGTCCTCTATAAACCGGAAATAATCCTCCGGCACGCCGATATCTATGAAATACCCGTCATTGACAATGCCCCCGAGCCGTCTGCCCTCCCGCAGCCACTTAGGAATCATGTCATTTTCCAGGGATACCTTTCCCTGGGGAATTTCCTCCAGCAGCGCCCTGGTCATCAGATAGACACCGCCGTTGATGGTGCCTGCCCTGACTTTGGTGTTCTTCTCGTTGAAGGCAGTAAGACGGCCTTCGGCAACGGAGACCTGTCCTCTTTCCCCACCTGTTTCCGGACCGCTGTGCCGGACCGCAAAAGCTGGATCCTCTGACCGGGCGGTTACCGCAGAAGCTTCCTGCGCCCCAAACCGTGCTTCCCTTCTGGACATTTCCTGTCCCCAGCTTCCAAGCACCGCTTCTCCGTACCGGGACACATCCGGCACCCGGCGCAGCACCAGGGCCATATCCAGGTTCTGCTCTGTCTGAAGTCTTGCCAGCCTTCCATAGTCAATCTGGTAGAAGGTATCCGCATTCAATACAAAAAACCGTTCCTCTGTCACAAAACGGCCAGCATTGCCAATGGCACCTGCCGTCCCCAGCAGCTCTTCCTCATAGGCATACTGCACTGTGATCCTGGTACCGTCCGGTGCCGCGAATCCGCTCCCGTCCCCAAAGTATTCCTCCACCATAGAGCCTTTATATCCGACCGCAAAAATAATATCCGTAATCCCGTGCCGGGACAGCTCATGGACCACATATTCCATAAAAGGCTTGTCCCCAATCAGGGCCATGGGCTTGGGCCGGTCACTGACCACACTCCGCAGCCGGGTCCCAAGACCCCCTGCCAGCAAAATCGCCTGCATATCCGATTCCTCCGTATATCTCCATTGCAGATCTGAATGTCCACATAATCATGAATGCCCACGGGTATTCCCGGGCAAACTTACCTCTGACAGATAAGAATCCCTGCCCGCCCAGAGCACTATGGCCCTTATTCTACCACAGTTTCAGGAGCAAAACAAGTCACAAAGGATAAATGCTGTTGACCGTCCCAAAGGCTTTTGATATAATTTCCGTTTCGGTTCACGAGACGGGGAAAACTGGACAAAAACAGACGTCAGGCTTGCCTATAAGACTGTTTTTGTCCAGTTTTCCACATTGGGCGGACGCCCGGTGCTTCTTGTCCCCAACGCATTTCGGGGACAAGAAGATACCCGTCTGAACTGTTACATTTTCTGAACTTTGAATTCTTTCATTTCTGAAGCAGACCAAGGAGGTAAGATTATGGATTTTTATGAGCGTGCAATAGAGCTGCAGGACGAGACAGTCGCCCACCGCCGCTGGCTCCGCAAAAATGCGGAGGTGGGCCTGGACATGCCAAAAGCCCGGGCCTATGTCATGGAGCAGTTAAAAGCCTGTGGCCTGGATCCCCGGCCCTGCGGTCATGGAGTGACCACGGAGCTGGGCCGGGAAGGAGGCAGAAGGATCCTGCTGCGGGCGGATATGGACGCGCTGCCCATGCCGGAGGAAAGCGGCGAGAGCTTCGCCTGCCCAACCAGCACAGAGGCCCATACCTGCGGCCACGACTTCCACGCGGCCATGCTGCTGACAGCGGCCAGGATGCTGAAAGAGAATGAGTTCGCACTGTGCGGCAGGGTCCGGTTTATGTTCCAGCCTGCGGAAGAAACCTTTGAGGGCGCAAAGGATATGATGGCAAACGGTATCCTGGAGGGTGTGGATGGGGCCATGGCCTGCCATGTAGGCCCCGGCCGGATACCGGTAGGACTGTTCATGTACAACAGCGGCGGAACCATGATGTACTCTGTGGACGCTTTCCGGATCGCCATCCATGGCCGCGGCGCCCACGGTGCCTACCCTCACAATTCCATTGATCCCATCAACATCGGCGTCCACATATACCTTGCCCTGGAAGCCCTGGTCGCAAGAGAGGCAGACCCTGACAAGGCCTGCGTGCTGACCATCGGCAATTTCTCTACCGGCTCAGCCCCTAACATCATCCCTGACACTGCCCTCCTCCAGGGAACCCTGCGCACCAACGACAACGCCGTCCGTGAGAAGCTGGTCCGGCGGCTGGGGGAGGTTGTCCAGGGAACCGCCGGAGTATATGGCGGATCAGCCACGGTGGAGATGATCTCCGAAGTACCGCCCCTGGTCTGTGATCCTGTCATGACTGACCAGATGGCCGGATATATGAAGGAGCTGCCCATCCCCGGCCTGACCCCGGTTCCCAACATGTCAGCCAGCGTCTCCGAGGATTTCGCATCCATTGCACAGAAGGTCCCCAGCGTATTCATGTATCTCTCGGCAGGCTACACGGATGAGCGTGGCGACGCCCCTGCCCACAATCCCAAGGTCCGGTTCAATGAAGACGTCTGCCCGGTAGGTTCCGCCTGTCTGGCCCACTGCACGGCCCGGTGGCTGGAAGAGCATTCATAAAAGCAGAAAGCGGGGCTGTCGGGAAACAGCTCCCTGCCCACGATATATCAGGCGATCCGTTGGATACCACCACAATATATTGTGTGCAGGAGGCATTTTCCGACAGCCCCCCAGGAAGCGATTTTAAATGACCAGTGAACAGCAGCCGGATGCCGCCGCAAATGCCACATAAACTCTGCCATTCCAGATGCCGTCCTCCATGATAGCCTGATTCCCCCGGGGGCCGGATGGCGCCCTATGGCAACACGGTCCCTCTCAAAGCCTGCATCACTTCTCTGACATCATAGTCCGGCGCAAATGCCGCCGCTTTCCGGCAGATATCCTGAACCAGGGGTAATTCTTCCTCCAGTTCCTCTGCGATCGTCTCCGGATTTTTCTGTCTTCTGAGTTTCCTGCAGATCTGTTCTGCCAGTTTTTCTTCTTTTCCTTCTGCCCTTCCTTCTGCCCTTCCTTCTGCTTTCCCCTGTATCCTGCCCTCTTCTCTGGCCTCCTCTTCCCACACTTCCTTCGCATCATCCAAATTGAACTCTGTAAACAGCATATTCCTCACCTCCGAACCATGCTTCTGAATATAATCTGTCATGATCCCCTGCCGGACGCAGTCCTCCATGGCCTGCCGGATCGCTGCGTCACGATCCTCCCCGTTATCCAGATATTCCCGCACCTGCCACATAAACCGGGAATACTCATATAATGGACGGCATTTTTTCAAAATCGGATGGCCAGCCGACAGATTCACATTGATCACTTTTACCTTTAATTCTAACATAGGGTTGTCGGTCTTTTCAAGATATGAATCAGAAAGTGACAGGATCTGTTCCAGAGGCTGGGGCTCTTTTCCATTATAGAAGATGTAGAATTCCGGTGTCGGAATGGAGATCCTTTTCTTCCGGTAGATTGCCCTGGAAGGAACGAGTTTCTCCATAGTCCTTCCATAGTAAATAGCTCCGCGCAAAGGCATGTTCTCATTGACGCTTGACTGATGCTCCCCGATCACCAGTATCTTCTTCCTTACCGTAAAGGCCAGATCATTTTTCCTGGCCATGTAGAGAACTCCGTCAAGGGTCTCGAATACAACGTCCTCCGGTTTGATCTCTACATGTGCTTTCAAACGTAGCTCCTGATCCAGTCCCTCATACAGCTTTGCCGCATGCTCCGGGATAATTCCTGGGACGATTCCCGGAATCCAGGTGCTTCTGATAATTCATTTAATGCCATAAAATTCCTCCTTCATTGTACTATTGCAACCATCCAGACAACCTGGACTGTCGCGTAATTTCAGCTTCATTCATGGAATACCTGCCGAAACGGCAACGACCATATGAGCCAGCTTCCGGGAAAGAAATTCCCGGTTGATAGGCTTTTAGTATAACATATTCCAAGAGTAATTGCCAGAACTAAATGAAATGTGTCACAGTTTGTGTGCATCACAGACACCTCTAACAAAGATCCGGTCCAAATGAAGAAGGCACAGCGGACTGCGTTAACTGAATTTGTCCCAGATATCCCAAGGGACGCCTCCGGTGTACCGCGAAGCGGGACATACACACCGAAGACATCCCTTACGGAAATGGCGGGCATGAATTTTCAGAATGCTCTGCTATAATCTCTACAGATAAATCTCAAACATATTCAGATTACACAAGATACAACTGACCGTCACAATCACCATCGGAATGGCCGACACCTTTATAATATCCTTCATCTTATAACCGCCAGTGGACATTACAAGGGGAATGGAGGCCGCAGCCATGGGGGTCAGGAATGCGGTTGCACCTGCCACCCGGAGGCTGCTCAGGAAGGGAATGGGATTGATTCCAATCTGCTTGCAGCCCATGATAACCAGAGGTGAGAAGATATTGTCCACCCCTGTGTTGGACATGAACTGTGTCAGCACCAGCGGAACCATGAAAAAAGCAATTCCGATGATATATTTGTTGGTGGTACCTCCCAGACAGGTTACGATCCATTGTCCAACCACATCCCCGGCTCCTGTCTCCGAAAGGGCAGACGCCACGGCAAGCGCGCCACCGATCATGAACAGCATGCCCCAGGGAATGGCCCGGATGGTCTCCTTTTCATTAAGAATTCCCAAAAATACCATCATAGCCGCACCTGCCGCCGCGATGAGATAGGACTGGATTCCCGTATAGTTGGATGTGATCATTCCCACTCCAACCACGGCAAAAATCAGATATGTCATGGTTTCCTGCCAGGGTTTTAATGTGGAGGACAGTGACTTTGTCTCCGGAATTTCCGGCGGCATGGAAGGGGTAAACGGCGCCAGCTTATAACCATATACGCACATATAAACCAGCACCAGCAGGGCGCCCGGAATCCGTCCGGTCACCAAATCCCAGATACCCATGGAATTGCATTCATAGGTCTCCAGCAGAGCCTGGTATCTGGCCCATGCCGCGCCGCCATTGGCAATGGGCAGCATTCCTACAAAGATCAGTCCCACGATCTGAACCGGAAGAAGCACCCGCGAGGGGCTGACCTCACACTCCTCGCAGGTCTTGTAAATGATCGGGCAAAGCAGCAGATAGACAACGGCTGACTGGGTAATCTGACTCATAATTGCAATGATGATACAAAATCCCGTCACCAGCGCACGTTCTGTATTTCCGAATTTTTTCACCCCATTGGCAAACATCATCAAAAGCCCTGTCTTGCCGATGCCTGCACTGACCACCATCATGCTTCCCATCAGAACCAGATTGGTATTGGCCAGGAATCCAAAAGCCGCTGCCGGTTTCAGTACATTTGTAAACGCCAGAACCAGAATTGCAATAAAAGAGACCAGGGAATAAGGAAGCTTCCCGCTAAAAAATCCAAGGATCATAAAGATAAGAATACCGATTGTTATTACTAAAGGTGACATATTATCCTCCTTTTTTGCCGATTTTTTGTAACAGTCCGGGCAGATGTCTGAACTGTTACGAAATGTTACCGTTTTGACGTGCATTCCTTTGCACTTTTTAAAGCTTTCTGGCTTCAAGGATTCTCCTCTTCAGCCGGTTCTCAAACGCCACATTCCCAAAGGGCTTCTGCCTGACTCCCAGCATAATCTGGATTGTGGACGCCCCGTCTCCCGTCAGATTCACCGGATGATCCGTTATGTACACCACTGAGTCCCGCTGGGCAGTCCAGAATCCGCAGACTGCCTGCATAAAACGCACAACCGGAACCAGAAGCTCTCCATCCCTTCTGACACCTCCGGGCAGTGACACCACTCTCCCGTCAACCAGCATACACTGCTGCCCTTCTGCAACCAAAATTGCCGTTCCCTTGTAAGACAGTGAAGCTGTTCCTTCGTTGTCCCGGCACTCCAGCCGCATGCCCCGGACCAGATGGGGCAGCAGCTTCAATGGCACATAAAAGGTTCCGTCTATTTCCCTGCAGTGAAGGAATGGTTTTATGGCAGTCACCCTTCCTCCCTGGTAAATATGATCTGCTTCTGCCGCCAATGCCACTGCCTTGCAATCCGGTGTGGCCGCTTCCTTTGTCCCCACATAAACCAGTTCTCCATCCAGTCTCTGCCACCCGGCAAACCACTGGTTCCATAAAATTTCGTAAAAATCCAGGTCCGGCGAATGCACGCCCTTTACAATCGAATAAAACTGCAGGACTCCATTCTTTCCCTGGTAAATCTCAAGATTCATATAATCATCAAAATACAGCTGCGGAACCGGATCTGCCAGATTGACGGCATTCCACAGATCCTTCTGGATCTGGTCCATAATCCCCCGAAGCTCCCTCTGCTCCCCAGGCGTTATATGTTCGCTGAATTCTGCTTTGGAAAAACCATAGGTGGACGGCAGACCGCAGGTTGTGTCCTCGTCCCCATGAAGTCTGGCCACTGCCAGCCCGCTCTGGGGGAACACACGGTAGCTGCCATCTTCTTCACACAGCACAGAAGGCAGCGTAGGCCCGGATGTAGGCGCAATGGCCGCCAGCCGTTGTCCATGGCTGAACGCATAAGTGCTGACCATATTGTCTCCCATGGAGTTTCCCTGCATGTAGATCCTGGACGGATCAACTGCGTAATCTTCCTGCAGCCGGGTGATCATATGGTCAAGGAAATGAACATCATCTGGTGCGCCATCCTTTGTCTTCAGGTTCCAGATATTCCACAGCCACGGCTTCACGGCTTCCGGATATACCACGAGAAATCCTTCTCTCTGCGCAATCAGGGACCAGGGAACCCTGGCAGGATTGAATCCGCCGGCTCCATGTACATTGATAACCAGCGCCATCGGCCGGTTTTTGTCATAGCTGTCAGGTATGTACACCTCCCAGGCACGCATGAAGCCATCTATCTCCTCCGTGTGCCGGACCGTCTCCGGCCGGACAATGCAGTGAGGCTCTACAAGGACACTGCTGGCCTCCAGACTAATAACAGGTTTCATAGAACATTCCTCCTTCCATTTTCGTTATTATTATGAGCAATTTTCGTGCCATCTCATCTGCACCCCCGGGATGCCCCGGCAGATAGCGGAATCCTGGGGACAGATCCGATTCCAGAAAAAGCGAGATGGACTGGCAGGATTAAAACAAAAATGACATGAACCGGTTATTTTGACCGTTTCATGTCATTTTGATAGTTTTATTTCATCTCAATTGAGTAACCAGAGTATGTCTTAAAATTGCTTTCTGTCAGCTGTGCCTTCCACTTTGCGGGACACCGCAGGCGCCCTTTGTGAGGTTTGGACCAAATAAAGAAGGCATAGTGGGCTATATTGACTGAATCTGCCCAAATATGCCCCGAAACAAAAACTGTATATGGCAGTGATATGTTTCAATAAATGCCGAAACATTAATACATCTGACTGGAAATATGATACTTTTTCATCTTTCTATATAAGGTGGACACACTGATCCCCAGCTGACGTGCAGCCAGCTCCCTGGAGCCATGATTTTCATTGAGAGCCACAAGAATGTCTGACCGCTCCCGGGACTGATTTTCGTTAAAAGCCGCCAGATTACCCGACCGCTCCCGGGACTGGCCTTCCGGATATCCCTGGACTTCCCAGACATCTCCCTCATGGCCCTGCCCCCTTCCTCCGGCCACTTGGTCTGTTCCTTCTTCCCGGCTCCACATATAGCAACAATCTTCCTCCAGCTGTTCCCGCACCATATGTGCTGACACCAGCCTCCGGTCCGCCACGATCACCAGCCGTTCACAGAAATTCCTCAGCTGACGTACATTTCCGTACCAGGGAACCTGCTCCAGCTGTTCACAAGCTGCTTTTTCCAGTGTGATGTTCCGGTGAAACCGGCGACGGAATTCACGGATATAATGCTCTGCCAGCAGGATTATATCCCCTTTCCGCTCCCGCAGGGGAGGAATGCGCAGGGATAGTACATTCAGACGGTAGAACAAGTCTTCCAGAAATCTCCCTGCCCGTATCTGTTCCACAATGTTCTTATTGGTAGCCGCAATAATCCGTACATCCACCGGCCTGGATATATCATCCCCCACTCTGCGCACCTTCTGCTCCGCCAGAACCCGCAGCAGCTTCTGCTGGCCTGCCAGATCCATCTCTGTGATCTCGTCCAGAAAAAGGGTTCCGTGCTCTGCAATTTCGAACAGCCCTTTTTTCCCCTCCCTCAGGGCTCCGGTAAACGCGCCTTTTGCGTAACCAAACAGCTCGCTCTCAAGAAGATTCACAGGAATAGCCGCGCAGTTGAGTGCTACGAAACGGTTCTTTTTGCGGCTGCTGGCATTGTGGATACTCTGGGCAAACAGTTCCTTTCCGGTACCGCTTTCCCCCATAATCATCACAGTGGCATCATATTCCGCAAATCGTCTTGCCTTAAAGACTGCGGCTTTCATCTGGGCAGATTCCCCGATAATATCCTCAAATACATACCGGCTGTCATTGACAAAACGTTCCCGGTTGGCATAGGCTGAATTCTGCAGACGCTCCATAGTCTCCAGCTTGCGAAAGTACAAAATATACTGGTGCTGCACCGTTCCGTCCTGCCTGCCCATTGCCGGTATGCAGATAATATTGCTGATATATTCCGCTCCCTCCACCAGGATCTTTTTCCCGAACAGCTCTTGCTCCTCTGTGATATGATCGAACTCAATGCAGGCATAAAACTGGGGAAACACATCAAAAAATCCTTTTCCCACAGACTCGGACGGTTTTATACCAAACATTTCCTCAGCCGCCGTATTGAACAGACGGATCCGCAGGGCTTCGTCCAGAAGAATCACCGCATCAAAGGAATACTGGGTGATATGTTCCAGAACCCTGCCCTTCCGGCGCTGTATTTCAGCCGATGCAATGGACTGACTGGCCATACGCAGCCCCAGGGCAATGGATTCCGACGAAAAGGAGTTGACTAACCCCTGGGGAACGATCCGGACCCGGATTCCGGCTTCCCGGATCATCTTCTCGGCTGTAGGGCCGCAGATAACTGCATCCGCCCCCTGGCGTTCGGCTTCCCGGGCTGCTTCCAGAACTATATGCCTCTGCCCCAGATCAACCCCCAGATAACGGAATTTTGTTTCTGTGATCTCCGACACCAGCGCTTCATCAATTGCAGGATAAACCGCCCCCAGGCGGATAATCTTCGGCCTGGGAAGTCCCAGCTCCTTTTGCACTGCCCGGACAGATGCCAGCAGCTCCCCAACGGTGCTTGGGCAGCAGATTACCGGAATCGTCAGCATCTGTGACTGTAGTCTCTGATACATATATCCACGGCAGACAACAGCGTCATAGGTTTCGTCTATATAGGAAAACGGCGGAATATCCGATGCCTTTGTCCAAAGGCGCACCGTCACATCCATCTGTGCTTTCTTTGCTTCCTCCACAACCACCGGAATCACATCCTGGATGGTGACGAAAAAGAGTATTTTTTCCATTTTTGCCGTATCCTTTATTATGTCTATGCTTCTTTCAGAGCCTGCAACACTTTCCTGACATCATAGTCTGGTGCAAATATCGCCGCTTTCCGGCAGA
>Ga0137310_100642_pt1 | contig 23471 bp, 13 predicted proteins | sample NAcewiD2O_June_2_FD_97183 | JGI IMG/M metagenome (GOLD analysis project Ga0137310, IMG submission 97183) | Mouse cecal microbial communities from Vienna, Austria - N-Acetylglucosamine amended D2O_June | ecosystem: Host-associated > Mammals > Digestive system > Large intestine > Cecum | place...
CGGAGAACGATGGACTCTATTTCGATTACATCTGGAATGGGTTCCGCGCCATGGCCAAGGAGGTCAAGGGGCTGAATATTGAGATCGAAGAGTTTTCCTGCCAAGATGAGCAGAAACAGTACGAATTACTGAAACAGATTGCGGATGCGGGAAGTGAAAAATATGCGGGCGTAGTTACGTTTTCCTATACCCGCAGCCCTAAAGTATTGCTGCAGCTCCAGCGGCTGGTGGCCCAGAAGGTGGTCACCATTGTCATTGATGACGAGCTGAAAGAGCCGGAGGGCCTGTACTGTATTCCGTCAAATGAGAGAGTTCTTGGACGGGTGGCGGGGGAACTGATCGATCTGATCACCCCCAAAACCGGAATCCTCCTTGTCTCTGAGGGGCGGCCTGACTCCAAGATCCACGTCAACAAGATCCAGAGCTTGATAGAATATCTGGAGGAGAGAGAGAGCGGACTGTCGGTGCGGATCGTCAGAGGGTACTCTTCCCGCCACGAAAAAGACCATGAGATCTGTGAGGCGGTGAAGGACACGCTTAAGAAGCATCCGGATGTTGTGGCATGCTATGCGATGACTGCCAGTGATAATGAGCTGATGGTAAAAGCGGTAAAGGACATGGGGCTGATGGATCGGATTTTAATTATTGGTACGGATCTAAGCGAGACCACAGCCCGGCTCTTGAGGAGCGGAGAACTGAAAGCGATTATCAACCAGGGCGCGTATATGAAGGGGTACACAGGACTGAGTATTCTGGTGGACTCCATTATCAAACATATTGATCCACCTCAGAGGGTGGACTGCCCGATTGATATTGTGCTGCAAAACAACCTGAGTTTCTATGAACACTCAAACCAAATCAAAAATGGAGGTAGATCAAATGAAAAAATCTAAAAAATGGACCAGCCTGGCAATTTGCGGAGCATTAGTTACAACGATTTTAGCCGGGTGCGGCGGCAGCTCGTCCGGAGATCAGGCAGGCACAGCGGGAACAACCCCGGCGGCAGGGTCCGGCGAGACCACCGCGGCCACAACCCAGGCGGCGGGAACATCAGGAGGAACAGGGGAATTTGCCGGAGTGAAGCTGGTATACTGGTCCAACTGGGAGTCCACGGAGCCCCAGGGCATGGTGATCACTGAGGCGGTGAGGGAGTTTGAGGCGGAGACCGGCGCTGAGGTTGATCTCCAGTTTAAGGGGAGAAAGGGCATCAAGGAAGGCCTGATCCCGGCCCTGGATGCTGACCAGCAGGTGGACCTGTTTGACGGCGCGGGCAACAAGAGCAATTACGGAGACCGCATTATCAGTCTGGAAGAACTGATGAAAGAACGCGACTATGAAAAGGACACCAACCCGGCCCTGATGACGCTGAACAGAAGCTATTACAGCGACGGGCAGCTCTACGAGATCCCTTATCAGATGAAGGCCAATGGTTACTTATACAACAAAGACATGTTTGACAAAGCGGGCATTGACAAGGCTCCGGTGAGCTGGGCGGATTTTGTGGACGCCTGTCAGAAGCTGAAAGACGCGGGATATATTCCTCTGACCACGGACGACGCCTACGCGATGCAGGCTTTCGGACAGCATCTGGCCCGCCTCATCGGAGATGAAGAGGTAAAGAAAGTAGTCAACGAGGGCCTGTGGGACAGGGAAGAAGTTCTGGCTGCCGCCAAGAGCTTTGAGGACCTGGCTTCCAAGGGGTATTTCTCCCCGCAGGTAGGCGCCAATGTATGGCCTACAGGACAGAACACAGAGCTGGCCACCGGGCGGGTAGCTATGTACTGCGCGGGAACTTATGTGGTCAATGAGACAAAGACCATTACCGGACCGGATTTCAGGTGGGGATTCTTCGCTTATCCGGAAGTAGACAACGGTATCAACGGACAGGAGGCCCTGGTTATCGGCAATCAGAGCTTTGCCATCACAAAGAAGTGCGCCAACCCGGAGGCGGCCTTTGCCCTGATCGAGAAGCTCACCAGGGGAAGCTGGGATGTGAGGCTGGCTCAGGAAAGCCTGGCTCTGCCGGCGGACATGAACAACGAATCCTGGCCTGAGCAGCTTCAGGAGGCCAAGCCCTATATGGAAAATTGTACAGAGCTTTTCGCTACCTCCGGCGGCCTTGAGAACAACCCGGACATCACTCCCGCTCTGAAGGAAAACCTGATGAAGCTGTACGCGGGAACCTGCACGGCGGAGGAGTTTGTGTCCAACATGCTGGCAGCATCCAAAAACTAAGACCGTCAGGCAATAACTGGCAATGGAGACAGATGGCGTACAATCCTTTCGTTGTACGCCATCTTTAAAAAGAAAGGACTGGCAAATGAAAAGAAATCGAAGTATGGTAGTGGCCTTTGCTCTGCCAGGCACATTGTTGTTCCTGGTGACAATGGTATACCCCATTGTCCGCACCGTGTTCATGAGTTTTTTCTCTATCCAGGAGATCACGGATTCCGTGGATAAATGGAAGTTTAACGGCATAGAGAATTACGTGAGCCTGATGAAAAACTCGCTGTATCAGGCCTCCTGGATCAATCTGGCCAAGATCTTTTTGATCGGCGGCGTGATCACATTGGGAATCTCCCTGCTGTTGGCGGTGATCCTTAAAAATGGCGTCAGGGGAAGAGGTTTCTTCCAGGCAGCTATCTATCTGCCCAATGTGATCAGCGCGGTGGCCATGGCGACCATGTGGATTCAGTACATTTTTAATCCATCCTACGGATTCTTGACAAAGTTTTTCTCCGCGCTCCATCTGGACTCGCTGGCGGGGATTCAATGGCTTGGAGGTGACTTTAAGTTCTGGGCCCTGCTGATCTCTTACTGTTTCGGCATGATCGGACACTTTATGCTTATCTGGGTCAGCGGCATTGAGCGCATCGGCATTGACTATTATGAGGCGGCTGCCATTGACGGAGCCAACAAAGTGAAGCAGTTTTTGTACATTACCCTGCCTCTGCTCAAAGGCATTTTCCGAACCAACATTATCATGTGGTCCATCAGTGTTTCCGGATTCTTTATCTGGTCCAAACTGTTTTCTCCAATCAGCGCCGACACCTCCACAGTGGTTCCCATGGTTTATATGTATGATAAGCTGTTTGGGGCGGAGAACGTGGACGAGATCCGGCGGGATGCGGGGATCGCGGCCGCTGTGGGCGTTATGCTCTGTCTGTTCATTGTGTTTATATTTACCGTAGTGAACCGTCTGATCAAAGACGATGACCTGGAATTCTAAGGAGGTTCAATGTGTGGAAGAAAAATAAAGAACAATCAGTCAACCCCTTTAATCTGAAAAAAGAGCTGGCTCTGGCCCCCGGATATCTGGTGCTTATGACCTGGGTGGGCTTTACGGCTATTATCCTGATCTGGGTTATCGCCGCCAGCCTGTCCACCACAGGAGACATCTTCCGGGGAACCATCTTTGAGTTCAGCAGCGGGCTCCATTTTGAAAATTATTCCCGGGTGTGGGTAGCCTCCAATGTATCGGTGTACTTTATGAACTCGCTGCTGTACGCGGTGGTCTCCTGCGCCCTGCTGATTCTGGTCTGCGCCCCCTACTCCTATGTGCTTCAGCGGTTTAAGTTTCCGGGTTCAGGAGCCATAAAGACAATGCTGGCGGCCACCACGGGAGTGCCGGTGATCATGGTGATCATCCCCCTGTACATGATTATCGCCAGGGCCGGGCTTCTGCGCGACGAGATCTCCAACAGGATCGTGCTGATCGCCTTGTTCGTGGCCACAAAAATTCCTTATACCACCATCTTTCTGATGGCTTACTTTGAAAATATCTCCCGCTCCTATGAGGAGGCGGCGGCCATCGACGGATGCCATCCCATCAAGGCCTTCTGGAAGATCGTGTTTCCCATGGCCCAGGGCGGACTGATTACGGTTACCATCTTTAACTTTGTGAACGTCTGGAACGAGTACTTTTTATCCCTGCTGTTTGTCAACTCGGAGAAACTGCGGCCTGTGGCCCTGGGATTGTTCTCCATGATCAACGGAATGCAGTACAGCGGAGACTGGTGCGGACTGTTCGCGGCAGTGATCATCGTGTTTCTGCCAACCTTTATTTTGTATATCGCCCTGAGCAAGTATATTGTAGGCGGACTTACAGGCGGTGTGAAAGGATAATATGAGTTTGGAAAATGAATTGGCGTCTTATGACAGCCAGCGTGAAGAAATTTTGAGCGGACTGTACGCCATAGACGGACATATAGCGTCGATACGTCTTTATATGAAAAACGTTCATGGATTAAAGCATTTCAGCTTCGGCACCTGGTCCAGCCGGCAGCATGTGATCGCGGGGATTTCGGCCAATGGCCATACCGGATTCGCGGAGTGTATCATGTCCGTAAACCAGCCGGAAAGTTCTTTAAAGCCCTGGAAAAAGCTGCTGGAAGGCCTGGCGGGCCTGGATGTGGGGAAGGCTCTGAGGGAGGTCCGGAATTGTCAGGGTACATGGCCGGAACAGCTTATAGAGATGACAGAGATGGCCCTTATTGACCTGGGCGGAAAGCTTGCGGGATGCCCGGCCAACTCTCTTCTGGGACTTGCGGAGAACAAACCGGTGTACGGTGTTTATGTGATTCTCAGCGACGACCTGAAGGAAGTTGAGGAGAGCGCCTGCTGGGCAAGGGAACATGGAAAAAGCCGCTTCATCAAGGTGAAGCTGTTCGGCAGGACCCAGCTGGACTGTGAGATCATTAAGACCGTGCGGAAGGTCTGCCCCAAGGCAGAAACCTTCCTCATCGGAGACGTAAACTGCGGATACCGGGTGGAAGGGGCCGAGACCTCCCTGGAGGAGATCAAAGAATTTATGGGGCGTTTGGAGGAGGCGGGGCTGGATGCCTGCGAGGACCCCGCGTTTCTGACCAGGGATGAATGGGTTGTTCTTCAAAGCGGGGTTCACCCTCTGAAACTGATACCCGACTACCCCATGCGGCCATCCCGGCGTTCCATAAAGGAGATCTGCCGGGGCATGGGGGAGATTTACAACATTCACCCGGACTCCGCGGGATCCATCGTGGATGGGGTGGTCCTGGCCCGCCGGATCAAGGAGCTGGGAGCCGGACTGATGATCGGCGACGACAGCCTGGTGGGACCTTCGGCCTCCATTTGGCAGCAGCTGGCATACGGCCTTGGAGCCAGATGGGTGGAGGCCACGGAGAAGAGGAAGGAATCTGACTTTTTTTACCAGTGCGTCAGAAGCCTTGCCACAGACAGCAGTGAAAATCCTGTAAAAGTCAGATTAAAGGATGGTTTTGGGATTGATTTAGATGAAGAAAAACTGGCGGCGGAGACGGATCTGTTTGAAGAGATCCTGCCTGCGGAAAGAGGCGGACAATGAAAAAGAACTTGTTATTTGTATTTGCGGACCAATGGCGGGCCGGGGCCATGGGAGCCTCCCGGGAGGACCCGGTTCTGACCCCCAACATGGATGCGTTTTGTGAAGACGCTACCTACTGCGACCATGCGTTCAGCACATTTCCCGTGTGCTCGCCCCACAGGGCAAGCCTGCTGACAGGCAGGTATCCTCTTACTCTGGGAATGTTTACCAACTGCAAGACCGGGCTTTCCATGCGTCTGGAGGATGAGGAGATCGGCATGGGACAGGCGCTGAAGGAGGCAGGGTACCAGACCGCTTATATCGGGAAATGGCATCTGGATGAGCCGGAGCAGAACCACCACGCGGAGCCGGAGTCAGGGGCCAGGGACTGGGATGCCTTTACACCTCCGGGACCCCGGCGGCACGGCTTTGACTACTGGTATTCTTACGGAACCTATGATATGCATCTGAACCCCCATTACTGGCAGGATACCCCCCAGATGATCTGTCCGGGCAAGTGGTCTGTGGAGCATGAGACGGACAAGGCCATGGAATATCTCTCAAAGACAAGGAAAGAGGGTCAGCCCTTTGCCCTGTACCTTTCCTGGAATCCGCCTCACAGCCCTTACGACCAGGTGCCCCAAAAATATCTGGATTTGTACCCGGATGTGGAGCTGAAGGCCAATGTGAGTCTGGAGCGGATCCACCATCACACAGGGGAGGAGGTAAACTACACGGAGGAGGAACTGAAGCTTGCCACGCGGCAGTATTACGGGGCGGTAAGCGGACTGGATGACCAGTTCGGGCGGCTTATTGGGTTTTTAAAAGAACAAGGGCTGTATGACAACACAATCATCGTCCTGTCGTCAGACCATGGGGACATGATGGGCTCCCACGGCCTTATGGGAAAACATGTGTGGTATGAGGAGTCAGTGAGAATCCCCTTTGTGGTCCGGGTTCCCGGCAATGAGAAGCGGGTCTGCCATACTTGTATCGGAAGCCAGGACATGATGCCCACCATCCTGGGGCTTTTGGAGGCAGAGATTCCAGAGACCGTGGAGGGGGACGACTGTTCCGAATTTCTGGTGACAGACAAAGAAGACCCTGGCAGGGTAAGCTTTCTGTGCGCCTGCCCGGGAAGAGATGTTTTTCTCAAAAAATTCAGAGAACATGGAAAGGATCCAAGGACTTTCGGCTGGAGGGGAGTGCGGACTCAGGACCACACCTATATCATGGAGCTGGGCTATGACGTGGAGCCAAGGCCCAAACGGTATCTCTACAACAACCAGCAGGACCGGTATCAGCAGCATCCGGCGGACCTGACCAGGGAAGCGGACCGGCGGACGGCCAGGGCTCTGGAGGAACAGGTGATCCGGTGGATGGAGAGGCAAAAGGACGGGTTCTTGGAGAACTGGAGACAGGAGGCAGGCGAGGGTCTATGATTCGGGTAGGAGCCGTGAATATTGATACTTCCCACCCTATGGGGTTTGGAGATTCCATGAAAAAGGATGGGCGGATGAAGTATGTGGGAGTTTACAATGATTCTTTTAGAAGCAATGAGGAGGTAGACGGGTTTATTGCCAGGTACGGTTTGGAGAGGCGGTGCGATACCCTTGAGGAGCTGGCCGGGATGTGCGATATCGGATTTATCCAGGGGTGCGACTGGGACGATCATCTGCGGTGCGCCCAGCCGTTTATCCAAATGGGCAAACCGGTTTTTCTGGATAAGCCCGCGGTGGGCAGGGAGGCGGACTGCCAGAAGGTAAGGGAACTGGTGAGACAGGGAGCCGCGATTATAGGCTCATCCAGCGCCAGATATGCCTATGAGATTCAGGAATTCTTAAAGATTCCTCAGGAGGAGAGGGGAGAGATCGTCACAGTGATAGGAACCTCCGGGGTGGATGAGTTTAACTATGGGATCCATATCGCGGAGATCCTGGGCGGGCTCCTGGGACAGGGAGCCCAGGCTGTCCAGTATATGGGACAGGGACAGGCTCAGGGAAGCGTAAGCGAAACCTATTTTGTCCGGTTTGAAAACGGAAAGTCAGGGATCTACACCACATTGACAGGGGCATGGCAGCCTTTTGCGGTCATTGTAATAACCACGAAAAACACTTATGAGTTAAAGCTGGATTCCACCAGGCTTTACGATGCCCTGATCGAACAGATCGCCAATTATATGGAAGGAAAGCCTCACATCCTGGCGCCTGCTGAGGCAATTCTGGAGTCCGTGGAGATCATGCTGGCAGGCAGCGCGTCCCGGTCAAAAGGAGGAGTCCTGGTTCCCCTGAACACTCTGGATGGGACGGACGGGGCCTTTGACGGGCCTGAGTTTTGGAAAAAATACAGCGCAGCCAGCGGAGCTATGTACGCTTACTTTGAAAGTCCATCCCCGCGGGCGATCTGAATTCAGGTATGCCAACCGCGCCCGCCACACTTTCATGGGTGGTGGCGCGTGAAGGTTTGTAAAGAAAAAGGAGAAAACGGATGAATTTCGCGATTATTGGATGCGGTGTCATTGCCCAGACCCACGCGAGGGCTCTTAGGCTGCTGGAGAAAGAAGGCTGCAGGCTGTACGCCCTCTGTGATATTGTGCCGGAGAAAGCAGATGCCCTGGGCCGGGAGTACGGGGCGGAGCGGATATACTATGAGGATGAGGAGGTGTTCGCGGACCCCAAGGTGGATGTTGTGTGTGTCTGTGTTCCCAGCGGCACTCATGGTCAGATCTGTATAGAGGCCGCCAGGGCGGGCAAACACATTGTTTGTGAAAAGCCTATGGAGATCACGCCTGAAAAGATGGAGGCAGTGACAAAGGCGGTGAGGGAGTCAGGAGTGAAGATGCAGTGTATCTTCCAGCGCCGCCTGATGCCCGCGGCGGCGGCGGTCAGGAAGGCCGTGGCAGAAGGGAAGCTGGGGAAATTGTGTATGGCGGAGGCCAGACTTAACTACTACCGCGACCAGGCTTATTATGACAGCGCCGGCTGGAGGGGAACCTGGGACCAGGACGGAGGAGGCGCTCTGATGAATCAGGGTGTCCACGGCATTGACCTGATTTTGTGGATGCTGGGAGAGAAGGTTCAAACCATCTATGGATGCGCCCAGACCCTGGCCAGAAAGATTCCGGTGGAGGACACGGCGGCGGCTGTTTTGCGGATGGAGAGCGGCTGCCTGTGCGCCATTCAGGGTTCCACCACCGCTTATCCGGGCTATTCCTCCACCTTCTCCATATACGGAGAAAAGGGGGCTGTGTCTTTCAATGATGAAGGAATCCTGGAGTGGAATTTCCTGGAACCGGAAAACGCTCCTCCCAGGCCGGACGGAGTCCTGAAGGTAGGCGGTTCCAAGAGCAATGTGGATATTACCATTGACGGCCATGTGATGCTGCTTAGAGACTTAAAAGAGGCGGTGGAGGAAGACAGGCAGCCTATGATTCCGCCGGAAGACGGACAGAGAGCGGTGAAGGTGATCTGTGGAATTTATAAGTCTTCCAGTACAGGAGCGCCGGTAGGTGACCGTATATGAAACTTTCTTTTATAACCGATGAGGGGACTCAGGATTTTGAGGAGGCGGTCCGGTTTGCCCGGGAACAGGGGCTTCAGGGGCTGGAACTGCGGAGCGTGGAGGATAAACCCATTGACCGGATTCCCAGGACCGCGCTGCGCGCGTGGGAGAGGCGGCTGAGGGAAGAAGGGCTGATGGTGTCCAACATCGCGGGAAGCTTTGGAAAGTGCCGGGCAGGACTGGATGATATGGACAAAGAGCTGGAAAAGCTTCAGCGTCTCTGCGACGCGGCGGACATTTTCGGCTGCGAAACCATCAGGGGATTTTGCTTCTTTATACCAGACAACGGGATCCCTCTGTCAGGGGAGCGAATCAAAAAAGAGCTTGACAAGGCAGAGGTGATTCTCAGAACAAGGGGAAAAAAGCTGCTGCTGGAGGCGGACCCGTCAGTAAACACCACCAACCACGGTCAGTTGTCCAAGTTGTTAAAGCTTTTGGACCCGGAATTTTTCGGTGCCATCTATGACCCGGGCAACGACTTATTTGACCCAGAGGGGGAGGAGCCTTTCCCCCGGGGGTATGAGGCGGTGGCGGAACGCCTGGCCCATGTTCATGTGAAGGACGCTGTCTATGACCAGGCTGGAAGGCCTGTGTGCGTGGCCCCGGGAAAAGGCCTGGTGCCGTACCGAGAGGTGTTGGAGCGGCTTAAGAACGACGGCTATGAGGGATGGCTTTCCCTGGAGCCCCACTACCGGAAGGATGTGAGACTGACAGAGGAACAGATGCGCCTTCCCCAGGGAGCGTCCTTTTCCAGGGGTGGGCTGGAAGCGGCAGCGGAGAGCGCCGAGGCTTTTAAGAGCCTGTTGGAGGATATCTATGGATGAGAAAAAAAGAAGACAGTGGAGCCTTTTCCGCGAGAAAATGGCGCTGGAAGAGGAGAAGATAAAACGGTGCGGCAGGCTGTGCCGGGAATACTGGCCGGATGAATGCCGGCTGGCCGTGGAGACAGCGGACCAGCTTCTGGACCACACATTTTTGTTTCAGCTGCCATGGGATATGGAGCAGACTCAGGAACCAGTGCGTTTTTCCGGGGACATTGACTGGAAATATGTGCTTCATGAGGACAATGAGTTTGTGTTTCAGATGAACCGCCACAGGTTCTGGATCTGCCTGGGACAGGCCTACGGGCTCACGGGCCATGAGCGGTACGCGAAAGAGCTGGTGTATCAGCTTTTGGACTGGCTGGACAAGGAACCCTGGGTAAAGGACAGTGAAAACCTGACCTGGAGGACCCTGGATGCCGGGCTTCGGGCAGATTACTGGGTCCGGGCCATGGCCCTGTGCGCTTACAGCCCCTCGGTGACAGAGGAGGTCGGGGCAAGGTTTCTGGAAGGACTTGAGGTCCACGGAAGACGGCTTTTTGAAAACCCAAAAACCGGCTTTTCCAGGAAGAGCAACTGGGGGATCATGGAGTATACGGGCCTGTATGTCCTGGGCTTGATCCTGGAGAATCCGGAATACGTGGAGCGGGCCAGCGGCTTTTTGAGAGAAGGGCTCCGCATCCAGGTCATGGACGACGGCATGCAGTGGGAAGGGTCGCCCATGTACCACAATGAAGTCCTCATGGCCTGTCTGGAAGCGCTGCGGGTCAGTGTGATCTGGGGCCATGACCTGTTTTCCCGGCAGGAGCTGGGAATCCTGGAGAACATGGCCAGGGCCACCATGAATCTGATGAATCCCCGGTGCCATCAGCCCATGACGGGAGATTCGGACGACACCGATGTCAGGGACCTTTTGACAGAGGCGGCGTTTTTACTTAAAAGCAGTTCCTTAAAGGCGGGGGCCTTTGAAAATCTGGACTATGAGAGCATCTGGCTCTTTGGCCCTGAGGGCTTTGAGGCTTATGGGAAGCTGGAGGCAGGGACAAACAAGGCAGGTATTGTGAACCTTCCCTGTTCCGGCCAGGTGGTGGCCAGAAGCTCCTGGGAAGAGGATGGGGACTGGCTGTATTTTAAAAACGGTCCCCTGGGCGGAGGCCACGGACACCAGGACAAGCTGCACATAGGGCTGTGGCTTGGGGGAGAAGAGGTGCTGGCTGACAGCGGGCGCTTTACCTACAAGGATGTTCCTGAGCGGTATGACTTAAAGGGGGCAATGGCCCACAATGTGCCCATGATCAGGGGCAAGGAATACGCGGGAAGCAAGGATTCCTGGACCTATGAATCCCTGCCCCAATGCTTTCCCAATCAGGTTGTGGAGAAGGCGGGATGTCTGTTTATAGAAGGAGCCCACGGAGGCTACCTGGATCAGGGAGTGGTGGTCAGAAGGCGGGTGGTTCAGATGGGCTTTGACATATTCGTTATCAATGACACATTTCTGGGAAACATGCCTTCGGAGATCGCCCAGATGTTCCACTTCGGGGACACGGTCAAGGTGTTCAGGACAGAGGCCGGAGTGGAGGGGGAAGGGCTTAGAAGCCTGTTCTTTGTCAGCTCCTTTGCTGACGGGAAGGCGGCTTCCATGGAACTGGACCAGGCTCCCCTGTCCCGGCATTACAACCAGATGGGACAGACGGCCAGGCTGTGTGTCAGCGGAAAGGGTGTCAGGACCTTGACTACCTTTCTGGTAAGGCGGCAGGGACATGGCGCGGTGGACATTGTCCGGGAACCGGTATTTAACGACGCCTATGGACATGAGCTGTCTGTACAGGAGGGGGAAGGCTATGTGGTCACGGCGGGAAGCCGAAAAGCGGGCCTGGTATTTTTAGGCCAGGAGGTGGGAAACCAGTCCGACTACAATGGGCTTTTGGGAGTATACGGTCTGGGAAGAACCATGGTCTGTGACCTGAATCAGGACATACCCCGCATGACAGTTTTACAATGGTGAAAGGAGACAAAATTTTGGAAAAATGGCTTACAATCCAGCAGATTGAACAGTATCCGGAAGTGGATGAGCAGCGGCAGAAGGAGGCCATGGCACAGTGTGTTGCCCAGGTAAAACACAATCTGCCTGCCTTTGAGACCCATTTCCCGGCCGCTAACAGTGAAAATAATTTTTATACCCCGGGGATCAACACGGACTGGACCAGCGGGTTCTGGACAGGGGAAGTGTGGCTTGCCTATGAGAACGCCCGGAATGAGGAGGACCGCCGCCTGTTTAAGGAGGCCGGGGACAAGCAGGTCCATTCTTTCCTGGAGAGGATCAACATCAAGCATTATGTGGACCACCATGATCTGGGATTTTTATATACCCCATCCTGTGTGTCTGCCTACAAGCTGACAGGAAGCGGGGAGGCCAGGGAGGCGGCCATCAAGGCGGCGGACCAGCTGATGACCAGATACCGGCCAAAGGGGAAATACATACAGGCATGGGGGGAGATGGACACGCCGGAAAACCACAGGCTGATCATTGACTGCCTGCTGAACATCCCGCTTTTGTACTGGGCAACAGACATGACCAAAGACCCAAGATACAAGGAGGTGGCGGAAAACCATATCCATACGACCATGAAATACATTGTCCGGGATGACGATTCCACCTGGCACACCATCATGTTTGACCCGGAGACCGACCAGTTTTCCCACGGGGCCACCTGCCAGGGATACAAGGACAGCTCTGCCTGGGCCAGAGGACAGACCTGGGGAATCTACGGAACCGCCATTGCCTACAAGAATACAGGGCGGGAGGAGTATCTGGATTATTTCAGAAGGGTTTCCGGATATTTCCTGAGGCATCTCCCGAAAGACCTGTGTCCTTTCTGGGATCTGGGATTCGGCGACGGGGATGAGACGGAACAGCCCAGAGATTCCTCGTCAGCCGCTATCGCCGCCTGCGGATTTTTGGAGATGAGCAAATATCTTCCCGGGGAGGAGGCAAAGTACTACCAATCCCTCGCGAGAAAACTGGCTTTGGCCCTGATCGAGAATTATCAGGTAAAAGATCCGGCGGTTTCCAACGGACAGCTGCTCCACGGCACCTACGCGAAAAAGACACCCTACAATACCTGCGCCAATTCAGGCGTAGATGAATGTGTGATCTGGGGAGATTACTTCTTTATGGAGATGCTCACCAGGCTCATCAACCCGGATTGGAAGATGTATTGGTAATGTATTATTTCTTTAGGGTTCTCCTGATCTATTGGGATGGTGAAAGGATAACGAAATGGACAGAGAGAAACGCTGGAACGTGTAAATGAGCGAAAAGGAGGGAAAGAACCATGTATGTTCAAAAGAAACTGCGCCGGAAGATCAGCGCGGCAATAGCCGCGGTAATGATTTTAGGAAATTCTCTGAACGCGGCGGCGGCTCCTGCCCAGGAAAGGATATCATCCAGAGCGTTGGCTGCTGTGGAGACGGACGCATACAAAGCGGAGCTTGATCTGGAGAAGGGGTCAGTACAGCTGTCTCGCTACAAGCCCAACAAGAATAGTAAGTGGAGCGTCACTAATGGGATGAACCCTGGAGCCACGATGCTGCTGGGAGATGATGGTCAGGTAATAGAACCCGCGATGACAGTGGATCAAGCTTTTGACAATACGGTTGAAGATGGCGGGTCAGCGGGAATCCATATGTCAGGAGAACTGTCAGGAGTGAAGTCCTGGTTTCTGTTTGGTGATGAGATCGTATGTCTGGGAGCTGGGATTGAGAAGACCAGCGAGGATACAGCAGGTAAGGTTATCAATGTTGTGGATAATGTGGCCGCGAACTACTTAAAGCTGGGTCTCGTGAAGCCGGATAAAGGCTTTCGAATAGTCAGCAACGCCACTACAGGAGGTCAAAACAAAGGTCAGTGGATTAGCGCACTTGATACAGTGACACCGCAGACGCCGACGGACGCTCAAAATTGGCTGTGCGCGACTAAATTGTCAGGCTCCCCATATCCTTTGGAGTGGTATTATATATTTGGTGATACACTTACTAAGTCTAATGTATATTGCCGCTTTCCCACAACAGACGGGACAACCGCAAGCAGATTTGAATTGTGGCTGGAGCCTGTTGGCGGGAAGTACCAATATACATTGGGGGCTAAAGGAGGAACCAGCGGGGATTTTGGAACGATTTCAGAATTTGAAACCCAAAATAAAGTCTTAAGCAACACAGAATCCCTTCAGGCGGCTGAGAGTTCAGCGGAAGGTCTTATGGCTGTGAACAAATGGACAGCCGGTCCGGCGGACGTCACAGGCGAGGTGGCGGATGTGAGCCTGGATCAACCAGTATCCCTGTTTGTTAAAAAGACAGCAGCAGGAGACCAGGCGTTCATCATTGTATCGGGTCTTAGCGCAGGAGCTTCCTCTCCTATTGAATTGTCTGTGGATCTTAAAACAGGGTCAGTGCCGGAGATCAACAACCTGCCGGAGGCAGTTACCACACATAAAGTGGAAGGCGAAAAGATGGTTTTGACACTGGATGCGGCGAAGCTTACCAGTCCGGTTACAGTGGAAGTTTCTTTGAAAACACCAGAGGATTTACCAGAGACCGTGACATCAGTGGAAACCTCAGGTTACAAGGCAAATCTTAATCTCAGCCAGGGAACGCTCTTGCTATCTCGAAACAGTGATAAGACAGAGGGCTGGAATACCGGGGAGACCATAAGCCCGGGAGCTACCATGGTGTTGGGAGGGGACAACCAGATAAGAGCGGCCAAGATCAGGACGTTTGGCATATTTGATAATATAGCTGACAGCGGCGGGGCGGCAGGAGTCCGTATGTCCGGGGAATTGTCAGGAGTGAAGTCCTGGTTTCTGTTTGACAGAGAGGTTGTGTGTCTGGGAGCCGGGATCAAGAAGACCAGCGGTAGTACCGAGGGTACGGTTATCAATATTGTGGATAATGTGACAGTGGATAATAATTTGAAAGTTGCCCTGCCAAATCCATGGCCCGGATACCGGGGAGTCGTGACCGCCACGGCAAAAGTACCGCCGGCAGATAAGCCTGACGAGACATGGTCCAGTGTCCTGGATACTGTGACAGCGGGAAAACATAGCCGTAACTGGCTGAATGCTTCTGGCCTTACAGACAGCACACAGCCTTTGGAATGGCGATATGTTTTTGGCGATACCATCAGCAATTCCAAAGTATATTACCGTTTCCCGACAAATGATGGCAAGGCGGCCAGATTTGAACTGTGGGTAGAGCCGGTTAAAGATCTGTATCAGTATACACTGGGAGCCGGGGGAGTCCAGGAGGATTTTAAAAATGTGGGTACAGCGGATACCCAAAACAAGGTTCTTAACAACACAGAGAATCTCCAGGCGGCCGAGAGTCCGTCAGAAGGCGTTCTGGCTGTAAACAAGTGGACATCAGGCGCGGAGGCTGTGGCAGGTGAGGTGGCCAATGTAAGTCTGAATCAGCCAGTATCGCTGTTTATCAAAAAGACAGAGGACAAAGCGGTTCTCACCGTATCCCGTCTGAGCACAGATACCTCCTCTGTTGAACTGTCCGCGGACCTTGGCGCGGAGTCTGTGATAAGTATCAGTGACCCGGCGTCTGTCACAGCGAATGTAGATGGCGGAAAGGTATTTCTGACATTAGACGGCGCGGAACCTGCCGGTCCGGTTACCGTGGAAGTTTCTTTGAAGAAACCAGTGGTATTGCCAGCAGTGGAGACCTCCGGTTACAGGGCAGAGCTTGATCTCAATCAGGGAATGGTGCTGTTGTCCCGCAATGATGATAAGACCAAAGAGTGGAATACTGCCCATGGCATGAGCCCTGGAGCTACCATGTTTCTGGACAGTGATAATCGGGTCAGAGCGGCGGAGATGACAGTGGCTGGAGCCTTTGACAACAGGGCCCAAAGCGGCGGGGCGGCGGGAATCCGCATGTCCGGGGAATTGTCAGGAGTGAAGTCCTGGTTTCTGTTTGACAACGAGGTGGTGTGCCTGGGAGCTGGGATCGAGAATACAGGTGAGAGCGGGGATAAGGTAATCAATATTGTGGATAATGTGGCAGTGGACAGTACTTTGAGGCTGGGTCTTACCAATCCTAATATTGGTTACAGAGAAGTATTAAAGGCCGTGGCTGATACGGATCCTAGTCGTACATGGAAGGATATCGTAGATACGGTAACAAAAGGAAACCACACGACCCGCAACTGGCTGTGTGCCTCCAATCTTCCGGCAACCGGTGATCAGCCTTTACAGTGGCGTTACATTTTTGACGATATCATGAAAGATGCCAATGTATATTACCGGTTCCCCACAGTAAACGGCACAGTGGCCAGATTCGAGCTTTGGAAAGAGCCTGTGGGCGGGGTCTATCAATATACCTTGGGGGCAGGGGGAATGCAGAAGACTTTACCTGTGCCTGCTGAAACCCAGAACAAGATCTTAAAAAACACCGAGGACCTGCAGGCGGCGGAAAGCCTGTTGGAAGATCTGATGGCTGTGAACAAATGGACAGAGGGACCAGCGGAAGTGGTTGGCCAGGTGGCGGCTGTGAGTCTGGATCAGCCAGTATCTGTGTTTATCAGAAAGACAGAGCTGGGAGACAAGGCGTTTATCACGGTATCCAAACTTACCACAGGGATTTCGGATGAGATTGACCTGTCTGTGGATCTGGGGGCCACATCAGTGCTGGAGCCTGGCGATCCGGAAGTGGTTACTCAATATGATGTAAAGGATGGAAAAGTAGCTCTAACACTGGATACCTCAAAGTTTACTCAGACCGTTACCATAGTGGTTCAGCTTGAGGAACGGAAATCTGAAACAGGGGATACCATTACCCTGGTAAGAGGAGATGTTGTAAACATAGAGAAACCATCTGAGCTGTCTGGCGAAGTAACCTGGAGCGCGAAGTTTATTAAGAAAGATGGAACCTACATTCGCAATGTGGGATACAACAAAATCAAGAGGGAACTGAAAGAGGAAAACGGGAAAAAAGAGACAGATGGGAGCAGAACAGCGGGAGACACCTTGGCTGACCATCTGCTCACGGTGAAACCCCTGTCCAATGGAGGAGCCACTCTGATCGCCAGAGAAAAAGGAGAGCTTGTATTAGTAGCCCGGGATGAGTCTGGAAAGGAGAAGGTGTACCCTACAACTATCCTTTTCGAAGACCCAGATAATCTTCCAGAAGTCACAAAAGAAGATTATAAGACCATCCGCGAAAGATGGAGAGAGTCTCTTGTGGGAACCAATATCTCCTCCACGGAGGGCGGGGCTGAAATTCTGGAGTCCATAGATAAAGCGGCGAGGAACGCGTGGGATGCTTATGAGTATAAAGGTCAGGATACCTGTCCTGGCATTCCGTGGACTGGCGATATAGGTGCCGCGGGAAGCGACATTGAGTATAAAGACGACGCGGTAGAATTCCGCCCCGCGTTCCAAAAGGTTCTGGCCATGGCCAGGGCGTACAGTACGGCAGGAAGTCAGTATCATAAAAATTCCGACATGCTTCAGGATATGATCCACATCATGGATTATCTGTGTACGGTGTGTTATACGCCAAAAAGCCAGACCGATAACTGGTGGACATGGGAGATCGGTATGTCCAAGGATCTGATCCCCATTCTGATTTTGCTCTATGATGATTTAAATGAAGAGCAGGTCAAGACTTACACAGATGGCCTGTACTTCTTCCAGCCGGACCCATACCATGAGGGGGCCATTGGAACAGGAAGTACTCACGCTCAGGGATACCGGACAGCCCAGGGAGCCAATATTATCGACTGCTCCGTCACAGCCATAGGGCTGGGAGTGCTTCGGGAAGATAATGAGCAGGTTTACCTTGGAATGCTGGCGTCTTCCGAGACCTTTGTGATCCAGGAAGTAGAAAACAGCGCCGCCATTCCTCTTAACGGCTATACCAGCGGCTTTTACGGGGATGGCTCCTATCTGGACCACAGCCATGTTCCCTATACGGGAGCTTATGGAATTGAGTTTATGAAGGGCGGGGTGAAGATTCCGCCGCTTCTGGACGGGACTCCGTGGCAGTATCCGGACGAAGTGCGCCAGAACCTGGAATTTTACATAGTAGAAGGTTTCGGCGGTTCCATGTACAGAGGCATGATGCTGGACAGCCTGAAGGGAAGATCTGTGTCAAGACCCGCCTCCAGCAACCGGGGAGCGGGACGAGAGGTAATGACGATTATTCTGCAGATGGCGGATATACTGAGCCCGGAAGGAAAAGAAACCGCCTTGTCCGCCATGAAATGCTGGCTGGAAGCGGATCCGGAATTTATAGACAGCCTTAAGGGCGCGGAAAATATAGCCATCAGGCGGAAAGCCCAGGAGATCCTTGAGGATGATTCCATTGAAAGCTATGTGCCGGATATGCACAAATCATTCCCCCTTATGGACCGGGCCGTACACAGAAGGGAACCATACCTGTTCGCCTTGTCCATGTACTCGGAGCGCATCCAGAATACAGAGATCATGAATGACGAGAACAAGCTGGGCTGGCATCATGGCAACGGCATGACCTACATATATGATGATGACAATCAGTATACCGACAATTTCTGGAACACGGTGAACCCATACAGGCTTGCTGGGACAACGGTAGTGCCCATGGACATCGGCAACGGCAAGCCGGACAGCTCCGGTTTCCTCCAGGGAGGAGATTTCCGTTCAAAGGAAAGCTGGGTAGGCGGAAGCGCCATAGGCAGCTACGGGATCAGCGGAATGTCCTTCAGCGGTGAGATAGGCGGAAATGGAAAGAGCGCCGCGGATGGCCAGGTTTCCTATGCTCCAAACCTCAGGGGAAAGAAATCCTGGTTTATGTTTGACGACGAGATCGTCTGCCTGGGCGCGGGCATTACCAACAAAGGTATGGACCTGCCAGTGGAGACCGCGGTGGAGAACAAGAAGCTGGGAGAAGACGGCGGCAGCCGGCTGACCATAGACGGGACGGTTATGGATCTTCCGGTCAGTGAAGGCGAGCTGAAAGACATTGTAAACGGAACCGCGGATGTGACGGGTACCCCGGTGGACCATGTGACATGGGCCCATCTGGAAGGAAATGAGTCAGCGGGAACCGGATACTATTTCCCATATGAAAACACAGAGCTGAATGTCCGTAGAGCACGGACAACCGGCAACTGGAAAGATGTGGGAACTTCCGTAGGCGAGAGCACACAGAATTACATGGAAATGTGGTTTGACCACGGAGTGAACCCTGAGGATGCCTCCTACGGTTATGTGCTGCTTCCAGGTAAGACTGCGGATGAGACAGCGGATTATGCCCAGTCACCCAAGGCGGTCATTTTAATGAACAACCCTTACGCCCAGGCTGTCCACCATGAAGAGCTTGGGATCACGGGAATCAATTTCTGGGAGGACCAGGAAGTCACGGTGGGGGATGTGACCTGTGATAAGAAAGCGTCAGTCATGGTTTGGGAGGACGAAGACGGGCTGTTAAAGGTCGCGGTGTCCGATCCGACCATGAGAAACACAGGAACCATCAAAGTAAAGATCAATAAGCTGGTGATCTCTGAGGAGGAGCTGGACGGCAATGTTGCCTGTCAGATCCAGGAAGACGGCGGCGCGGTCCTTACATTCCAGGTGAAAGGGACCAACGGAGCCTCTTCCATGGCAAGCCTGAGGCTTTCCGCCTCCATCTACCCGTCTGCCGCGGCTTTAAGGCCAGGTGAGAACCGGATCTTTGAGGTGAGAGATTATGAGGGCGGCGCGGATGAGATCACATGGTCAGTAAAGGGCAGCGACGGCCCCCTGGCGGAAAAGACAACCATAGACAGCAGAGGTATGCTGTGGGTGGACCAGACGGAAGAGAACAACGGCCTGGTGGTCACAGCCAGGACAGAATCGGGCCTGAGGCTCAATGCCTATATCTCATTAGGCGGAGATGTGGTGACAGCGGAGATGCCGGAGGACGTGAAAAAAGCGGAGGCCAAGATCGACCATGCCCTGGAGCTTCTGGGCGCTCTGGGAGCCGATGACCCGGAAGTCCAGAAAGCCGTGGAGAACGCGGTCACCGCGGTCAGAGAGGCGGACAGCGACGGCCTGGCGGAACACATTATGGATGCGGTTCTGAGGCTGGCTGAAGCTTACATAGAGACCCGGGCAGAAACCGGTGCTTTCGTGGAGGAGCGCTGGGAAGTAAACGGAAAGAGCATAGAGAAATTAAATCCAGCGGCCAGGGGCATGGTGCTGAATCTTTCTCCAGACTATAAGAAGGCGGCTTCCACCGCGGTGCTGGTCATCAGCGGAGAGGACAAAGCGGCAGCGGCAAGTGAGGAGACCGGAACACCTTCCAATGCTTTGAGGAAAGCCAGGGCCATGACGGCAGAGAATACAGCCACACCTTCCTTTGCCTTCAGGGCCAACACAAAGATAGACGGAAAAGAAGTGGACAAAGAGACTGTTTTCAGGATGGGACTTTCCCTGTTCTGGGAAAAAGAAGATGAGGGAATCTCTCAGCTTACCCAGAAAGTGCCTTATATGGTAACAATAAACATTCCGGAAAATATAGACCCAGAGGTCAAAATTCTGGCAGTCATGATTGATGAACAGGGACACCAGTATCCTCTTAGCATAGAGGTGGATAAGGAAAAAGGAAGTCTGAAGTTCTTCCCTACCATGACAGGAACCGTGATTCTGGCCAATGAGGCGGCGGAAAAGCCGGAAGATCCAAAACCAGAAGATCCTAAGCCGGAGGATCCGAAACCAGAAGATCCCAAGCCAGAGGATCCGAAACCGGAAGATCCCAAACCGGAAGATCCCAAACCGGAAGATCCGAAACCGGAAGATCCCAAGCCGGAGGATCCGAAACCGGAGGATCCCAAGCCGGAGGATCCCAAACCGGGGGATCCCAAGCCGGAGGATCCGAAACCGGAAGATCCCAAGCCAGAAGAGCCGAAACCAGAGGAACCCAAACCAGAGGATCCGAAGCCGGAGGAACCCGGACCGGAAGACCCGAAACCGGAAGATCCCAAACCCGATCCGGAAAAGCCTCTCTATAAGAGTAAAAGAAGATATGGAAGTTCTGAGAATTCTTACGCTGGCGGCCGCTGGGTGGAGATCAACAGCCAGTGGAAGTATCAGCTGCCGGGCGGCGGGTACGCGGTAAATTGCTGGGAATACATTAACGGTCAGTGGTATCATTTTGGCGGGGACGGATACATGCGGACTGGATGGTATTTTGAAAACCAGGATGGTTTCTGGTATTACCTGAAATCAGATGGAGCCATGGCCACCGGATGGCTTCAGGTTGAAGGAAAATGGTATTATTTCAACAATTCATCGGCAGAGGCTACAGGCTGGGGCCTGAAGGATGGGGTCTGGGAATTCCAGGCACAGGAGAATCCGGGCAGGCCAACTGGAGCCATGTACCGGTCCGCGGTGACGCCGGACGGATATACGGTTGATGAACAGGGCGTCTGGAACGAGTGAGACAACATGAAAACAGACGGTTTGCGGGAGAGGGCTTTCACCAGCCTTCTCCCGTTTTAACATAATAATGTGATGCCTGCCACAGTCCCGGTTGTCATTTGGGAGATTTCCCATTATAATATAGGAAAACAAAAAATCACAGAGGAGGACCAGGTCACATGGGACAAAAACAGCAGCAGTACACCGCTGTCTACCAGTCGCCCCTGGGCAGTATGCTGCTTGCGGGGGATGAGACAGGCCTGACAGGGCTGTGGTTTGAGGGGCAGAAATATTATGCCAACAACTTAGACCCAGACCACAGGGAGAGGGAGCTCCCTGTTTTTCAGACAGCCAGGCAGTGGCTGGATATCTATTTTTCAGGGAAGGAGCCGGATTTTATGCCGCCCCTCCACCTGATGGGAACCCCGTTTCAGCTGGAGGTCTGGAACCTTCTGTTAAAGATCCCCTACGGGACCACCACCACCTACGGGAATCTGGCCGTAGAGATGGCCGGGATCATGGGGCGGGACCACATGTCAGCCCAGGCGGTGGGCGGAGCGGTGGGGCACAATCCCGTCTCTGTCATTGTCCCCTGTCATCGGGTGACAGGCGCGGACGGAAGCCTGACAGGCTACGCCGGAGGAATTGACAAGAAGATCCGTCTCTTGGACGGGGAAGGCGCGGACACGAAAAAGCTGTCCACGCCCCGCCACCGCCCTGCCGTCCGGCTCACTACCCTGTGTTATCTGGAAAAAGACGGAAAATACCTGATGCTCCACCGGGTTTCAAAAGAGAATGATGAAAATAAGGACAAGTGGATCGGCGTGGGAGGTCATGTTGAAAATGGGGAAAGCCCGGAGGACTGCTTGATGCGGGAGGTAAAGGAGGAGACCGGACTGACCCTGACCTCCTACAGATTCCGGGGGCTGGTGACCTTTGTGTCGGACCAGTGGGGAACCGAGTATATGTGCCTGTACACAGCCCATGACTGGACGGGAGAACAGACCGGATGCGACGAAGGGGTCCTACAGTGGGTGGAGAAAGAGAAGGTCAGCGGCCTGCCTGTGTGGGAGGGGGACAAGATCTTTTTCCGACTTCTGACCCAGGAAGCCCCGTTTTTTTCCTTAAAGCTCCGGTATGAAGGGGACAGGCTGGCGGAGGCGGTTTTAGATGGGAAACGGCTGGATTTTTGGAGCGGGCAGCCCGGGAGCGGGGATGGACAGCAGCGGCTTACTGGTCAGCTGCCCCGGGAAAAGGGGAGGATTGAAGAATGAGTTATTGTGAATGGGCCAATATCAATGAAGCCAACAGGGTGTATCACGACACAGAATGGGGACTGCCTGTCCATGACGATATCCGCATGTTCGAGCATTTCTCCCTGGAATGCCTTCAGTGCGGATTGTCCTGGGATCTGATGCTGAAGAAGCGGCAGGTGTTCCGGGCCTGTTTTGACGGGTTTGACTATGACAAGATCGCCGCGTACACGGAAGCCGATGTGGAGCGTATTTTGAATACGGAAAATATGATCCGGTCTCCCAGAAAGATCCGGGCTATCATCAGCAATGCCAGGTGCTGCCAGAAGCTCCGGGAAGAATTTGGGAGCTTATGTCAGTACTTCTGGGCATTTTCCAAAGGCAGGACCATCCTGTATAATGGACATGAAAAAGGCAGGATCCCCGTAAGCAACGGCCTGTCGGACAAGATCAGCAGGGACTTAAAAAAACGGGGCTTTAAATATGTGGGGCCGGTGACGGTCTATTCCCACATGCAGGCCTGCGGCATCATCAATGACCACGATGAGTCCTGTCCATGCCGCCAAAAGATCAATGACAGCTATCCGACCGTGAAAAAACCCAGGGACGGGGAGGTTATGTAACGGGCCGGGACTGCTCCGTCCAATCGGAGGCTTTCTCCGGATAAGCTTTACCTCCCACAGCTTTTTGGGGCTTCCTGTCCATGGGTCACATATGGCTGCCATCAGCCGCACACATTAAAATTGGTATCCCGGTATTGCCAGATCCGGTCAGCCATCTCCCTGCCATAATCCTGGGAAAAATCCCGCAGCACATTTTCATTGACCTTCTCCCCCTGGCTTAAAAAGATGGCTGACGTGACCTCGTGGTAGGCCCAGAAAGAGTGGGCGCAGTGGTACTCAAAATCTTTTAGCCCGCCGGAAAATTTGCCCCTGTCCATGCCTTCGCCGATGTCTCCCCCCGCCAGGCGGTGGATACAGCAGGGGCCGGTGTGGAGGGTCTGATCCACCACATAGTTTAAGTAAGGGTTAAAGCCTCTGGAGATGGCGCTGTCTAAGTGCCTGCAGTATTC